>Ga0256404_1013423_pt1 | contig 10381 bp, 9 predicted proteins | sample RumenRJG_01DNA_FD_185990 | JGI IMG/M metagenome (GOLD analysis project Ga0256404, IMG submission 185990) | Bovine rumen microbial communities from Lethbridge, Alberta, Canada - RJG_01 | ecosystem: Host-associated > Mammals > Digestive system > Stomach > Rumen | place: Canada: Alberta | collected...
TGGAGGACAGTGCAGGGCCCGTCAGCGGCACCAGAATTTACCCGTTGACCAGTGAGGGGTCCGTCAGCGACACCTGGGTTTACGTGGAGGACGGTGCGAGACTTACCGGCTGGCACTGGATCGACGGCAATGGGGACGGCACGGCGGAGTGCTATTACATGGATGCAGACGGCACCCTCAGGACGGATACAACGATTGATGGATGGGCGGTCAATGCAGACGGCGCCTGGACCGTGAACGGGGTCGTGCAGACTATGGCTGTGATGCCGGGTTCTCATTTCAAGGCCGGATCTTCCGTGGCAGTCGATGCTTCCTCTGCTTTGGCAAATGCTTCCGCGGCAGGACCGGGATTAAACAACAGCACAGCTGCATCGCAAAACACGGGCACTACCGCAGCAACGCAGGTTTCCTCCAGCAGCGTTCCACAGGCCCGCACCGAAACCTGGCACAGAAAGACCCCAGAGGAGCTGCAGGCAGCAATGGCAGCCGTTCCGGCAGGACCTGCAAAAGCGGAGTGGGGAACCTTTTTCCTAGGAAACAACCTTCCCCCGAGAAATGATGAGGACGAGGGATATCTCCGGCAGTTCCATGCGTACGGCCTCGATCCGACCCAAGAGAAGGTCGCTTACCTGACCTTCGATGAGGGGTACGAAAACGGCTACACGCCTGTGATCCTGGACATTCTCGCAAAGCACCATGTGAAGGCGGCCTTCTTCTGCACCGGCAGCTTCGTAAGAGAATCGCCTGAGCTGGTGAAGCGCTTCCACGACGAGGGCCACATCATCGGAAACCATACCCTGTCCCACCCGAGCATGATGAAGGTGAGCAGCTGGGAGGAATTCAGCCGGCAGCTCTTTGCGGTGGAGGACATGGTGAAAGCCGTTACCGGGGCAGACATGCCGCGCTATTACCGGCCGCCGGCAGGTGCCTACAGCGAGGCGCAGCTCAGGATGGCGGATGCCCTGGGATTCCGCACGGTCTTCTGGAGCGTCGCGTACAAGGACTGGGATACGAGCGCGCAGCCGACCCATGAGCGGGCAATGAATTATCTGACCACGCGCATCCATCCCGGCGCCATTATTCTCCTCCATGCCGTATCGAAAACCAATGCGGAGGTCCTGGATGAGCTCCTGACGACCTGGGAGGGCATGGGCTACACCTTCCGCACCCTCGACGATCTCACAGCGAACTGAATGAATGCCAGAAGCAAAAAGCCTGACAAACGTCGGACCACAGTGTGAGGGAAAAGACTGCCAAGCAACGTCCAATGCAGGCATCAGAAGAAAACAGCCAAGCACTGGGACAATGCGGGCGTCAGAAAAAAATGCCAGGCGCCCTGCCGCGTGGTGAAGGCGGGCAATGACCTCAGACCAAGGGGAGAGAGTATGAAGAAAGTATATAATGCGGAGGAAGCAAACACGATCGAGCCGCTTGACGCGGTGTTTTCGGTCTGCAAGGTGCCGGATTATTCGGGCATCGACATTGACCAGCCCTTTGTGTTTACGGGGAGGACCGACGAGGAAAAGTCGCTGGTCTGCCCGACGGAGCTTGTTCCGGAAAATGCCTCCGCCCGCGATGACGGCTGGAGGGCGTTTCGGATCTCCGTGCAGATGGATTTTGCGCTGATCGGGATCCTCGCGCGGATCTCGAAGATCCTGGCGGATCACGGGATCGGGATCTTTGCCGTATCCACCTTTGATACGGACTACATCCTCACGAAGGAAGAGAACTTCGGGAAGGCCCTCGCGGCGCTTGCAGGAGAAGGGTACGGGATTTCTGTTTAAGGATTATGTTAACCCACATAAAAATTCTAACTTATAGAAGTATCTTTAAGCATCAATGCGCTGACATGCGGGAAGCGGCGCTTATCCTCCACGTTTCCCGATTTGCAAGGATTGAAACAGTATGACTACTTTTTTTTCGGCTCTGAATACGACCCTGCTGATGTTTACCTTTCTTCTGGCCGGGTATTTCCTGAAGAAGAAGGAGCTTCTCCCCGCATCCGCGGATACGGTGCTTTCGCGCCTTGAGAATATGGTGTTCGTCCCGGCGCTGGTCATTAATACCTTTATGGCGCGCTTCACTCTGGAAAACCTTTCTCTCAAATGGCCCTATATCGCGCTGAGCCTCATCGTCGCGGCGGTGACATTGCCCCTGTCCTATCTCATCGGGCGGCTGCTCGGCGGGGACGAGGCCGAGGAAAGGGTCTACCGCTATTCGACGATGATTCCGAATTTTTCATTTTTCGGAATCCCGTTGGTACGGGGAACGCTCGGCGAAGAGGCGCTGTTCAGCTACCTGATCTTCTGTATTCCGATGTATGTGATCTGCTACAGCATCGGCACGGTCTGGCTGATCCCCTCCGAAAAGGGCGCAAAAATGAGCCTTAAAAGCTTCTGCAATCCGATCTGCATCAGCCTCCTGATCGGAATCGTGCTCGGGCTTATCGGCCTGCCGCTTCCGGGCTTTCTCGGGACCGCGCTGGGCCAGGCGGCGGACTGCATGGGGCCGGTCGCAATGCTTCTGACGGGGTTTGTCGTGGCAGGCTACGGCATCCGGAGACTCCTTTCGAACCGGAAGGTCTATATCATGGCTGCGCTCAGGCTGCTTGCGATCCCGATGGTCCTGACCGCGGTGCTGCGGATCTTCGTGAAGGACCCGGAGCTCCTGCTTTATGTACTTTGTTTTCTGGCAATGCCGCTCGGGCTCAACACGATCGTCATCCCGGCAGCCTATGGCGGAGACACGAGTACCGGAGCGAGCTGCGCGCTGATCTCCAGCACGCTGGCGGTGATCACGATCCCGGTGCTGTTCCTGCTGTTCGGGTTCTGAGCGGGCAAGTTCTTATATTACAGAAAAAACAGGCATTATATGAAAATCTCAATTTTGACAGATAACACGGAATATCGCGAGTTCAAGGCCGAGTGGGGCCTGTCGATCTTTGTGGAGTACGAAGGACGCCCGGCGGGCAATGCTTTTATGAATGCAGATGCCAGTTCCAAATCCAATGCTGATTCCAATGCTCCGAGGAGAGACTCTGATGGGCAGGGAGCCACCGGGCAGGGCTGCCTCACAGAAAATTACGAAGATTCACAGCAAAAGAACGGCTGCGGACAGGGCGTTACCCGCGTGCTGCTTGATACCGGCGCGACCGGCCTCTTTGCGGAAAATGCCGCTCTCCTCGGGATCGACTTAAATACGGTCGATTTCACCGTCCTTTCGCATGCGCACTGGGATCATGCGAACGGCTATGAGGCTTTTTTTGCGCTCAATGATCACGCGCCCCTTTACCTGCAGGACGGGACTGCCGAGAACTGCTATACGGATCAGGACGGGGAAATGGAGTATTGCGGGATCTTTGAGGGGTGCCTCGAGCAATACCGCGACCGCATACGTTATGTAAATGGAAAATACATGGCGGCGCCCGGTGTCTGGCTCCTTTCCCACACGACGCCCGGCCTCGATGAGGTCGGAAGGAAGGCCCATATGTACATCCGCGCCGGTTCACAGTTTGTCCCGGACAGCTTCCGGCATGAGCAGAGCCTGATCTTTGAAACAGCGCGCGGCCTGGTGATCATGAACAGCTGCTCGCATGCGGGCGCGGACACGATCATCCGGGAAGCGGCGGCAGCATTTCCCGGACAAAAGCTGTACGCGATGATCGGCGGCTTCCACCTCTACAATACGCCGGAGCAGGAAGTGCGCGCCTTCGCACTCCGGGTGCGGGACACCGGGATCGAACACGTGATCACCGGGCACTGCTCGGGCGAGGAAGGCATGCGGATCCTGAAGGAAGAGCTGGGCGACATGGTCGTGCAGATGCACTCGGGGTTGGTGATGGAGCTGTAATAACTCAAATAAACAACAACTGCGGTTCACAGAAATAGGATAGAAATAAAATAAGTTTATCCTGTATTGAAGCGACAAACTGATGTTTAAGAAAAAAACACCGAAATTTTACATAATTATAGCTGCGGTCGCCCTGCTGGCGGCATTTTGCGCATGGTACCTGAGGCCCGTTACACTTAATGTGGCCCTGTACCCCTATGTGCCGGATAAGGCCCGCTTTGAGACTTCCGTCCGCTCAGTCTGGGAGGAGGAGCACCCGGGGGTCGGGCTTCATTTTGTCGAATGGGACTGCTATGCCGAGGATCTTCCGGAGGACCTCGACGTCTTCGTCTTTGACTGCGCATTTCTGAGCGATTACATCGATGACGGCCTCCTGCTTCCTCTTTCGGAAAATGAAATCGCAGACGCCGGTGACATTTTCCCCTTCTGCCTTGCCGCCTGCAGAAAGGATGATTCGCTCTACGCCGTGCCGCAGCTTCTGTGCGAGCATATGCTCTTTACGAGAAAGGGCGATGCGGAGGTCGCGGGGGTGAACAGCATCCCGGAGCAATGAAAGGCGGAGTTTCAGCCGAAACCGGAATTTCATTTTCATTTGGCTGAAGACACATAAAACCACCCGGAGCAGAATGCTCATCACATGCGAAAGGAGTTTTATATGCAGTTTGTGATCACAGCTTATGATGGCGAAAACGGTTTGGAAAAAAGGATGGAGGTGCGCCCGCGGCACCTTGCGAACATTTCGGAAATCAAGGGCAAGCTCCTTCTTGGCGGCGGCCTCCTGGATGAAGAGGGGAAAATGAAGGGTTCGGTCATGGTCTTCGATTTTGATTCGCAGGAGCTCTTCGACGAGTACCTCAAGACAGAGCCCTACTACACCGAGGGCGTCTGGCAGGACGTGAAGGTAGAAAGGATGAACGTTGTCATCCTCGACGGCGAGAAGGTCGGGAAGTAAAGACATCGGTTTTGTGCGGCAGCAAACCTTCCGGAAAGCACGAGACCGGGTCTGGTGCTGCCGGCGGGAAGGTCGGGAAGTAAGGAACAGAAAGAGAGGAAAATGATGAAAACTTTGGTAACCTATTTCAGTGCGGAGATCGGAAAAACGGCAAAGATTGCAAAGGAACTGGCGGAGCTTGCTGGCGCGGATATTTTTGAAATCGTTCCGGATCCGCCGTATACCGCAGCGGACCTCAAGTGGATGAATCCGCTGGCACGGTGCAACCGGGAAAAGCTTGGCGGAAAGACCGTCCCGGTCAGCGGGAGTGTGGAGAACATGGCCGACTACGATACGGTGTTTATCGGCTTCCCGATCTGGTACGGCTGTGCGCCGAATGTGGTCAATTCCTTCTGCAGCGGCTATGACTGGACCGACAAGAAGGTCTATGTATTCGCCACCTCCGGCGGCAGCGGAATCGGAAAGTCCGGCGAAAAGCTGATGCCCTATATCAAGGGCGCAAAGATCCTGGGAGCACGGCGCGTCGCTGGCGCAGATGAGCTTCGCGACTGGGCGGACGCGGTCAGGGCAGAGTAAGGCCTGCTCCTTATACCTGATCTTAGCAACTCTTTGAGGGCCGGCTCAGGCATGCATTTTGCCTGGGACAGTATCACTGAGAGGCTTTATGCCATATAAAAAAATGATAATAAAGAAGTAACTTATGAGCAGCAAGATTATTGAGAGGTGACAAACGGATGAGCAAGAAAATCGTTGCGGTCAATGCAGGCCCGCGGCTGGGCTGGAATACGGATACCCTGATTACCAGGGCTTCGGAAGGAGCGGCATCGAAAGGGGCTGAGGTACAGCGATTTGACCTCTTCCGGCTCGAACGCATGAGAGTTTGATGTGATCTGGAAATGCATAAAGAATTGAGATAATGAAGAACGGCCGGAGCCTTTGAAAGCTCCGGCCGCTTTTAAATTGACCTGAGGTTAACTGTATGAAGTGCGTGTCCCATATCAATCCGGATCTGCGTAAGCCTGATTCCCGCATGGGCTTAGCTGTAGGCTTACCATGCCAGACCTTGCATAAGCCTATATGCTGTGGACCTGCCTTGATAGGCTTATCCTGTCAGACCTTGCATAAGCCTATATACTGTGGACCTGCCTTGATAGGCTTATCCTGTCAGACCTTGCATAAGCCTATATGCTGTGGACCTGCCTTGATAGGCTTATCCTGTCAGACCTTGCGTAAGCCTATATGTGTGACAACCGGCTATTTAGGCTTATTCCGTCGACTTCCCGAAATGCATAGCAGGATTTCTGCCCCTGTCTGAGCAGAGGAAGTCTCATTTCTTACTTACAGATTTCCTCGATCCAGTCGATGAAGGTGCCGGTGGAGCTGCCTTCGTTGCTGCCGTGGCCCATATCCCACACGAGGTGGTAATCGATGTTCTTGCCGAGGGCCTGCGCCGCGAGCAGGATGTTGTAGCCTACGGAGAAGGAGGTGTGCTGGTCGGCGGTGCCGCTGCGGTCTCTCCAGTATTCCGCGGGATCGACTGCGGTCAGGCCGTCGGAACCGAGCAGGATCTCGGTGGCATTTAAGAGATTGGTCTGGGTGTCGATCAGCTTTGCGTCATCCCCGGTCAATGCCTCCTCAATATAGCTTTCCACCTGTTCTTTATCAAAGCCGTCTAATTTGGAGAGCTCGTCGTAGTTATCCTGCAGGATCTTTGCCACGCTCGCGGAGAAATGTACGGCCTCCGTGTCGGAAGCGCCGAAGGCATTATTTTCCGCAGACTTATCCATCGCATCGAAGCCCGGGATGGCTTTGTTGCGGTTGTTTACAAGCCCGGTGCCGATCATGAAGCCGCGCAGATCGGTGACGGACCAGGAGCCGTCTGCATTTTCCGTAAGCCAGGCATCGGAGTCGGGATAGGCTTCAGCGGGGTCAATGAGCCCTGCTTCGACGTAGGCGTTCAGCGCGTCGGAGATGTTCTGAAGCACTGCGTCATAGTAGCTGCCGGAGCGAAGCCCGGTAAGTGTGAGCTCGTTCCCGTCGGCATCCTTTAAGCCGAGGCTGTTTAAGTAGGGGATGAATGCATCCGCCTCGAGCTCCTGCAGCCTGCGCTCGAAATCCGTCATTGAGCCGCCGTAGGTCCCGCCGTCATCCGCGAGGTCGGTCCACCACCAGGCATAGGCGAGGTCCGCGTTTTCGATATCTGCGATGGGGCAGTAAAGCTGCGCGGCGTAGACATTGTCCGGATAAACGCTCTCGTAGGTGCCGTCTGCGTTTTTCGTAACGCCAAGGACGCCGGACTCGTACATGTATTCGTAGTATTCGGGCATGTTGCCGGAGGCGCCGAGCGCGGAGCTCATCTGGCCGCCGCCCGAGGTGCCGACAGAGATGATCCTGTCCTTGTCGCCGGGGATCACGTCGGCGTTGGCGCGGAGTTCAATGATGCCGGATTTGAGGTCCACCATCTGGGTCGGGGCCTTGCCGGTGCGCGTGGTGCCGTCCTCGCTGACGGCGTCACGGCTGCGGGCACCCGCGGTGACGTAGATCATGCCCTTTTCGAGGTAGGAGGTATCGGCGGAACGCGGGGAGCTCGAACGCCAGCCGCCGCATTCGTTGAGGTAGACGATGGGCGCGGTGTCGGCGGTGTAGTTGCCTGCTTTGCCCTCGTGGTTAATGCCGGTGACCTCGCCGTTTTCGTCGGTGGTGAAGTACTTGGCGGGTGCGTAGACCAGCATGGTCTGGTTGGAGAGGTTGGTGATGTTGGCGTTCATGTAGACGCCTTGGTAGACGGTGCCCTGGTTTCCGGGGAAGCCGCCCATGCCGCCCATGCCGCCGCCTCCCTGGCCGTTTGCACCGCCCGGGAAGCCGCCTTTGCCACCCTGATTGCCGTGACCTCCGTCCGGGAAGCCGCCCTGGCCTCGCTGGCCCTGGCCACCTTGACCCTGGCCGTTCGAACTTCCCTTGCCGGCATTCTCACTTCCGGATGCAGCATTTTCAGCAGCTGCAGCATTTTCCTCTTTATTATCTTCCTGAGCAGTCAGTTCACCCATGGGTGCAGCTTCATTCATGCCTTCCGGAGCACCCTCCGGCATCCCCTGCATCATTCCCTCGGGCATTCCTTCCGGCATCGCGCCCTGACCGTTATCGATGCTCTCCTGATTGTTGGCGCCGACATTGATCGCGGCCTCGGTGCCGGTCACGGGCTCTCCGTTCTCATCTATGAAAGCAAGCGTGTAATAGCTTCCGTCCTCGCTTTTGATCCACTTGTAGACCCCGGCTTCGATGCCTGCAGAGTAGTCGAGGTAAATGGAGGCGTCGATGCTGCTGTTATCAATGCTTCCAGCATATGCGGAGGCGTCTTCGAGCGCGTTCGTCCCGGCTGCCGTATCGGCTTTTGTCTTCTGATTTCCTGCGTCTGCTCCCGATTCCTGATCTGCCGCATCACCGGCGTCTTCAGCACCGGCATCTGCATGATCCGAAGCTGCGCCGCCATTTTCCAAAGCGCTGTCAACAGCCTCATCGCCTGATTCCGAAGCGTCTGCATTTTCCGAAGCTTCAGATGCTGCTTCACTAACTGCAGCAGTGCTTTCCTGAACATTTGTTTCCGCCGAGCCGCCGGACGGTGCTGCACAGGCACCGAGCAGCAGGCAGGCAAAAAGAAGAATGCTTAACTGTTTTCTCATGATGTGAACTCCTTGTATGATGACGCCGGGTGTTCGCCTAAGCCGCAGCGTTTTGTATCTGATTACGCTGCACAGTATAGTACATAGAATGTGAAAAATGCTTGAACGATCCGAAAGAAATTTGCAACAGTAACTGCAATTTCGGAAAATGCAAAATGCAGTTACTGTTTGCGCGCGGAGGAGAGTTGTCAAAGGAGTGCGGGAGTAACTGCATTTTCCGGAACATAAAAGGCAGTTACCGGGACTCTCTGTAGAAACGTAAAAAGCAGATCTGCCTTGAAATATATGCATAGTGCACTCTGGATTCACGTAAAATACACGGAAGGGCTCGGGAAATGCTATTTGCGTGTATTGCAGCCTTGAAGAAATACACGGAATAGCTGCACAATTCAATTTTTGTGTATCGATTTTTTTCTTGATACACGAAATTCCGGCTCGGCGTCCATTTCGTGTATCGCTAGTGCTTTGCGGTATACAGAAATCGTGTTTTAATGGTGTTTCGTGTATTTTATGCGAATACCGTGCACGATTTTTAAAAATACAGAATGTTTCGTGTATGTTTATATGTCTGCCATACACGAAATGACATTCAAAAAACCATTTCGTGTATTTTGCAGTTTGCGTTGATTCAATGTGAGAAAGCGGTTATACTTTTTGTGGCGGGTTCTGCCGCAGCTTTAGCGGACGCATTCCAGCTGCGCAAGTGCAGACCTGCACTTCCTGAACGTATGCAGATGCATGGCGTCAGGAAGATGAAGACTTGTCCTGGATTCACTTAGCAAACGAATATCATAAATGAAAAGGAGGTTCCCCATGTTCAATCTTTTATCAAAGGAAAAGGCAGTAGAAATTGTTAACAAGATCCAGTCCGATCCGCAGCTGATCGCAGAGTTCCAGAAGGCTCCGGTCAAGGCAATCGAGAAAGCCGGCGGCATTGACATCCCGGATTTCCTGGAGGGAACCCTCGAGAACATCATCCGTGAGCAGCTGGCCAACGGTCAGGGCAAGGACCCGATGGACATCGTGAATCAATACATGAAATAAGCTTTAACTAAACAGCGCCCGCCTGCTTGAATGCCAGACGACTGCAAATGGCTATAATGGCCAAATGCAGTCGTCAGCGTCTGTAAAAAGAAGAAACCCTTTGAAAGGAACCTCGTATGGTACAGGATATTTTTCCGCATAAGTATGATAATCGTTTTGTGGAGGCAGTGCCTGCGGATCACGATCCCGTGGTGGTCTGCTTTCAGCAGAAGGTCCTGTGCCGCATAAATAAGGTGCAGTCGGAGATGTCGGCTGGTTCAGGAGAAATGCAGCAGACGTCGCACGCTGCATTCGAGGAAGGGCCGCACGAAAGTACAAAAACAGAGCAGCACGAAAGTGCCAGAACAGAGCAGCAGGCTTTATCCGAAGCTTCAAAGGAAGGGCAGGATCTCAAGTTTGAAACGGGAGCAGACCGACTTCAATTGCCCTCTGTGCAGGAGCTTCGTGAGCGCCGGGCCGTCGAGGCGGATCAGCTCCGCTTCCTTTTCCGGATCGATGACACGCCGGTCTGGCTTTATGACGCGGAGCTTTCAGAGCAGGACGGATACCGCTATGAGCATCTGCTTACCATTCGCGGGACTGAGCCCGCCTGGCTGTCCTTCGCGGCGGCGGTGGGCGCGCACCTTGCTTACTGGTACGATACAAGCCGTTTCTGCGGAAAATGCGGGAGCCCCAACATTCACAGTAAAACGAATCGTGCCATGGTGTGCCCGAAATGCGGGAATATGGCATTTCCCCGGATCAACCCGATCGTGATCGTGGGCGTGACGGACGGCGACCGCATGCTTGTCGCGAGGTACAACCGGAAGCATTATAATACGAGAAATAACCAGTACGTGCTGCTCGCGGGCTACAC
>Ga0256404_1013424_pt1 | contig 10379 bp, 20 predicted proteins | sample RumenRJG_01DNA_FD_185990 | JGI IMG/M metagenome (GOLD analysis project Ga0256404, IMG submission 185990) | Bovine rumen microbial communities from Lethbridge, Alberta, Canada - RJG_01 | ecosystem: Host-associated > Mammals > Digestive system > Stomach > Rumen | place: Canada: Alberta | collected...
AACCCACTTTTTCTAAGCAACTTATAATCATCCTTTGAGATAGTCTTCCTCTTCTGTACCTGATCAGGCAGAAATACCGTCTTCAAATCTAAGTCGCCGTTGGAATGAAGCAGCCTTGTATAGTTCTTATCAAGAACCTTTCCATAAACCGGGACGCTAACTCTGTTCACAACATCCAGATCATATGAAGGGAGCGGGAAGCATCTTGCTTTCTGGATATTGTATATCATCGGAATACCCATTGAATTCGTATCAATCATATACATGTTGACCATCGCATTACAGAGGAAAGCATTTCGGTAATACGGCGGTTTATAGCCCGGCCCGGTGCCTTCTCTATGATCTCCGGAATGAAAGAGCTCTCATTTATGAATACAAGCTGATCCTCAAATTCCTCGGCATCGATCTTTCCGTGCCGTCTGTAATCTGAATGTGCTATGAAAAATGGAGCTCTTGTTTTTTACTCAAAAGCTCCATTATTGTTTATTTATTTGAATTTATGATTCCTTCAATATCACAGCCACCGTAGAATATTCGGGCTACTGCAACTGCCCTTTTCTCATCATCAACCAGATAATACACAATAAAGTTGTCTACCGGAAGCTGATGCATTTTCATCGAATGCCAAGGTTCCCAGTCAACTAACGCATAGCGAGCTGGCATGAAATCCAATGAACGAACCTCTTTTCGGATACGTCTCAGCTGAGCGGTAGCAGTTTCCGGAACAAGGAGTTCATGCGCAATGTATGAATAGATTTCACGTAAGTCGTCAAGTGCATCTACAGAATAGCCGACCTTATAGCAATCCGTCATATGCCAAACTCCTTTGCGAGTGCCGCATCGACTTCATCTGAAGAATATACCTTTCCTGCTTTGATGGAATCAACACCCTTCTGGAGCTCTGCATCAAGCTGTTCTCTGGTCATTGCACCAACAGTTAATGGTTTAGAAGAAGGAAGTTTCAGTTCAAATGGCATACCCTTTTTCAGTACAATCTGACTATAAAGCATCTGAATTGCACTGGATGGAGAAATGCCAAGCTGGGAAAGAATGCTCTCAGCATTATCCTTGAGATTGGTATCTATTCTTGCATAAACAGCAGATGTATTTGCCATAGTATCGCCTCCTTTTTCTTTATTATATTCTATTTCGCTTGCGTTTGCAATCAATTGATTACAATATCAAAAGTATTTGAACAGGTCCTCTCTCTCCTCGTCCATAAACGTGAAAGTCATTGTTCTATCTTCATATATTGATCCTGATACATGTCAATCGCAAGAATTTCCGGTGAATCCCCGGTAAATGCCTTAGCAGCTTCCTCATCTCCCTGCCGTTGCCGCATGAACCAGGCAGCAGCATACCCATTGGAAGAATACAGCATTTTACCATGATCAGCGCCTATCCGTCCTGGCATTACTTTTGTATCGGATGCAAGCTCATCAAACATCGCGTTCATTTTATCGATTAGTATGACCGACTGTGTTTCAAAATCTGTTTCCGTCCCCGCCAGCATCAGTACCGTGACAGAAATTTTACTCAGATCGTCATTCAGCCCAATACACGAGCCATCTCTTCATGCGCCGGTGAAAGAGCAACTCCCGTCTTAAACTTGTTTGATGTTTTCACAATTGATAATGCTGATAAATGCTGGATATTTGACGTTTACATACGGCTCTCTCCATACTCTATCCATACTCTATCTTATCAGTAAACATTAGAACAAACGCAGCAATCACAGCAATCATAGTCATTACAACAGAAAAAATCCATGCCGGTGCAGAACCATAATTATCGAAAAGCCATCCACTGTTCCACTCAACTATTCCAGTCATAAAAGCAGCTGAAAAGCTCGATATGCCATAAATTCTTCCTCTAAAATTTGCTGAAACCCTGTCCGAAAGAAATGCGCCTGTAACTATTGTAGTCAGGATCTCGCCCAGCGTAAAAAGAGTTATGGAGACATAATATCCTGCAATCACTCCAAATGAGAGCGCTAATACTCCAAAGCTAAGTACCTGAAGGATGATTCCGAACAGATATTTCCTTGTCATAGTCACTCTACTCATGGCCATTGTCATAACAGGTGTAAGCACCACTACAATAATACAGTTTAAACTGGTCACCGTTCCATATATGATGGAACCATTCTCAGGAAATGCTTTTGAAATATCAAGAGGCATTAAATAATTGAATTGGGAATATGCACCCTCATAAAAACTCATGGCAATAAGAAAAAGTGTCAGAGTTGCACTGTTTTTTACGACCGCCAAAATATTTCCATTCTGCTCATTTGTCTCTTCCTTGGATTCTTTTCTTATAGCTTCCGTGGAATCCTTTATAAAGACAGCTATCAGAACCGTTGATGCCGAGATAGACACTCCACTTATGACAAAGCACAACCAAAGATAATTGTTAAATAGAATCCCTGCGATGGTTGGAGATAGTATCTGTCCAATGTTCCCGCCCATATAAAGCAGTGAAAATGCCTGTTCTCTTTTATCTCTTGCTGTGATATCTGCTGCCAAAGCCTGATATGCAGGTCCTTCCAGGGTCTGAAAAAACGCGCCAACCAGTGTCACGCATAGCGTATACAACGTAAGTGGGAGAAAACCGCTTACTATAAATAATGCAATCGAAACTATGTCACACAATATGATTATCTTTTTCTTGCTAAATCTGTCCGCAAGCTGCCCGCCCCATATATTTGCAGGCAAAAACATAAATCCGGTTACTATAAAAAACAGTGCTGTCTGCGTTGCATCAAGTCCCAGCCTCCTATTTAATATCATTGTCATCATTGGCCATATCATTGCGCCAAGATTCGTTACTATCTTTCCAAAGAAAAGGATGAAGTTCCCCCTTTCCAAGCCTTTATACTGTGAAAAAATTTTCATATTACTCCGTTAATGTCATATCCTGGAAATCACTATCAGTATTCATGTCCTTCTAAAACATGAAGTCGCAATTTGCGACCTAAAGATGATTTTACAGCTGCAAGCCTTCCATTACAATCAGCATCTGAGGATTCCTGATGTTCCTCCCTCACACTCATTCCATCTGGCATGAGAAAAGCACCTGAATGCCTGGTTCCTGAACACATTTCCGTTCGTTTGCGTGAACTGCTCAAAGCTGAAAAACGGCGTTTTTACATCTGTTCTCCGTTTGCGGAAATATGTCCAGGTGCTATTTCTACCTATAATGCGGCGGGCAGGAGGGAGGCCATCGTCTCGACCTGCTCTCCTCTGCTCAATCGGTTTATGATCAAGGTCTCAACCCAGTATGCCGTTAACCGGGTCGGTATCTTTGTCGGTCAGCGTTCAAGTTATTGCTGACCTACTGCTGCCTGAACCGGTATTTCCCTTTGCCGAATCCGGAAATTGGCTCAATAATACCCTGCTCTGCCATTTCCTTCAAAAGCTCAGAAGTCCTTGACGCTTTCATATCAAGCACGCGCATGACATCCGACCGTTCAAAGATCGTCTGACCTTGAAATTCTTCGCGAAGCTTCAGGATATGCTCTTTCGTTTTAGCTGTAAATCTATTGTCAATATCCGCTTTTAGAACCTCAATGTCCGATTTTCCATCTTGAATGTCCGGTTTTTCCCTTTCAATGTCCGGTTTTTCCCTTTCCTTGAACGCTCCGCTGATATGCAATGTCCGGTTGTGAAGCGGATTATGCTCGCCAGGCAGGAGGTTCCTTAAAAACAGTTCCAGATATTCCGTCGTCTCATGGATGCCTTTTGTGAAGTCATTGTAGTTAGCGCGGACAAGCGAATTGCGGAAATACCACGCGTTTTCAGCGAAGATGTCATTCGTTACGTCAAAACCGAGTGTCCGCAGATACTTGATGAAGAATACCGCCGTGGATATCGAGCTTTACACGGATAAGAAGGATCCGGGACTGGAAAAGAAACTGCAGGAGCTTCTGACAGCGGCAGGCATTGTTTATGAGAAGAACGAAGGCTGAATTGAATCTGAAAACCTGTACGAAGTGGTTTATGAGTTTGAAACGGAGGCTTAATAATGGCTGGAAAGGATAAGGTCAAATTTAATCTCAAGAATGTCCATTACGCCATCGCTGCTATCGCGAAAGACGGGACGGCGACATATGACACTCCGGTGTCATGGCCGGGCGCGGTAAATCTGTCGCTTGAAGCGCAGGGTGACCAGACGATCTTCTGGGCAGACGGCATTCAGTATTATGTCACGAACGCAAACATCGGATATTTGTATCGAATGTTAACCTGACGGAAGAATGCGACCATTTTGTTGAAAATGCAACGCCGCTCTTCTATCGACATATTTACATAGATTTCTTCCTTACGGATGACCGGGCCGGTATGAATACAGAGATCGTCAAGGTCAAGATACGAAAGCTCTCTGTTGAGTTTTTCAACGGCAGGCTTTATATCTTCATCCTGATCGTGGAAAATCATCGTGATAATGTAAAAAGGCGAATGGTAATTGTATTCGCCGAAATCACAGGATTCATCTATAAAAACGCTGAGTTCCTGCAAAAGTCCTCTCCTTCTGTGCTATGAGTAAAAAATGGCGGGGAACTTCCCCGACGCAGATGGACCTGGGTCTTTCGACCAGCCCAAATGAAATCAGTGATTTCGTACTGTCAGTATAAAGGAAAATCATAAAAAATACGATCCCCTTTCGTGAAATCGCAAAAAAGACAACTTCCTGAAAGCCCTGCAGACCAACATCGCAACAGTGATCAAACAGGGTGATACCCTGTCGCCAGAGGTCATCGATGAACGCCTCCGGGAACTGCAGAAAGAGCTCCTGAAGAAAGCCAACAAGAAGGACGACTACGATGCCATCGCGGACGAGATCCTCCGACTCCGGGACATGCGAAAGCAGGCTGAAGTTGACAGCGTTGTCCGAGACGAGCAGATGCGGCTGATCAGAGACCTTCAGGATTTCATCCGGCAGCAGCCCACCACCATCACGGACTTTGATGAGACGCTGGTCAAGCGCCTGACCACGAAGATTACGATTTTCGAAGACCACTTCACCATCGACTTCAAGTCCGGAGTCACCATTGAAATCAAAGCATAAGAAAGGCTCCTCGCTGCCGACGCATTGCCGGAAGTGAGGAGCCTTGGTCTCTTACTTTTCGATAGGCTTATTTGCCTGCCGTTGATGCATAAAATCTATATATTCATTTCCCCAAACTTCAAGTTCGGCAAGCACTTTCTCAAATTTATGACCAATCTCACTCAGTTCGTACTCGACTTTGGGTGGTATTTCAGAATATACCCGGCGCACAATCAGACCGTCCTCTTCCAAAGCCTTGAGCTGCCGCGATAAAGTGGTATGTGTCATGTCCTCCGGCATTCGGCGCTGAAGCTCATTAAAGCGCACAGGTCCATCTTTTAAAAGATACATAATGTACATAGACCATTTTCCTGTCAGCACCTTTTGCGAAGTGACGTAGGGACACAGACCAAACAACTGCTTTTTCTCCATATTATCTCCATGGGTATCATTGTCGATACCGGTATCATTATATATCGTACTTGCGAAAAATGTCCTACCTGGATATAATATCACATGTCGATACAAAACACAACACTAAATGAAAGGATGGTTCTTACCATGAAGGAAATCTACGAGTATCTGAAGAACTGCGGCACTTTCTATCTGGCTACTGTGGAGGGCGACAAGCCTCAAGTGCGTCCCTTTGGCGCAGTATGCGAGTTTGAGGGTAAGCTGTACTTCGTTACCAACAACCAGAAGGAAGTCTACAAACAGATGAAAGCCAACCCCAACGTGGCCATCTGCGGAATGCATAAGGGCAAGTGGATCCGCGTCAGCGGTGAGGTTGAAGAAGATACCCGGCGCGAAGCACGCGTGGCTATGATGGACGCCAACACCGCTTCCCTGAGCAAGATGTATACCGTAGACGACAACCTGATGACCGTTTTCAAGTTCGTAAGCGGTAAGGGTACGGTTTATTCCTTCACCGAAGCGCCTGTAGAGTATTCTCTGTAAGGAGAACCTGTAAGGATGGACGCTTCAAAGATTTTATCAGTTCTATACAGCGAGATTCATTCTGTCGTCGTTGGAATGATCGACTCCGTGGGGCATCCATCCAGCGCATTTCTGGATGTAATGTTCGCGGAGGAGAACGCTGTTTACTTTATGACCTCCAACAATGGCCGAAAGCTGTATCACCTGCTGAACAGCAGCGACTATATTTCCATTTGCGGAAAAACGGAAGGTGACTATTTTCACGCAAAGATGATCACGATGCAGGGAAGAGTGCGCAACATTGGTAAGGCCCGTGTGGATGAACTGATTGATGCGAATCCCTATATGAAAAAGTTGTATCCGGATGAGCAAAAGGAAAAGCGCAGTATTATTGATGTCTTTCAGGTCTACGAAGGATATGGCAGTTATCAGGACTTTGGCGTTACTCCTCCGGAACAGACAGAGTTCCAATTTCATTGTGACATTTAATAAGGTTGGTACTTATGAGTGAACGATCTTTAATTGAGAAAGCTGCGAAGGCGATCGCAGATGCCACACATGTGATCATCGGTGCTGGGGCTGGCTTGTCGGAAGCCGCAGGCATTGAGATGGGTGGCCGCCTATTTCACGAACAGTTCCGGGATTATCAGGAGAAGTATGGCATACAGGATTTGTACAGCGGAGGGTTTTATCCCTTTCCAACCGAAGAGGAACGCTGGGCATTCTGGGCGCGGCATATCTGGCTCAGCCGCTATAAAGTGGGAGGAACACCTCTGTACCGCGATCTACTGACACTTGTAAAAGATAGGCCCTATTTCGTGATTTCGACAAACTGCGACAGCCAGTTTGTGCTTTCCGGGTTTCCCAAGAATCGCGTATTCCAAGTACAAGGCGATCTTAGTGAATTCCAATGCTCGATCCCATGCCATCAAAAAGTGTACAGAAATGAGGGATCCGTTAAGCGTATGGTGGAAAGCACCCATGCTCTCCGCATTCCATCCGACTTGCTTCCCCGTTGTCCTATCTGTGGAAAGCCAATGTCCATGCATCTTCGAATAGATAACACATTTGTTGAAGACGAGACTTGGCACGAAAATAACTCTGCATATCAGGAATTTTTGAAGCGGGCAATAGGTCAGAAACTTGTTCTCCTGGAGCTTGGTGTAGGATTCAATACCCCCGGAATCATTCGTTATCCCTTTGAAAAGATTGCGGCTGCAAATCCAGATGCAATGCTAATCCGTGTCAATCAGGGAAATGCAAGGGCGAGCTATATAGATCTTACTAATATCCTGTCAATACAGCAGGATTTGAAGGTAGCAATTGACAAGCTCAAACGTTGGTCACCCGCCTGATTGATAAGATCACCACCCTCGCTGAACACATCACCGTAGACTTCAAATCCGGCATCACAATCGATATCGAATATCGAAGCAAAACTCAAGGCCCCACCGCCATTTGATGGCAATATGGGGCCTTGAGTTGTCTAATACAAACTGGAATTACCCTAAAAATAATTCATCGACTGAGTAAAGTGCTGCTTTACCAGCCATGAAGATTTTGTTTCCTTCACGACGGCAATAAAGTGTCCCGCCACGTTTGGACGCCTGATATGCCACCAGCTTGTCTTTGCCAGGCAAATCGGCCCAATAAGGGACGATATGACAGTGCCCCGATCCACAAACCGGGTCTTCAGCAATATCCAGTTTTGGAGCAAACTGCGAGAAACACAATCTGTATCTGCTCCCGCGGCAGTAACATGAAGAAGCCATCTTTCACTGTACAATGGGGCAAGGATGTGCTCGTTGATCCGTGTGAAGATATGATTGGAAAAAGCCTGCGCCCATGATTTTTCCAGCATCGGCTGTTTTCTTTGGGAGAGAAAAGCCAGCTTGTCGAAAAGCGATATTTGCTGATAAGAATAAGGAAATGATGGAGGCCGAGATGGATGAACATATCGGCTATGAAAATCTGAGCGGGCGAATGCGGATGACCTTGAACGTAATTATTGAAACGGATACAAGAATAAACGGGTCAATTCCAGCTATGGCAACTTTGACATCTATCCCATTCCCTGCAACAATCAGCAGGTCTAAACCTACCCTTTATCCAGCTGCGGATCTCAACCCTATTCACCCTAAATCTGATCGACATCCTGACCACATTACCCTGGTCGGCCAGCTGTCAATCTATTGTCAGTTTTATCAGAAATTATTGCTTCAACAATCTGTGCTAGTGCAGGATTTACATAGTTCATGCCCTATCCGATACGCATTCTCCAGATCCTTAGGAAAATCCTTTTCATGCACTAATTTCTTTTTACTTTCATCAAAGCTTGCCATATTCAGCCATTCCTTCAAAGACCGTGGATGAACTGGCGCAGGAAGTGCTGGACAGCAAATGGGGAAACGGAACTGACCGCAAAGAACGCCTCACCGCTGCCGGATATGACTATTCTGCCGTACAGGCAAAGGTCAATGCTCTGGCGAAAAAACAGGAATCCGCTCCGGTCTGCTACACCGTAAAAAGCGGTGATACCCTCTCCGGGATTGCAAGGAAGTACGGCACCACGGTTTCCACAATCCAGAAGCTCAACCCGACATTTAGTTTTGCTTATTTTTTCATTAAGCTCGCTCCGGCATTCCACGCCTTTCCGACCTGTTTTCCGGAAACATAATAGCCGTGCTGGAATTGGTCAAAAATCAGTGCCTGTAGCTTAGACGGATCAACTTTTCCGTTCTCGGATAACACTCTTTCCTCGGCAGCCGTATTGATGATCTTTCCAACGATACAGTAGAAGCTCTCGGTTTCGCTCACCTCTGCCAGTTCACATTCCATGACAACGGGGAATTCATCGATGATGGGTGCATTAACGAATTCGCTCTTTACTGCTGTACAACCGGTGCGTTCAAACTTATCGTTCATTTTATTGCCTGTAGCAATTCCAAAGAAGTCAGCAACATCCATGTGCTCCTTATCGGCAAGTGCTACAGTGAAAGCCTTTGTCTTCAGAAGATTCTGCGTGGTCTTGTGCTCCTCATCAATAAACAGAGCAATTCTGTCCTCATTGCAGATCATACCCCATGCTGCGTTCATGACGTTCACTTTTCCATTCTCGTCGTATGCCGCTACCATCAAAACCGGCATCGGATACACTGCCTGTACTACACCAAGATTTTTCTTCATTATGATTGTCCACCTTTCATGTTATTGAATTGAGTTACCGAGGGCATACGCCTCTTGAAGTTCTTTTTTGCCATCTGTGTCACCGGGCTGGGTTACATATCCACAGAGAATTTTTCCGAGGCTCCTCCATCCGATATGCTTTTCAAGATGATCATACCAGTGCTCGCTTTCCTCAAATCCAGCGCCCTCTGCAGCCATAATCAGGACAGATTCCTTTTTAGGATTTCTGCAGTTTGGATCACTTTCAGCAATTGCGAACAGTCGATCAAATGCGTTCTTCAAAAATCCAGAAATAAACCAGTAGTATAACGGCGAAGCAAGAACCACCACATCCGCTTCCTTATATAGTGGATATATCTTCTCCATGTCATCTCTCTGTGAACACGGATGCTCCGAATCTTTACCACCGCCCCAGCAGCCAATGCATCCGTTGATTTTCATTCTGGATAACTGAAACTCTGTAACTTTGTTCCCAACTTCTTCTGCACCCTTCTTAAATTCAGCTGTGAGTGCAGATGTGTTTCCTTTTGGACGCGGGCTTCCGTTAAGGATAATTATATTTTTTGCCATAGCGCACCTCCTGCATCGTTCTTGACTTCTTCAGCAAGACAATGTATATTATACAAGTACATAAATTATTTTCAAGTACCTACATATAAGTAAGGTACTTACTTCGAGGTAAGCTATTATGAAAAACGACATAGCCGATGCAGATTTTGAGACAACCGGGTACAGTTATACCCTTTCTCTTATAGCAGGAAAGTATAAGCCCATAATTCTTTACTGTTTGATGGAATATGAGCCAGTCCGCTTCAATGAAATGCAGCGATATTTGAAGAAGGTCGCTGATAAGACTTTAAGCCAGAATCTAAAGGAACTCGAAGCCGACGATCTCATCATCCGCAATGTCTATCCGCAGATTCCTCCCAAAGTCGAATACTCCTTGACAGAGCGCGGTCATTCCCTTGTAAAAGTGCTCGACAAGCTCTGTGACTGGGGAAATGAAAACCGAAAATAACTGAATATCCAATCTGCATGCCTGCGAGTGTTCTTCGGAATGCCCACAGGCTTTTTTTATTTTCCTCCGCTCAAATCGGCTCTGAATCTCCAGTGGAAACTGGAGGTGGATATGTTATGACAGACGAAATCACAAATGTTCAATCTGGATATTTCACGCAGGAGCGGATTCAGGGCGATCTGGACTACCGCAG
>Ga0256404_1013426_pt1 | contig 10377 bp, 9 predicted proteins | sample RumenRJG_01DNA_FD_185990 | JGI IMG/M metagenome (GOLD analysis project Ga0256404, IMG submission 185990) | Bovine rumen microbial communities from Lethbridge, Alberta, Canada - RJG_01 | ecosystem: Host-associated > Mammals > Digestive system > Stomach > Rumen | place: Canada: Alberta | collected...
ATCCTCATGGTGAGCAACTATGCCGACATCATTGCCATGCGCCACCACATAGAGGGAGCTGCACAGTATGCCAGCGAGGTGGCACCAGTGCCTATTGTCAATGCTGGAGACGGAGCCCATATGCATCCATCACAGTGCCTGCTCGACCTCTACTCCATCTACAAGACACAGGGAACACTCGAGAATCTGAATATCTATCTCGTGGGCGACTTGAAATATGGCAGAACAGTACACTCGCTCATCACTGCCATGCGCCACTTCAACCCTACCTTCCACTTCATCGCACCCAAGGAGCTGGCCATGCCACAAGAGTACAAACTCTACTGCGACCATCATGGAATCAAATATGTGGAGCACGAAGACTTCAACGAAGACGTGATAGCAGGAGCCGACATCCTCTATATGACACGCGTCCAGAAGGAACGCTTCAGCGACCTGATGGAATACGAGCGCGTAAAGAACGTGTATATTCTGAAACGCAGTATGCTCGCCAAGGCCAAGGAGAACATGAAGATCATGCACCCGCTGCCACGTGTCAACGAGATAGCATACGATGTGGATGACGACCCACACGCTTACTACATACAGCAGGCACAGAACGGACTCTATGCACGAGAGGCCATCTTCTGCCATTGCCTCGGCATCACGCTCGACGACATCAAGAACGACAAGACTATTATTGAATAATGTTTAGAGTTTTATTATGGGAAACAATAAGAATCAACTTGTGGTTGCCGCTATCGAGAACGGAACCGTTATCGACCATATACCAGCCGAAAAGACCTATCAGGTAGTCAACCTCCTGCAATTAGAGAAGATGGAGACACCTGTCACCATCGGCTACAACCTCCCTTCCAAGAAAATCGGCAAGAAGGGCATCATCAAGGTTGCCAACAAATTCTTTACAGACGAAGAGATCAACCGTCTCTCGGTAGTAGCTCCAAACATCGGTCTGAGTATTATCAAGGACTACGAAATCGTTGAAAAGAAGACTGTGAAGACTCCTGATACACTGAAGGGAATCGTGAAATGCAACAACCCCAAGTGCATCACCAACAACGAGCCTATGGCTACAGTCTTCCACACCGTGGATGCCGCATTGGGCATAATACGCTGTCACTACTGCGACAAGGAGCAGCAACTCGGAAAGGTAGAACTTTGCAAATAACATAAAACAGGCTTCTAACATAACAGTTAGAAGCCTGTTTTTGTATAAAAACGACAAAAAGTAAGCAAATAGACTCAAAATAGCTTTTATTATTTGGCTATTACAACTATATTGCTTAATTTTGCAGTACAAATCTAAAATATAAGCTGAATCAAGCATAAAACGACAAATAATATAGAGATTCAATGGAAAAAGACCAAGAGATTTTCGACTTGATCGAAAGAGAACATCAGCGTCAGCTGAAAGGTATGGAGCTGATTGCTTCCGAGAACTTTGTGAGTGAAGAGGTAATGAACGCTATGGGTTCTTACCTTACCAACAAGTATGCTGAGGGACTCCCTGGCAAACGTTACTATGGCGGTTGCCAAGTGGTAGATATCGTAGAGAACCTTGCCATCGAGCGCGTAAAGAAAGTCTTCGGTGCAGAGTATGCCAATGTTCAGCCTCACTCTGGAGCACAGGCCAATGCTGCCGTACTGCTCGCTGTGCTGAAGCCCGGCGACACATTCATGGGACTGAACCTTGACCACGGCGGACACCTTTCACATGGCAGCCACGTCAATACATCCGGTATCCTCTATCGCCCTATCGGCTACAACCTCAACAAGGAAACTGGTCGTGTAGACTATGACGAGATGGAGAAGTTGGCTCTCGAAAACAAACCTAAGTTGATTATCGGTGGCGGCAGTGCCTATAGCCGTGAGTGGGATTATGCCCGCATGCGCAAGATTGCCGATGAGGTGGGTGCCTTGTTGATGATCGACATGGCTCACCCTGCTGGTCTTATCGCTGCAGGATTGCTCGACAACCCATTGAAATATGCACACATCGTAACTTCTACCACACACAAGACTCTCCGTGGTCCTCGTGGAGGTATCATTCTCATGGGTAAGGACTTCGACAATCCTTGGGGCTATACCACCAAGAAGGGCGAGGTAAAGAAAATGAGTATGTTGCTAAACTCTGCCGTATTCCCAGGTCAGCAGGGTGGTCCATTGGAGCACGTTATCGCTGCCAAGGCTGTAGCCTTCAACGAGAACCTCCAGCCTTCATGGAAAGAATATGCCACACAAGTGAAAAAGAATGCTGCAGTATTGGCCGACGACCTCATCGGACGTGGTTTCGGAATCGTTAGTGGTGGTACCGACAACCACTCTATGCTGGTAGACCTGAGAAGCAAGTATCCTGACTTGACAGGTAAGGTGGCAGAGAATGCCCTTGTTGCTGCTGATATTACCGTCAACAAGAACATGGTACCATTCGACACTCGCTCTGCCTTCCAGACAAGTGGTATCCGTCTGGGTACTGCAGCCATGACAACCCGTGGCGCCAAAGAGGATATGATGCACCTCATTGCCGAGCTCATCGAAGAGGTTCTGAATGCTCCTGAGGACGAGAAGGTAATTGCTCGTGTACGCGAGAAGGTAAATGCAACCATGAAGGACTATCCTCTGTTTGCATACTAATCAAAGAATCAAATATACTGAAAGATAAAAAAGTTGCGAGATTACTCTCGCAACTTTTTTATTTGCTTTTTATAAAATGAGTGCCGGTACCTGCACGGACTTATACCCCAAGAACGTAAGTACCTTCGTTGAGCAACGAAGCCTATTGCGTTGAGCAACGAAGCCTATTGCGTTGGGCAACGAAGCCTATTGCGTTGAGCAACGAAGCCTATTGCGTTGAGCAACGAAGCCTATTGCGTTTCTACACACAGGCCAATGTATTTTATCACACTCTGGATTACTGTACAATCTTGAAGCGGATACGCAAGGAATGAGATGCCTCGTCCCAATTGGTACCAAGCATCACAAACTTACCTATCTGTGCCGTAGAGCGTACATGCTTGCCTATGCAAGGACACACATCGTAATCGCCTATACGCACCAGACGCAAAGTCTCGCTGGCATCCTCTGGCAATCGGTCGAGTTTCACATCGGCAGGAATATGGTCGCGATCAACAAACTCATAGGTCACTGGCATATCAAGCGCTATCAACCGATTCATCTCGGTTTCTATCTCCTTCTCTTCCTGACGCGAAGGTTTGTGGTCAACGACAAAGGTCATCTTGCTTTTCTTCCGCTCAATATGAGCATTGCGACTGCGCTCGCATGAGAACATACGAACCATCAACTGATTGAGCAGATGCTCTGCCGTATGAGCAGGAGGAAACTCTTCCTTGTGATGCTCATTCAAAATAAACTCACTCTCTTCCATCTTGACATTGAATTTATAGATTCTTACTCCATAAGGCTCAACAGCCACTGGGAAACGTCCGTCTTTCTTAAGTTCTACCATCTTGTTGTCACCAGTCCAGAGTTCTGTAGCCATCACCTCTTCCTCTGTGATATGGAAGAAGTCGAAGGCATGAGCCGGAATGGTAACACCCAACAGGCATGACTCTGCCGAGAAGTTGAGTACCACCAAGAGCACTTCCTCATCCTTCTTGCGGAGAAAGGCGAACTGAGAACGAGGGTCGAAATGCTCGGAAATGGCATTGACATACATGAGGTCGAAAGTATCTCCCTCACGGATGGCACGTTCCTCATTGGCAAGTCTGAGCATCTTGCGATACTGCAAGGCAAGATCCTTCTGCTCTGCTGTGCACCATTCCTTATGAGATGTGGCAGGCTTGCGGCCTCTTGGCTTCGAGGCAACGAGCGTGTCGTAGGCATGCGCCAAGGTCGCGGGCGACCAATAGTCGAAGATGGTCGTTCTGCCATCTACCCCACTGAATCCCTCTTTGTCCATTCCCTTTTCTCCAAACTCCTGTCCGCTATAGACCATAAAAGGATTCTTCTGGAAGAAAAGACTCATAGCTGCGGCCGGCAGCGCCTTACGTGCATCACCACAGAAGAAATCGCTGGCAATACGCTGCTCGTCATGATTTTCCAGAAAATAGAGCATATGCTCACGTATATCGTCGACCACCTGCCATTCGTGGGTGATACTGGCAGCAGGACGTTCTCCACGGATTACAGCACGCAGACAGTCATACATACCCACCTTGTCATAGAGGTAATCAAAACCTGCCTTCACGTAGTTGCGATACTGGTTGGGATCGTACACCTCACCTATGACAATCACTTCCGGGTAACGGGCTTTCAGTATCTGAGTGGCATACGACCAGAAGGCGCAAGGCACCATCTCAGCCATGTCACAACGGAATCCGTCGACACCCTTGCTTGCCCAGAACAACAAGATGTCAGTCATCTTGCCCCAGGTACTGGGCACAGGCTCATAGTGATAGCTGCGGCCGCCGGCATCACAATAATCCACTCCATAGTTGAGTTTCACCGTCTCATACCAGTCGTTTCTACCCGGATGGTTGTCAAAGCGGTCGTTGCCTGTTGCCTTGGCTGGACTCTCATGATAGGGTTCGTATATCTTGGCTTCTTTGGAAGAGAAAGCCTTGAACTCGGGTTTGGAGCAACGAACATCGTTCAGGTCCAAATCACCCCAAGTATAATAGAAATTATTGCGCGTAGAGAAGTGCATGTTCTTGTCATCATCTTCTCCAAGATCTCGTACACCTGCTGGTTTGCGAATGGAATGATACTCACGAGCCACATGATTGGGCACAAAGTCCATGATGACCTTCATACCAGCCTTGTGAGTGCGCTCGATAAGACTCTCCCATTCCGTCATTCTCATGCTGACATTCTCTGCCAGATCAGGATCGACGTCATAATAGTCGGTAATGGCATAAGGTGAACCAGCCTTTCCTTTCACCACCTCGGCATGCTGTACAGGAATGCCGAAAGAAGAGTAATCGGTCTGTGTGGCATGGCGAATAACTCCCGTATACCAAATATGAGTAAAGCCCATATCATGGATACGGGCTAATACTGCGTCATTGAAGTTGTTCAGTTTTCCACATCCATTCTCATCTATCGTACCATTTTCCTTACGGGTAATATTGGCATTGCGGAAAAGACGTGGAAGAACTTGATAAATAACGACTTTTTCTTTCATTTCGCGGCTATGACCTGATATTAAGCAATACCGTGAGAAGCTACTGTCTTATCGATACGGCCGATCATGCCCTGCAAAGCCTTGCCAGGACCACACTCGGTAAAGTCATCAGCACCATCAGCAATCATTGCCTGAACAGAAGAAGTCCAACGAACAGAGCTGGTAAGCTGGGCAATGAGGTTCTGCTGAATCTCAGCAGGATCGGTATGAGGCTTGCCGTCTACATTCTGGTAAACAGGACACTTAGGAGCCGAGAAAGTTGTTTTCTCGATAGCAGCCTGAAGCTCGTCCTTGGCAGGCTGCATCAATGGAGAGTGGAAAGCGCCACCTACCTTCAAAGGCAGAGCTCGCTTGGCACCAGCAGCCTTCAACTTCTCGCAGGCAGCATTGATAGCGTCTACATTACCTGAAATAACAAGCTGACCAGGACAGTTATAGTTGGCAGCAACTACCACATTACCCTCAGTGCTTACCTCTTCACAGATCTCCTCTACCTTCTCATCTGGCAAACCGATGATAGCAGCCATGGTACCGGGATTGGCCTCGCAAGCTTTCTGCATGGCATTGGCACGAGCAGCAACCAACTTCAAACCATCCTCAAAAGCCATAGCACCTGCAGCAACGAGGGCAGAGAACTCACCCAGAGAGTGACCAGCCACCATAGCAGGCTGGAACTCATCACCCAAGCAGAGGGCTGAGATAACAGAATGGAGGAACACGGCAGGCTGAGTAACCTTGGTCTCCTTCAACTGGTCGTCGGTACCGGCAAACAAAATATCAGTAATCTTGAAACCGAGAATCTCATCGGCCTTATCAAAGAGTTCTTTTGCCAAAGAATTGTTGTCATAAAGGTCCTTACCCATTCCTACGAACTGAGAACCCTGACCTGGGAAAACAAATGCTTTCATTTCTTGTTTTATCTATTTAGTTTGTTACAAATGTTACGATGATAATATCCTGCAAAATGCTGAATAATAATCGGGTGCAAAGATACAATAAAAAAATGACACTTAAAAGAGAAAAAACAAAAAAATCCCAAATGCCTGAGGGCAGATGGGATTTTTATATTAATATGCTTTACAGTGCGAAAAAATATCGTACTAAAAAGTCGGCGAGATTACTCAGCTGCAGGAGCCTCCTCCTCAGCAGGAGCAGCCTCAACAGCAGGAGCCTCCTCTACTGCAGGAGCGGCAACAGGAGCATTTTCTGCAACAACGATAACAGGAACCTTGATTTCAACCTCCTTGTGGAAGTGAACAGTTGCCTCGTACTCACCAATCTTCTTGGCATCCTTCATAGTGATAATCTTACGATCTACCTCGATACCCTTCTTTGCGAGCTCCTCAGCTACAGTAGCGGCGTTAACAGAACCATAAAGCTGACCTGTTGCGCTCACCTTAGCGGTGATAGTAAGAACTACGTCATTGAGAGCCTCACCCTTCTTAACAGCCTCAGCCTTGATAGCCTCGAGCTTGTGAGCCTGCTGCTTCAAATCCTCAGCCAACTGTTTTTTAGCAGATGGAGAAGCGATAACAGCCTTACCTGTAGGAATGAGGAAGTTACGACCGTAACCACTCTTTACATTCACGATATCGTTCTTGTATCCAAGACCGATAATATCTTGCTTAAGTATAATTTCCATTAATCTTTTCCTCCTTAAATTACTTCATCAAATCGGTTACGTAAGGAAGCAAAGCGATCTGGCGAGCACGCTTAACAGCCTGTGCTACACGGCGCTGATACTTCAAAGATGTACCTGTGATACGACGTGGAAGAATCTTACCCTGCTCGTTCAAGAATCTCTTCAAGAACTCTGGATCCTTATAGTCGATATACTTAATACCGCTCTTCTTGAAACGGCAATACTTCTTCTTCTTTGTGTCGATAGAAGGAGCGGTCAAATAACGGATTTCTGATTTCTGATCTGCCATGATTAAGCCTCCTCTTTTTTACCAAGCTTAGCACGACGCTTCTCGGCGTACTGTGCTGCATACTTTTCAAGTTTAACAGTCATGTAACGAATAACTTTCTCGTCGCGGCGATAGCCAGTCTCGAGCTTGTTAATCAAAGTTGGTTCAGCCTTGAACTCAATCAAGTTGTAGAAGCCTGATGTCTTCTTCTCAATGTTGTAAGCCAACTTCTTCAAACCCCAAGCCTCTTCGTTCAAAATCTCAGCACCGTTATCGGTGAGCAGCTTCTTGAACTTAGCGACCGTTTCCTTCATCTGTTCATCAGACAAAACGGGAGTCAAAATGAAAACGGTTTCGTATTGATTCATACTACTTTTGATAATTAAAATGTTATTAAATAAATTGTTGCACCCACAGATTCCGTGTCTAAAAAACACCTCTTCCACGAAATGCGGTGCAAAATTACTACTTTTTATTCAAATAACCAAATATTTTTTGTACTTTTGCCGAAAATATTTAATTCATTGGTTATTATATCATAAAAAGAGGACTGAAATAATGAAAATAAACAAAATCAAGCAACTTTTGCCTGCACTTTTATCCATGGGTATGACATTTATCGTACTGGGGGTACTCATGCTTGCTGCCAGTTTCGTCTTTGGTATCAAAAACAACATCCTGCTGTTCGCCGGACTCTTTTTCATTGTCGCAGGAACAGCAGGATATGTATATTCGCTCAAGCAAAAGCCTTAGCTTAGTGACAGAGAAATTACTTATTGAACATTCGCAAGTTCAGAAGTTATAGAAGTTAAAGAAGTTATCACTCCCTTCGGTCGTTAGAAGTTATAGCCAACAGCCTTTTTGGTTGAAGATCTATCTGTAAAGCATATGGCTTTAACTTCTCTAACTTCTTTAAATTCTTTAACTTCACCATTTGCGAAAGTTGAGTTATTCTTTTTTATTCTATACTCCTACATCAGCAGCATGCAGGCACCATAGATCACGTAGGCGGTGATGGCTGCCATGACAATCGCTCCACCCCAGAGCAAAGCCTTGATGAGCTTGCGCTGACTGCGCGTTTTGCGATCCTGGTCGGTAAGCTCGGGAGCCACCTTCTCCTCGACGGTCTGCTCGTTGGTCTTCGTCTGGTCGATGAAGTTGATGGCGTTGACCAGATTGGCGTCATTCTCGCCAAGGAAGGTCTCGTACTTGGCAAACTTCACGAGGTCGGCAGTACGGAAGAGCTGTTTCAACTCGTCTATCATCTTCTGGTCGCCAGCCGACTGCAGATGCTCTATAATCTCGCCGCTGGTCATCTCCATGGCACGGAAGCCAAAGCGCTGCTCTATGTACTCGCGCAGCGTGGTGGTGAGGCGGGTGTAGTATTCCTTCTGGTTCTCCTGCGACTCGGTGTGCTGCTTGATGACATTGATCTCGCTGAGCGCCTTCTCGTGGGCTGGCACACGCTTCACGATGCGCATACGAATCACGATAGGTTTGTTCTGACGGAGGCGCTGCCAGAGCCACAGCATGACACCGAAGAGTAAGAGTACCAGAATGCTGAGCCAGAACAGAGGACTCCACTCACTCCATAGGAAGGGATTGTCCTGTACGTCCTTGGGGGGATAGAACTGGTTGGGATGAACCGTATCCACAGGAACCGTGAGCACCTTGAGCGCCAACGGATTGCCCTGACAGGTCTTGCCGTTGACCTTGACCTGAAGGGCTGGTACAGCGTAGACCTTCTCGTCGAAAGAGGTGAGCGTATAGTCGCGGCTTATCTGTAGCCTGCCACCGTCGAGCTCGGCGGTGTCGGCATCGCTCTGCTCCACCACCTCGATGCCCGGAATGAGCATCTGTGACGGCTTGAACGAAGGCAGCACCACCTTGGCACCCTTGGCAGCGGTGACCTTGAGATGAAGCTTCGTCTGCTCGCCTATCAGGATCTGCAGAGAGTCGAGCTTCTGCACCACCTCCTGAGCTGCCGACCCTACTGGCAACAGCATCAGGAAGGCAAGCATCATGATGATAATATTCTTCTGTTTCGTCATTTTTCTTTTCCCTATTGGTTTACTTCTCCGCTTTTCAACCCCGCTGCATGAACAGGTTGAGCAGAGCACGTGAGAAGTCTTCGTTGGTGGCGACAGCCGTCCAGTCGACCTTGCTCTTGGCAAAGGTTTCGCGCAACAGCTGCTCGCGCATCATCCAGTGGCGTGTATGCGCCTGACGCAGTTTCTTGGAACTGGTGTCAATATACATCTCGTGACCTGTCTCTGCATCGCACACCTTGAGGAGTCCGATGTCGGGCAACGCCTTGGCACGTGGATCGTACACCTGAATGGCAGCCACATCGTGCTTCTGATTGGCAATCTGAAGGGGATGCTGAAAGTCCTTGTCATCGAAGAAGTCGCTGATGACGAAGGCTGTGCAATGGCGCTTCATCACCCGTGTGAAGTACTCCAAAGCCACACCGATGTCGGTGCGCTGGCTCTGAGGATGAAAATCGAGCATCTCGCGGATGATGTAGAGAATGTGCTTGCGGCCCTTCTTGGGCGGGATGTATTTCTCTATTCGGTCGGAGAAGAAGATGACACCTATCTTATCGTTGTTCTGAATGGCACTGAAGGCCAGGGTGGCTGCAATCTCGGTTGCCATGTCGCGCTTCATCTGCCGTGTGGTACCGAAGTCGAGCGAGCCACTTACGTCGACCAACAGCATCACGGTAAGCTCGCGCTCCTCCTCGAAAACCTTGACAAAGGGACGATGGAAACGGGCGGTCACATTCCAGTCGATGTCTCTCACGTCGTCGCCATACTGATACTCCCTCACCTCGGCGAAGGCCATACCCCTGCCCTTGAAGGCCGAGTGATACTGGCCTGCAAAGACATTCTGGCTGAGACCGCGAGTCTTGATCTCGATCTTGCGTACTGTCTTTAAGATATCTTGTGTGTCCATTTATTACTTACTGAACTGTCGCATATCAGGAAGTTAAAGGAGTTAAGGAAGTTAAGGAGTTAAGACGTATGTCTTGCTGCTAAAAAAACTACGCCAAAAAGACTGTTGTATTAACTCCTCAGCGAGCGTAGGGAGCGATAACTCCTTTAACTCCTTTAACTCCTTTAACTTCTGAGCTTGCGAAACTTGAATTACTTACTCCTCAAAATCAAGGTACTTCCACCTTATTAATTATGCGGCTCACGATTTCCTCGCCGGTCACATTGGAAGCCTCTGCCTCGTAGGAGAGTCCCACACGATGGCGAAGCACGTCGTGAGCCACGGCACGCACATCCTCAGGAATCACATAGCCGCGGTGCTTGATGAAAG
>Ga0256404_1013427_pt1 | contig 10377 bp, 6 predicted proteins | sample RumenRJG_01DNA_FD_185990 | JGI IMG/M metagenome (GOLD analysis project Ga0256404, IMG submission 185990) | Bovine rumen microbial communities from Lethbridge, Alberta, Canada - RJG_01 | ecosystem: Host-associated > Mammals > Digestive system > Stomach > Rumen | place: Canada: Alberta | collected...
CGAGCCCTAATATTTCTTCTTGGTTCTTGCACGCCTTGACCTTGGCGATTTGCTCTTCAGATAAACCTTTTAGTAGTTCTTCTTTCATACTCGGTTAGCTCCCTTATTTGCTCTCATTATATCAAAGAGTTCAACAAGGAAAAAGCCGTCATTCATGATGACTTCTATTCAAACTGCCGAAGACAATCCGTTTTGTCAAACTTCGGATAAGTGACTTTGGATGACGACATTATAATAGTTTAGTTGTCTTTAACGTACTGTAGTAATCCCTAATTATTTTTTGCTACAAAATATTCCGACTGTAACAATCCCAATTTGAGGTGTGTTAAGCGTATATACTATATTATTTTATAATATAGTGTGTTAATTTAGAGATACACTGATAATAGTATGAAAACAATGCTCTTAAATAAAAAGTCGTCAGACTGTACTCATCCAAAATGAACAAAAACGTATTTGGGCTTTCTGTGTAAGTTAATAAGATTAATATCCGACTATATCAATCCATGTGAAACATTTTGGTCGTTTTTACTAGGTTTTGTTTCACATAAAAAGACCGCCACTAGAGCGATCATATCAAGGTTATTAATAAAAATAATGACAAAGCACAATGGATAGCAAAATTAGAAATTCTTATTATCTTCCATGAATTTCATCAAATTAGCGTGAATAATCCCATTTCTCTTTTGGATCAAGAAATCTGTTGTCAATACATATTTAGGGAAATTGTCTTTAATCTTTTCTAATGGAGCGTATTCTCTATTTTCTGTATCTTCGCTGCTAAGAATTGTATATGAAACTTGAACATAAGAATAATTAAGGAATAAATCCTTTAAGATAAAATCGCATTCCAACGTGCCAATTCTCCCAACTGATACATCATAGTTTTTAGATTTGGCATAGATGTATGTAACATTTTCTAAAGCCGGTCCATAATTAATCTTACTATTTGGATTTGTAAATTGCGCAAACGACAAGTCGGCTAAATAGTATTTCTTTTCATTTTGAAACATCTTTCTAGATTTCATATCGAATCTGCCACATTCATAAATAATCTTAGCGTCCACGAGATGTTGGATGTATTTTGCTACTGTTTGAGATTTGATGGTTATGCCATTTTTATTTAAATCTTTTGCGATGTTTCTAATACTTGTTGTAGCCCCATAATTATTAATGATGTAATCTCTAACCAAATTAAAGACTTCGACATTCTTGATTTTTACTCGCTTCTTAATGTCTTTCTTAAAGATTTCGTCCACTATTTCACTAATGTATACTTTTTTAGAGGCGATATCAGGTAAAAACAAAGTTCTTGGAAAACCGCCTTCAACAATATAGTGATCTAATTCAGTGGAAAGATTTCCATCCACTGGCATCTTGTAGAATTTTTTCATGTCTAAGTATTCGTAGAAATTGAGAGGAAAAACCTCGAATTCAAGATATCGTCCAGTTAGATGAGTCATCAATTCACCACTTAATAAATAAGAGTTACTGCCTGTAATAAAAATTGAATAATCGTCTTCTTCTCTAAAAGCATTTATCATTCTTTCGAAGTTTCTAACATTTTGAATCTCATCTATAAATAAATATTTAGTCCCTTTGATTCCTTTAGATAATTGATCGATTAATTCCTCAAGGGCATCCGGGCTCTTAATCTTTGTATATCCTCTTTTATCTAAATCAATATAGATGATGTTATTAGGACTAACACCGCTATCAACGATTTCTTCACTAATCATTTGCATGATGGAAGATTTGCCAGATCTACGAACACCAGTAATAACTTTAATTAAATCATTTTCATGATAAAAAGGTCTAATTCTAGATAAGTAATTTTCTCTTTTGTATAACTTCTTCTTCATATTTTCTGATTCTATATTATCGATTTTATTAGTTAAATGCAAGTTAATGGTCATATATTTTCTTATTTTAAGTATTTGTGCCCCTTAACAGCCTTTTATCTCAAGTTTTATATTCCCATCAACATATTGTGGATGTTATTTTCAATTCCTTCCTTATTTAATAAGGTCATCAAGCTAACAAAGGCAATGCGATTATATTCTACTAAAAGATGAGCGGTAATATATGAGTCTTTGTATCCTTTGGCAAATTCTTTTAAGACTTCCAAATTCTCTAAACATTCAATCTTTGTTTGTTGACTCAATATCTCAAGTAACTCCCTAAAGGATCTATTGTCTTTAGTTATGCATTATTTTTCTTTTTAAATTCTTCGGTAAGTCCATAATTCATTTCACCCTGATCAGCTTTAGAAAAACATTTAAATAAACTGCCATTAATATAATTGTTTTCTAACGCAAATAAATTATGTGGTGCAAATGTCCTATACCTATAAATAATGAAATCTCTTGTTTTGTTTTTCATATAATGCATTTATTCATAAGAAATTCTTGAATGGTTTTAATAAATAAAGGCTTTTTAAAGTGCCTATTGTATAGAATTCCTCTACGAAAGGCTAAGATAACACCGGTTAGAAGATTTCTTCCCTAATAATTGTTTGATTTTTATCTGGACCGGTGGAAACCATGACCACTGGTGTACCAGTTTCTTTTTCAATAAACTCCACATACTTTCTAACATTTTCTGGAAGTTTATCATAGGATTTAATATCACTGATATCTTCATCCCAGCCATCTAAATATTCATAGACTGGTTTGCATTCTCTTAAGACTCTATCAGAGGAAGGTAAAGTATCAATTATTTGACCCTTATATTCATAGTGGATACAGACTGGTACTTTATCAAAGCCTGTAAGAACATCAACAAGAGTTAAGCAGATATATGAAATAGAGTTAATTTGAATCGAGTATTTAAGCGCTGGTAAATCTAAGAAGCCTGTTCTTCTTGGACGATGGGTGACTGTGCCATATTCATGGCCTCTTTCTCTAATTAAGTCACCAATTTCATTTAATTGTTCGGTTGGGAAAGCTCCTTCACCCACTCTTGTTTCATAGGCTTTAACAATTCCTAAGATATCGTCTATACCATGGCATCCAATACCCGTACCATCCACAGTGCCACCTGAAGTGACATTAGAGGAAGTAACATAAGGATAGCTACCAAAGTCAACATCTAATAAAGCGCCTTGCGCTCCTTCAAATAAGATGTTCTTTTTAGCTTTTCTTGCTTCACCAATCATAGAGACGGTATCAGTTACCATTGGTCCAATATAATTAGCGAGTTCAAGATATTCTTTGACAGTTTTATCATAATCAATTGGGTGACCACCCATATCGATGATTTGTTTGTTTTTAATGGTTAATAAATTCTTATATAGTTCAGGGAATTCATCAGAAATGAAATCACACATTCTCATACCCACTCTTGAGATCTTATCAGCGTAAGCGGGACCAATGCCACGCTTGGTGGTACCAATCTTTTTGGAACCTAATGATTCTTCATTTAATCTATCTAATTCAATGTGATGATCAAATAGAACGTGCGCTCTATCGGAGATATAAATGTTATTCGCAGGGAATCCTGCTTTTCTAATTTCTTCCACTTCTTCTTTAAACGCTCTTGGGTTAATAACCATGCCGTTAGCAAGAATACACTTAACATTTTCATTAAAGACACCAGAAGGTATTAATCTTAAAGCGTATTTATGGCCGTCGAACACAATTGTGTGGCCAGCGTTATTACCACCTTGATATCTAATGACAATATCGGCTCTTTCACTTAAGAAATTAGTGATTTTGCCTTTACCTTCATCACCCCATTGGGAACCCAACACTAAAAGTGATTTACCTGGTTTAAGTAAACGGTTATAGATATTAGAGACGTTCTTTAGATAATTATTTTCATCAAAGCATTCAGTGATTTCTTTTTTGGTTAAGACTTTATTAACCTTTTCATCTTCGATTAATAAATGTCTAAATAGTTTCTTTTCATTTAATGCTTTAAAAGCGATTGGTTGAATAAGGTCATAAGCTTCTTCTCTAGACATGCCTTTATTAATTAGTTTAGAAAGAACACCACCAGAATAAGTCACGCCATAATGAAGAAGAATGTTTTCATTCATCTTTTCCGTGTTGACCACTAGATCTTTACAAATACCAGTGAATCTTTTAAGCATATAGTCTAAAAGCGTACAGGCATCAGGTAAGATAATACGTTCCGCGGAGCTATGAGAAATATCTCTTTCATGCCATAAGTTATTATCTTCTAAAGCCACATCAACATAGCTTCTCATTAAGCGTGCACAACCACAGATGTTTTCACAACCAATTGGATTCTTCTTATGCGGCATAGCGCTGCTACCTTTTTGACCTTTAGAGAACGGTTCTTGAACTTCACCAATTTCACTACGAGAAAGGTGTCTAATTTCAGTGGCCATCTTTTCTAAACAAGAAGCAATTTGGGCTAAAGAGAAGATATAACCAGCATGTCTATCTCTAGATAAGACTTGTGTGGAAATTTTAGCGTATTCCATCCCTAACTTTTTAGCGACATATTCTTCCACTGCCATTGGGATATTCGCATAATTACCTACCGCACCACTTAATTTAATGACTTCGATATTCTTTCTTTCGTTTAAGAATCTTTCTTTGCAACGATTTAATTCATCAAACCATAAGGCCCATTTAAGACCAAAGGAAGTAATTTCGGCGTGCATACCATGTGTACGACCCATGATTGGTTGTTTTTCGTACTTTTTAGTCATTTTTCTAGTGACATCAATTAAATTATCTAAATCTTCTAAAAGAAGACTGTTCGCGGCTTTTAAGGTTAAAGATTGCGCACTATCAACCACATCAGTGGATGTTAATGAATAATGGAACCATTTCTTTTCTTCTCCAAGTTGAAGAGAGATTGATCTAGTGAAGGCAATCACATCATGTTTAGTAATGGCTTCAATTTCTTCAATAGAGGCTAAATCAACATGGGCTTTTTTAACAATAGCCTCATAATCTTTTTTAGGAATTAAACCTAACTTAAAGTAAGCTTCAATAACGGCTTCTTCGATAATGAGATAGTTGTTGAATCGATTTTCATCAGAGAAGATTTGTTCAAATTCTTTATGAGAATATCTTTTAATCATAAGTTAGGTTTTTCCTTTCGTTATTAATGTTCAGAGAATAATAATTCTTCGTATGTTGGCATTGGCCAATAATGTTTTGGCATCAATGACTCACACTCATCGACGGTTTTTCTAAGCTTCGCCATAGATGGTAATAATGTGTCTTTAATAAAGAAGGCTCTTCTTTCGACATCTTCAATCTTGTTAGCGTCTTCATATTTCGCTTCTAACCAATCAACATCATCACTAATCTTGGTTAAGTTTTCGCTTAACTTATTGAGGACGGATACTTGATAGTCAGTGGAAATGTTCTTAGAAATGGCTTTGATTTCGTTGACGTTTCTCGCTAATTTACCAACGTATTTGTTAATAGCTGGCATGATGTCTCTTCTGGCCATATGTATCATTGTCTTAACTTCGATTTCTAAAGACTTGATATAGTTTTCATAGTCTGTTTCTTGTCTAGCTTTGAGTTCTTCTAAACCAAAGACTTTTTCTTGTTCAAATAACTTGATATTCTTTTCATCTAATAAGTGGGCTAAAGCATCTGGGGTGGTTGGATAGTTACATAAACCACGTTTTTCCGCTTCTAATGCCCAAACATCGTTATAGCCATTGCCAGAGAATAAGATGCGTTCATGTTTCTTGACGGTATTTTTGACTAAATCATAGATGGCTTTATTTAAATCCTTGGCGCCCTCTAAAACATCAGCGAATTCTTTTAAGGAATTAGCCACCGCGGTATTAAGAACCATATTGGCATCAGAAACCGCTTTGTTACTACCTGGCATTCTGAATTCAAATTTATTACCAGTATAGGCAAATGGGGATGTTCTATTTCTATCAGTATTGTCTTTATTAATACTTGGTAAGACATCACTACCTAAAAGAATCTTTTCTTTATGTGATTCATAAGTAAGTTCATCATTAACAATAGCTTTTAAAACTTTAGTTAATTCATCACCTAAGAAGATGGAGATAATAGCTGGTGGGGCTTCATTTTTACCTAAACGGTGATCGTTAGAGGCTGACGCTACGCTTATTCTTAATAAGTCTTGATATTCATCAACCGCTTTAATGATCGCGGCTAAGAAAAGAAGAAAGACTCTATTTTTAAATGGCGTATCGCCTGGATGTAATAAGTTAATACCTGTATCAGTGGATATGCTCCAGTTATTATGTTTACCACTACCGTTTACACCATCAAATGGCTTTTCATGGAATAAGATAACAAAGTGATGTTTATCCGCAATCTTAGTCATGATTTCCATTACTAATTGGTTTTGGTCACACGCTAAGTTACATGTTGTATAAATATTAGCGAGTTCGTGTTAGGCTGGTGCCACTTCGTTATGTTCTGTTTTAGCGGAAATACCTAATTTCCAAAGTTCTCTATCGACTTCTTCCATAAATTGAGCAACACGTGGCTTAATAACACCAAAATAATGGTCATCTAATTCTTGACCCTTTGGTGCAGGAGCGCCGAATAACGTTCTACCGGTAAGACATAAGTCCAATCTCTTTTCAAATAAACTCTTATCAACAAGGAAGTATTCTTGTTCTGGACCAACATTGGTGACGATTTGTTTTACATCATTCATCTTTAAAGCCTTGAACACTCTTAAGGCTTCTTTATTTAAAGCATCAATACTTCTAAGTAATGGTGTCTTTTTGTCTAAAGCATGACCACCATAGGAGCAAAACGCTGTTGGAATACATAAGGTATGGTCTTTAATAAAGGCATAGCTTGTTGGATCCCAAGCGGTATAGCCTCTAGCTTCAAAGGTGCTTCTTAATCCACCTGATGGGAAAGAAGAAGCATCTGGTTCACCTTTAATTAATTCTTTACCACTTAACTCTAAAACTGGATTACCACTTTCCACGTTAGTTAAGAAACTTTCATGTTTTTCAGCGGTAATACCTGTAAGTGGTTGGAACCAGTGAGTATAATGGGTAGCCCCATTAGCGATAGCCCAGTCTTTCATGGCTTTTGCGACTTTATGGGCTAATGATGAATCAAGTGATTCACCATTTTTAATTGTCTGTTCTAATTTATCAAAAACTTCTTTGCTCAAGGCTTTACGCATAGCGTTTTCATTAAACACAAGTTTTCCAAATTCTTCTGGAACGATTTTCATAATATTCTCCTATTCATATTCGATAGTCGCCGGTGGCTTACTAGTGATGTCATAGACCACTCTATTCACACCTTTGACTTCATTGACTATTCTCCTACTCGCCTCATCTAATACTCGATAAGGAAGTCTCACATAATTTGCAGTCATAAAGTCGTCTGTACTAACAGCGCGTAACGCAATAGCGTATTGATAAGTTCTTTTATCCCCCATCACACCAACGCTTTGCATATTAGTTAACACAGCGAAATATTGACTAATCTTTCTTTGATATTTGTTTTTAGCGATCACTTCTCTAAAGATATAATCAGCTTCTTTAAGAATTTCTAATTTCTCATCAGTGATATCTCCGATAATACGGACCGCTAAACCTGGACCTGGGAAAGGTTGTCGGAACACTAATGCTTCATCTATACCCATTCCTAAACCAAGCTCTCTCACTTCGTCTTTAAATAGTTTAGAAAGAGGTTCAATAATCTTTTTAAATGGTAGGTTTTCTGGTAAACCACCAACGTTATGATGGCTCTTAATGGTGTCAGAAAGAACAATGCCTATTGGATTCTTACCCCAAATGAAAGTTGTCGAAGTAGTCCAAGGTAATACCTCGCAACAGACATTGTTCTCTCTAATCCTACGCGCGATGACTTCTGAATACTGCGCACCGAAGTCAATAACTAAGATAGTTTCATGCATAATTATTCGCCTTCTTTCTTATCAAGCGCGTTAGAGATTAAACCCACGAACAATGGGTGTGGTTTTGTTGGTCTAGATTTAAATTCTGGATGGAACTGTGAACCAATATGATATTTATTAGCGGGAACTTCTACGATTTCTACAAGTGACTTATTTGGAGATAAACCACTGAGTTTTAAGCCCTTGTCGATAAAGTCTTGACGATAGATATTATTAAATTCATATCTATGTCTATGACGTTCATTAATCATGTCTTTGGTATAGAGGGATTTCGCTAAGGAATCTTTTTGTAATGAGCATGGATAGCTACCAAGTCTCATAGTGGCCCCTTTAGCAACGATATTAACTTGTTCAGGTAGCAAAGCGATAACTGGGTGAGTAGTGTTTTCATCAAATTCACTACTATTAGCGTCTTTATAACCTAAAACACTTCTTGCGTATTCAATGACCATCACTTGCATACCTAAACAAATACCTAAGCAAGGGATGTTATTTTCTCTAGCATATTTAGCGGATTCCACCATGCCTTCGATGCCACGTGTACCAAAGCCACCTGGGATGATGACACCATCTGCTTCTTTTAATGTTTCTTTAACGTTCTTTTCTGTAATCTTTTCACTATCAATCCAAAGGATTTCCGCTTTAGCGTCTAACGCACTAGCGGCGTGGAAGATTGATTCTTCAACGCTTAAATAAGCATCATGTAATTGGGTATATTTACCCACTAAAGCGATTTTAACTTTCTTATGGGCATTCTTAATCTTATCTACCATTAAAGTCCACTTTTCTAAATTTGGTTTAGTAATTGGTAAGTGTAACTTTTCACAAACAATATCAGTTAAACCTTGGTTTTCTAAAAGAAGTGGTACTTCATAAATACTAGAAGCTGTTAAGTTCTCTATAATCGCTCTTTTATCGATATCGCATAATAAAGCAATCTTATCTTTGATTTCTTGCGTTAATGGTTGTGTGCTTCTACAAACAAGAACATCTGGTTGGATACCTAAAGAGTTGAGTTCTCGTACACTATGTTGGACTGGTTTACTTTTAAGTTCACCACTACCAGGTATTTCAACGATTAATGGGACATGGATATAAATAACGTTATCTCTACCTTTATCTTGACCGACTTGTCTAATGGCTTCTAAGAATGGTAAAGATTCAATATCACCAACCGTACCACCGATTTCACAAATTGCGATATCAATGTTTTGTTGTTCAGATATATAAATCCATCTTTTGATTTCATCAATGACATCAGGGATGATTTGAACTGTTCTGCCTAAATAGCCACCTGTTCTTTCTCTATTGATAACATTCCAGTAGACTTTACCAGAAGAAACAGAGCAAGAAGCATCTAAAGGCACATTAGTGAATCTTTCATAGTGACCTAAGTCTAAATCTGTTTCCGCTCCATCATCAGTGACAAATACTTCACCGTGTTGATAAGGAGACATAGTACCTGGGTCAACATTTAAATAAGGATCAAACTTTTGATTCTTAACACTATATCCTCTTTGCTTTAATAAACGGGCTAAAGAAGCGGCGCATATTCCTTTCCCTAATCCTGAAACAACCCCGCCAGTCACAAAGATGTATTTCATATTTCGACAACTCCATTAATATGGGAGTATGTTAACACATTGATTTAATATACTTAAATATATATAATGTTATAGTTATCATATCTTTTTTGTATGTAAAGGATTGTTTATATGGATTTAAAGACATTAAGATATTTCGTCGTTGTTGCTGAAGAATTAAATATTACTAGAGCTAGTAAGATTTTAATGATGAGTCAACCACCTCTATCTAACCAAATCAAGAATTTGGAAGAAGAATTAAATACGACCTTATTTATTAGAGGTAAAAGACATTTAGAGTTAACTGATGAAGGTCGATACTTATATCAAAAAGCTAAAGACATCCTTTTATTAAACGATAAAACCATTAATGAAATCTTATTAATGAATAAAGGTTTAAGTGGCACGATTGGTATTGGTCTAGTTGAAGGTACTGCTCCTGATATTGCTGCGGAATGGATTAGTGAATTCTTAAAAATGCATCCACACGTGAAGTTTAGAATCTTAGATGGTAATAGCGATGATCTTATAAACAAAATGAGAGCGGGTTTAATCTCGCTTGCCGTTATTACTTCTCCATATGATCAAATACTTTTAAATAGTTTTAAAGTTGGTGAAGAAAAGATGGTCGCCTTAATGAATAAAGACCATCCATTAGCGAAATCCCCTAATGAGAAAATCACTATCGAACAATTAAAAGATGAAAAGATTATTGTTCCTAGTAGAAAAATACATGTAGACGCGATTGTTAAATGGTTTAAAAAAGACCATTTTGAACCAAATATTGTCTGTGAAATGGATAACTACTTAGATGCAGCTGCTATGGCGGGTCGAGGAGTGGGTATATCTATCTTCCCTAAGACAGCTTATATTATGAATAACTCCTTAATTTCTAAAGAGATCGAAGGTGAAGAGAAAAAAGTCGATT
>Ga0256404_1013428_pt1 | contig 10377 bp, 9 predicted proteins | sample RumenRJG_01DNA_FD_185990 | JGI IMG/M metagenome (GOLD analysis project Ga0256404, IMG submission 185990) | Bovine rumen microbial communities from Lethbridge, Alberta, Canada - RJG_01 | ecosystem: Host-associated > Mammals > Digestive system > Stomach > Rumen | place: Canada: Alberta | collected...
GAATGTTCCTGTTTCTTCTGCGCTGGTTCCCGCGGCTTAATGTCGGCCTTGTGGGGATGGTGTTCATGGTGGCAAAAGAATCCACCAGTGTTGCCTTCTGGGCACGCTCCTTACATAAGCTTATACGTTCATCATCATTTTTTTCGGAGCTGAGAAAACATTCCTTGATGGTCTCTCCCAGCAGTATCTCGGCACCTCTTAAGCTGTGCCAGAAATCACGAACAGCTGCATATCCCTTGTCTTTTGAGACTATGCATATCTTTTCACCGGATTCAAGAAACATGCCGGTGGTGGAAGCGATGTACATATCGAGAGCATTGCTATGCTGCTTCAGAAGCTTTACCAGGCTTACATGTACATTTCTTTTTTTCAGGTCGGTGACCATGCCCTTTGTTACAGCACTGTTTTCGTCGCTGTAATACATAACAAGGGTGTCACTGTCATTGAGGTACTCGTATCCGTCAAGACCGGATACATGGGTGTTTTCAAAATCAACTAAAATTATCACGAGATTTCTCCTGTAAACCGGGGCGTCTGGCCCCTGCAAGTATTTCTGTGAAGGAAGTGTTCATTCCTTCACAGAAATTGATATGAAGGAATAAGGTACTTGCCGCTCACTTATAGCGCCACCCCGCACATCGTGCACATAGTGGCGCATAATTTATTTAGAAATCATCGTCATCTGAATCATCATATGGATCAAAGTCATCGTCTTCACGGTTAAGTCCGAAGGACTCGTGAGGACGGTATCTGCCAACGATAAATCCGGTCTCATTGAGAGGCTGGGGTACATTATCCGCTGTGCAATATACGATTTCGGAAATCATGGCGATTTTTTTACGTGCAACAGTCCGGTCCGGAATGATGACCAGGTCTCCGACATTGAGAGTGTCATCAAGAGTACGGAAATAATGGTTTCTGCCCCGGGTATCCGATACAAATAAGTAGATGAACTCCCCGTTCTTCACACCATGCTTATAAAGGTTCTCGTCAAAGAGAGGTCCGTAAAGACCAAAGAACGCCATGGTATCATGGAGATCATCCAGAAGCTCACGCCAGTCTCCGGGTATGCCGGAACGGTCATAGCTTCTTGAAAAATTAACGCGTTTTCCGCTTCGATAGAACAAACTTACGGAAATGGAAGCCTGACGGTTATTTGCGTTCACATAAGGCTGCTTTGCAAAATCGTTAAAATATCTCTCGCAGTTACCCAATAGATAATCGATGATTTCAGGTACACTGTATTCATGTTTTACTGAAGTGTGATCATTCGGAAACTGCACATAACGGAGCATGCCTTCTTTACGGTCAAGGGAAAGGATTTCCTTGTAAGGTACAGCTTTTTTGACAGGCCTTTGGCTAATGGCATCATATCCCTCTAAAAAATGTGTATCATGGAATTCTATGTCCATGTGAGAGAGACCGTTGAGATGCAGAGCCTGGGATTCATTTACGAGATTGTTAATGAGATCCATGAAGGTTTTCCAGTTTTTCGGATAAGCATCATTGCCGCTGAAGGAAAGGGTTTCTCCCCCTGTTTCCTTGTATATAAGGCCCCAATGAGCTTTCATATGAGAAAAACGTTTTCCTGTTTCCGCCGGTTCTTTTTCGTAATGATCTTTCCAGCGATATACATGAATATCCTGAAGTTTAGAGAGAAAGTCATCTGCTATGCGTTTGGGAACTTTTACGATGATACTGGGATCTGTATCAAGTGGTGAACGGTCGTATGAATAACGTAATCTGCCGTTCTGAGTCCAAATGTTTATGGAACTCTCACCGAGGCCGAAGCCATCCATACGGAGTTTGAGAAGCTCAAGCATAACGTAGACCCTCCTTCTTTAAATTCTTTTTAATTATAGCAAAAAAACCGGTTCATTTGAACCGGTTTCTCGAGCGACGAGGATGAGACTCGAACTCACAACCCGTAAAACGGGCACCAACTTTCCAGGCTGGCCGACTACCAATTATCACACCTCGTCATAAAGCTTCATAATAATAGCAAATCATCCGGGGTGCGTCAAGAGGTTTTTGCACGAAACGATTCGATATCGACTTTTGACATCCACATCATGATATCTCCCGATGTAAAAGCTAAGTCCGGATATGACTTGTATCCGGAGCCTGAGAGCATCCTGTAAAAACGGGTCTCTTGCGGCGGATATCACTTTTCATGAGCAAGTATACGCTCATTCAGGTCTGAGAGGTATTCCCAGCGTTCCATCTTCTCCGAAAGGAATGTTTCCAGTTCCTCCTTTTCTTTTGTGAGTTCGTTGAGCTTTATAAAATCATTGGAGTACTTGAGGATTGAAGCATCGATATCGGCGATCTTTTGTTCTGCTGTTTCGATATCTGACTCTATTGTCTCCCATTCTCTTGCTTCCTTGTAGCTCATGCGGAGATTATTTCGACTGTGGTCACGTCTTGTGAGCTCTGAATTTTTAACTGTGCTGATTTTTCCCTCTGATGAAGCTGCAGGTGCTGAAACATCTCTGCTTCCGGATGAAGTTCCGGCTTTGCCCACTCCTGAGATGGAGCCTGCATTAGCAAAAACACTGTCCAGATCCGGGTGTCTTCGGAGGTACTCTACCTGATAATCCGTATAACCGCCCTCATACTGGGATATGACACCGTTACCCTCAAAGGAGAAGATACGGTTCACAACCCTGTCAAGGAAATATCTGTCATGGGAAACGGCAATAACGATTCCGTCAAAATGGTCCAGATAATTCTCAAGTATGGTCATGGTGCGAATGTCCAGATCGTTTGTGGGCTCGTCCAGAATGAGAACATTGGGCGCTGACATAAGCACACGAAGCAGGTATAGTCTTCTTTTCTCACCTCCGCTCAGCTTTTCGACCTTCATGAACTGCTGTGAAGGCGGGAACAGGAACTTGTCAAGCATGTTGCTGGCACTGCAGAGACCATCGGTAGTGTGAACGTATTCCGCGATGGAAGTCATGGCATCAATCACCCGCTGGTTTCCGTCAAGCTCCTCGTTCTCCTGGGAGAAATATCCGATGCGGACAGTCTGACCGATGCGGATCTCTCCGCTGTCAGGCTTCTCCCATCCGGTTATCATCTTGATGAGGGTGGACTTTCCTGCACCGTTCTGACCGATGATGCCCACACGGTCATTTCGCAGGAAATTGTAGCTGAAATTCTGTATCAGGGTTTTCTCATCATAAGCCTTGCTCACATCATCAATCTCGATGGTGGATTTTCCGAGACGTGTCTTTACGGAACTTAACTTAAGCTCTTCTTCCTTGGTAGGACCGTGCATCCGGGACAGCTTTTCGTATCTCTGGAGACGTCCCTTCTGCTTGGTGGTACGGGCTTTGGCGCCGCGCATGACCCATTTTAGCTCGTTCCTGAGGATGTTCTGTCTGGTCCGTTCCTGAGCTCTTGCGATATCCATTCGTTCAGCCTTGAGCTCCAGATACCCGGCATAATTTGCCTTGTAGCTGTAAAGCTTTCCCTGATCCAGTTCCACGATGCGGTCGCAAACGGAATCAAGAAAATATCTGTCATGGGTAACCATGAGAAGTGAGCCGCGGAAGCCTTTGAGATATCCCTCCAGCCACTCCGACATCTCTCCGTCCAGATGGTTTGTAGGCTCGTCCAGTATGAGAAGATCCGCAGTGGAAAGCAGTGTGCTGGCAAGAGCTACTCTCTTTTTCTGTCCGCCGGAAAGGTGCTTTATCTTCTTGGTAAAGTCATCTTCCCCAAGCTTTGACAGGAACTTTTTTGCCTCTGCTTCCAGATCCCACACATGCTGCTGTCCCTCGTTATCGTGGATTATAGCTTCGATAATAGTGTCTTCGGGATCGAATTCGGGAGTCTGGGAAAGAAAACGTACTGCCAGATTCCTGCGCTTGGCAATGCTTCCCTCGTCAGGCTCCTCAAGTCCCGCTACTATTCTGAGAAGCGTGGACTTTCCTGTTCCGTTAATGCCTATGAGTGCGACCTTCTCGCCCTCCAGCATGGAAAAATCCGTATCCTCAAAGATCTTTCTTTCTGTGTAGACCTTGGATAAATGTTCGATAGTTATGATATTGTTCTGTGCCATAAATCAGTTAGTGTAACTCCAATAGAATGTACCATCCCGTTCTTCTCTTCTGATGAAACCAAGATCATAGAGATATTCGAGAAGGCTGTATGTTTTAGTCATGAACATCTTGTAGTTGAAAAATTCACCTTCGTTTTCAGGTATGTGCTTCACATTATATATTATCTCGGCAACTTCCTGAATGGTCATTTCCGATGTTGCGTCAGGATCATAGGCTGATACTTCTTTTGTTCTCAGGGCCTTTGCCTTCAAAATGTCCCTTACCACTGTTGCCTTATTAAGATAACTGAAAACAGTTTTATCAACGTCCCTTTGGACATCGGACAGAATCTCTCCATGAGAAGGAATTACCGTCCATTGAGAGCAATGCTCCTTTACATAGCGGAGTGAATCAAAGAAGCTGAGCAGCAGACCTTCATCCGGGTAGGTGGTTGCCACTATGGGGGATATGTCATGTATTATCTGATCGGCGGTGAAGAAAATCTTCTTTTCATGCTCCATAAGCCCCATCTGACCATAGGTGTGTCCCTTAAGGAGTGTGGCTTCAAATTTATAATCGCCGTAGCAGAATCTGTCCCCTTCGTGAATTTCTGTGTAAGGAAATCCCCAGATGGCAAGTACCCATTCACCGTGGTGCTGTACCCTGTCGGATATTTCCATAAAGGTCTTCCATATCTGAGGTGTCCGTTCCGGAGTGATGCCCACGGAATGGAGAACCTTTTTCTGAGCATCAAGAGACTCTCGGGAGACTCTGTAGGCAAGGCAGTCATAGGGATGCCTCTCTTCAGTTGGATTCATGAAAAGACGGGCACCCTTTTCCGAAAATGCTCCTGCGAGACCGCAGTGGTCATGGTGCCTGTGGGTCAGAAAAATGTCAAGGGTATCAGGCTGGATCTTTAGTTCCTCAAGAGATGACATAAGCTTCTGAAGGCAGGCATCATTGCGGAAGCCGGTGTCTATCATGAGGCTTCTGCCGCTGTTTACATCATCTCGTCCCTTGATGATAAATATGTGAATATTGCTTACACCCTGCTCTACGGTAGTATCTGAAAGATCGACCCTATAGATTCCGGGCAGGATCTCTTCTGTAAAATGTGTATTTTCCATTAAAGCGTCCTTATGTTCTACCATAATAAAACCGCTGGTATCTACCAACGGTAACAAATTCAACATGAGTATACAATGAAGGGTGCCGGTATTCAATTAAATAACTATGAAAGTTCTATTCTTCACGGTAAAAGAGGCCGCCGGCATCGGCAGCCTCTTTATAGAAATATACCTGATTCAGATCTTTAGCCGGTGGACCACTGACTCCGTCCCCATGGTCCAATATTAAGTTTCACATATTATATGGAGTGATTCTTTAGATTAATCACAATTTTCTTATTTCTCCTGCGATGCTCATGGAGTAATAATCTCTTATTTCAGATGGGTTCCCGGTGATGCCGAGAATCCACATAAGTTTTGTCAATGCTGCTTCTGCGGTCATATCATGGGCCTGAAGTGCGCCTATCTCGAGAGTCTTTCTTCCGGTCTCGTATACGTCCATTTTGGAGCCCTCGTATCTGCATTGGGTTCCCACTACTACAGTCATGCCGCCCTGTATCAGCTTATCAAGAGTGCTGATGAAGTCATGCTTCAAAAACGGCATGCCACCTATTCCATAGGCCTCAATAAAAAGTCCCTTATAGCCCTGTTCCGCTATGGATTCAAGAAAACTCCTGTGAAGTCCGGGAAACATCTTTACCATGGCAACTTTATCCGAATACTTATTGGAAAGCTGGAATATGCCGCTTCTTTCAGGTACTGCGGAATTATCTATCTTCATTCCGAGAGAGCTGATGGTGGCGATGTTAGGATAATTTATGCTTTCGAAGGCATCAAAGCTAAGGGAGCGTACCTTTGAAACCCTGCATCCCAGCATCACCTTTCTGTTGAAAGCAACGAAGACTCCCGGAATTCCACTTGCAGCCATGTGGATAGCGCATCGACAGTTTTCCATGGCATCGGCCACAGGGTTCGTGATGGAAAGCTGGGAACCTGTTATGACCAAAGGGATGTTAATGTTTCTCAGCATGAATGAAAGCATGGATGACGTGTAGGCCATAGTATCGGTTCCGTGTATCACTACGATACCGTCATAGTCATTTCTTTTATCACTTATATGCTGTGCCAGAATGCTCCAGTCTTCCGGGAAAATATTGGCACTGTCCAGAGAACAGAAATCTTCAATCTCTATCCTGGTGTCTCCGGAAACCACGTGAAGCTCCTTCTTTATGTCATGTATGGATAAGCCAGGAACAAGTCCGCTCTCTTTCATAACTGATGATAAGGTTCCGCCGGTATTTATGATCAGGATTTTTTTGTTCATGTTTGCCTCCAGAGAAGTTTCTTATGCCATATGATATATGAATGGGATATGCAGTGTAAAGAGGCAAAGGAGGAATGGTCATACAGATTCTGAGATATAGATCCTCTGATTCTTGAGCCAGTTTATCATTTCAGCTTCTGTGGAGTCTTCAGGAAGACCGCTGAAGCGGGAAAATGCAGGTTTGGAAATGATCTTCACCATGATGACGGGATCCTCGGGAAGGAATTCTTCAGGTTCATCACATAACTCCATTTCCTTAAGAGATCTTCTCAGGTAGTCTTCATCTTCTTTGAGATAAATATCGTAATTTGAAGTGACTTCAGTGAAATCCATAATCCGTTCAGCTGTGAATTTCGAAACTGTGTAAAAACCAAAAGGCGTATATATGGATTCATTTACAGGTATGAGGAAACAAAAGGGAACATCCTGAGCCGTCATGGTTTCAAAACATTTGTTCAAAACAGAGGTCATGCAGCCTTTGTGACGCTCTTCTTTTTTTGTGGCCACAGCATAGAAATAAAATATTCCTGCTGTCTGCCCATTTCTGTTACAGACCGTAAAAGGATTAAGATGAGCCATGGATACGATTTCACCATGGCTTTTCATGCTTATGATAATGTTATCACGGCAGCGGTCCTCATAGTACCAGTCCAGGAAAGGACCCTTGTCCTCAGGGAAAACCTCTTCGTAAAGAGCTTTAGTTTCGTATTTTTTGTTTTTTTCAGTCAGTACACAAAGTTCATTCATAGATTTGATTTATTTTGATAAGGCAGTCTAAACTATACCCCGCAGATTGGATACCGGTATTTCGCATATCCTGAGATGGGCAGGTGGTGATTTTGTTCCTTGGAGTCAGACTGGTGAGAACTGGAATCTACCCGATTTCAGCTTCGTATATGTCAGTGGTTTCTTTATCCCATCCTTCGAAATCCTTCTGAAGGACCATGTACTTTCTTTCGTAGCCCATGGGATTGTAGCTTTCCTTTGATTTTCTCAGGCCGGGAAGTCCGCAGTCATCCTCACGGTTAACGAGTTTTACATCAGGAAACTCATGGATCAGGAACTGCTGATTTATAACCTGATAAATGCCGGGGATATCCGGATTACCCTTTTCGATGGCTATGCATGCCATATCCTCTCTCGGATTAAGAGAACCTATGGAAAAGGCTTCCAGCCTTCCGTCGATATATATGCCGCCGGCTTTAAATGTATCAAGATGGAAGCATTCCTTTAACATCTCATGGATTCCTATGAACTCGTATTCCAGAGTATCCTCTGCTGCCCTTTCCTCTTCCGAGCGCTTTTCATACCATTCATCAAGGAAACTGCGGATTTCGTCCCTGTCGCTGCAAGAGAGGGGTTTATATTCCCATCTTCCTTCGTACTCACGTATAAATTTATTCACGAGATTTTTCTTCTTGTGGTATTTTTTTCCGGAGAGATTTCTCAGGTCATCTCCGTTATAAAGATAGTCTTTAAGATCAAATTCCTCTTTGACCAGATACCTGCTGTTATCTTTTAGTGCCAATGCTTCTGCCGCTTCTTCATCGGCAAGATATATCTTTAAAGGCTTCTTCAATACTTCGTTGAAATACTTTTCAATCACACCAAAAAAGTACGGAAGGTCTTCCTCCTTACAAAAAGGCATGGCAGAGAAATATTCACCTTTACTCTGCATCAGAAGGAGTAAAGCTCTATCATCCGCTATACAGACCCGGATCTGGTAATAATCTCTCCAAAGGAAAGTATCAATCACACCACTGTCACAGGCTTTGTTCGGTCTCATATAGTAAAAAGGAGCTATCCTTTCTGCATCGGTTGTTTCAGGTACAAAAAATTCCAAGTTCATAATTGCTCGCAATCTAATTTTAAACTATCAAATATTTTTGTAAGAATATATCAGATTATGATGTTTTGTCAAATATCTTGATTTTGGTTACCCTGATATGTCTTAGCTTCTTAAGATGGGATCAGGATAAGTTATGTGAGAAAAGCTCTGACATACGCTTATATTCCTCTATAGTGTTTGAGCCTCGTATCAGAAGTTCATCGCCGGTGAAGGAAACTGTTTTATGCGTGGTATTCTGTATCAGTTTTATAAGGTTCCCTTTTTCTTCGCGAAGCAGTTTCTCACAGCTTTCGTAAAGAATCCTGTCATAGATACCGGTAAGTGGCTGAAGATTTCCGTTACAGACGGAAACGGTAATCTGCTGGCTTCCCGCTCTGTGACAATCTATAAGTCTTTTCAGAAAATCTTCGGGGATAAAAGGAGCATCCTCGGCAAGCACCAGTGCATGTTCACATTTCGCTTCCCTGAGACAGGCATGGACGCCGCCGAGGGGACCTTTGTTCCTGTAGATATCGTAGATGCTTCTGACTCTGTTATCACTGCATTCGTATCCGGAAAGAAGGATATCACTTATACTTAGAGCTTCAAGTTTATCTATAAGGATTTCCAGAAAGGTCTTACCCGAAAATATAAGCTCTGACTTCTTTCTACCCATGCGGCTGCTTTTTCCGCCGGCCAGTATGATGGCAGAATAATCGATCATTTTACTTCAATCCTCACCACATTCTTTACATCGCGTTTGGAATTTTCATCTCCTTTTACGATGAGTCTTGCGGTTCCTTCATCCGACAAAAGCCATGCATTATCCATGTCATCGGAGGTAAGAGATGCCCTGTATTCATCATCGGATATTACAGTGATCTCGGTGAATGAAACGGGACCTATGATATCACTTATGAGTACACCGTCTCCTTCGATGTGTTTTGTTTCTCCCTTTTTGTTTTTTATATCTTCACTTACTTTGGAAAGCCTGAAATCCGAAAGAGATATAAATTTATCCTCTGCATTTACGGAAACAGCTATCTGATTTTCCGGTGTGCTTTTACGCCCCCTGAGATATACAGCTGAAACGATGGATGTTATGAGGGCGAGGCAAATGATGACTCCCGCCAAAATCAGTTTTACTTTCTTTTGCATTCTTTCCTCCATGGGTCATGCACGAATCGAACTTGCCCGAATTTGTATAGGACCCGTCAATTAAGTTTGAAATTTTACTGTCAGATTTCTTTATTTCCAGAAATGTGATTTATGACCTCTCCTGCCAGATATCCGCATATAGCTCCTGAGAGTGCTGCTACAAAAAGATATACGGTAAGCACCGGTGCCGGGAGATGAAAGACCATTATATCCGCAAATACGGCAGCTGACAGTGAAGATGCTATATTTGCAAGAAAGGCTTTTACTCTCATTCCGGAGGGGGTGTTAAAGGGGAGCAGCATCATGAGGTCTATAGCGACTCCCGGAAGGAAATAAGCCATAGGGATAAGGACTCCCATGCTTCCCACAGAGCCCATCATAAGTGCGCTGATTCCCTGAAGAAGTCCCATGATTCCCGCATTCCATCTGCCCTTTGTGAGACCGGCGCCGATGACAAGAAACATCAGTGACAGAGCTGTGGAAATACCTCCGGGGATATGAAGAAAGTCCGTTACCATATTGGCTGTGGGATTGATGGCTTTTTTTGCCAGAACTCCGGCAACACATAGAACAAGCATAAATATGCAGTCACAGGCTATGGGCTTTATACCATGGAAAAGGTCCATGAGGATCACTGCTTTTTCTTTCCTTTGATGTATGATTTTTTCTTTCATAAATTAATCTCCTGCCTCCCTGTGTTTATTTGGAACAAGCTGTACTGCGCAAACCTTATATTCGGGTATTCTTGCGAATTCGTCAAGTGCAGCATTTGTCAGGATATTTACCGGAGAGTCCGGAAAATGGAAAGGCATCCAGGTCTCGCCTTCCGAAACCTTTCTTCCCACATGTGCTGTAGCACTAATCTCACCTCTTCTGCTCCTGACGGTTATCCTGTCACCCTTACTGATTCCCAGCCTTTCGGCATCCCTGAAGTTTATTTCTATGAAGCCT
>Ga0256404_1013429_pt1 | contig 10376 bp, 9 predicted proteins | sample RumenRJG_01DNA_FD_185990 | JGI IMG/M metagenome (GOLD analysis project Ga0256404, IMG submission 185990) | Bovine rumen microbial communities from Lethbridge, Alberta, Canada - RJG_01 | ecosystem: Host-associated > Mammals > Digestive system > Stomach > Rumen | place: Canada: Alberta | collected...
CGTCCTGAAAGCCGCCGGTGTGCGTGGAGAGCACAGCAGAAGGCAGGATACAGGTCTCAATGCCGCAGGCGGAGAGTATAGGCTGCGCCACAGTGAGAGAGCACTGGCCGACGCAGGAGATGTCCTGGATCGTAAGTATACGTTTGTTCGTGATCATTTCTTTTTCCTCCGCCCTCTATTGTATCACCCCTCCGCAGCACAGAAAATACGTTCACAGATTAATCACAAGAAAGGTGTTGACAAACTTCCTGCAGGAGCATATATTAGGCATTGAAGATGTTAGCACTCTCATGATATGAGTGCTAACAAGAGAGGTGAAGCGAATGGAACTGGATAGCAGAAAGATCATGATCCTGAAGGCCGTGATCAGAAATTATATGGAAACCGGTGAACCGGTCGGATCCAGGACCATCTCCAAGCTTCCGGAGTGTTCCTTCAGCAGCGCGACGATCCGGAATGAGATGTGTGACCTTGAAGATATGGGATATCTGATCCAGCCGCACACCTCCGCCGGCCGGATCCCTTCCGACAAAGGCTATCGTTTCTATGTGGACGAGATCCTGAGGGAAAAGCAGACGGAAGTGGAGGAAATGAAGGAACTGATGCTTCAGCGGGTGGACCGCCTGGAGCTGGTCCTGAAGCGTATGGCGAAGCTGATCGCGTCGAATACGAACTACGCGGCCATGATCAGCGGCCCCAGCGCCCATCAGGCGAAGATCAAGCTTCTGCAGCTCTCCAGGATGGATGAGAAGCGGATGCTGGTCGTCATCGTGGTGGAAGGAAATATCATCAGCAACAAAATCATCACGGTGGACAGGGAGCTGAGCGACACGGAGATCCTGAACCTGAACATTCTCCTGAACACCAGCCTGAACGGACTGACCATCAACGAGATCAACCTGGATGTGATCCGGAAGCTCAAGGAGGACGCCGGGGACAGAAGAGACCTGGTGGAGAATGTCCTGAACGAGCTGGCGGAGTCGTTCCGGGAGGATGAGGACCTGCAGATCTACACCAGCGGTGCCACCAACATCTTCAAGTACCCGGAACTGACGGACGGAGAAAGTGCGAGCCGGATCATCAATACCTTTGAAGAGAAGGACAAGCTGAAGGAGATCCTGAAGGACATGAATCCCCCGGACGGAGAGGACGGGGACGGGATCCGGGTGTTTATCGGAGAGGAATCTCCGGTGCCGGACATGAGCGACTGCAGTATGGTCACGGCAAATTACGATCTTGGTCACGGTCTGCGCGGCACCATCGGTATTGTGGGACCGAAGCGGATGGACTATGAGAAGGTGCTTTCAACGCTCAGGACCCTGATGAACCAGCTGGACCAGAATTTCGGAGGAAATCCTTAGAATCGAATGATCGGAAGAACAGAATTCAGGACGGTGGATGAGGACATGAAAGAATTTTACGAAAATGAAGCGGACAATGTGATCAACGGCATGTCGGAGGAAGCGGAACAGGCTCCGGAGGAGGCCGCGGAAACGCAGCAGAACGAAGCGGAGGAAGCGGAACAGGCCCCGGAGGAAGCCGCGGAACAGGCGGAGCCTCAGGAGGAGACCGCGGAGAAAGCGGAATCTGAGAAAGAGACCGGAAAAAAAGCCACGAAGAAAGATCCGAAGGATCAGAAGATCGAGGAGCTTGAGGACAGGCTGAAACGGAATCTTGCGGAATTCGACAATTTCCGGAAGCGCACGGAAAAGGAAAAGAGCGCCATGTTCGATATGGGCGCAAAATCCATTCTGGAGAAGCTGCTTCCCGTCATAGACAATTTTGAGCGCGCGTTTTCCACGGTCCCGGAGGACCCGGAAGCCGCGCAGTATGCGAAGGGCATGGAGATGATCTACCGGCAGCTCCTGAAGAATCTTGAGGATGCCGGCGCGACGCCCATCGACTGCAAAGGAAAGCCCTTTGACCCGAATTATCACAACGCTGTGATGCACGTGGAGGATGAATCCCTCGGAGAGAATGTGATCGTTGAGGAATTCCAGAAAGGCTACATGTACAAGGACAGCGTTTTAAGATACAGCATGGTGAAAGTTGCTAACTGAGCGATAAGCGAGCGCGTAGCGAGGAAAACTGCGAAGCAGTTTTCCGAATAAAGCACTCGCGAACAAATAAAAGGAAAGAATACAGTATCTGTACAGGAGGATAAATAATATGAGCAAGATCATCGGAATCGATTTAGGTACGACCAACAGTTGTGTAGCGGTTATGGAAGGCGGAAAGCCTGTAGTTATCCCCAACAGCGAAGGCGCAAGGACCACACCGTCTGTCGTCGCATTCACCAAGACCGGAGAGCGCCTGGTGGGCGAGCCGGCAAAGCGTCAGGCAGTCACGAACTCCGAACGCACCGTCTCTTCCATCAAGAGACACATGGGCACGGATTACAAGGTCACGATCGACGGCAAGAGCTATACTCCCCAGGAGATCTCCGCAATGATCCTTCAGAAGCTGAAGGCTGACGCGGAAGCATATCTGGGCGAGAAGGTCACCGAGGCAGTCATCACCGTTCCGGCGTACTTCAACGACGCGCAGCGCCAGGCGACCAAGGACGCAGGCAAGATCGCAGGTCTTGACGTCAAGCGTATCATCAACGAGCCGACGGCAGCTGCCCTGGCTTACGGCCTGGACAACGAGAGCGAGCAGAAGATCATGGTGTACGACCTTGGCGGCGGCACCTTTGATGTCTCCATCATCGAGATCGGCGACGGCGTCATCGAGGTCCTCGCGACCAACGGCGATACGCACCTCGGCGGCGACGACTTCGACAACATGATCACTGACTGGATGATCAGGGAATTCAAGAACACCGTGGGTGTCGACCTGTCCCAGGACAAGATGGCGCTTCAGAGACTGAAAGAAGCAGCTGAGAAGGCAAAGAAGGAGCTGTCCGTGGCGACCACCACGAACATCAACCTGCCCTTCATCACCGCCACCAGCGCAGGCCCTCAGCATCTGGACATGACCCTGACCAGGGCGAAGTTCGACGAGCTGACTGCGGAGCTGATCGCCCGGACCACCATCCCGGTGCAGAACGCCATGAGAGATGCCGGCGTCACGAACTCCGATCTCGGAAAGGTGCTCCTGGTCGGCGGATCCACCAGAATGATCAACGCACAGGAGAAGGTGAAGCAGCTCACTGCCCACGAGCCCTCCAAGACTCTGAACCCGGATGAGTGCGTCGCGATCGGTGCTTCCATCCAGGGCGGCAAGCTGGCCGGCGACGCGGGTGCCGGAGATGTGCTTCTTCTGGATGTGACTCCGCTGTCCCTGTCCATCGAGACCCTGGGCGGCATCGCCACCAAGCTGATCGAGAGAAACACCACCATCCCGACCAAGAAGAGCCAGGTGTTCAGCACCGCCGAGGACAATCAGTCCGCAGTGGATATCCACGTCGTGCAGGGCGAGCGCCAGTTCGCGAGAGACAACAAGACCCTCGGCCAGTTCCGCCTGGACGGCATCCTTCCGGCGAGAAGAGGCGTGCCGCAGATCGAGGTCACCTTTGATATCGACGCCAACGGCATCGTGAACGTCTCCGCAAAGGATCTCGGCACCGGCAAGGAGCAGCACATCACCATCACTTCCGGCTCCAACATGTCCAAGGATGATATCGACAAGGCAGTGAAGGAAGCTGCTGAGTTCGAGGCGGCGGACAAGAAGCGGAAGGAGAACATAGACACCAGGAACGAAGCGGATTCCCTGGTATTCCAGACAGAGAAGGCCATCCAGGAAGTGGGCGAGAAGCTGGATCCCACTGACAAGGCAGCAGTGGAGGCGGATCTCTCCTCGCTGAAGGAAGCGATCAACCGCGCTCCGGCAGAGTCCATGACGGATGACCAGATCTCCGATATCAAGGCCGGCAAGGAGAAGCTGATGGCATCGGCCCAGAAGCTCTTCTCCAAGGTCTATGAGCAGGCGCAGGCACAGCAGCAGGCCGGCGGCGCCCAGGGCGCTCAGGCGAACGCGGCGGATGACGGCGTAGTGGACGGAGATTTCAAGGAAGTCTGACAGAAAGAAAGAAAAACGTCTGAATGACGAAGATCACGATGATCCAGGGTCCCGGAGGTCCGCTGACTGCGGCCCTCCGGGACCTGAAGTGATATATCCGCGCAGTTCATGACAGACGAAAGAAAGGACCACGATGGCAGAACAGAAACGGGATTATTACGAGGTGCTGGGCGTCCCGAAGGATGCGGACGAAGCAGCGCTGAAAAAAGCATACCGGGCTCTGGCCAAAAAGTACCATCCGGACGCGAATCCGGGGGACAAGGAGGCGGAAGCAAAATTCAAGGAAGCCAGCGAAGCCTATTCGATCCTCAGCGATCCGGAGAAGAGAAGGCAGTACGACCAGTTCGGACACGCAGCCTTTGACGGACCCGGAGGCGGCGGAGGGGGCGGCTTCTACGGCAATGCCGCGGACTTCAGCGATATCTTCGGCGACCTGTTCGGGGACGGCGGAGGGATCTTCGGCGATTTCTTCACCGGCGGGAGGAGAAGCACGGCTTCCGCGAACGAACCTCAGAAAGGCGCCAATGTCCGCACGTCGGTGCGCCTGACCTTTGAGGAAGCAGTGTTCGGCTGCGAGAAGGAGATCACGGTCAACTTCAAGGAGACCTGCACTGTGTGCCACGGAACCGGTGCGAAGGCGGGAACGAATCCGGAAACATGCCCGACCTGTCAGGGTAAAGGCAAGATCGTCCACATGTCGAGGACCATGTTCGGAACCATGCAGAACGTGCAGACCTGTCCGAACTGCCGCGGCGAGGGAAAGGTCGTCAAGGAGAAGTGCACCAGCTGCAACGGTACCGGTTACAACCAGAAGAGGAAGACTTTCCGGGTCACCATCCCCGCAGGGATCGACAATGGCCTGTCTGTCAGGATGGCGGGCGGCGGCGAACCGGGTCTGAACGGCGGCGACCGGGGCGACCTGCTGGTGGAGTGCATCGTCAGTCCGCACCCCATCTTCAAGCGCCAGGACACCAACATTTTCTCCACCGTGCCCATCAGCTTCGCGAGAGCAGCCCTGGGCGGAACGATCCGTATACGCACCGTGGACGGGGAAGTGGAGTACACTGTGAAGGCCGGCACCCAGACAGATACCAGAGTGCGGCTCCGCGGCAAGGGAGTTCCTTCCCTCCGCAACAGGAATGTACGGGGCGACCATTACGTCACGCTGGTCGTGGATGTGCCCACCAAGCTGACCCAGGCGCAGAAGGACGCCCTGCAGGCGTTCGACGACGCGATGACTGGCGAAGGCAATTCCAGAAAGAAAGGACTGTTTAAGTAAACACCCTATGAAGTGGAAAAAGTATACGCTGGAAACGACGACGGACGCGGTGGACATGATCAGCGCCACGCTGGCGGAGCTGGGGATCGAGGGCGTTGAGGTCGAGGACAATGTGCCGCTGACAGAGAGCGAGACCAAGGGGATGTTCATCGACATCCTGCCGGAGCTCCCGCCGGATGACGGGACCGCCCGGGTCAGCTTCTATCTGGACCCGGAGGACGCGGTGGAGGAGAAGCTCTCGGAGGTACGGGAGAGTCTTGAGGAACTGAGACAGTTCATGGACCCGGGCCCCTGCACGATCTCGGAGAGCGAGACCGAGGATAAAGACTGGATCAACAACTGGAAGGAGTTTTTCCATCCCTTCACCGTGGGCGATATCCTGATCAAGCCCACCTGGGAAGCACTGCCGGAAGGCGCGGAAGGAAAGACCCTGATCCAGATCGATCCGGGAACAGCCTTCGGCACCGGCGCCCATGAGACGACGCAGCTCTGCATCCGGCAGATCGCGAAATACCTGCCGGAGATCCGGAAAAAGAATCCGGAGGTCCGGGTCCTGGACGTCGGGACCGGCAGCGGGATCCTGGGCATCGCAGCCCTGAAGCTGGGCGCGGCAAGTGTCTTTGCCACGGACCTGGATGACAACGCGGTGGAAGCCGTGGGAGAAAACCTGAAGAGCAACGGCCTTTCGGAGGACGTGTTCCGGACGGTCTGCGGCAACCTGATCGACGACCCGGAAGTGCAGAAGGCATGCGGCGAGGAGTGTTACGACCTGGCCGCGGCAAACATCCTGGCACCGGTGATCATCGCCCTGCAGGGGGAGATCGCCCGCCATCTGAAGCACGGCGCCATTTTCATCACCTCCGGTATCATCGATACCATGGAGGAAAAGGTCGTCGCCGCATTTGAACAGAATCCGGAATTTGAACTCCTCGAGGTGAATCATCAGGGCGAGTGGGTCAATGTGACTGTCCGGAGGATCTGACCTGATGCATCATTTCTTTGTGAGACCGGAGCAGATCTCCGGAAAAGAGGCTTATATAGAAGGACCTGACTGGAATCACGCGGCCAATGTGCTTCGCGTGAGACCGGGAGAACAGGTCCTTTTAAGCGCGGGTGAAGACTGGGACTATCTGTGCACGGTCCGGGAAGTGGACCGCGCCGGACAGAGAGTCCTTCTGTCCGTGCTGGAGGAGAACCGGGACATCAGAGAACTGCCGGTAAAGATTTCCCTCTACCAGGGACTGCCGAAAAGTGATAAGATGGAGCTCATCATTCAGAAGGCAGTGGAGCTGGGGGCAGCCAGGGTGATCCCGGTGGAGACCGCGCGCTGCGTGGTGAAGCTGGACCGGAAGAAAGCGGAATCGAAGCGGAGCCGCTGGCAGGCAATCTCCGAGAGCGCCGCGAAGCAGTCCGGAAGAAGTGTGATCCCCGAAGTCGCCATGCCTATGCCCTTTGCCGCCGCGCTGAAAGAGGCGGCGGATTCCGATATCCGTCTGATCCCCTACGAGAACGCGGAAGGAATGGAGCGGACCAGGAGGATCCTGGAAAGCGTCGTGCCCGGGCAGAAGATCGCTGTGTTCATCGGCCCGGAAGGCGGATTTGAAGAGACGGAGATCAGGCAGGCGGAAGAAGCCGGCTTTGAAGCCGTGACCCTGGGAAAACGCATTCTCAGGACGGAAACGGCCGGTTTTGTGGTGCTGTCTCTCCTGATGGCGCAGACAGAAGGGAAGTAAAATGGCAGTTTATTTTGATAACTCCGCGACGACGCGGGTCTCGGAGCGGGTGATGCAGCTTGTCGTGAAAACGATGCGGGAAGACTACGGAAACCCGTCCGCGAAGCACCGGATGGGCGTGGATGCCGAGCGGTATGTGAAGGATGCTGCCGGGAAGATCGCGAAGACGCTGAAGTGTTCCCCCAAGGAGATCATCTTCACCTCCGGCGGCACCGAATCCGACAACCTGGCGCTGATCGGCGCCGCCATGGCGAACAAAAGAAAAGGCAAACACCTCATCACCACGTCCATTGAGCATCCGGCCGTCTATCAGCCGCTCCTGTTTCTGGAGTCCATGGGATACGAAGTAACAGTCCTTCCCGTGGACGCGGCGGGGCATGTGGATCCGGAGGAACTGAAGGAGGCGGTGCGGCCGGACACGGTCCTGGTCTCCGTAATGTACGTCAACAATGAGACCGGGGCGAAGGAGCCGCTGCCGGAGATCGCCAGGGCGGTCCGGGAGAAGAATCCCGGGACGCTGATCCACGCGGATGCGATCCAGGGGTACGGAAAGTACCGGATCTATCCCGCCAGGGAAGGGATCGACATGCTCAGTGTCAGCGGCCATAAGCTTCATGCGCCGAAGGGTGTGGGATTTCTCTATGTGAGGGAGGGTGTGAAGCTGAGTCCTATTCTGTTCGGCGGCGGCCAGCAGGGCGGCATGCGCAGCGGGACCATCAATGTGCCGGGGATCGCCGGCATGGGAGAGGCCGCGGCGGAGGCATATGAAGACTTTGACCGGAAGATCGCGGAGATCACAGCGGTCAAGGACTACCTGATCGACGAACTGACCGGGGACCCGGAGGGACCGCTCTCCGGCATCACCGTGAACTCGGAGAAGGGCAGCGGCTCAGCACCCCACATCGTCAGCATTTCCGTGCCGTCTGTGCGCGCGGAGGTGCTGCTTCACGCACTGGAGGACAGGCAGATCTATGTTTCCAGCGGTTCCGCCTGCTCGACGCATCATCCCGGCATCTCGGGAACACTGAAAGGGATCGGGCTCCCGGAGGAGCTTCTGGACGCCACGATCCGGGTGAGTCTCTGCGAGGAGAACACCATGCAGGACGCGGAACTGTTCCTCACCGCCATGCGGGAGCTGGTTCCCATGCTTCGGAAGTACACGCGGCGGTGAGAAAGGAATTATTATTTTATGGAGTTCAAGTCATTTCTGGTGAAGTACGGCGAGATCGGCGTGAAGGGAAAGAACCGCTTCAAATTTGAGGACGCCCTGATCCATCAGATCCGCCTTGCCCTTCGGAAGACCGGGGCAGATTACGAGATCGTCCGGGAGCACGGAAGGATCTATGTGGATATGGAGGACGGTTACGACTACGAGGATACGGTGGACGCGCTGAAGCGCGTTTTCGGCCTTGTGACGATCTGCCCCGTGGTGCGTTTTGCCGAGAAGGATTTCGAAGCAGTGAAGCGTGCTGCAGTGGAGTACATGAAGCAGGTCTACGGCGACCGGAAGATGACCTTCAAGGTGTTCACCCGACGCATCGACAAGAGCTATCCCGGCACCTCCGAGACGATCAGCGCGGACCTTGGAGAAGTGATCCTGAACGGGTGTCCGAACCTGAAGGTGGACGTGAAGAATCCGGAGATCCCGCTGCATGTGGAGATCCGGAACGAGGGCGTCAGCATCTATTCCATCAGCATCCCCGGACCGGGCGGTATGCCGGTGGGGACGAACGGACGCGCCATGCTCCTGCTTTCCGGCGGCATCGATTCCCCGGTGGCGGGCTACATGATCGCGAAGAGAGGCGTCCTGATCGAGGCGGTGTATTTCCACGCTCCGCCCTACACCTCAGAACGGGCGAAGCAGAAGGTGGTGGAGCTCGCGAAGCTGGTATCCCGCTACGCCGGACCCGTGAACCTGCACATCGTCAACTTTACGGACATCCAGCTGTATATTTACGAGAAATGCCCCCACGAGGAGCTGACCATCATCATGCGCCGCTACATGATGCGGATCGCGGAGATGATCGCCCGGAAAAACGGGAGCAAAGCGCTGATCACGGGAGAGAGCATTGGCCAGGTAGCGAGCCAGACGGTGGATTCCCTTGTTTCCACCAACGAGGTGTGCACGATGCCTGTGTTCCGGCCGCTGATCGGTTTTGACAAGCTGGAGATCATCGAGAGGTCCGAGCAGATCGGCACTTACGAGACTTCCATCGAACCCTATGAGGACTGCTGCACTATTTTCGTAGCGAAGCACCCGGTGACCCACCCGGATGCGGAGCGCATCCGGAAGTCGGAGGAGAGCCTCGGCGAAAGGATCGATGAGCTGGTGCAGGAAGCTGTCCGGACCAAGGAGCGGATCCTCTGCGAGATGTGATCCGGACAGTCAGAGAACAACAAAGCCGCAGGACTATGTCCTGCGGCTTTGAGACAGTATTCGGAACTTGAATTATTCGACGATATAGGGCTTCAGAGCCTCAAGGATATCGCTTTTCTCGGAAGAACCGTGGATGTTCAGGTCGATCGGCTTGGAAAGATCCAGACTGAAAATACCCATGATGGATTTCGCGTCGATGACATATCTGCCGGACACGAGGTCAAAATCTTCGTCGTAGCGGGCGATGGTGTTCACGAAAGCTTTCACCTTGTCGATAGAGTTCAGGGAAATCTTAACTGTCTTCATACTCATTAAAATAACGCCTCCTTGTCTGATTGAGATCGGGCCCCAGCGCCCCGGTGATCCATACCTTTATCTTATTTGGAACAGGAAATAAAGTCAAGTGCTGAACCCGGACAGAGGTTCGGAAAGAGGGAGTCTGACAGTGAAAAGCGCCGCATTTCATACGCTGGGCTGCAAAGTAAATATTTATGAGACCGAGGCGATGCGTCAGGCCCTGGTCCGGGAGGGATATGAGATCCGCTCCTTTGAAGAGGCAGCGGATGTCTATGTGATCAACACCTGCTCCGTGACGAATATTGCCGACAGGAAATCACGGCAGATGCTGCACAGGGCGAGGACGATGAATCCGGACGCGGTGGTCGTGGCAGCAGGATGCTATGCCCAGGCGGCAGCGGAACAGCTGAAACAGGACCAGGGCGTGGACATCATCCTGGGAAACCGGGAGAAAACAAAAATCGCGGAGATCCTTGAGCAGTGGTTCCGGGAGAAGGAAGAATCGGGAAAACACCAGATGCTGCTGGCGGGAGATATGAAAGAAGCTTTCTGTTATGAAGATCTTCCCGCGGAGACCATGGACAGCCACACCCGGGCTTTCCTGAAGATCCAGGACGGCTGCAACCAGTTCTGCACCTACTGCATCATTCCCTATCTGCGGGGGCGGATC
>Ga0256404_1013430_pt1 | contig 10376 bp, 7 predicted proteins | sample RumenRJG_01DNA_FD_185990 | JGI IMG/M metagenome (GOLD analysis project Ga0256404, IMG submission 185990) | Bovine rumen microbial communities from Lethbridge, Alberta, Canada - RJG_01 | ecosystem: Host-associated > Mammals > Digestive system > Stomach > Rumen | place: Canada: Alberta | collected...
ATTGTGCATAAGCCAAACGAACACGGCCGGGCAGCTTTGACTGCTGCGGGCGAAATTCCTGTATTGAAGCGCTTTATGGAGCGTGAGACGGATCGTCTGATTGCGATAAAAGCCCGGAAGCAAAATCAGGAAGTGGTGTTGTTTCGCGGCTATATCACGCAGATTCGTGTGGATACGAACGGCGGGTATGGTGAATTGGCCGCAGAACTAGCGGATTCCAGTTATTTATTGGATGTCCGGCGGCAAAATAAGACGTATCAGAATCTAGCGAAAAGCTATGGGGAAATTCTAAACGATGCCTATAATGGCACGGGTAAAGTGGTGGTCAATGTTAGCGACCAGCCGATTGGCGCGTTCATCCTGCAAATGGATGAGACGAATTGGGAGTTCTCCCAGCGTATGGCATCCCGCTTCAATGTGCCAATTTTTTCAAGCCTGGTGGCCGAAAAGCCGCTGGTATCTTTCGGGGTGCCGCAGGGGAAAAAGGCTATAGAGCTTTCTACGGCGTCTATTCGCTACTTAGCAGATAATGGCCGTTTCCGCGAAGTGACGGAAAATGATATGACCGCGGGGCATACGGCCACGGCACAGGATTTTAGCGGCCTGCAGGCCGATTCCTATGACTATGCATACCTTGGCGATAAAGTATGTGTGAATGGTAAGGAGTATTATGTGCGGACTATCCACGCCAAGCTGATAGATGGTCTTATGCATATGTCTTACGAACTTACTGGCCGGCAGGGATTTGTCGCTCCGCTGGTGCGCAACAATCACTGCGCAGGACGTGTCCTGACAGCGCAGGTCAAGGCTGTCAAGCGGGATACGATCCAGGCATTCTTTTTTCAGATCGACCCTGCGTATGACAGCAGCAGCACGACCTGGTTCCCGTATTCTACGGCCTATTCGAGTAGTGATGGCAGTGGCTGGTATGTGATGCCGGAGGTCGGGGATTTCGTGCGGATACTGTGTCCCTCCAATCATGAGGAAGAGGCTTTTGCTGCCAGTGCAGTCAATACATCGCCGCCGGCAAGCACGCGGAATAAGAGTTTCCGCGCCCCTGGCGGCAAGGAACTTTTATTGACCGATGATGGGATTTCGATGATTTGCAATCATCAGAATATCTTTATTGATTTATCCCAGGATAACGGGATAGGCATTGTATCTTCGCAGCCTGTGCATATTTCCTCGGATAAATGCGTGCAAATCGAGGCCGAGGAAAAGGTCCAGATTACGGCGGATAAGCAGATTCTGCTGCAATGCGGCAATTCGCATGTGAAGCTAACGGAAAAACAGATCACTTTCGGTGGCGAGAGTGTAATTGTAGGAGAGTGATGGTATGGGGAATAATCAGCAGCGGATTCCGCAGTTTGAGTCCTTGCATATATTGAGGCAGTCCATGCTCAGCGATGTACGCGACCGGGCCTTTGCCGGTCTGCCTTTGCTGTATCAGGATTATAGCGATGGTATCATCAGCGGCTGCCGGATGATGACGACCAAGGAGACGATTACGGTGCAGCCGGGGTTGATAAAGCAGGCAGGTTTTATCTACTACCTGCGCGAACCCATGACGGTTGCGTATCAGCCTACCGATGAATACATGATTCTCAAATTGGTTTTCGCATCGCCAATCGATCAACGGGGGACTTTGGTTTATCCACTGGAAGCGGCCCTGACGAATAATCTGACGCTATCGAATAACGAAATGGAGCTTTGCCGTTTCAAGCTGAAGCGCGGTTCGATACTGCGCGTCGATTATACGGATTTCTTTGACCGGACGACAGAGTTCGATACGGTCCATACGATTTATGTGCCGTATGCAGCCATTGGGCAGAGTACGTTATCGCCAGATATCACCAAGGCTTTTGCCAAGGAAGCGGCAAAGTTTGCCCTGACAGATCTTGATCGGCAGTTCTGTATGTCGGCTTTAAATGGCCAGCCTTTGTCCGTGGATAGTATTGGCTTTTATATCAGCCAGCGGCTTGAGCAGGCGGAGCAGGAATGGGACAATGAAAGCCTCTTTGCTGGCCTTACCCGCGTACTGGCTGAAATCCGGCCGGCAGGGCTCAGGGAGTGCCGCCGGGAACGTCGCCGCCGCCGGGAAGTATTTGTGGACTAGGGAGAATCGTGATGGGTATTTTTACAGATGAGTTTGATTTGGCAGGTTATGTAAAGCAGCAGGCCATGAAAATCGATGATTTACAGAATCGGGAATTATTCCGGGATATCATCGGCGATATGTTTTCGGAGCTTTATCGGCATATGTATGCAGAATATCATGGGCTGGAACAGCGGATGCTGGCGGAGGTTTCCCGTCCGGCAGAAGTACCGGATGTCATGACCGGCCTTTGCCGGCGCGAGGATTATGACCAGACGGATAAGGAGCTTTATCCGTTGGATGCTGCCGATCTTTTAGAGCCGGAGATTCCTGCTGCCGACGTGCTGGATCATTTGCAACAGGGAGAAAGCTATGCTTTGTTCCCTGTTTTTTTTGCGGGCGAAACGGCCACCTTGCAAAAACTCATACGCGAGCGGCACAGATTTTCAGGAGTAGTCAAAAGCGGCTTCAACGATGTAGCAGCTACGTTTGAATTGCGGCCTTGCCGCCGTTACTTGCAGCAGATCGAGGCACTCTATGGCGTGACGAATCTCAATACGCTGCCTTGGCGCAGTATTCTGGCACCTTATCTTTATAAATTCGCCGAAGTCTGGATCACTTCGGTAGAAGGCTGGACAGGAGAACAGAATATTGAACGTATCATGCTGGATTACGCTGAATTCCGTGACATTATCCAGGAAAAGATGGTTCCCCTGTGGAATATCCAGCCTTATCAGGCGCTGACCAGCGCTTACCCGGAGGCCTGCATGGATCGGATAGCCTATGAACACCGGCTGTATGCCCATCAATTCCCCGCTGGGGGGCAGTATCTGCTCGACCAGTCGGATGCTGCGGTCCGGAGCGTACGCTGGCAGGGCGGAGACCTTATCATTACCTGCGACCAGCGGGAGCGCGAGTCTTGGCCGCTGCTGCGGTTCTATCCTGTGCGCAGCGCGGAAAAATATGGGTATCGGGTGTATGGCAACCAGCATGACCAGAGCTTTGCCCGCAATCTGATGGCGGCCTATGGACAGCGTGTCAAGACACGGGCAGAGGTTGAGCGCTTCCTGCGGTCTTTTGCCTGCATGCGGGATTTTTCCTTGCAGGATTTGCGGCTGCGGCAGGCTGCAGGGCAGGCTGCGACCTATTGCACCGATGAATTCATCGGCTATGAATTCCGTACGGGGAGCCGGGAATATACGCTGGAACTTGATTTCCAGGCAAAACAGGAAGATTATCGGAATCTGGATGTCTTAAGTTTCCTGGTTACTAATTTGCAGCACTATTTCCCCGAATACAACTGTGCAGGGAGGCTGGTTTGAGATGAATTTCATTTGGGATGCCACGATCCGAGCAAAGGAACAAGGAATGTCAAAGGCAGATATAACCTATACGCCGGCAAAAGATGGCAGTCCTTATTATGAGCTGGCCTTTGACTATCTGAATCGCAAAGAAGCAGGGCCTGAGCCAATCCCTGTAAATGCCTTGTACCGGTTCAGTGCCATCTTTCAATACCTGCTGCATCCGGATGTGCGGTATATGCTGGAAAAGGACAAAGAAGAATTCATTCAAAAAGCGTTTGATTGCTTGCTGCATATCCTTTGCGAAGTGGATTTACACCATGGCATCACCCGGCAGGAGTGCTATGTGCGGAAATTGCGCCAGGAACTATTGGCGGGGATTTTTGGCGAGGATGCAGCTGCCCTGGTGCAAAAACTTCCGCAGGAAAAACAGCTGGCAGTGGCAGAAGAACTTTTGCATACCATGAAATGTGGTTCGAGTTTATTGGGGTTCAGCCATGCCTTCCGGCGGTTCTTCCCAAAAGGAATCCTATATCAAAGCCGGTTCTCCCCGCAGGAGCTCTATGTGTATTTAGATGAACCCCATGAACAGGACCGCGAAAAAGAGTGGCAGCTTTTTTGCTGTTTGTTCCTGCCGTTGGATTTTTCCCTCCGGGTATTCTGGGATTTGCATTTCGGTATATTAGGCCTGGAGGGAACGATGAAGGATGACATTGCCTTGTTTTAGGCGTTCAAAATTAATTTATAAAAGGTGGCTAAAAAATGGCAAAGACATTTCAACCAGTAGTGCGGGAAGCGATAGACCTTATTTGGCAGCATTATGATGCGGAAAGTGCGAAGCGCGGACAGAAAATGCTGCGCCGGGCAGCCGCTGCTGGCGACGCGGACGCTTGGGGGCTCTTGTCCCGTACGTATTTAGGAGCAGACGATTTGGCTGTTTGGGAAACCAGCAGGCTGCCTGTGGACCTGGATGAAGCGGATGAATGTGTTCGCTGGAGCATCCTAGGGGGCAGCGCTGTAGGTGTTTTATGTGCGATTGAGCGAAGAGGCCTTTATCCCTCGGAACGCGCCGCAATCTTGGAGCATTGGGGCTCTGGTAAAGCCGTCTTGGAGGAGGCTGCCACTTATGCTGAGGAAGGCGGAGAAGCCATCGCAGCAGAATTGCTTGGGAATTGCTATCTCAGTGGCGCGGTGTTCGGCTTGTTGGACGATTGGGATATGGATGACAATTGGGGGCGGACACGAATGGCGCTGCCCTATCTGGAGCGGTCACTGGAGATGGGACTTGCTTTGGGGCTGGATAACTTCAAAGCTTGTGCAGATATTATTTATGAGCGCACGGGGGAAAGGGATAAACAGGAACAAGCTGCGGCTATGATGGAGAAATTCTGTCAGGCGGGAGTGCCCCATATGCTATATAACCGTGGTGAGCTGCACTATGCTCGGGGCGAATATGAGCAGGCTTATACGTGCTATGAGCAGACGGCTGCAGCAGGGCATGAGATGTCACGTTTCAGCATGGGCTATATGTATCGGTTTGGCCTGGGGGTAGAGCAGTCAGCAGAATGCGCTTTAAAGGAGTATTTTCTCTCTTTAGCAGAAGACGGACATCTTCCCTCTATGATACAGGCAGCGGAGATATATTTCTGGGGAGATTTGGGTGAGAAAGATTTTGCTCAGGCATACAGCTGGTGTGAAAAGGTTCTGGATAAATATGTCGAACTGGCCGGCAAGAATCCTTTCCAAGCAAGTGGTTTCAATTATGACTTAGTGCTGCCATTGATGTGCTATTGCAAATATTATGGCTGGGGGACAGTAATCGACCGGGAAATGGCTGTCCGTACAATCATGGAGGAAATCAGGCGGGTAGAAGAAGAGGGATCTGTGCTGCCAGAATACAAATTAGCTTTACTTTATCACTTAAAAGGAGACATATATGCGAATGGTTCTGGCAATTATGATGTCGATAAATCCTTAGCCCGAACCTATCATGAGCAAGCCAAATCTTATGCAGGTTTTGATCGCTGGCTGGGAGATTTTAAATGGGATAAAAGTTCGGAAGGATTTGGCTGCCGGTTTGCCTGGGCTATTTTTGGCCGGTACGAAGATGAGAAAACGGAATTGACGGATGTGGAAAATATCCGCGTCTGGCAAGAGGAACGGATGCAAAAAGCTAGATTGCAAGCCCGGGAAAAACTGCAGCCTTGGCGGTTATGCATCCAGCTGCCGTCAGAAGGCGGGGCGAATTTCGTAAGGTATGAAGATGAAGAACTCGAGAATGCTTTGAATCTCGTGGCCTGCGGTGTGTATCGGCGGCTTATGCTGGATAAAATGGATAGTGACGATCGCTTGCTGGTACGTTGCCAAGCAAAGAAATTCCAGCTTTATGCGAACGTGAACGGACAGGAATATTTCAGGGAGACAACGGAAAGAAAACGCGCCTTGGCGTGTCTTCAGCGGTGGTGCATGGGCAAAGGCATAAAAACAGAAAAATGGATGCCGTGTGAGCTGGTTCCTAAAACACATAAAGAAGAGATATCAGCCGTATGGAAGGAAAAGACAAAAGCTAAGACAGAGCAATTTATACCTGTACATGCATAACTGTACATAGGATTTGAGGTGGATGTACTATGATGCGAATAGGAAAACTAATGGTATGCACGTTTATACGACGCATACTTGTTTTGGTGGAGCGAAAAAAACTTGCAAAAGAATATTCCCTGCCAGAAGATGATTTATCCTGGGAACAGGTGGATCCGGATTTGAAGAAGTGGATTTGTGCTGCTTGTGCGGTTAATCGTCAAGTCTTTCATATGGATGTCCATGAGCTTGGTGGTTTTGTTCCCGGCAGCCGGTTAGGAAAATTTGTAATCAGGGATATGATGATGTTAGCATGGGATATTTATTCTCGGCGGGATTTGATCGAGACGATTCAAGATATGATCGATGACAAGCTGGCTTGGCAGTTATTGCGTGTATTACAGCTGGCAGGCAGTGGCTATGTGGCAGGTTATCTGACTTTGCGCGAATCGTTGAATGTATCGATTGTTGCCGGGCAGCGTCTGCAAAAGGTTACGCGCAGCTGGGAGGGGCTGGCCAATGCATATGCGCGGGATTATGCGAACTATATGGACTGCGAGTCAGGTGGCGAGGATAGGCGCAAAGCCTTCCAAAAGTTGAGGAATGCGAAGGACACACCTTATACGGTGCCTTTTGATATGGAGCTGGTAAAGTCCTGGTAACATAGCTTTGAATTGTTGGATTCTGAAGAGAGGCGTACATGATGATAGTAAAAAAATTTCAGCCGCTGGTGCGGGAAGCGATAGATCTTATTTGGCAGCATTATGATGCGGAAAGTGCGAAGCGCGGACAGAAAATGCTGCAACAGGCGGCAGCGGCAGGCGATGCGGATGCTTGGGCACTTTTGGCCCGTACCTACATGGGGATAGGAGAGAGTTGGGAAAACAGCGGTTTTCCGATAGCCGAAGATACGGATGAAGTGCACAGATGCCTGCAGAAAAGCATCGAGGGCGGCAGTGCGGCTGGCGTGCTTTGTGCTATTGAGCATCGTGGCCTTACCCCGGTAGAACATGCGGCAATGCTGGCGCATTGGGAAACGCCTGCGGCCGTGCTGGAAGAAATCCGCGCCTATGCTGCCGCTGAACCAATGGTAGCTTACCTGCTGGGGGCAGCATATAAGTTTGGTGGTGTTTCCCTATTGCTGGGCGAGAACGACGGGCAGCGAGAGCGGCTAAAACAGGCCCTTCCTTTTATCGAGGCTGCTGTCGATAGCGGTCTGGCCTATGGACTTGACCTGTATAAAACATGTGTGCGTGATATGTATCGGGGAGATGGCAATCCGGAAAAGATTGCCAAGTTCCGGCGGCTGGAAGACGGCTTTTGCCGCGCAGGGGTTCCCCATGCGCTCTATAGCCGCGGTGAGGATCTTTTTAATCAGGAAAAATATGCTGAGGCGCTGGGGTATTATGAGAAAGCCGCTGCTGCGGGGCTGGACAGCGCTCTGTATTCGCTAGGCTATATGTATCGTCATGGTTTGGGCGTGAAAGAAGATTCGCGGAAGGCCTTCGAGGAATATTTCCTGCCATTGGCCGTGCAAGGCCATGTCGTGTCCATGTATCAAGTGGCAGATACCTATTTCTGGGGCGATTTCTTTGCGCGTGATTATGCCAAGGCTTATGAATGGTGCGAAAAAGCAATGAATCGTGTGGTACAGTTTCATGGGTTTTACGATTACGATGTGTTGATGCCCCTTATTTGTTACTGCAAGCTCTATGGGCGGGGCACATCTATGGACCGGAATCTAGCGGCACGCAGCATCCGGGAGGAAATGCTGCGGGAGGAGCAGAAACCAGTGCTGCCGAGGTATAAGCGGGCTTTGCTCCAATATCTTATGGCAGAAGTATATGCCCATGGCTATGGACCGGTTGCCCAAAATGAAGAACTGGCGGAAAAATATCGCAGGGAAGCCACAGAGTATGAAGGCTTCAAAGTCATGCTGGAAAAAATGTCCTGGGAAACCGAAAACGAAGCCGAAGTCAGGAATTGGAAGAACTCTGCTGCCACGAATTCACGGCCAGCGGCATTGGCGGAGGCAGAGACCATCCGTGACCGACAGGAAGCCCGCATAGCTGCGGCAGATGGCAGGCGGCAGTGGCGCCTGTGCACGGAATGGCGACAGAAATATGGCCTGATCTTTAGTCATTATAACAATGCGGAGCTGCAAGCAGCGCTTGCTATGCTGGCTAACGATAAATACCGCAGTGTCGCTCTGAACTCGCAGCAGGCAGGTGAAAATTATCTGGAGGCCTATCACGAACAGGATGGCTATTATCTGCTGGCTGCCATCGATGGCAGAGCTGTCCATAAGCAGGTAAAGGAACTGCCAAGCGCACTGGCGGTGTTGACCGCTTGGGCCGATGGACAAGGTCTGCACGGTGAGGATTGGCAGGCCGATGAAGAGGTAGCGAAGAATAAGCAGTGGAACGAGTATCTGCAAATCGCGCAAGAATGTGAAGAACGCGAGGATACGGAGGGGCGGATTAAGGCGCTGACCGCAGCGGCTGATTTAGGCTGTGGATATGCGATGAATCTTCTGGGCGTCATCAATTGCCAGAATCTCAAAACAGCATCTACCTGGTTCCTCAAAGCTACGCTGACATCCGATCCAGAAGATGTAGCCATGGCCTGGTATTCGCTGGGTAAACTGCATAAAGAAAATCCGCAGGGCGATAAACTCGCGATTTTGCGCTATCTGCAAAAGGCGGCGGATATGGGCTATGCCAAAGCCTGGTTAGAGATGGGCATCTGCTATCTTTGGGGCATTGGGACAATCGTCGATTATGAAAAAGGCGTTGCCTGTTACGAAAAGGCCATAGCGATGGGGGATTACGAAACGATGCTGGCCAGAGCACATTTGTGCCGCGATGCAGAGGGCGAGTGGCATGATTTGGACACAGCCATTGCTGTGCTGGAACGGGTCGCTTATGAAAAAAATGACGAGAACGAGTGGCAAAATGAGGGTCGGGTAATGCTGGCCAATGCTTTACTTGCTAAGGATAAGCAGGCAAACTACACCTGTGCACGGGATTTGGTGCGCGAGGCTGCTGGCGAAGGATTTGCGGAAGGCGCCTGGAATCTGGCGCATTTCTACAAAGATGAGGGGAATTTCACGTCGTATCGCAAGCTGCTGCGCCGTACGGCCGAGGAAGGCTACCAGCCTGCCCAGGAAGAGCTCGACCATATCTATGATACCAGCGAGTGGAGCGAATGCCTGTAACAGCTTGATACATTTAGACAGGAAAGGGCGATAGCATGGAAAGTTTTACAATCAAGGCGAAGTTTTTGTCGCCAAAAGGATTTTTCAGCCGGTTATGGAAGCGGGACCATTATGGTACGATTACCTTGCAGCCAGACAATAAAATGACCATGACGGGATATGACAAGGTTTATGCTGCTCTTGACGTGGGCGGATTTTATGCCCAGTTTGAGGGCGATGGCGTTGAATATCTGAACGTGCAGATGAACGAAGATGGCGAGGAGGTTTATCGCTTTGCCGTCTACCATGAGGATGCGTATAAGTTTTTTGCCTGGCTGATCCGGCAGGAGGTTTGTCACTTTGGGCTTAATATGCTGCGGGAAGACGAGGATGCATTCCGGGAGCATCTCGAGGGCCCCGTTATGAAGCAGCTGCGGGAGTGGCAGCTGGAAGATGACAAACGCATCCGGCGGCCGGCAGATGATTTGTTTTGGGATGGCGTAGACGAAAAGCTCCGCCAGTGGATCATTGCGGATTGCGCGATCGTCCATATGGCAAATGGTGTTGAGATACAGGAGCTCGGCGGGATGCCCGCCAGCGATCCAATGGGACGCGAGTATGGACGGCAAATTATGCGGGATTCCTGGGAAATCAACAGCCGCCCGGAGCTTATTGAGACAATCATGGATATGGCTGGACAGAATCTTTTGTGGCAGCTGCAGCGCACGATACAGAATGCCGGCTGGGGATATCTGGCCGGGTATCTTACCCTGCGGGAAACCTTGAATGTAATCCTGACGGCAGGGAAGCGGCTGCAAAACGTGACGCGCAGCTGGGAGGATTTCGGCAAGGCGTATCTTCGTTCCTACAGCACTTATATGGGGGATACAGGCGAAGACTATGAACAGCGGGAACAGGCTTTTAAGCAGCTTTTGATGGCAGAAGATAGTCCCTACCGGAAAGTTCCTTTCGATATGGAGTTATGTAAAAGCTGGTAATCTTTGCTGTCATTACACAAAGGCTATTGAAAAGTAGCGCAAACCATGCCAAACTACTAATAGATAGAGTTGTATCGATAGATGGTGCAAAGACTTGGGAGGTTGGCTATGGCAGAAGAGGAATTGGAGCTCCTGGCGGGGCTCAATAAAGCGCAGCGGGAGGCGGTTACGGAGACTGAAGGCTATGTACGGGTGCTGGCTGGCGC
>Ga0256404_1013431_pt1 | contig 10376 bp, 10 predicted proteins | sample RumenRJG_01DNA_FD_185990 | JGI IMG/M metagenome (GOLD analysis project Ga0256404, IMG submission 185990) | Bovine rumen microbial communities from Lethbridge, Alberta, Canada - RJG_01 | ecosystem: Host-associated > Mammals > Digestive system > Stomach > Rumen | place: Canada: Alberta | collected...
ACCAGAGGCTGTCCGTTGCGCTCCGTCTTCACGAAACGGACCAATTCGTCTTCACTGGCATATTCCACAAAGCGGTCGGCCCACGCTTCGATGCCGAACGTGTTGCGATGAAGTAAGTTATAATGAAATATAGAGAACATGCATATTAATTTTCATACCTGTACAGCGTCCAACCGTTGTCGGAACGACGGAAATAGAGAACATTCAAGAAACTATCCGATATTCCTTGAATGAGCACTACCCGATGTTCGCCCATTTTGTCCGTCTGGCCGTAATCAATGTTCGTAAACACGTTGGCAGGCAGTTCCGGACGGAAAGCGGGCCACTGGTCAGCGTCGAGCATACCGCTGATTTCCTCAAACTCCTCATCGGTATCTTCGGTCACGAAGTGGATGGTAGGAGCCAAATGGGCCATCTGGAATACGGAGTCGGTGGCGAAATGCTGGTAAAAGTTGATAAAGTCGGCGTCCCTGTGGTTATCCACGGGAAACTTTCTGATTTCCGTCATCATCCAGCGGCCGTCACGGCGCTTGAAGCAGTAGTCTCTCACCAAATCGCGCGGCATGTCGAACCACTCCAAGGTCACTTCATTCAGGTCGCCGCTCTTCATCAGGTGAAACGATGACTTATCGTCAAGGAACACCGTCAGGAAGTCCAGATTCAGGTACAGCCGCGAATATTTCCAGTCTTCTTTTTTCAACAAGGCCTTACCGTCCTTCCCGTCGTAGCATGGCAGGGGGAAGGCAATACGTTCTGTCTGGAAACGGCGGTTGGTCATAAAAGTGTAAATGAAATCGTTGAAGAAGCCGTCGGCACGCGCCGAAACGGGTTCTTTCTCAATCAGCGCCTCCAGCGAATCCTGGGGCGAAAGTTTCTTCAGAGCGGCCACAGTGTCGTTGCCGGCCCCTTCGGGGACTGACAGTTTAGACGACTCGTTGCACCCGACCAGTGCCACAAGCAGCCAACACGTGAGAAAAATGTAAAACAACGACTTCATTTTTGTCTTTTCGTCAAAGCAGGTGCAAATTTACGTCAAAAAATACAATTTGAGACAGAAACGACCGGTTATTTACAGGTCAGGCCCACAGATAATCTCCCGCCTCAGGGGGATGGACGGCCAATGCTCCCGTTTCTGCCGAACGAAAACGCATTTGGGAAAAACTAACTCCGATTTAGGACCGGACATATCGGTTTTGGGACAGCATTGGACGGAAACCGGAAACTGCAGGCAGCACCGGCCCGCACAACGGCGGCCTACCAAAGGGAATAGGGCGACTGACTCAAGTATGAATTGTAATATCGGGGGTCGCCAGTCACTTCCTTGCCCAAGAAGGGCGGACGGCTGAAGGCCTCGTCCCTTTCGTTGAGCTCCACTTCAGCCACAACCAGAGGGGCATTGGCCCCAAGGAATTCGTCAACCTCAAAGGTGTGGTTGCCCCAAGGCACCCGGTAACGACGTTTCTCCACCACGCCGGGCAGACACAGGCGCACCAGTTCCTCGGCTTCGGCCACGGGAATTTCATATTCATATTCGCAGCGCTCCAGTCCGTCGGCTGAGGAGCGTCCCTTGATGGTCAGGAAACCGCGCTGGCGATAAATGCGCACACGCACCGTGCGGGCAGCATCGCGGACGATGTATCCCTGCACAATGCGTGTGACAGACGTGGCAAGCGATTTGTACTCGCCTTCGACAAGAAATTTGCGCTCTATCTCGCGCGCCATTTTAGGAAGCCATCAAGAAGCCGACAGTCAGAATGATGGCCACAATCACAAGAACGATGGCTATAATGGTAATGACCTTCTTTGCCTGCTTTTCTTGCGCCTTTTCACGCTTCATCTGACGGATTTTACTGTTCTTACCCATAGTTTTAGTATTTTGTATTTAGTTATTATCTTCTTTCTCGGCAAATTCCATGAGATAGGCCTTGATGAAGCCATCGAGCTTGCCGTCCATCACGCCGCCAACGTCGCTGGTCTGATAGCCGGTGCGGTGGTCCTTGACGCGCCGGTCGTCGAAAACATAACTGCGAATCTGGCTGCCCCACTCTATCTTTTTCTTGCCGGCTTCTATCTTGGCCTGGGCGGCCTGACGTCGCTTGAGTTCACGGTCGTAGAGCTGGGAGCGGAGCAAACGCATGGCGTTTTCGCGGTTTTCAAGCTGTTTGCGGCTTTCAGTGTTTTCTATAAGGATTTCCTCCTGCTCGCCCGTATCGGGATCGGTGTACTGATAACGCAGGCGCACGCCGGTTTCAACCTTGTTTACATTCTGTCCCCCGGCACCGCTGCTTCGGAACGTGTCCCACGAGATTTTGGAGGGATCGACATAAACCTCGATAGTGTCATCGACCAACGGGGTGACAAACACGCTGGCAAAGGAAGTCATGCGCTTGCCCTGGGCGTTGAAAGGCGAGACGCGCACCAGGCGGTGCACCCCGCTCTCGCTCTTGAGATAGCCGTAGGCCATGTCGCCTTCTACCTCGATAGTCACCGTCTTGATACCGGCTTCGTCACCGTCCTGAAGGTTGCTGATGCGCGTGCGGTAGTCGTGCTGCTCACAATAACGCAAATACATGCGCATAAGCATCGAGGCCCAGTCCTGGCTCTCCGTGCCACCGGCACCGCTGTTTATCTTCAGGACGCAGTCCATGACGTCCTCGTCCTGACGGAGCATATTTTTGAGTTCAAGCGACTCGAGCATGGCAGAAGCTTTCTGATAATTGGCATCCACCTCTTCTTCTGTCACCATCTCGTCCTTGTAGAAATCGAAGGCAAGAGCGGTTTCGTCAACCAAGGTCTTCAGTTCTGAATAGGAATCAATCCATTTTTGCAGACCTTTCACCAGCTTCATTTGGGCCTCAGCGGCTTTGGGGTCGTCCCAAAAACCGGGAGCTTGGGTGCGGAGCTGTTCCTCTTCCACCTGAATACGTTTTCCTTCGATATCAAGGTAACGTCCAAGTGCCGACGTCCGGTCAGTGAGTTCTTTTAATTGTTCTATCGTTATCATACGCTAAATTCAGCCCCAAAATTACAATTTTATTCAATATTAACAGGCATTACCGCTGACAAATTACCTGTACATAGTCTCGATCTCTTTGCGGTAATGCTCGAAAATGACTTTGCGCTTTACCTTAAGAGTATTTGTCAACTCATTACGGCTCATGCTGAAAGGCTCAGGCAAGAGTGTAATGCGCTTCACCTGCTCGTAGTGGGCAAACGTCTGCTGTAATGTGTCGATGCGCTCCATGATGAATTGGATGATGGCCGGGTTCTCACACAAATCCGACCTGCTGCCATAAGATATGCCGCGCGAGTTCGCCAATGTCTCAAGCGCAGTATACGACGGCACGATAAGCGCCGAAACAAACTTTTGTCGGTCGGCCACCACTACAATCTGGTCAATGTATCTGTCAACTATCAGTTTCGATTCTATCTGTTGCGGCGCGATATATTTCCCGTTGGAAGTTTTGTATAAATCTTTTATACGGTCCGTCAGGAAGAGTTCACCATTCTTCACATAACCTGAATCGCCCGTATGGAACCAGCTTTCGTCATCTATAACTTCGCGTGTGGCACGCACATTCTGGTAATAGCCCGGAGTTATGCTCTTGCCGCGAAGCAGAATTTCGCCGTCTTCAGCCACCTTTATCTCCACGCCTCCTATAACACGTCCGACCGAACCGATGCTGAAAGGCTCGCCCACCCTGGCACAGGTGACCGTAGCTGTAGATTCCGTCAGGCCGTAACCAGTTATCATGCCGATGCCACAAGCGTGGACGAAGGTCTCCACTTCGCCCGCTATGGCTGCACCTGCTGTGGGGAAGATGTTGGCACGGGTCAACCCCAGTTGCTCGCGCAAGGTTGACAGAACGGCCTTGTCCATGAACTTATACTTCATCTTTAACCACATGGGCGCTTGACGGCCCGAAGCCAGATATTCTATGCGGTATTGTTTACCTATTTCTATAGCCGAATGAATCATTTTCCGCTTTGTTTCGGACATCGAGGAGACACGTTCCATCACTGTTTCGTAAACTTTTTCCCAGAAACGGGGTACGGCACACATACATGTGGGACGGACTTCCTTCATGGCATGCACCACTTCCGTCGGGCGCAAATTGATGTACAACTGGGCACCTTCGCTCAAGCACAGATACGACCATCCGCGCTCGAAGACATGGCTGAAGGGAAGAAAGTTGAGTACAACGTCTTTTTCAGTTACCGGCAACACCTTGTCATTCTCCACCATAGCGTTCATATACATGCCGTGAGTTAATATCACGCCTTTGCTTACCCCTGTAGTGCCACTGGTGTAAAGGATATTGGCGATGTCCTCCGGAGATGCGTCGTCAAGACGTTGTCTGAAAGCGGCCTCGTAGCTTTCGTTCCCTAACTTCAGAAAGTCATCAAAGTACATGGAAACTGTATCTGCTGCATGGCGCACCACAGCACGGTCGAAGATTATCATGCGTTCCAGCGACTCACTCGTGGCAAACAGCGGAAAGGCCACATCGTATTGCAACTGACTGCCCACGAAAAGATACCTGACCCCGGCATCGTCCATCATGAACTGCACCTGGGCCGTGCTGCTGGTCGGATAGAACGGTATCGTTACCGCCCTCACGCCATAACAGCCGAAATCGACATAGAGGCACTCGGCCATATTCGGGGCAAAGACAGCCACATTCTCCTGCACACGGACGCCAAGGGCCAACAGGGCGCGCGCCACCTGGCGGGTGAAACCGGCAAAGTCAAGCCACGACACACCCTGCCAACGGCCAGTGACGTCGTCACGCGAAAAAAGCACGTCGCGCTTACCGTATAATTGGGCCTGTTTTTCAATCAGGCGGGAAAGATGACATTCTGTTAGCATAATTCTTTCTGCAAAATTACATTTTATTCATTTAATTCGTACCTTTGCAGAGGAATAAAACGAAAGAAAAATGAGAACAAAATTAGTTACACTGCTTATTCTGCTCACATGCAGTTTCAGTTTCAGCAGTTGCGACCGCGACGATTACGACGAAGATTATCTCGAAGGCATCTGGTGGAGCGTTGACGACTATTACGACGTCATCCGGCTCAATCTCAACCGTAACGGCATGGGGACTTGCGAAGAAACCTATTACGACCGCTACGGCTATGCCATCGGCTCCGACCTCGACTACTTCGAGTGGAACGTCATTAACGGACGCATCCACATCTACTTCCTCAACGGAGGACGTTTCTACGGAGACGAATGGATATGGGACTACCGCATCAAGAACGGCCACACCGTCATCATCAACGGGCGGCGCTTTACCCGCGAAAAGAGCTACTACGACGACTGGTGGTACGACGGTTACTACTCCAAGAAACATCAGCCCGACGCTCTGGCGGGCGCCAAAGAATAATCCGTTAACAATGCCCCAACTGCACAGCGCGGAACAACTGGAACGGCAGGCCATCCGAATGGGTATCCTGCCGTTCTTCACACATGCCATTCCGCAATTTTCCATTGAAGAGTTCACCCCCGGGGAACTATGGTTCAACGACGAACACGAAGGCCCCTGGGAGTGGAAAGGCCCCGTCATCGGCTACGGTAGCCTGGCCTATGGCAAACTGTTCCAGAACAAGGCAGCCTACGTCCGTCTGGACCTCTATGCCGACCTTGCCAACTGGCGCCGCTCGCAATGCCACCCCTCACCCGACGAGCTCCACATGCTACAGGTGCTCCGGGAACACGAGTCGCTGCTGTCGAAAGAGCTGAAAACGCTCTGCGGTTACCAACAGCCACGGGCCCCGCGCCGCAATCCGCTCGAAAAACTCCTCGACGCTGAAGCCCGCCGCGTGGTAAAGCCCCAGCGGTCGGGGCGCGAAGCTTTCGACACCGCCGTCACCCGCCTCCAGATGGACGGACTCGTGGTCATAGCCGATTTTGAATACCAGCACGACAAGAGCGGCCGTCCCTATGGCTGGGGCATCGCCCGCTACACCACGCCCGAGGCCATGTATGGCCAAGAATTCCTCCGCGCCGCCGAAGGACGCTCGCCCCTGCAATCGCGGCAGCACCTCTTCGACCACCTTGCGGAGCTGCTACCACAAGCCACACCGGCACAAATCCAAAAATTTTTAGGATAAGACCTCACACCGTCCGCAACCGCGCGGCATCTCAAATACAGATGCCGCGCGGTTTTGCATGGCCATCCCGTCCGCCAAGCCCTGCACCGGCCAACCACCCCACGAAAATGAGTCTAATGGAAACGAAAACGCATTTGGTAAAAACCAACTCCGCTTTCGTTGTGCCTAAATCCGTTTTCGTTCCCCAAAAGCGATACATTGAACGATCTGAAAAGCTTTTTGCAGGTACAAAAAAAGAGTCGGAAAACATAAAAGCGCTTTCCAACTCTATTAACCCTCGGTCGGGGTGACTGGATTCGAACCAGCGACCACACGCCCCCCAGACGCGTACTCTAACCGGGCTGAGCTACACCCCGAAATCTTGTCCAAGTCTTGCGACCCTTTCAAAATCGAGTGCAAAAGTAGCGCTTCTTTTTCAATTATCCAAATTTTATCCGTATTTTTGTACAAGTTTTTTTCGAATACAACGAAAATGAGTGCTTACATTCTCCATGCGCCCGTCAGCCTGAGCGGCACCGTCGCTCTGCCCCCGTCGAAGAGTCTCTCGGCGCGGGCTCTCATCATCAATTGGCTGGCAGGCGGGAAGCTCATGCCAGACAACCTGTCAGATTGCGACGACACGTTTGTCATGCGCCGCGCCCTGGAGCACCCCACTGAGGTAACCGACATCATGGCCGCCGGCACCGCCATGCGCTTCCTAACGGCAGCGTTCGCCGTATCATCGGGAGAGAAACTTCTCACAGGCACGCCGCGCATGCTCCACCGCCCCATCGGTGTTCTCGTGGACGCCCTGCGCAGTATGGGCGCCCAAATAGACTACGCAGGTGAGACGGGTTTCCCCCCATTGCGCGTGAAAGGCCGCAGGCTGGAAGGCGGATGCGTGGAAATGGACGGCCACGTGAGTTCGCAGTACACCTCGGCCCTGCTGATGATTGGCCCGATGATGGCGAACGGATTGCACCTGAAGTTAAAAGGCACCGTCGTGTCACGCCCTTACATAGACATGACACTGCAACTGATGCACCATTTCGGAGCTGAGGCAAAGTGGACGAGCAAGAGCGAATTGGAGGTAAAACCCATTGCCTACACGCCCCGGCCTTATACCGTAGAGAACGACTGGAGTGCCGCCTCCTATTGGTATGAAGCCGTAGCACTGTGCCGCGACAGCCAAGCCTGCTTAGCCCTGCCCGGACTACACGTCGACAGCCTGCAAGGCGATGCAAAGGTTCAGCAACTGTTCCAGCCTCTGGGGGTGGAAACAAAATTGGTGAACGGCAGGCACTATATATATAAAGGTAGAGTCACCACCCACCGCTATGAAGTAAACTTGGAAGAACAGCCCGATTTGGCGCAAACCGTTGCCGTCACCTGTGCCATGCTCGGCGTGCCATTCAGCATTACAGGGCTGCAAAGCCTGCGCATCAAAGAAACCGACCGCCTGGCTGCACTCAAGAGTGAACTTCTGAAACTTGGACGTGACATCACCATTGTCGGAGACGACACGCTCCGCTGGGACGGCCACACAGGATGTGGCATGACCGACCCCTCCATCGACACCTACGACGACCACCGCATGGCCCTGGCCTTTGCTCCGTGCGCATGCTGCATTCCGCGACTGACAATCAATTATCCTGAAGTTGTAACCAAGTCATACCCGAATTACTGGAACGATTTGCGACAAAAAGGGTTTAACATTGAAGAAAGATGAAATTTTTACTGCTAATTATTGGCATTGCCTTCCTCTATTTCTATCTCTCCAAACGACAGCCAAAACAGGTGAAGCGCATTCCCAAGAAACCCGACTGCGACGAAACCGGTTGCGGTGTGGATTGCTTTTGCGACGAAGCCACATTGAAACGTGCTGTAAAAACTGACGTCGTCTATTTCGACGATGAAGAACTTGACGCATACAAAGGCATCGGGGCCGACGACTATACCGAAGAACAAACGGAACAATTCAACGAGGTGCTCACAACCATGCAACCCGGGGAAGTTGCCGACTGGCTACGCAGTCTGGAACTGCGCGGTATCAACCTGCCAACCGCGCTGAAAGACGAAGCCCTCATGCTTATACAAGACCAGAAATGACGGAACTGCTGCAATACACTTTTTTCCAGAATGCCCTGTGGGCCTGCCTGCTGACAGGCATTGTCTGCGGGCTCATCGGCACCTATATAGTGACCCGCCGCATGGTGTTCATAGCCGGCGGCATGGCCCATGCCTCACTCGGCGGTGTAGGTATCTGCGCACTGATGGGATGGCCACCCACCGCAGGAGCCGCCATCTTTGCCCTGCTGACAGGTTACGGGGTGGAACGCCTCAGCCACCGCCGCGAAATACGCGAGGACTCGGCCATTGCCATGATGTGGGCCTTCGGCATGAGCATTGGCGTGATGTGCACCTTCCTATCGCCAACATTCCTGCCCAGTTTGTCAAATTATTTGTTCGGGAACATACTACTTTCCACAACGGCCGATATTGTATTCCTTGGCATACTGGCAGTGATAATGAGTCTTTTCTTCTACTTGTTCTTGCCACAAATCGTAGCTATTGCATACGATATAGAGTTTGCACGCTCTCAAAAATTACCAGTAGAACGATTCAACTACATTCTCATCAGTCTGGTCGCACTAGCCATTGTGGCCAGTTTGCGCACGGCCGGCATCGTCATGGTAATATCCCTGTTGTCCATCCCCCAAATGACGGCAAACTTGCTCAGCCGCACCTTTGCCGGCATGGCCTTGTGGTCAGTCGGCATCTGCATCATCTGCTGCCTAGCCGGACTCGTTGTTTCGTATTGGCTCAATGTGCCCAGCGGTGCGGCAGTCATTCTGATAGCAATTATCATTTACATGGTAGTCCGCACAATAAAAACGGCCTTTCGCGGTTTATAAGTAATAGAGAAAACATATTTGGTGAAACAGTTACGCAACATATTGGCTTTGATGCTGCTTGCCATGCTGCTGACGTCGTGTGCTACACATAAGAACACGGCCTCAACCCGTTGGTGGAAGAGCTTTAAGTCGCGATACAACACCTATTTCAACGGGCACCAAGCCTATCTCGAAGGCATGCAGGCCAAGGCCGAAGGCAATAAAGACAACTTTACAGACTTTCTGCCGCTGATGATGGTAAGCAACAAGTCCTCAAAAGATTTAGGTAAGGGCAACTTTGAAACGACCATTACCAAATGTGAGAAAACCATCAAGCTACATTCCATAAAGAACAAGCCAGAATACAAACGAGGACATCGCTTGACCGCGAAAGAAAAAGCGTTCCGGAACCGCAAAGAATTCAATCCGTTCCTGAAGAATGCCTGGATACTCATGGGTAAGGCGCAACTGCAACGCGGCGAGTACATAGAGGCGGCATCAACCTTTGCATACACCGAACGGCTCTACCGCGACCAACCTCAAGTGGCTAACATTGCCCGCTCACTGGCTGCGCTATGCTACACACAACTTGACTGGTTCTACGATGCTGAGGACCTCCTGAACAAGGTACGCCGCGACAGTGTACCACGGGCGGCACGACGACCCTACAACACAGCTCTCACCAACCTACACCTCCGGCAAAAACACTGGAAAGAAGCCTTGCCTTACCTGAAGCAAGAAGTCAGCAATATGCCACACGGCATTCCTCGCGCCAGAGGTTATTATCTGCTGGCACAAGTGTATCAAACCTTGAACATGAAGAAGGAGGCCTACAAATCGTTGCAAAAATGCCTGAACCAAAACCCGCCTTACGAAATGAAGTTCAACGCCCAAATCATGCAGACTGAAGTCATGCCACAGGGCGACAACAAGAAAAAACTGGCCAAACTTAACCGAATGGCCCGCAAGCCTAATAACAAGAATTACCTTGACCGCATCTACTATGCCATCGGCAACATATACATGGCCATCCCGGACACGAGCAAGGCCATTGCAAGCTATGAAACGGGCAACGAAAAGTCGGCACAGAACGGACCGGCCAAAGCCATATTAAATCTAAACCTCGGCGACATCTACTGGACCATGCAACGCTTCGACAAAGCACAGCGCTGCTACAACACGGCTCTTGGCGCTTTGGACAAGGAACATCCGCGCTACGAAGAAATAAGCAAGAAGACCAAAACTCTGGACAAACTTGTTCCCTACACCAACGAGATATTCCTTCAAGACAGTCTCCAGACATTGGTCCGCATGCCTGAAAAGGAGCGGTTGGCTGTCATTGACAAACTCATAGAATTAGAGAAAAAACGCCAAAAGGAAGCAGCC
>Ga0256404_1013432_pt1 | contig 10375 bp, 8 predicted proteins | sample RumenRJG_01DNA_FD_185990 | JGI IMG/M metagenome (GOLD analysis project Ga0256404, IMG submission 185990) | Bovine rumen microbial communities from Lethbridge, Alberta, Canada - RJG_01 | ecosystem: Host-associated > Mammals > Digestive system > Stomach > Rumen | place: Canada: Alberta | collected...
CTATTATCTGCTAAGATTAAAACTCTTAAATTAGGCAAATATTCGCCTAATACAGATATATCTTGTATAGCTTGATGTCCTAAATCTAATGCTTGTAGTTCTGTACAATATTTTAAAACTTGTATATCTTCTGTTGTCATTCTTCTATAATCATATTGTGTTACCAACACAGAAAATGATACAGCATCTGTTCTAACTGACCATTTGCTTAGATGAACAACCCAATCAATTCTAGTATTTGGAAACTGCTCTCTTAAATTTCCTAATTCTTCATTTGATAAGTTTGTATAACTCATATCTAATTTCTTTAGATTGGTTAATAAGATTAATGATTTTTTAAAGTCTTCTATATTAGGTATTTGTTTTCTAGATAAGTCTAGAGTTTCAATATTACAATCGACTTCTTCCCCTAATACATCAACCAACCATTGAAACTTTATGTTTGGAAACGTTTGTTGCAAAATGATTTTTTCATCTTTGCTTAAATTTTGATTATACAAATTTACTTCTTTTAAACTAGGCAACATTTTTAAATGTTTTTGAAGATTGGCATCTATCACAACATCTGATAAATCTAACGAAGTATCGCTTTCCAAAACTTTTTTTCCGTATATATTAAAATATATAGTTCCTTTAAAATTATTATTTGGAAAACTTTGTTTTATTTTCTGCTGATCTTCATATAATATGAATTGTTGCTCATGAGTCTGTATTGACACAGCGGCAGTATTATTCATAGTTTTTGATTTTTCTATTTCTTGTATAACTTCTGTAATAAAGGGTAATAAATTTTCTAACGCTAAATACATTACTATTAAAATAATTATAATTATCATCATTGAACCAAAGTTCATAGGCGTTTTATTTTTTTCCATTATTCTTTCCTTTTCATTTGTTTATTTTATGTATAGACTTTATATATCTATATGTTTACATTAGTTTATTTAAATCTTCAATAATTTGGTGCTTGTCCATTTTTCTTCCGATAAAAACAAGTTTAACCATTCTGTCTCCCACTTCATCATCCCAATCTTTTAATGCATCTGGATCATTTTTTACTATTTGTTCTAAATCTTCTTTTGGAGCTGATGCTAACCAATATCCTGTTTCTGAAACCTTAAATTGTTTTCCCGCTTGTTCAAATAAATATGACATGTCATAGTCTGATTTGAACCATACTAGACCTTTACATCTAATAACTGATTTTGGGAATGATTCGTTTATATATTTCTCAAATTTTGCAACATCAAATGGTTTTCTTGATGTATACACAAATGTTGAAATTCCATATTCTTCAGCTTCGCCCTCTTCATGGTCATGATGGTGATGATGTCCATGTTCATGATGATGATCATCATCGTGTTCATGATGGTGTTCATGCTCATGCTCTTCTTCCTCGTTATCATCATTTTCCAATTCTTGAATCCAACCAGCTGAGCTTGTAATTTTTTCAAAATCAAAGTTGTTTGTATCCATTATTTCTTTAACATCTACTTTAGAATAATTTGTTTCAATTATTTTTGCTGTAGGTTGTAATTTTTTTATAACTGCTTTAACTGTGTTTAATTGTTCTGTTGTTATATCATCTACTTTATTTAAAACAATAACATTACAAAATTCGATTTGTTCTATTAGAAGATTTTCGATATCTTCTTCATCAATATCTTCTTTTACTAAATCTTCTCCACAACCAAATTCTGTAGCTAACCTCATACTGTCTACTACTGTTACAACATTATCTAATCTACATAGTTTAGGTAGACCGTATTGTTCCAATGAATTAGAAAGAACAGTAATTGTTTGGGCTATTGGAAGTGGCTCACAAATTCCACTTGCTTCTATCATAATATAGTCAAATTGTCTTGTTTTTAATATATCAACTATTTGTTGCATTAAATCTTCTTTTAATGTACAACAAATACATCCATTTGATAGTGGTACAACTTTCCCACTATCTTTTTCTTGTATAAATCCTCCGTCAGCAATTAGCTTTGCATCTATGTTTACTTCTCCTATATCGTTAACAATTACAGCTACTTTATAGCCTTCTTGATTTGTTAATATATGATTCATTAATGTAGTTTTTCCTGCACCTAAATAACCTGTTAATAGTGTAATTGGTGTAATTTTATTTTCCATTGTTAATTCCTCCATTTCTATTATGTTCACATTATATCACATTGTGTCAATAGGTCAAGCATAGTAGTCTGATTGACTTTTTTCAACATTTTAGCAACTTAATTATTTTATTTTTTCAAACAACGTTTTAACCTTATTTACAACATAACTACTTCCGCCTTTATTTTCTACATTTTCGACCATGCTTATAATCATTAATTGTTTTTCACTATTCTCATCTGCAATAAAAGCATTAAACCAACCATATTCTTTTGCATTTTCACCTTTGGCAGATTTGGTTTCTGCTGTTCCAGTTTTTCCTGCTATTGTTAAGCCTTCTATTTTTCCAGAGTGTGCTGTTCCTTCAGGATTTTCTACTGTTTGAATTAAATCATTTTTTATTTCATCTGCTACTTCTTTTGAAAAAGCATTTTCTTTTAAATATGTTAACGTTGTATCTGATTTAAACTCTAGATATGGCATTACCATATTTCCATCATTTGTAAATGCACTGTAAATTGAGGCAAAATGTATTGGATTCAATTGTATTTGACCTTGACCATATCCACTGTCTGCCAATTGAACTTCACTTGTGAATTTCCCTTCATTAGAAATTTTTGATTTAACTATATTCATTTCAAATCCGATATCATTTTCAAATCCTATATTTTTTAATTGTTCTTCCATTTTTTCAGTTCCAATTTTTAAAGCAGTTTTAGCAAAAAATATGTTATCTGAATTTATAAGTGCATTCAGTAAATTAGCAGGACCATTATATGTTTTTAATGTAGTAATATTATATGTTCCCCATGAATTATCTTTTTGCCAACTTGTTCCACTCGCCTCATATTCTGTTTCTCCTGTTATTGTTCCTGATTGAAGTGCTATAGCACCAATAATAGGTTTGAATGATGAACCTGGCGCATAACTTTTTGTAAATCTTGCTAATAAAGGATTGTTTGCATTATTACTAATATCATTCCACTCTTGTGTTGTCATTCCAATTATAAATTTATTTGGATCATATGATGGAGTACTTACTAATGCTAATAATTCTCCTGTTTTCGGATTCATTACTACTGTAGAACTATTGTCTCCAGCGTATGTATTATATACAGTTTCTTGAATATTTGAATCTATTGTAAGCTTTATATTTTCCCCATCTTCTTTTTCTGTTTTTAAAATTGTTTTCTTTGCCTCTCCTTTTTCATTAACGAGGTTTATTTCGTATCCATCTTTTCCTTTTAGTCTATCATTATAAATACTTTCTAACCCTGTTTTACCAACTAAACTATTCTTGTCTAATGTTTTATCTTTTTCCAAATCTTCAGCATTTGCTTTTTGAACATATCCTGTTATGTGAGCAGCTTTTTCTGCTAATGGATATACTCTTGAAGCAATATCCTTAATTTTAACTCCATCAATTTGATTTAACGCTATAAGTTTTGTTTGATTTTGTTTTGATATTGTTGTTAATTCGACAAAAGTATCAGATTTTACATATGAAGCACTCATTTTTTTATTAATATTTTCTGGTGTTAATCCTAAAATTTCAGCTACTTTATTAATATCTTGCGTTTTTGTTTCCTCGTTCATCCACCCTGGAACTAAACCTACTGAAGCGACATATCCTCCTCCAGCAAGCAAAATGCCATTTCTGTCTATTAAACTTCCACGTTTGGCATATGTTCTTGAAATATCTATTTCATCTGATTCTTGCATTTCTGGATAAATTGCTTCATAACTCCAATTGATGTAATGTTTTTTGTCAGACTGTTTTTGCATTTTAACAGCATTATTGAACGTAATTTCTCCATATGCCGAATTTGCTTTTACAGAATAAGATACATTAGTATTATTTGTATCGATTTTATCTACTTTTACATCGCTTATTTCTATGGTTTTTATATCTAATTTATTAAATATGTTTTCGTATGCTTCAGCAAAATCTTGTTTACTAATTTTATTCTTACTTTCTGAACTTAATAATTCATATGCTTCCTCATAATTTTTCTTATTAATGCATTCTGCAAAATTTGAAATTACGCTATCAGGAGTGTTTAGTTCTTTTTCATTATTTTTCTTTGCAGAATATAGACTATATCCTAATCCAATAAGTATTACTGTTACTAAAACTGCGATAATAGTTCCAAATATTATTACTTCTTTTTTATTTTTTTCCATATATTTATACCAAAACCTTTCGTTTATTTAAAATATAAGACAAATATCTGGAATTTTTTGATATTTGTCTTATATTTTAAATAAATGTATTTGAATTATTTAATTGTATATCCGTTGTCTTTTAACTCTTTTTCAAATGCTTCTTTTGTAAGCTCATCAACTGATAAACCTTCTTCTTCAGCATAAGCTTGAGGATCAAATGTTATAATAACTTTATTATCTTTAACTTCGAATTTCATACCTTCTTCATCGTTTAAGTATGGTAATACTCCTTTAACAGTTTCTACTGTTTCTTCATCTTCTAATTCTCTTGTCATAACAATAGAGTTAGCTTTATTGTCTTCGAATGTAATTTCTATAGTTTCTTCAAATTTTCCGAAGAATTCTTCTTCTCCACTTTTTGTTCCTACTAATTTATTATCATCCTTTGTAGCAACTATTTCCTTATCATTATCTTTCTTTTTGTCAGATTTTTCATCATTATTACATCCAGCTAAAGTTACTAATAAAACAACCATAGCTAGTAATATAAATATATTTTTAATTGTTTTTTTCATTATTCTTTCTCCTTTTATTTTATTATTATATAGGACAAATATTTCAATATGTTGATATTTGTCCCATATTTTTAAGTAAAAATTGGATTATTTTACTTTATATCCTTCATCTTCTAGATCTTTCTTTAATGATTCTCTTGATAAATCATCATCCTCTAATCCTAATTCTTTAGCAAATGATTTTGGCTCACATGTTATAGTAACTTTTTTACCATCAACTTCGAATTTCATTCCTTCGTCTGTGTTTAGGTATCCTATAAGCTCTTTTATACTTTTTGCTGTTTCTTCATCTTCTAATTCTCTTGTCATAACAATTTTATCAGCTTTTTTGTCTTTGAATGTGATTTCGATTGTTTCTTTATATTTTCCAAAGAAATTATCTTCACCATCTTTTGTTGCAACTAATTTTTTATTTTCACCACAACCTGTTAAAGCTAATAATAATACTGCCATTACCATTACTAGTAAAATACTTTTTGCAGTTTTTTTCATTTTTTCACCACCTTTCAGTATATGCTTATTATACATATAAATAATTAAATTGTCTAACTTTTTTTGTAATTTTTATTATTTTTTTAATATAGTTTATTTACTACATATAGATTTACTTGACAATCTATTATTAATATGATATTATGTATACACTAAATGGGTATACTTTATTTCATTTCAAACTAAAAGACAACGCAGAAATGCGATTGGGCTTTTTTGAGAATAATCCAACAAAATATCCTTTATTTATATAAAGTTCCTGGCATTATTGGGTGTTGGAAAATGGAAATGAACAAACTCGCTGTTACTGATAAACAGCGAGTTTTGATTTTTACTCAATTTTCAGATTTAATTAAAAATTTATCATAAAACAAGAAAAAATCTCAGTCCTAAGTGAACTGAGATTTTTTTAGCTACAAGAATTATATTAAACAATATTATGTTCCTGCAGTCTTCTAATGGCCATTTCGAACGTTTCATCCGGAGTTAACTGTGTAGTATCAATATAGATGTTAATACAATTTCTAAAATGTGCTAAATCTACATTGTCTCTACATACTTCGTAATACGCTCTACGTGTTTCGCTTTCCTGTTTGCGTATATATTCGATATACTCAAACTTATCAGCATTTGGGTCATCTTTAATGCGTTGATATGCTGTTTCAGCTTCTGCAACAAGATGGATAATAACATTACACTTTGGAAGGTCTGCTACCTGATTCATGTTAGCAATCCATGAATAGCTATATCCCTGAACTGCACCATGTACAAATGAATCTAAGAAACCTCTTTGGGTAAGTATAATATCATATTTGCCTGATTTATACCAATCTTTGTATTTCTCAGCAAATATTCTATTATCCAAAGCGAATATCATGCGATCTGTGTATGAATCTTTAGATTCATTCAGCAAATCATTAACAAGATGTTCGTCATGTGGAAGTCTACTCCGCTTTACCCGAAGATTCTTTTCCTCAGTAAACCATTTTTCCAGATTGCTTACCAATGTGGTCTTACCACTTCCGTCTAAACCTGAGACTACCACCCATTTTACTTCGTTGCCTTCCATTAGTCATACCTCCTTAATTGCTTTTCCTATAAACTAGGAATTTTCTAAAAATGGATACTTTAATTATATAACATTTTATACTTTATGTCAAATTATTGTTATTTTATTTACATATCATCTTCAAAAGCTCTTCATCTCTTCTAGCAAAAGCCTCTTTAAATGTTACATTTTGATTCTCACCAATAGCTTCATAATCAACGTCCACTATATTAAACTCTTCAAAGTTTTTCTTAACATCTTCATAAAGTTTAGTTTTCTTTCCACCTTCAACTGAAAATGGCTTATGCATAACAATATTCAAATTAGTATTTTTTACATTAACAACATCTTTAATAACATTATTTAAAAATCCATAATCATTATTACAATCAAAAAATATAATTGTATCATTGTTTTTTATAATACTGTTTAACTTATTTCTAACATCTATATAATCAGATACATATATATTTCCATTTTTCTTTTCCAAACTGCTTGAAATATTTATATTAGACAGACTATTACTATTATGCGTATATGTATGTATATTATAAAACTGAACATTGCCATTTTGGTCGTATTTATTGATTAATTCATCTGAAATGCTGTTATCAAAATATATAAAAGTAATATTAGACACATTTCCTTGGTTCCAGTCCATTGTATAGAATTTTTCTTGAGTTTCTTCATCAATCTCATCTTTATACTTTCTGAATCCCATAGCTTTAAAAAATAAAACTGCATTATTGTTTCTTTCATACACTTCTGCAACTAAATTATCGCAATCTTGTTTAGCTTTTTGAATCAGAATCTCTCCTATGCCCTCTCTTTGTATTTCAGGTTTAACTTGAATATTTACAATTCTTCCCTTGCTATTTACTGCTATAAAAGCTTTAATTTCTGCAGCTTCTGTATACACATAAATTTTACTTTTCATAAACTCGTCTCTTGCATTTATATAATTATCTATCCAGTATTGGCTATCTATGAATCCCTGAAATCTTTGATTGTTATCTTTCCATATTTTCATTATTATATCAATGTCTTTTTTATCAAATTGCTTTACCATTTTTCTTTTGCACCTCTTTCCTCGTATCCAAAATGAATGTTTCTTAACGGATTAAATTTGTACATTAAATATCATAGAAATATGTAGATTCTAAATCTGCTTCGTGTAATAATAGTGCTAGAGGATATCTTTTAAATGCTGCACTAATTGCATTATACTGTTCCTTTGGTTCTGTAAATCCCATGTGCCAGCGAATTGCGTATTTTTCTTCTGGTGTTAATTTTATATATTCTGTTAACATCATAACAGATTTTTCTCCGTGTCCAAAAGGAATAGTATCATCAATTGTGTAGTATGGTACTTTTTCCCATTCTCCTCTTTCATTCTTAGCATTTCTATAATCCACTTTGTAAAAATTCACTTTACAGATATCGTGTAAAAGTGCTGATATAATCAAAGTATCTTCTTGCCACTCCATATTCATTATATTGTTTTTTGCTTTATGTTTTAATATTTCATAAACCTTCATACTATGCTCTAAAAGCCCACCTTCATAACTTCCATGAAACCTAGTACTTGCTGGAGCTGTATAGAAGTCTGTTTTTTCTTCTATAAATTTAATAAGTTCTTCTATTCCTTCTCTATTTGTGCTTCTTAATAATTCAATAAACTCTTCTTTCATCTGTTTTCCTTTCTTTTTATTTTCACTATTTCATGTTTGATTTAATATACTCAATTTCTTCGTCTCTATCTAATCTTGCAAATAAAGGCTCTCCTTTTTCGATAACCCTTGTATTTTCTGAAATTTCGTTATCTGAATATACTAAATCCCAAGATTTATTTTCTGATGATATATTTAATTGATTTAATATTTCATTAGATTTCTCTGGCATGAATGGAGATAATAAAATAGCAATTTTTCTTAATGTTTCTGCTAAATGGAACATTACAGATTTTAGTTTTTCTATATCTTCTTCTGAATCAGATTTAGAAAGTTTCCATGGTTCTGTTTCATCAACATATTTATTTGCTCTTGAAATTATTGCCCATAATTCCACTAGTGCGTTACTTACATGATATGTATCCATTGCATCTTCTACCTTAGCAATTTGTGTTTTTATTGTTTCTTCTAATGAATTATCAAATTCAGTTCTAACCTTGATATTTGTAGGAATAACTCCATCAAAATATTTATTTATCATTCCGATTGTTCTACTTAGTAAATTTCCTAAATCGTTAGCTAAGTCATAGTTAAACCTATCTACAAAGTCTTCTGGTGTAAACATTGAATCTTGGGCAAAACTCATTAATCTTAATAAATAATACTTTGTTGCATCTAATCCATATCTATTTACTAAAACTTCAGGATAAACAACATTTCCAACAGATTTAGACATTTTTCCATCTTTCATTACTACCCAGCTATGTGCATATATTTGCTTTGGTAATTCTAATCCCAGTGCATGTAAGAAAATAGGCCAATATATACCATGGAATCTTATTATTTCTTTTCCTACAACGTGCAAATCAGCTGGCCAATATTTGTTGAATAATGTATCATCATCGCTAGCATATCCTAGTGCTGTAATATAGTTTGTTAGTGCATCTAACCATACATATAAAACATGTTTAGGATCATTTGGCATTGGAATTCCCCAATCAAATGTATTACGACTTATACATAAATCTTCAAGTCCAGGTTCTATAAAGTTTTTGAATATTTCTGTTTTTCTTGATTCAGGTACTATGAAGTCTGGATGCTCTGCATAAAATTCCTTTATCCATGTTTCATATTTTTTCATGTTGAAGAAATAAGCATCTTCACTCATTTTAACTACTTCACGTCCACAATCAGGACATTTTCCATCAACTAATTGTGTTTCAGTAAAATAATTTTCACATGGCATACAGTACCAACCTTCATATTTTCCTTTATAGATATCTCCATTATCTAGGAATTTTTGAACTATTTTTTGAACTGCATTACAATGATAATCGTCTGTTGTTCTTATAAATTTATCATAACTTATGTCCATTAGTTCCCATAGTTTTTTTGCTGCATCAGCCATTTCATCAACATGTGCTTGTGGAGTTAATCCTCTTTTTTCTGCTACAGTTTGAATTTTTTGACCATGCTCGTCCAAACCTGTTAGCATAAAAGAATCATAACCTCTTGCTTGTTTATATCTTTTTATACAATCAGTTAAAACTTCACAATAAGCAGTTCCTATATGAAACTTTCCGCTTGGGTAATAAATTGGTGTTGTTATATAAAATTTTTTATCCATAATTTGTTTCCCCTTTCTTTTTTAATTAAGGACTGTCCTAGATTTTCAAAAATTTGAAAAAAGAACCGTCCCCAATTTTAAATTATCCTAATTTCTCTTCAATTAATTTAGCTAATTTTGTAGCTTTTTCTTTAATATACTCTTGATTTTCGCCTTCAATCATAACTCTAATTAGAGGCTCTGTTCCAGACGCTCTTATTAAAACTCTTCCGTTTCCAGAAAATTCTGTTTCTAATTTTTCTATTTCTGCTTTGATTTCTGGATCATTTTTATATTCATCTTTTTTATCGCTCTTAATCTTTGCGTTTACAAGTACTTGTGGATATGCTTTCATTATACTTGATATTTCTGAAGCTGTTTTGTTTTGTTCTAACATAGCTCTTATTAATAATATTGATGTTAAAATTCCATCTCCTGTAGGGTTATAATCTAGGCAAATTACGTGTCCTGATTGTTCTCCGCCAAGATTATATCCATTTTTAAGCATTTCTTCTAATACATATCTATCTCCAACTTTTGTTTGAACAAAATTAATATTGTTTGCTTCTGCATACTTGTTTAATCCTAAGTTACTCATAACTGTAGCTACAACAGTATCGTTTTTTAGTATTCCTTTTTGCTTAAATGAGTTTGATAAAATTGCTAATATTTTATCTCCATCTATCTCATTTCCGTTTTC
>Ga0256404_1013433_pt1 | contig 10374 bp, 9 predicted proteins | sample RumenRJG_01DNA_FD_185990 | JGI IMG/M metagenome (GOLD analysis project Ga0256404, IMG submission 185990) | Bovine rumen microbial communities from Lethbridge, Alberta, Canada - RJG_01 | ecosystem: Host-associated > Mammals > Digestive system > Stomach > Rumen | place: Canada: Alberta | collected...
CACGTTTCACACTTTATTGTCATACTTTTTGTGCATATTTTACCCTAAAAATTCTAGGAACAACCCTTTTTACCTTATATTTATATTTCACTTACACGTTTACGCAATTTCATTCGTAATTTATTGTTTCGAAGCCGTTTGTCAGTTTGCTGTATTTTTCATTGTTCTTTTTGTTCAATATGCCATATTTTCCTATTTATTGGCTTTTTCTGTTGCTTTTTCTACTTTTAGAATATATACTCTATCTTAAGAATTCGATTACTTAATCGTTTTCGTTATAATCGTTGTGTAAACACAGTATAAATATATTATCAACGGAGGTTATTTATGAAATACGGATATTTTGATGATGCCAGAAAAGAATATGTCATCACATCCCCAAAGACTCCACTCCCATGGATCAACTATCTTGGATCTGAGGATTTCTTCTCTCTGATTTCCAATACATGTGGAGGTTATAGTTTCTATAAAGATGCGAAGCTTCTTCGTCTGACACGTTATCGTTACAACAACGTTCCTTATGACAGCAACGGACATTACTACTACATTAAGGAGAATGACACGATCTGGAATCCTGGATGGATGCCGACAAAGACAGATCTGGATTCTTATGAATGCCATCACGGAATGGGATATTCTACCTTCCGAAGCACAAAGAATCAGTTACAGGCAGAGCTGACAGCCTTTGTACCGGTCGGACGCAGTTGCGAGATCAACGAACTGACACTTACGAACCAGAGTGATGCTCCAAAAGAATTCTCTGTATTTTCTTATGTAGAGTTCTGTCTGTGGAATGCTATGGATGATATGACCAACTTCCAGCGTAACTTCTCCACCGGAGAGGTTGAGATCCACGGATCTGCAATCTATCACAAAACAGAGTACCGTGAACGCCGGAATCACTACGCATTATATGCAGTCAATGCTCCAATTGAAGGATTTGATACAGATCGCGAGTCTTTCCTCGGCGCATATGGTGAGAACTCCGCTCCGGAAGTTGTCGTAACCGGCACTTCCAAGAATTCCGTAGCAAGCGGCTGGTCTCCGGTTGGTTCCCATCATTTGAAAGTTTCTCTGGCTCCTGGAGAATCAAAGACCTTCGTATTTATTCTTGCTTATGTTGAGAATCCGGTAGAAGAGAAATGGATCGGTCGTCCGGAAGATGGTGTCATTAACCGCGCACCAGCAGAAAAGCTGATGGCTGAATTTGATACCAAGGAAAAAGCCGATGCCGCACTTGCAAAATTAAAAGAATACTGGGATGAACTTTTATCCCATTTCACAATTTCTTCTTCCGAAGAAAAGCTCGACCGTATGGTCAATGTATGGCACCAGTACCAGTGTATGGTAACTTTTAACATGAGCCGTTCTGCATCTTACTTTGAATCAGGAATCGGCCGAGGCATGGGATTCCGTGACTCCTGTCAGGATCTGTTAGGATTTGTTCACCTGATTCCGGATCGTGCAAGAGAACGTATTCTGGATATTGCAGCAACCCAGTTTGAAGACGGAAGTGCTTATCATCAGTATCAGCCACTTACCAAGAAAGGTAATTCCGATATCGGAAGCGGATTTAACGATGATCCATTATGGCTGATTGCAGGAACTGCTGCTTACATAAAAGAAACCGGTGATTACACCATCCTTGATGAAATGACACCATATGACAGTGATCCATCCAAGGCAACCGACTTCATGGAGCATCTGAGACGTTCTTTCCACTATACCATTGACCATCTTGGACCTCACAATCTGCCACTGATCGGTCGTGCAGACTGGAACGACTGTCTGAACTTAAACTGCTTCTCTACAGAGCCTGGAGAATCCTTCCAGACATTCGGACCATCCGAAGGACCAAACGCAGAATCTGTTTTTATTGCAGGCATGTTTGTCCGTTACGGTAAAGATTATGTTGAAATCTGCCGCCACCGCGGTCTGGATGATGAAGCAGCTTTGGCTGAAAAAGCCATTGCAGATATGGAAAAAACAGTTCTCGATGCCGGATGGGACGGCGAATGGTTCCTTCGTGCATACGATCACTATAAGAACAAGATCGGTTCTAAGGAATGCGAAGAAGGCAAGATTTTCATCGAGCCTCAGGGATTCTGCGTTATGGCCGAAATCGGTCTGAAAGAAGGCAACTGTCTGAAGGCTATGCAGTCAGTTGAGAAATATCTCGACACCAAATACGGCATCGTATTACTGCAGCCTGCTTACCATAGATACCATGTTGAGCTTGGTGAAATTTCTTCTTATCCACCAGGATATAAAGAAAATGCCGGTATCTTCTGTCACAACAACCCATGGATTTCCATCGCAGAGACCGTTGTCGGACGAGGCAATCGTGCATGGCAGGTATACACAAGAACCTGTCCTGCTTATATTGAAGATATCAGCGAGATTCACCGCACCGAACCTTATGTATACTCCCAGATGATTGCCGGTAAAGATGCAAAGAATTTCGGTGAAGCAAAGAACAGCTGGCTTACAGGTACCGCAGCATGGACTTTCCTGGATGTATCCCAGTACATTCTTGGCATCCGTCCGGATTATGACGGACTGGTTGTTGATCCATGTATTCCATCTACTTTGGATGGTTTTGAAGCCAAACGTGATTTCCGTGGAGTTACTTATCATATTACAGTTAAGAACCCAAAACATGTGGAAAAAGGCGTTTCGTCCATGACGGTCGACGGCGTTTCCGTTGCCGGCAACATGATTCCATTACCAACAGATAAAAAAGAAGTTACTGTTGAAGTCGTAATGGGTTAATAAGCTTAATTATGAAAGGAAACGGCGAGACATGTACTGTATTCACAGGTTCTTCCAGCAGTTCAAGCAGTAGTTCTTCCAACTACAAATCACTGTTCTGGGGAACAAAATTCGCAAGCAACTGGAATCAGGCAGTATCTGTTATGACTTCCCCCCTCCCCTATATAGACCCGGTATCCCAATGGATTCCGGGTCTTTTTGTATCTTTTTCAACATTTTTCAACATCCCTGTAAATTTTTATTTATCTTTTCCACAAGGTCTGCTACACTATTAACGACAGATGGTTCAAAGACTATAAACCGGCTGTCTATCACAAACAAGGAGGATGTTTATGAACTATTCAATTGAAGGGGAACCATTACCAGTTGTTATTTGCAATCTTGAAGCAAATGAAACTATGATTACAGAAAAGGGCGCTATGTCCTGGATGTCACCGAACATGCAGATGGAGACTACAAGCAACGGTGGAATCGGCAAAATGTTTGGCCGCGCTTTTTCCGGCGAGAGCATGTTCGTCAACCGTTACACAGCAAGAAACGGAAACGGACTGATTGCATTCGCATCCAGTTTTCCGGGATCTATCCGTGCATTTGAAATCGCACCGGGACAGGAGATTGTTGCACAGAAGAGTGCTTTCTTAGCTTCCAGTGCCTCCGTAGAAATGTCCATTTTCTTCCAGAAGAGATTCGGCAGCGGCTTATTCGGCGGAGAAGGTTTCATTATGCAGCGCATCTCTGGAAACGGCATCGCTTTTTTGGAATTTGACGGCTATGTAAAAGAATATGAACTGGCTCCGGGTCAGCAGATTGTCATCGATACCGGATACCTTGCAGCAATGACAGGAACCTGCAGCATCGATATCCAGACCGTACCGGGTGTAAAGAATATTCTCTTTGGTGGAGAGGGCTTATTCAATACCGTAATTACCGGACCGGGACGTGTATGGTTACAGAGTATGCCGGTTGCACAGCTCGCAGGTGCGATTCGTCCATACATTCCAACCAGCAATAATTAATGGGACTTCCCATGTATACATACGTATAGAGCGTACAAAAGGGCGTATGAAAAACTTTCATTTTTTCACACGCCCTTAATTTCTTATCTGGATACGCGAGAGAACAATCGAAATGCATTGTCCCTTGTGGTCTGTTCCACAATCTCCGGTGTCGCGCCTTTGATCTCTGCAATTTTTGCAATAATATACGGAATATTACGCGAATCATTTCTCGTTCCTCTATGTGGCTCCGGTGCCATATACGGACAGTCGGTTTCCAGAAGAATCCGCTCAAGCGGAATCTCTTCCACCGTGCGCACCAGTTTCTTCGCATTTTTGAACGTTACCACACCACCGACACCGATGTAATATCCAAGCTTGATAAATTCCTGCGCCATCTCCGGCGAATAGGAATAACAATGGATTACGCCCGGCTCTGTGATTCCGGCATCGTGCTCTTTGTGCACAATTTCCATCGTATCTTCTGCCGCATCCCGCGAATGGATGATGACCGGCAGATTTGCCTGATGGGCAAGTTCCATCTGGCGCGCAAACCAATAACGCTGCCGTTCCTGTACATCGGCTTCCTTATCCCAGTAATAATCCAGTCCGATTTCTCCGACTGCAACCGTTTTCTCATACGCTGTCTGCTGTGTAAGCCATGCAAATGTCTCCTCATTGAGACCGTCAATATCACTTGGATGCACGCCGACTGCTGCATAGATGAAATCATATTTCTGTGCCAGTTCTAATGTTGTCCTGGTGGATGCAATAGAAGCTCCCACATTGATCACCGGCGAAATCCCCTTGCGCGGAAGATCCGTCAACACACTTTCCTGATCCTCTGTAAATCGCTCGTCATCATAATGCGCATGTGTCTCAAATATCATGAAAAATGTTCCTCCAGCATATCTAATTCCTCGATGTCAATGCAGTTTGGAATTGTATTTTCAATGACTGCTTTTCGGCATGCCTGGTACTCCATCCACATAACACTGTCAATCTCTTCTTTCTGAACGACAAAGTCTTCTGCTTCCCGATCCAGCCACATCAGATATACATTGCATACCTGCCGGTCCGTATATGGATGCTCATGAAATTCGGAAGTGACAGTGACACGCTTTTTGCCACAGAATATCAAGTCCTCTTCCTTTGCGGTCACGCCAAGTTCCTCGCAAAGTTCCCGCAAAGCGGATGGTACATAATCCATTCCTGCCGGGATATGTCCTGCACTGGAAATGTCATAACACCCCGGAAAGGAATCCTTCTCCATGCATCGTTTCTGCAGGAGAAGTTCGATATTTCCACCCTTTTTGCGCGCGATCCACAGGTGCGCCGTGCGGTGCTGGATGCCTTCCCTATGGGCAGTCTTACGTTCTACCGTTTTTCCGGTAGGTATTCCATTGTCATCTACAATATCAAGGATTTCCATACGCGATCCTCCTGTTTTATCTGTTATGCGATCTCAGCTCCTGATGGCATTGGTTTCTCCGGTGTCATAAGTGACAGCTCGCCATTCTCATCCTCTGCACAAAGCAGCATTCCTTCGGATAAAACGCCTGCAAGTTTGGCTGGCTTTAAATTCACAAGAACCATAACTTTCTTTCCAACCATCTCTTCCGGTGAATAATCCTTGCGGATTCCGGATACGATCTGCTTTACCTGAGAACCGATCTTTACCTGGGAGCAAAGAAGTTTCTTGGATTTTGGAACTGCTTCACAGGAAAGGATTTCACCAACCTGGAACTGAAGCTTCATGAAATCATCAAATATAATCTCATCCTTTGGTTCAATATCGATTGCAGCTTCCTCTGCTGCATCTGTGTCACCGTTTAATGCCTTCTGTTCCTTTTCATACTCCTCTTTCTGCTTTGCCTGAATTGCCTCTACCTTAGGCATAATCTCTTTTGCATCAAGTCTGGCGAACAGGATTTCCGGTGTCTCAGTTACCTTTGTTCCGTTTGCATACAGACCGAACTTATCAAGGTCATCAAAATCACGCAGACTGGTAGAAAGCTGTGCTGCAATCTTCTCTGCTGTCTCCGGAAGGAAGGAATGAAGCAGGCTTGCACCGATCGTAATGGATTCTGTCAGATTATAAAGAACCTCTGCAAGACGATCCTGCTGTGCCTCGTCCTTTGCAAGTACCCAAGGTGTTGTCTCATCAATGTATTTGTTGCAGCGGCGGAACAGTGCAAATACTTCAGAGATTGCATCTGCCACACGAAGTTTCTCCATCTTCTTTGCAATGCGGTCTCTTGTTCCTGTTACAACTGCCTTAAGATCTGCGTCTGCTTCTCCGGTAACGCCTGTGGACTTTACAAAGCCATCAAAATATTTATTGCTCATGGAAACGGTACGGTTTACCAGATTTCCCAGAATATTTGCAAGATCGGAATTGTATCTCTCGATTACAAGATCCCATGTGATGACACCATCATTCTCGAATGGCATCTCATGAAGTACGAAGTAACGTGTCGCATCCACACCAAACAGGTCTACCATATCATCTGCATAAATTACGTTTCCTTTGGACTTGCTCATCTTGTCACCGCCCTGCAGGAGCCATGGATGACCAAATACCTGCTTCGGAAGCGGAAGATCAAGTGCCATAAGGAATATCGGCCAGTAAATCGTGTGGAAACGTACGATATCCTTACCGATGAGATGTAAATCTGCCGGCCAGTTTTTCTTAAACAGCTCACTTGAGCCATCCGGATCATAACCAATCTTTGTGATATAGTTCGTCAAAGCATCCAGCCATACATATACGACATGCTTTGGATCGAAATCTACCGGAATTCCCCAGCTGAAAGATGTTCTTGAGACACACAGATCCTGTAATCCCGGAAGAAGGAAGTTGTTCATCATTTCGTTCTTTCTTGAAACCGGCTGAATAAAATCCGGATGTGTATTGATGTAATCGATCAGACGATCTGCGTATTTGCTCATTTTGAAGAAATATGCCTCTTCTTTTGCAGGCTTTACTTCACGTCCACAGTCCGGGCACTTTCCATCTACAAGCTGTGACTCTGTCCAGAAAGACTCACACGGTGTACAGTACATTCCCTCATAAGATCCTTTGTAGATATCTCCCTGATCATAGAGTTTCTTAAAAATTTTCTTTACACACTTCTCATGATCTTCGTCCGTTGTACGTACAAAATTATCATAAGATGAGTTGACAAGATCCCAGATTCTCTTTACCTCTGTGGATACTTCATCAACAAAAGCCTTCGGTGTGATTCCGGCAGCTTCTGCCTTCTCCTGAATTTTCTGTCCGTGCTCGTCAGTTCCTGTCTGGAAATAGACATCGTAACCTTCTGCACGTTTGTATCTTGCGATTGCGTCCGCAAGAATGATCTCATATGTGTTTCCAATATGCGGTTTGCCAGATGTGTAGGCAATCGCAGTTGTCATGTAATATTTTCCCTTATTTGCCATGATTTTGCTCCTTTTTTTATAAATGTAAAAAAGCCCGTCTTCCGGAAATCCAGAAGACGAGCTATAATCCCGTGATACCACTTCTATTCACTGATACCCAACAATATCAGCCTCATTGTCCGCTATAACAGGCGGTCCCGTCAGAGCCTAGCCTTTGATCGCTCATGCATTCATCTCCAGTTCGTCTCTGCCACTCCAAAGCCATCTTCCATCCGCTTTCCCTCATTTCCTCTCAGCCTTCCCGGAAATTTCTCTGTAAAGATTCTGCTGATGTACTCTCTTTTTCCCAGTGTTTTCTATATCATAGTATATCCAAATAATAACCGATTCATTCGAATTTGTAAAGTGGCGAGAGCATAAAGTTCTATCATTTCGATGTTTTCTCTACTTCTTCATACAGATCACCCGCTACTTCCTTTAATTTTTCTTTTTCTTGTTCACTCAAGGTTTCATCGTATACATTATCCTTTATTTGCTGTTCCATATTCTGCTGTTGTACAATATCATCATAGTTGTTATTCTCAGAATAGCCTACAATATCACTTTCATTTTGCGTCAATTCATTCATATATTTTCGAATTGCGAGATTCTCCATAATGACCACTTTCATTTGTTTCCAATAATTCTCTTCACCTCCAAAACCATCAAAATAGGCTTGTATATCTTCCTTATTTTCAGCGTTTTCCAAGCTGTCCTTTACCAAATTTTTGTATGCTTTATATTCTTCATCTGTTACTTTAATTCCCGATTTAACAGCTTCTGCATACAAACTTTTTTTGGTAACCACCAACTTTGTTGCACTTTCAATAATTTCTTCCTTAGTTTTTCCCTGATCCATATTTCCAATAATAGCAGCGGTTAATTCCCCTTTAGTTACTTCTACCCCTTTAGCAGAAAATACAACCTGATCTGCATCCTGGTTTTTGACTATATCTGAGATTTTCTCTCCTTTTTTTGCAAAAGCATTATCATCATTTGCCTTAAAAACTGCTGGTATACTAAGAATGATCAATAATGCACATACCGTCAACATACTAATTATCTTTTTCTTCATAAAAATCCCCTCCCTCTTTATTTGTTTCCAAGCTTTAATTTTACACTATTTCCATACCACGGCGTGACCATATAATCACTATTTCCAACCATATAGCCCTGCATCAAATAGTATCCATTTCCGCTAAAATATCCAACATTCGTCGTATTCTTTTTTGAATATACAATCTGTGTTCCTATAGATACTAGTTGATCTTCTTTCGTCCATGGAGAAAATGTCTTAACCGTATTTCTCTCATTCCCCCTTCTCCCAATTTTTAAATCAACCATTTTATTAATTTAAATATACTACGCTAAATGCTATTCTGTCAATATATTTAGGTTCACTAAATATTTACTTTCCTAATTTTATATGCTATAATTTTTAAATAAAAGGAGACTTCTATGGATCGTCGCGACAATTTTAAAAAGGGCTCTATCGAAATGCTAGCTTTAAAAATTTTATCCGAAAAAGATTGCTATGGATATGAATTATGCCAATTAATGAATGAACGCTCCAACGGAATTATTGTAGTGCCTGAAGGATCTTTATACCCAGCATTATATAAATTGGCCGATCGAAACTATATCTCGTCCTATGAAAAGCAAGTAGGAATCCGTCGCAAACGCACCTATTACCATATGGAATCGCAAGGCCTTTCATATTTATATGAACTAATTGATGCATACACCGAAATTTCTAACGGAATAACTTCTGTACTAAATTGGAGGGGTTAATATGAAAAATAAAAATTGTTCTCGCTACCTGCGGGATTTGAAACATCTCATGCCCATCTACGGAAAAAAACAGCGAAAATACTTATATACACTTAAACAATCTATAGACGACTTTTGTATTACAACACCAACTCCTACTTATGAGGATTTGATAAATCACTTTGGAACTCCACAAGAAATAATAGGTGATTACATTCGAGAACAAGATACCAAGATTCTACTTAAACAAATAAACAGAAATTATTATCTACAAATAATCCTACGCATTCTATTTATCAGTGCATTTGTATGTTGTATTTTATATGGCATCAATTGTTACCGAGCTTATCTACATTGTATACAAAGTGAACCAGTATATATGTACGAAGAAATATCAACTGACAATGTAATTAATAAATAAAGGAGAACTATTCTATGAAAAAATTTTTGTTTAATATCTCTTTCTTAGTTTTTGGAATCATATTATTTATAATTCCATGTGATATAAATGCAACAACCATTTATACCAACAACAATACCACCTACGAATATTTTGATGACGGTACTATGCTTGTCACATCTATAACAGAAGAACTTACTAATCGATCCAGCGGAACAAAAAGTGCTCACAAGAGCCAATACTATTGTGATTCTAATGGCAATAAATTATGGTCTGTTACAGTATCAGGTACTTTTACTTACACAGGTTCATCTAGTAAATGCACAAAAGCCTCTGTGAGCACTACCGTCTATAATTCAGATTGGAAGATAACCAATTCCACAACATCACATAGTGGTAATTCTGCAACCGCCACTGCTACTGCTAAAAAATATTATTTATCTACTATTATTTCTACTAAACCTTTATCTGTAACACTTAGCTGCGATAAAAATGGGAACTTATCCTAATGAAATTTAAAGAAATTTTCTAAAAAACTGCCGATATACTAAACTAAATAAATGAAACTTACAAACACTTACTGAAAGGAGGACAATTATGACATATACAACAATGAACAAAGCAACTTACAACAGAGGTCTGGTTGTCCTTGCGGACAGATAATCATATATTTTCTATGAATGAATCTCATCCGTATTGTTTCGGATTCCAGCACCTCTCATATCCGCGAGGTGCATTTTTATGCACTTTACCCACGCATGAACAGAAAGGAATCAGACATGAAAACAATCCACGGAGTCGCAACCTCTGCAATTATTTTCAACACAAATACAACAGAACACAGTATTGATGATTACGCAATCGCACAGATCCAGGGGCTTTGCAATAACACTGCTTTTACCGACAGCAAAATACGTGTGATGCCGGATGTACATCCCGGCAAAGTCACTACCATCGGTTTTACTGCCACGCTCGGTCCGCAGGTTCTTCCCAATGTGTTCGGCATCGACATCG
>Ga0256404_1013434_pt1 | contig 10373 bp, 9 predicted proteins | sample RumenRJG_01DNA_FD_185990 | JGI IMG/M metagenome (GOLD analysis project Ga0256404, IMG submission 185990) | Bovine rumen microbial communities from Lethbridge, Alberta, Canada - RJG_01 | ecosystem: Host-associated > Mammals > Digestive system > Stomach > Rumen | place: Canada: Alberta | collected...
CCTCGCTGCAGCTCAGCAGCAGTATGCAGACTGGAAGGCAGAACAGTAATCTGCGCCCAGAGTCAAAACTGAGTAATCTTTAGAAGCTCCGGAGGGACGCTGCAAAAGCAGCGCCCCTCCTTTTATTTCCGTCGTATTTTCTTCACAAAACGGGGCAATTATGCTTTAATTAAGAATGGTCATTCTCCTGCAGATGAGATGGGCGGAGTGGGCAGAAATCCGTCTGTTTACGATATTCAGGTCTATTGATGCAGGAAGCTCTCAATATATTCTCGAAAGGAGATCTCACATGGTTTACTCAACAGAAGTAAAGAATATGTGCGTCGTTCATCAGGGCGTACATCACGGAGCTGCTCCCATTCCGGAAGAAGCAAAGTGGGTTAAGTCAAGAGAAGTAAAGGACATTTCCGGCTATACGCACGGCGTAGGCTGGTGTGCTCCGCAGCAGGGCGCCTGCAAGCTTTCCCTCAACATCAAGGAAGGCGTCATTCAGGAAGCTCTGATCGAGACGATCGGCTGCTCCGGAATGACTCATTCCGCAGCTATGGCTTGCGAAATTCTTCCCGGCCTTACCGTTCTCGAGGCTCTGAATACAGACCTTGTCTGCGATGCAATCAACACCGCTATGAGAGAGCTGTTCCTTCAGATTGCTTATGGCCGTTCTCAGTCTGCGTTCTCTGAAGACGGACTTCAGATCGGCGCCGGACTTGAGGACCTCGGCAAGGGAACCCGTTCCATGATCGGCACGACCTATGGCACACTTGCAAAGGGACCCCGCTATCTCGAGCTGACCGATGGATATATCACCGAGCTCGGACTTGATGAGAACGATGAAATCATCGGATATAAGTATGTTAACTTCGGCAAGATGATGGACTTCATCAAAGCCGGCGATGATGCGAACACTGCTTTCGCGAAGGCTCAGGGCTCCTATGGCCGCTGCGCTGATGCAGTTCGCTTTATTGATCCCAGAAAGCAGTAATCGAGAAGAGGAGGAGAAACAGTCATGGCATTATTTGAATCATATGAGAGAAGAGAGCCGCAGATTCTGGCTACTCTGAAGAAGTATGGCATTTCCTCCATCGAGGAGTGCAAGGAAATCACCGAAGCTGCCGGCCTGGATGTCTATCACACAGTTGAGAAGATTCAGCCGATCTGCTTTGAAAATGCAAAGTGGGCTTACACCGTAGGCGCAGCAATTGCCATCAAGAAGGGCTGCCGCAAGGCGGATGAGGCTGCTGCCGCAATCGGCGAAGGTCTGCAGAGCTTCTGCATCCCGGGCTCCGTTGCTGACCGCCGCAAGGTCGGTCTTGGCCACGGCAATCTCGGCAAGATGCTTCTTGAAGAGAACACGGAGTGCTTCTGCTTCCTGGCAGGCCATGAGTCCTTTGCCGCTGCAGAGGGCGCTATCGGTATTGCTGACAAGGCAAACAAGGTTCGCAAGAAGCCGCTTCGCGTTATCCTGAACGGACTTGGCAAGGATGCCGCAAAGATCATCTCCCGTGTCAACGGATTCACATATGTTGAGACCGAGTATGATTATTTCACCGGCGAGCTGAAGATTCTTTCCGAGACCTGCTACTCCAAGGATCCGGAGAGCCCGAGAGCAAAGGTAAGATGCTACGGTGCGGATGATGTTCAGGAAGGTGTCGCAATCATGTGGCATGAGAATGTCGATATCTCCATCACCGGCAACTCAACCAACCCGACAAGATTCCAGCATCCGGTTGCAGGTACATATAAGAAGGAAAGACTCGAAGCCGGCAAGAAGTACTTCTCCGTTGCATCGGGCGGCGGCACTGGCCGTACTCTTCATCCGGACAACATGGCAGCGGGTCCTGCATCCTATGGATTCACAGATACCATGGGCCGTATGCACAGCGATGCACAGTTCGCAGGTTCTTCTTCTGTTCCTGCACACGTCGAAATGATGGGCCTGATTGGTATGGGCAACAACCCGATGGTCGGCGCTACGGTTTCTGTTGCAGTCTCTGTTGAGGAAGCTGCAAAAGCCGGAAAGTTCTGAGTTAATACGAAGGTTTTCGGATAAAATGATGAGGATGGCAGAGATCCCTTCTGCCGTCCTCTTTTTTTGTATAGTATTTTCGGGATTTTTACGCGAATTTCACGCAGGAAAGGCCGGAAATGCTTGCAATTCCGATAAACACGTGGTATTTTTTAACTGTTAGTTGGAACCGTCGGAAAGTGGACTTGCAAAAGTCCACTTTCTTTGTTGTCAGGAGCTATCTGCACGGATCGTGCCGGATGTTAATGCATCTGGCTGCTCATGCAGGGTCGGGGAGATAAGGTGGCAAAAAAGTCAAAAGCAGCTGATTATGCGCAGACGGTGGAAGAGATTCTCTCGCCGATCGCGGCAGAGAACAAAGTCCGGATTTACGATGTCGAGTACGTAAAAGAGGGCGGCGAGTATTTCCTTCGCTGCTACATCGACAAGGACGGCGGCGTCACGATTGATGACTGTGAGAATGTGAGCCGGGCGCTTTCGGACGCGCTTGACAGGAGTGATCCGATTCCGGATGCGTATACACTCGAGGTGTCCAGCCCGGGACTCGGCAGAATTCTGACGAAGGACCGGCATCTTTCAGCGAGCATCGGCGAAGAAGTGGAGATAAAACTCTACAAGCCGCTTGAGGGCATGAAGGAGAAGGAATTCACCGGAGTGCTGAAGAGTTTTGACGGCGGTACGGTCACCATCGAAGAGACAGGAAAGAAAAGCATCAGAGCAGGGAAGACGAATCCGGCAGGGAATACCGCAGGGAAGAAAGAGAACCGGGAAGAAGACGCCGTGTCCAAAGCCCCGGAACTGACAATTCCCCGGAAGGATATTGCGCTGATCCGGCTGACAGTCAATTTCTGAGCCGGCTTGTATATTGCAAAAATAGATTTCTGTCCGGATTTTTCAGCTGTATATAAAAAGCGGACTTGATTCAATCATTTGAAAATCAAAGCGAGGATAATGGGAAATGGCAAACGAGAACGAACTGAAGGCATCGATTGAGGCTCTTGAGAAGGAAAAGAGCATCAGCGCAGATGTGCTTTTTGACGCAATCGAGAATGCACTGATGAGCGCATGCCGGAATCAGTACGGCAGGGTTGACAACATTCATGTCGACATCAACCGAGATACTTTCAAGTTCCGCGTCTATGCGGATAAGACGGTTGTTGAGAATCCGGAGGACGTCGAGGACAAGACGACGCAGATTTCGCTTGAGGATGCGAAGCAGATTACGCCGGATGCAGAAGTCGGCGCGCAGATTCAGGTTCCCATCAACAGCATGAATCTCGGCAGAATTGCCACGATGACGGCAAAGAACGTCATCACCCAGAGAATCCGCGAAGAAGAGCGGAACGCTATTTTTGAAGAATACAGCAAACTTCAGCATCACGTTGTAACCGGACAGGTTCAGAGAAAGTTCGAGCATCGCGCTGCTGCAGGACAGTTTCAGAGCAGGACCGACGATAACGGAAGCTTCAGCTACAGCATCAATCTGGGACATGCGGAGGGTCTTCTTCCTCCGAATGAGCAGGTTCCGGGCGAATATCTTCAGGTCGGCGACCGCATCAAGGTTTATATTGTAGAAGTCCGCGCAAACCAGAAGGATTCCAGAAGCTCGGGTGCTCCGAGAATTCTTGTTTCCAGAACGCATCCGGAGCTGGTAAAGTGCCTTTTTGAAGAGGAAGTCGCCGAGATCCGCGACGGCATTGTCGAAATCCGTTCGATTGCCCGCGAGGCCGGAAGCCGCACGAAGATGGCTGTCTGGAGCAATAATCCGAACGTCGATCCGGTCGGTGCCTGCGTCGGCATCAATGGATCCCGCGTGAGCCGCATTGTCGATGAGCTGCACGGCGAGAAGATTGATATTGTAAACTGGGATGAGAACCCTGGCAACCTGATCCAGAATGCTCTCAGCCCGGCCAAGATTGTGGCAGTTTTTGCGGATCCGGATGAGCGCACTGCCAAGGTGGTTGTCCCGGATTATCAGCTCTCTCTTGCGATCGGCAGCGGCGGCCAGAACGCACGTCTTGCTGCGAAGCTGACAAATTACAAGATCGATATCAAATCCGAGACGCAGGCCAAGGATGCGCCCGGATTCCGCTATGAGGATTATGTCGATACCGAGGAGGTCGAGTACGTCGACGAGAACGGCAATCCGGTTGACGCAGAAGGCAATCCGCTTCCGGCTGACGAAGAAGAAGCCGGGGACTTTACAGAGGCTGAAGACAGCGCAGAGGAAGAGAACGGCGCAGAGGCGGAAGAGAATGAGACTGCCGCTGATGAGTCTTCGGATGAAGAGCCTTCAGGTGAAGAGCCCTCGGGAGAGGAATCCGCTGATTGAGTATCTTCCGGAGAGACCAATCCGTCGGGAACCGCCGGTGATGCCGGCGATGAAGGAATCACGGCCCGCCGGCTGTGATTTCAATGAACAGATACGTTATTTATTAAGGAAACGCGTATGGCAAAGAAAATTCCGATGCGGACTTGCATCGGATGCGGACAAAGTAAAGAGAAGAGGAACCTTATCCGGATTGTTCACTCGCCGGACGGGAGCATTTGCATGGACCTGACCGGCAGGGCGCCGGGAAGAGGGGCATATTTGTGCAAAGATCCCGCCTGCTTCGATAAGGCGATGAAAAAAGGAGCTTTCACAAGGGCGTTTCAGACCTCGCTTCCGGCAGAGGATGCAAAGAAAATCCGGGAGCAGCTTGAAAGAGCCGCCAATTCCGATTCATCCGGGAAAACGGATGCAGAAAGAGGAGGCTGACAGCATGCGGGATAATGTTCTGCAGATGATTGGCCTTGCCGAGCGGGCGGGCCGGATCCGCAGCGGCGGATTTGAGACTGAAGAAGCGGTCCTTAAGGGTAAGGCGAAACTTGTCATTCTTGCCGGGGATGCAAGTGAGAATACGTCAAAACGTTTTGACGATAAATGCCGGTCCCACGGTGTCCCGGTTATCCGATACGGAACCAGAGAAACGCTGGGAGCCTGCATCGGAAAAGAAGAACGTTCCTGTCTTGCAGTCACGGATTACGGATTTGCAAAAAAAATCCGAGAATTGTCTGAAGAAGGAAATGGCGGCTCCGGCAGCGGAGCAGCGGAAGAAAAGAAATAATAGATTGGTAAACATCCCGGTCGGTGTGAAGTAGGGACCGGATGGAATATAAGTCACACAAATTATGAGAGAGGATTCAATGGCAGAAGCTGAAACCGGAAAGAACAATAGGATGAACAACAACGAGACTTCGGGAACGGAGAATGTATCCGGGAAGACTTCCGGAGCGCAGGGAGCTCCCGCTGCGGGCGAAGAAGGTGCTAAGGCAAAGCCTGCCCGCAGAGTTGTGCAGGCAAAGCCCAAAAAGAAGAAGATCATCATCGTGACTGCGGGGAATGGCGGCGGCAACGGCGGAAGAGCTGCGGCACCATCCGGAAGACGTGCCCAGAATCAGGGCACTCAGCACACGCCGGAGAAGAAACACAGCGCATCGGGGGCCGGAACATTTACGGCCAGTACGCCGGTGCACCGGATCATCCGTCCCAAGACGGTTCCTACCCAGATGGATGTTGACTTCCATGCGCCGGATCAGAGGACGAAGTCTGCAGAGGGCAATGGAGAGACGATCCGCGTGAAAGCTGCTCAGAGCACAGCTCCGCTGAAGGCGGAGGAAGTGAAGAAAAAGGCAGCGGCGGCAGAGGCCGTTTCTGCAGCAGCCGTAGAGAGTGCCGCGGCAGAAGTTCCGTCTGCAGAAGTACCTGCAGCGCAGAAACCGGCGGCAGAAGCGAAACCGGCGGCAGCAGAGACGGAAGAGAAAGCCGGAAAGGCTGAAGAAACAGCAAGTGCCGGCACTTCCGAAAAAGCTCCCAAGGGCGGAGAGCCTTCAGAGCCGGCGAATGCCGCGGCGAAGGCAGAGCCGAAAGAGGCTCCCGCAAAACCTGCAGAACAGAAGCCCGCAGAACAGAAGTCCGCTGAGCAGAAGCCTGCAAAGAAGACAACAGTTATTGTGAATGATTCCCAGGCCGGGAAGAGTGTTACAAGAACCGTCGTCCGTTCGATCAACCAGATTCCGTATATTCAGGATCCGGCGGAGAGACTTCACCGGAATGGCCAGAACCCGTCTGCCGGCCGCGGAACCGGGAGAGGAAACATTCAGAGCGGATATAACCGCGGCGGCCAGGGGAGCAATAACCGCACAGGTCAGGGCGGATACAGCCGCAGCCAGAGCAGTCAGGGCGGCTACCAGGGACGTTCGGCAAGACCCGGACAGGGCTATACCGGCGGACGCGGCAGTTTTGGCGCAAGACCTGGACAGGGCGGATTCTCCGGCGGCAGAGGCGGTCAGGGAACCAGATCCGGTTCCTTTGCCGGCGGAAAACGTCCGGCCGGAAGAGGAGCGATGGGCGGAGGCGATGCATTTGTAAAGGACTCCGAGAAGCATCGCGATGCGGACCGGCGCAAGGCCGGCCAGGAGCGCGACAAGCGAAACCGCAAGGACTATATGTATACAGACGAGGATGTCAGGGCCAAGAAACCCGGACGCTTCGTGAAGCCGGAGAAGGTCGAGGAAGCTCCTGAAGAGCAGATCAAGACCATTTCTGTTCCGGATAAGATTACAATCCGCGATCTTGCAGCCAAGATGCATATGCATGATGCGGAGATTATCAAGAAGCTGTTTCTCGAAGGCAAAGTGACCACACCGAATACGGAGCTCTCTTATGATGAGGCTTCCAATATTGCGGTCGATTTCGATATCCTCTGCGAGAAGGAGGAAAAGGTCGATGTCATCAAGGAACTTCTGAAGGATGAGGAAGATCCGGAGGATACGCTGGTTCCCCGCGCACCGGTTGTGTGCGTCATGGGCCATGTCGATCACGGCAAGACCACTCTTCTCGATTATATCCGCGCGAAATCTCTCGGGATCACCGATGAGGACAAGAAGGAGCGCGAGAGAAAGATGGCGGCTCTTTCCGTCGCCAATAAGGAGGCCGGCGGAATCACGCAGGCCATCGGCGCTTATCAGGTGGATGTGAAGGGAAGGAAAATCACATTCCTTGATACCCCCGGACATGAGGCCTTCACGGCGATGCGTATGCGCGGTGCGAATTCCACGGATATTGCTATCCTCGTCGTCGCGGCCGATGACGGTGTGATGCCGCAGACCATTGAGGCAATCAATCATGCGAAAGCGGCCGGCATTGAAATCATTGTTGCAGTGAACAAGATCGATAAACCGGGTGCAAACGTGGATCTCGTGAAGCAGGAGCTCACGAAGTATGATCTTGTCGCGACGGACTGGGGCGGCTCGACGGAATTTGTTCCGGTCAGCGCTAAAACTGGTCAGGGCGTCGATGATCTTCTCGACACCGTACTGCTCACGGCGGACATCCTTGAACTCAAGGCAAATCCGAACCGCAGGGCGAGGGGTCTTGTCCTCGAGGCAAGGCTGGACAAGGGTCGTGGTCCGGTCGCAAATGTCCTCGTTCAGAAGGGTACACTGCACATCGGAGACTTCATTTCCGCAGGTGCAGCTTCCGGCAAGGTCCGTGCGATGATCGACGACAAGGGAAGAAATGTCAGGGCGGCCGGACCTTCGACGCCGGTCGAGGTACTCGGACTTTCCGAGGCACCGAGTGCAGGTGAAGTTATTATCGCGCACGACGGTGACAAGGAAGCAAAGCAGTTTGCAGCTGTGTACCGTGACCAGCACAAGGAGGACCTGCTTGAAGAGAACCGCATGCATATGAGTCTTGACGATCTCTTCACGCAGATGAAGGAAGGCAATCTCAAGGAATTCAATATCATTATCAAGGCGGATGTCCAGGGCTCGGTTGAAGCGCTGAAATCCAGTCTCCTGAAGCTTTCCAATGATGAAATCGCCGTGAAGTGCATTCACAGCGGGGTCGGTGCCATCACGGAGTCCGATGTCTCGCTTGCTTCCGCTTCGGATGCAATCATCATCGGCTTCAATGTGAAGCCCGATGCAGTTGCGAAGGCGATGGCGGAGCGTGAAGGCGTTGATGTTCACGTGTATGATGTCATCTATACCGCGATCGATGAGGTCGAGGCGGCCATCAAGGGCATGGAAGCTCCGGTTTATGAGGAATCCATCATCGGACACGCGGAGATCCGTCAGATCTTCCATGCATCGCAGGTCGGCAACATCGCTGGTGCATCTGTCACAGACGGTCTTGTGCGCCGCGGCTGCAAGTGCCGCATCACAAGAGACGGCAAGGAAATCTTCAACGGCGGCCTTGCATCTCTGAAGCGTTTCAAGGACGATGTCAAGGAAGTAAAGGAAGGCTTCGAATGCGGTCTTGTATTTGACGGTTTTGATGCAATCAATGTCGGGGATATGGTCGAAGCCTATGAGATGGTCAAGGTGACCGGCGACCGCGCAGCAGAAATCAAGGCACAGCGCCGTGCTGAGGCTGCAGCGAAGGCACAGGCTGCGAAAGACGACAAAGATGAAAACAAGTAAGTGATTCAGGGAAATTATTTTGAGAAAAAACAGTGTCAAGAACAGAAGAATCAATGACGAAGTGATGCGCTCGCTGGCGCAGATTATACGCGATCTCAAGGATCCACGGGTTTCGCCGATGACGAGTGTAATGGAGGTCGAGGTGGCGCCGGACCTGAAGACGTGCAAGGTGTTTTTCAGCGTCTACGGGTCCCCGGAGGACGGGAAGAAGACGCTTGAGGGCCTCAACAGCGCAAAGGGCTTCATCCGCACGGCACTCGCACACGATGTAAATCTGCGCAACACACCGGAGCTTACCTTTATCTATGATGACTCGATTGCATATGGCGTTGCCATGTCGAAGAAGATTGACGAAGTCATCGCAGCGGACGAGGCGGCAGAGGAAGCGCGCGGGGAAACACCGGAGAAGACAGAAGAATAAGCATCGGACGGGACGGAGGAAATAGCCATTGGATATACTGAAAGAAACGGAAGGCGCAAAAACGATCGCCGTCAGTGGTCATATCAATCCGGACGGGGATGCAGTCGGTTCTTCTGTCGGCATGGCGCTTTATCTTGAGAAGGAAATGCCGGGAGTCCGGGTAGATGTTTTTGCGGAGGACTTCAAGGAAAGTCTCCGGCATCATATGCCGGAGGTCGGCAGAATTCGTTTTGACTATCAGACGGATATTAAGAAATACGATGTTTTTATCTGCCTTGATACTGCGTCGGACCGTCTTGGAAGAGCAAAGCCGTTTTTTGATACGGCCGCAAAGCGTATCAACATCGACCATCACGAGTCGAACCCGGGAGACGGAGATGTAAACTTCATTGATCCGGATGCGAGCAGCACCTGTGAGCTTGTCTATCTCACGATGGACCCGGCGAAGATCAATGAGCCGATCGCGCGCGCACTCTACATCGGCATTGTTACGGACACCGGTGTCTTCAAGTATTCCAACACGTCAAAACGCACGATGGAGATCGCCGGTGATCTCATCAGCCACAAGCTCCAGCCTGAACCGGGAATTCTCATCAACGACATTTTCTTCGGGCGCACCTATCTGCAGAACCAGATTATGGGGCGCGCGCTGCTCGAGAGCATGATGTTCAACAACGGCACCTGCATCGTCAGCGTGATTGACCGGAAGACCATGGAATTCCATGAGGTCGGTCCGAAGGATATGGACGGTATCGCAGAGCAGCTCAAGCTCACGGAAGGCGTGAAGTGCGCCATCTTTATGTACGAAACGGATCCTGGCACATACAAGGTTTCTCTCCGCTCAGATGGGAGCGTAAATGTCGCGAAGGTCGCCGCACTTTTCGGCGGCGGCGGGCATGAACGTGCCGCCGGCTGCACAGTGAGTGCGCCGTATCACGACATTATCAACAACATCTCCTCAGCAATTCTGAGTGAGCAGGGCGCGAAGGACGAGGGCTGATGCCGGAAAATACTCTGAACGGAATGCTCGACGTCTGCAAGGAGCGCGGGTATACATCGAATGACGCAGTGGCAAAGCTGCGCGGCATTCTTCATATGAAAAAAATCGGACATACAGGGACCCTCGATCCGGAGGCGGAAGGGGTGCTCCCTGTATGTCTGTGCAATGGGACAAAACTGGTAAGCCTCATCGAGGATACCGATAAAGAATATTCCGCCGTGCTGCGCCTCGGAATTACGACCGACACGCAGGACCTTGCACCCGGCGCGAAAATGCTCTCGTCCGTTCCGGATGAGGAGGTCCTTCGGAAAGTGACTCCGGAAATGGTCCGGCAGACCGCCGGAATGTTTGTCGGGGAGATCAGCCAGGTTCCGCCTATGTATTCTGCCGTCCGGGTGAATGGAAAGAGGCTTTATGAACTCGCCCGTGAGGGAAAGACCGTGGAGCGCGCGGCAAGA
>Ga0256404_1013435_pt1 | contig 10372 bp, 5 predicted proteins | sample RumenRJG_01DNA_FD_185990 | JGI IMG/M metagenome (GOLD analysis project Ga0256404, IMG submission 185990) | Bovine rumen microbial communities from Lethbridge, Alberta, Canada - RJG_01 | ecosystem: Host-associated > Mammals > Digestive system > Stomach > Rumen | place: Canada: Alberta | collected...
CAATTCCGGTATGGTTTCATGGATCGGTCGTGCTGTTTACAGCTATCAGGGCAAGTATTCCGCAACAGCTACCATCCGTGCCGATGCGGCTTCCCAGTTCCGTGACAAATACAAATGGGGATACTTTCCTTCCCTTGCTGTCGCATGGAACGCCGAGAAGGAAGACTTCATCGACAACACCAAGATCCAGCAGTTAAAACTCCGTGCCAGTGTAGGACAGATCGGTAATTCCGGAGTTGATGCCTATACGGTATACTCAAAGCTTTCTCCCGATTATGCCAGAAACAACACTCTAATGGGATTCTGGCCTGCGACCGTTTCCAATCCCAACGTCCACTGGGAGAAGACCACCCAGTACAATGTAGGTGTTGATCTCAGCGTACTCGACCGCAGGGTGAATTTCACCGCCGACGCTTACTACAAGAAGACCACCGACCTCCTGTTCCTCAAGGAACTCCCTGACTATAATGGAGGCGGTTCCGTATGGACGAACATCGGTGATCTCTCCAACCGCGGACTTGAGTTTACCCTCAACGCCATCCCCATAAGCACCAGGGACTTTAACTGGGAGACCACCTTCACCGCTTCCTACAACAGGACAAAGGTGGACGACCTCGGGGACGTAGAGAGTATCCTCCCTGACTCCGGACGTTCCGGAGGCGGACTTTTCGGAGGTAACGGAGTTTTCATCCTCAAGAAAGGGCATAATATAGGAACCTTCTACCTGACTGAGTGGGCAGGGTTCGATAATGAAGGCAATAACCTGTATTACAATGTTGTTGATGGAAAGAAAGATGGGAGTACCACTACCAAGTACATGGCCGAGAACCGAATCATGACCGGAAAGGGTATTCCTGACTGGATCTTCGGATGGCAGAACACTCTCCGCTGGAGGAACTGGGACCTCGGAATGCTCTTCCGCTTTACCAGCCAGTACAACCGTCTTAATATCACGAAGTACCAATATAGCTGCCTTACCGGTCCATATCGTTTCGTAACCGGCAAGGACGCATGGTACCGCGCTTGGAACAACGTAAAGGACAAGAGCCACGCTCTTTATGCAAACCTTTACAGTTCAAACAACGTCAATACTCCTCAGTCCACCCAGTTCCTCGAGAAGGCCGCGTTCATCCGTCTTCAGAGCCTCTCCCTTGGTTACCAGATTCCTCAGCAGCTTACCGGTAAGACCAGGATACACGTCTCCCTTGCCGCTGAAAACCTCTTTGTCCTTTCTCCTTACACGGGCCTTGATCCTGAAACAGTATCCGAGGTTACCTATGAAGGGTCTGCGGCTGCGTTCGGTCTTGACCGCGGAGCCTTCCCCCTTCCAAGGACTTTCACGGGCATCGTCCGTTTCGAATTCTAGAAACTGTCTTGATTTCAAATGCATAAGAATATGAAAAAGACATTATACACTATTTTGGCCTTGGCCGTCTCCTTCATTGCAGTTTCATGTAATGACGTCCTTGAAGAAACTCCCAAAGGACAGGTATTGACAAACAGTGCCTTTACCCATTCCACTGATCTTGAGAGCGCTATGGGCGTATTGAGATACAAAGTAAGCCGGGCCTCTTTCTATGATACACAGTTTGTCCAGGGTGCAATGGGAGACGACTGGGCTACCCATCCAGCATCCAACAAAGCTGCAATCCGTGAGTTTGACTGTATGGAGATTTCAACTGGAAACAGTTCTCTCAAACAGGCATGGCATGATATGTGGCTCGTAATCAAAGCTGCCAATTACATCATCAACGGCGCTGATCAGACACCTGATGTCTCCGAGGAAGAAATTGCGAGATATGTCAATACGGCCAAGTTCTGGAGAGCCTGGGCATATTTCGACATGGTACGTACTTACGGGGCTCTGCCTCTCGTTACCTCCCTCGATATTGACTATGGTACCGGCCTTACAAGCGTAGCTGGGATTTACGACCAGATCATAGCCGATTTCACCGATGCGACGGCCCTTCCCAATCTCAACGAAAATGGCCTTTGCCCTGAGGTGGCTTCAGGGATCAATAACGATCCTAACAGCGGTGCCGCCCATGCCATGCTCGCATGCGTCTATCTGAATATGGCCGGATGGCCCCTCAATAAGGGACAGGAGTACTACAAACTTGCAGCACAGGAGTGTGAAAAAGTTATCACTGGACCTTATTACTACAAGATATATCCGAAATACAGTGATATACATTCCGTAGCATGCAACTGGAATAATACTGAAGCCATCATTAGCGTATATTATGATGATCAGGCAACCAGTAGTGATGACTCGTCCCTTATGACCCGTGGTGGCATATCAGATTTCCCTGATGCACCGGGAATCGGTGCTTACAATAACACAAGGGGAGAATACAAGTTCTACTATGACTTCCCTGAGGGACCGCGCAAAGAGGCTGTCTATTATCCTCATTGTATGCAGGATGGCGTCACGGTTCCTTTCTGGGACTCATCTGTTCCTGAATTGGTCCAGTTCCCTTATTTCGGAGAAAAAGGATGGCCCAACAAGGGTGAGTATGCAGGGAAGGAATATAACAAGAGCATAACCTTTGATCATCAGTGCAATGGTTGGGACATGCAGGCCCATATGCTCATCCGTCTAAGCGAAGTCTATTGCTGGTATGCAGAATGTCTTGCACGTACCGGAGGAGATCTTGGTAAGGCTGCCGACTATCTCAACCAAGTACGCAATCGTGCAGATGGTGCGGAAACTAATATGTATTCCGCCGGAATGGGAGCAGAGAAGCTTGCTGAAGCCGCCTACAACGAGCATCGCTGGGAAATCGCCGGCTGGTGGCCGGCTACCCAGTCCTGCTTCAACGATTTGGTCCGCCTGAAAAAACTTGAGGCGCACTACAACTATCGTAAAAATCCTACCGCATTCAATTTTGGAGGAGAGAATTTCACTGAACCTTATGGTCCTGTTGAAACCTGGGCAGACTGGAGGATGTTCGTCCCCTATCCCCAGGAGGATGCTCAGCGCAACCCGAACCTCAATGTCGATCCTTCTATGAAGATTACCGATGAGTTCATCAATGGAACTGAAGTTATAACTCAATAATATCTGAAGCAATGAAAACATTGAAATACATTATCCTTGCCGCTGCTGCAGCCTTTGTTTTCGCCGCTTGCAACGACAAAGATCCCAAGCTCAAGGGGATTGAGTCTGAGGCTATGAGAATTCCATATGGTTATAGGGGAGCTGTCTCTGCTTATCCTAAACCCTGGAACTGTACTGACTATCATTTTACATACAAGGTGGCGGACGAATCCATTGTTACCGTAAATGAACTTGGCACACTTGAAACTGAGTGGCTCGGCTCAACTACTATAACAGTATCTTCCGGCTCATACTCCGTTGATGTGCCTGTGGAGGTTTACACAGACATCCCGGAGGAGATCTGGTCCTACCAGATTGGTGACATGATCATGGATAAGTTCTCCGATAAGCTCACCGGCCTTTGGGAGTTCAAAATCAAGACCCCGATGAAGGCCACCGTCGGTGATGACCTCATTCCTCACTATCCTGACGGAAAAGGAGATATCGGTCCCGTCTCCAACGACGGTTACACGACCGTGTTGGGCTTCCACAACTTCGACGGCGCCATCCTGACCAAGTACAGTTCTTGCTTCGAGTTGAAACATAAGCTTACTCCGACGATTCCGGGGGCTTGGGCTACTTATACTATCCTGATCGACGCCATGCGTCCCCAGGGGTCCGACAACAAGTACACCACTTTCTTCAGCTATGACCCGACCAACGGCTCAGATCAGTACATCTACTGGCGCAAGGATGGTATCTTCCAGTTCGGCGGCGGCGGCTATCGCTCTGGTAACGAATACTTCAGCAACGACAAGTGGTTCCGCATCGTCATGGTCAAGGACTGGGTCGGCGGTATCATGAAGGTATTCGCCAATGGTGAGCCTATCTTCTACAAGACGGATCTAACCACAGCCGATGCTGCCGGATTCTTCCCGTTTGAGACGATTCTTCTCAATGGCGATAACGACGGAGATGATGCTCCGCTGTACTTCTCCACAGTCGCTGTCTGGGATAAGATCCTCAGCGATGATGAAATCAAGGCGCTCGGTGCACCTGACGTCTACTAGAAGACATACTTCCTCTATCATAATTTTCCCGCGGAAAGGAAATCCTTCCGCGGGATTTTTTTGTTGTCTGGCCAACAGGAGAAGCGGTGGATGAGGAATACGATGCCCTTTTTCGTTAAAGAAAACATCTTATAGGAGGGATAGAAATATTTAATTTATTATTTGTGAAGATTATACACCTGTATAGCTAAGTCGGCCACAGATTAGATGACGAAATCGTTTCATGTTGGCGGATAATGTAAATTGCATTTCAAAGTGTCATCAAATAGTAGGAAATTTCATATATTTGCCATGAAATATACAGAGTTGGAAAAGTGGTTAAGGAGAATTGGATGTTACGATACAGGGAGACAAGCCAATGGACATCCGTTATGGTATAGTCCGATTACGGAAGAATTGTTCCGAATGAGCAATCATAGAAACCAGGAGGTCCCACGCGGGACGTTGCATCGTATAATGAAAGCATCGGGGATAAAGTAATTATCATATCTAAACAAAAAGACAGGGGCATGAAAAAGGTTAAGGTATATATTGAGAAATCGGAAAATGGCTATTCTGCATATATGGACGATACTCCTCTGAATTATTGCTGTATAGGCGAAGGCCGAACCGTTGAGGAGACTATCGACGATTTCAACAAGTCGTATATCGGCATCCGTGAATACTTTGAAGAGGAGGGCAGGACATTTGAGGAAATTGATTACGAATTCTTCTATGATACTGCGAGTTTCCTTCAAGAGTATTGCAAGGCTTTCAGCTTGGCCGGTCTTGAACGGATAACTGGGGTCAACCAGACCCAACTGGGCCATTATCTTCACGGAAGGCACAAACCCAACCGGAGGACCATCGAGCGGATTCAGAAGGGAGTGGAGCGTTTCGCTGCGGAATTGACCGCCATCCGCTTCGCATAGATTCTTTAAAAGAAAAAATCCCGCGGAAAGGAAACCCTTCCGCGGGATAATCATTATGAGGAGTAGTCTTCTAGTAGGTGACAGGTTCGCCAAGGGTAGCGACTTCTGCGTCAGTGAGGGCCCTGTCCCAGACTGCTACAGTGGTGTAGTAGAGAGGAGCGTCGTCGCCGTCGTTATCACCATTCAGAAGAACCATATCTGTAAATGGTAGGAACCCGGTCCCGTTGGGAGAAGCAACGTCGAGAATCTTCTCTCCGTTCGCAAAGACTTTCTGGATGCCGTTGGGCTGGTCCATCAGGAATACCATCCTGAACCATTTGTCATTGCTGAAATACTCGGATCCCGAACGATAGTCACCGCTGCCTCCGAACTGGAAGCAACCATCCTTGCGCCAGTAGATGTACTGGTCAGCAGCATTGTCCTGATTCCAGTTAAGGAAGGTGGTGTACCTGTTGTCAGAAGTAGCTGAAGGACGCATTGCGTCGATCATGAAGGTATAGACGAGGCTGGAAGTGAGGTTGCAATAGAGCTCGAAGCATGCGTTGTACTTTGTGAGGATTGCGCCATCGAAGGGATGGAATCCAGTGAGCCAATCATAACCGTCATCTGAAACAGGTCCGCGACTACCATTACTATCAGGATAATGGGGAACAAGGTCCTTTCCAACCGTAGCTTCCATCGCATGCCTCTTGTTGAATTCCCAGAGGCCGTTAAGGCCGTTGGACAGCTTGTCCTGGATAAGGTCGCCGATCTGGTAGCCCCAGATCTCCTCAGGGATATCGGTGTATACCTCTACAGGAACGTCTACGGAATAGGAGCCGCAGGTTACCGTAACGGTTGTGCTTCCGAGACCTTCGGTAGTGAGGGTGCCGTATTTCTCATCTACGAGCACGATGTCCTCGTTGTTGCTCTTGTAAGAGAACTGGTAGTCAGTGCAGTTCCAAGGCTTCGGATAGGCTGCCACCGCACCCTTGTAGCCGTACGCAATCCTCATCGATTCGGATTCGATGCCAGAGAGCTTGGGGTCATTGTTGCAGGAAGCGAAAACAAGGGCTGCTGCAGCTGCAATAACAATATATTTCAATGTTTTCATTGCTTTGGAGTATTATTTTGCAGGATAAATAACATCTGTTCCATTGATGAACTCGTCCGTAATCTTCACGTCAATATCGACGTCAAGGTTGTGGTTGCGTACGCGTTCCATGGAAGGATAGGGAGCGAACATCTTGGCATCAGTCCAAGCCTCGGTGGGACCATAAGGTTCGGCACGCTGCACACCGGGAGCAACGGTAACGAGAGTTCCGGCCTTGCGGTATTCATAGTGGGCCTGGGCTTTCTTGAGGCGAGCCATGTCGTTGAAGCAGGACTCGATTGCGCCTGCCCACCAGCCGCCGATTTCCCAGCGGTGCTCGTTGTAGGCAGCCTCAGCAAGGGCTTCAGCGCCCATGCCAGCGGAGTACATGTCGGTCTTGGCGTTGTCGGCGCGGTTGCGGACGTCGTTGAGGTACTTGGCAGCGGTGGTAAGGTCTCCGCCGGAGCGGGCCAGGGCCTCTGCATACCAGCAGTAAACCTCGCTGAGCCTTATGACCATATGGGCCTGGGTGTCCCAGCCGTTGGACTGGCTGAATGCGCTGAGGTCTGTGAAGTCATACTCTACTGCAGCGCCGCTGTTGGCGTCAGAATGCCATGCCTTCTCACCGAAGTAAGGATACTGGTTGTCGGTAGGAACGGCGTCATCCCAGAAGTTGAAGATACCTACGTTTTTGACAACGGTCTTGGGATAGACAACGCTCTTGCGGTAACCTTCGGGGAAGTCAGCATAGAACTTGAGCTCACCACGGGTGTCGCACCAGGCGTCGGAGCAGTCGGGAAGGTCCATGATACCTCCGCGGCACATCAGGGAGCTGTCGCCCTCTCCGGTCTTGTTGGAGAAGTAGATGCTGAGGATGGCCTCGGTGTTCTTCAGGTTCTCCTTCGCGGAGTGGATGTCCTTGTAGTCGTCATAGAGCTTGTAGTAGTAGCCACCGTCGATGACAGCCTTGGCTTCCTGTGCAGCGAGCGCATAGTACTCGGTTCCCTTGTTGAGGGGCCAGCCTGCCATGTTCAGGTAAACGCATGCGAGCATTGCGTGGGCAGCGCCGCTGTTGGGATCCTGGTTGATGCTGGTGGATACCTCGTCGATGAGTCCGTAAGGAGTGTTCTTGGGAAGGTTGCATGCATCCTTGAGGTCGGCTACGATCTGGTCATAGACGCCGGCGACGCTGGTGAGGCCGATACCGTAGTCGATATCGTTGCTGGTTACCAGGGGAATCGCTCCGAATGCACGGACGAGGTTGAAGTATGCCCATGCCCTCCAGAACTTGGCGGTGTTGATGGCGTTCGCAATCTCTTCCGCGGAGTTGGGAGCCTTTTCGGCACCGTCAATGATGAAGTTGGCGGCCTTGATGACAAGGTACTTCTCAGCCCACAGCCACTGGAGACGCTCGTTACCGTTGGAGATTTCCATACGGTCCCATTCGCGCATTGCAGCCTTGTTGGACTTGGGATGGGTGGCGAGGTCGTCGCCCATGTATGCCTGCTCGAACTCGGTGGTACCGAAAGCCGCGCGGCTCACCTTGTACCTCAGTACGCCGAGGGCGCTCTCGATGTCGCCTTTCTCAGTGAAGGCAAGGTTGGAAAGAAGCTGGCCGTTAGGCTCCTCCTTGAGGAAGTCGCTGCAGGATACAGCTACCAGGGAGAATACCAGTGCCAGAAGCGTATATAATGTCTTTTTCATATTCTTGTGCATTTGAATTTAAGACAATGACTAGAACTCGAAGCGAACGATGCCGATGAAGGTCCTGGGCATAGGCATTACACCGTTGTCAAGACCGAAGGAACCGGCACCGTAGTCGGTACCGCCCTGACCGTTGTTGAAACCGGAAATGGTCTCAGGGTCGAGGCCCTTGTAGCCGGAGAGGACGAAGAGGTTCTCTGCGGATGCAGAGAGGTGGATCCTGACCTTACCGGTGAGCTTCTGAGGGATCTGATATCCGAGAGTCAGGTTCTGCAGACGGATGAAAGCAGCCTTCTCAAGCCACTGGGTGGAGTTGGGTGTGTTGACGTTGCTGCTGGAGTAGATGTTGGCGTAGAGGGCGTTGTCCTTGTCCTTTACGTTGTTCCACGCGCGATACCAGCCATCCTTGGTGGTGACGAAGCGGGTCTGGGAGTTGACGACATCGAATTTGTACCTCGCGATGTCCAGACGGTTGTACTGGCTGGTGAAGCGGAAGAGGGCGCTGAGGTCCCAGTTCCTCCAGCGGAGGGTATTCTGCCATCCGAAGATCCAGTCAGGAATTGCCTTTCCTACGAGTACGCGGTTGTCGGACTTGTACTGGGTGGTGGTAGTGCCGTCCTTCTTGCCGTCCTCGCCGATGTTGTACCAGGTGTTGTTACCGTTCTCGTCGAAACCAGCCCACTCGCTGAGGTAGAAGGTGCCGATATTCTCACCCTTCTTCAGGATGAACAGACCGCCTCCGAAAATACCTCCGCGGTCGGAGTCAGGGATGAGGCTGTCCACGTCGCCGAGGTCGTCGACCTTGGTCCTGTTGAAGGAAGCCGTGAAGGTGGTCTCCCAGTTGAAGTCCCTGGTGCTGACGGGGATGGCGTTGAGCGTGAACTCGAGTCCGCGGTTGCTGAGGTCGCCGATGTTGGTCCATACGGTCTGGTTTCCGTTGTCACCTCCGTTGTAGTCGGGGAGGGTCTTGCGGAAGAGAAGGTCGGTGGTCTTCTTGTAGTATGCGTCGGCGGTGAAGTTGAGCCTGCGGTCGAGGACGCTGAGGTCGACACCCACGTTGTACTGGGTTGTCTTCTCCCAGTGGATATTGGCGTCAACCACGCTTGCAGGCCAGAAGCCCATTGCATATCCGCGGGAGGTTTCAAGGGTAAGCTTGGACATGGTTGCGTAAGGATCGACTCCTGCGTTACCGATGGTACCTACGCTGGCGCGGAGCTTCAGCTGCTGGATCTTGGTGTTGTCGATGAAGTTCTCCTTCTCGATGTTCCAGGCGGCTGCGATGGAAGGGAAGTATCCCCATTTGTATTTGCCCCTGAACTGGGAAGCCGCATCAGCACGGATGGTGGCTGTCACGGAGTACTTGTCCTGGTAGCTGTAAACGGCGCGGCCGAGGATGGACTCCATGGCGGAGTTGCTGAACCAGTTGCTTGCGGACTGGGAAGATACGGCGGAGATGTTCCAATAGGAAAGGGCTTCGTTGTTAAGTCCGTTTCCGTTGGCGCTCATGCCCCAGCTCTTCGACTGATAAAGCTCGAGACCTGCGGTGAGGTTGAGATGGTGGTCGCCGAAGTCGTTGGTGTAGTTGAGGGTATTGATGTTACGCCAGCTGTAGTTTCCTCCCATGCTGAAGCCGAGGGATGAGTTGGTGCCGGGAGCCTCCACATGTGAACCGAGGCGGCCGCTGCGGCTATGACCGTCATTGAACAGGCCTTCGGTCGAGAAGGTAAGTCCGTCGATGATCTTGAAGGTGAAGTTGGCGAAGCCCTGGAAGGAACTGCTCCTGCTGTCGCTGTTGATACCGTAGAGGGCACCTGCGGCGCTGGTTCCGATGGTTCCCCATGAGTCGCGGTTGTAAACGCCGTCCTCATCCTGGACCTCCATGATGGGAGCCATTCCGATAAAGTCATTGAAACTAAAGCCGTTGCTGTGGCTCTTGCTGGTGCTGCCGTAGGCATAGCCGCGGAAGGTCAGCCAGGGAGTGATCTCGGCCTGGATGGTTCCCTTTGCACTGTAGCTGCGGCTGTGGGAGTTCTTGATCTGGCCGTGGCCGTCGCTGAAAGTACCCATGACGCTGTACTTTACCTTCGGGGAGCCGCCGCTGATGTTCAGGTTGTAGCTCTGGTTGAAGGAAGGACGGAAGCAGTAGTCAACCCAGTCGACGCCCTGCTTGGTGCCGTTCTTGAATGCCATTACGTCTTCGTAAGGGACGGACTCACCGTTGATAGCATTATAGGCATATGCATACTCCCAAGGTGAGAGGAATTCAGGCAGGTAACGGAAGGTGCTGGTGCTGTACCTTGCGTCGAAGGTGATGTGCGCGCCTTCCTGGGGCCTCTTGGTGGTCACGAGGATGACACCGTTGGCGCCCTGGGTACCGTAGATTGCGGTAGCGGAGGCGTCCTTCAGGACCTCGATGTTCTCGATGTCGTAGAAGTTACCTACGGTTCCTCCGATGACGCCGTCAACCACCCAGAGGGGTTCGTTGGACTTGTTGATGGAGGTGATACCGCGGATACGGATGGACTTGTTGCCGCCTCCGTCGATGCTGGTGATGTTGACACCTGCGACCTTACCC
>Ga0256404_1013437_pt1 | contig 10371 bp, 10 predicted proteins | sample RumenRJG_01DNA_FD_185990 | JGI IMG/M metagenome (GOLD analysis project Ga0256404, IMG submission 185990) | Bovine rumen microbial communities from Lethbridge, Alberta, Canada - RJG_01 | ecosystem: Host-associated > Mammals > Digestive system > Stomach > Rumen | place: Canada: Alberta | collected...
GCGGATATCCGCAACTTCCTTTTTCCCCAATATATAAGGTGCCCTGCGAGCGTACTGCCGCGGCAGGGGTTCGTACAACCGGGCTCCAAATCGCGCTTCACGCGACACGAAGCCCTATAACGTTAGATTATTAATTTAACAAGAAAAAAACTTGTGGGGTAAGCAACGCGAGCGTAACAACTGACCGCTGACTGTGACCGCTTTTCCTTTAAGTGCGTGGGGGCGAGTCTGCGTCAGCAGTCTCGCTGCGCGGGGGCCTTTTATGTAAATAAGTAAATGGGAAGTTAGTATAGGGAGGTAAGTTCTCTTCTTGGTACTAACTTTCCTTTCTTTGTATAAGTAGCTGAGATGATACTTGTAGGAGCGCTCAAGGTTGTCGCCGTCTACGTGGTAGGTGTTACCCAGGGAACGTGCAGTTACTGGCGTCGTATCAAAATTTAAGCATGAGAACCCGGCAAACTCTTCCGAGAACCGCGTCCCTTTTGCTACCAGAAGGGGATATACATCCAGCACACAACTGCTGCCATCCGGACGGAGCCAGCGCCTGCGACGGATGTGCAGGACCAACTTCTTATCGCGTACGGGGAAGTCATTCAGGACAAATTCCTCGGTGAACCCCTTCGGCGAGTAGTCCTGCGTCTCTTCAGTGCGGTTGTCACGCTCGTCAAAGTGCAGATGAAGCGCCGGGACTTGGGCTTTGGTCGTAGGGTTTATGTGTGTCTTCTGCTCTGCCATGACGGGCTCGAAGAAGTCAAGCAGCCCATCGGGAAGAAAGTAGTGAAGGAAGTCTTCGTAGATCTTGAACAGTAAATCGCTGGACATATGCATAAAGGTTACATCTATGCATAGTACCCAACTTACCCAGTTTCTACAAATAATTCTGGTATGCTTTATAGAAAGCTCCTTCCGGGTACAGGTAAACCTGACCAGGATTGGCGTCTTCAATGGCGCAGATTTCAAGTTTCGTCATATGCCGAAAATTTTCGACGGCCTACGGCCGTAAAAACGAGAGCTTCGCCCAAGGTTTAATGGTTTAATGCGGTCCGCACAAGGCAGACCGCTGTCGGGCTGGCTATTGCCTGGCCCGACTATTATTCTGAAACTGGACGCACAGATAGCCCGCGGTAACGGAAGTGGCTGCCCCTGTCGACATAGCCGGAATTGAAGTGGACGTAGCACGCGTAGTGCGGAGAGTCCGTATAGAGAGACGAGGACCAGTAGCAACCGTAGGAACCGGCATCGCCGAAATACCCGCCGCCCTGGCGACCGGCAGCGGGAAGGAATATACTGTTCCCGTTGGTCGCTTTAACCAATCTACCGTTGATTCCGCTGCCATTGTAGTTCGTTACCCAAGTCCAGGTACACTTTGTCATTAGCTCTGTCCACTCAGCATCCGTAGGCATACGCCACTTCCCGCCAAGCTTTACGTGGGCAACGTCATCTTCCGGTTCCAATACCGTCTTATTATCTATAGAACCACTATAAATCTTCGTGTTGTACTTGGAGAACGGACCTGATGAACTTGTGCCGAATTTGTAAGTTGACCAAGAATAATTCTCCTTTGGCGCTGTCTCGCCCCAGGCATAATAATCGCCATAATCTTCCGGGTTGGTACACAAACCTTTGTCACTCAGATTGGATTTCGCCCAGTAGAGTTTGTAGGTGGTCCCGTCGGTCCGAGTCATCACAATTCCAAGATCTACAGCTCGAGGAATCGTTGACTCTTTGGTGGTAAAAGACTTCACGGCTCCATACTTCACCGCCATTCCATTCTGGACGTATGACTTGAAATAATACGTGGTGCTGGGCTCCAAACCGGTAGCGGTCACCGTAAACTTATTATTCCCATCAAGTCCGGTTGCCACTACCTTCTTCGCGGCCTGAAAAGATTTCACCTTGTCGTACATAATACCCACCTCGGCGTCTCCGAGCTCAAACGGGAGATTAGCATAGCCCGTGAGGGTGGCGGAATAATCCGTCACATCAAGAGCATCACCGGTGATGATGGGTTCCTCCGGATTGTTCTGGCTTCCACCGCCGTTATTGTTATTCTCCGGGGTACAAGCAAAAAGCAACGACAAGGCTGCAAGGGCAAACAGATACTTTTTCATATATGCAATCATAAGCGTTCAAAGTTCGGTATTATTCGGCAGAATAACAAATAACTCTTGACCACGTTTTGAAACGAACAGTCCAGGGTAATGAGGGCATTCGGAAAGACCTGTTCGACGATGGAACGCATGCTTTCCGACATGTCCAGCGTCACCTCCTTGACCTTCAACCGGTTTTCCTCCGGTATCTGCATGAGGACTTTGATAATTTTGCAGCCTTGGTGCCACGTACCATGGAAATGATTGTGCCTTGCCGTCCGTGACCGGCCTTGTTGGACAGGATGGTGAACAAGTCATCCTGAAGCGAGGTCTCGTCAATGCACAGTTCGTGAGAATGGTAAGTATTTACCAATTTTCTACTATTTACTAAAGCGTTTATTGGCTTCTGTAACTTCCCACGATTCAATTATACTTTACTGATTCAGGACCTTTTCACGTGGGAAGTTACTATCTTCACCTTCGGACCACGATTTATCGGCCTCTCACGTATGCCAGTGGCAGAACAATCAAAAATGGAGCGGAGGGCGTCTGCAAGTTTGTGACGGACTTGCTCCGACACAATCTTGCAGCGAAGGAGGCAATGGAGGTTGCCTTTCCGGGCGGCTCGTCCGTCCCGGAAGGGCAAGTTCCTTTTCTTTTTTATCGGCCCGAATCGGCATTGACCTTATTCCTTTCCCAGCGCCTCAGCAATGCTACATATCTCATGTGATTCCATATAACGCCGGATCATGTTGTGGTAAACCGCAATCGTGATGAAGTCCTGTTTCTCTTTGTCGAATACGTAGTCGTCCCCAAGAATCTCCCTCATTGGAATCGGCTCACAGGTGTATGTGTATAACTCGGACTGCATGGCCATATCCATAGGGTCGGGATATGGATAATAGTAAGTGGTTTCCTTTCCACTGACTGCGTGGGAAATGATGAATGTACCGAAGCCCTCGGTGCTTTCTTCATCATAGAACCGGTTCGTTATAGCTACAACCAGAAAGGCACCCAGGTCGGCAGGTATCTTTATGAGTCCATATGCATAACCAGGTTCCACCTCTTGAATTGTCGGCTCGTCTTTGGTGTGGAGTACATTAACCAAGACATCAACGGTTTGAATACCTGGAAGGTCGTTCATTTCAGCATCGTACAATACTTCAAACAATTCATCGTTGGGCATTTCTGACTTCGAAAACTCCAGTACCTTGGGATCTATTCTAATACTCGTTGGGGTGACTGGACTAAGCAATACAAGCCCCTCAAACGATGTGCAGCGGCTGAGTGCAACGTAGGCCTGCCCAGATGCGAAAGAATCTCCAATATCGGCAATCACCTTCTCAAAGGTAAGTCCTTGGCTTTTGTGGACTGTAACAGCCCAAGCAAGCCGAAGCGGGAATTGCTCGAAACTACCTACAGTCTCCTCCACAACGCATCCTTCCACATTGTCCCAAGTGTACTTCACGCTTTTCCATACTTCTCGAGCAACAGAGATGATTCGTTTGTCTCCATCCTCCGTGTCGACCTCTACCGAAATAAAACTCTCGTCCATATCGACAACCTTCCCCAATTTGCCATTGAAATAGCCCTTGTCCTTGTTGTTCTTAACAAACATTACCTGGGCTCCCGGCTTGAGGACCAATTCCACGTCGGCAGGACTATCTCTGTAGAAGAAATCGCCGTCAAACGATGCGACATAGATTCTTTCTTCCCCTGGGAGTACCGACAGCCGATAGTTATTGTACTCCGATACCCGGCGATTCGTTGTGGCAAGCATGATGTAGGAATCGTTTTCCTCCGGCAGGAAGCCAGGCTGATACCTTGAATTCAGCAACTGATAGTCCTCCTTGCGCATATTGTTCACCCGGACACGGTTCAGGAGATCTATGAAAGCACTATCCTTCTGGCGATAGATTTTCTTGAACTCCAAGTAGAGCGGCGGGTTTGCCCGGAGGACGCGAGAATCGAAGAAGTGTTCACTCTCATAGAATCGATATAGCAGAGAGCTGTCTTTGCTTTCTACGACAGGCGGAATCTGGAAGGCATCGCCGATGAAAATCATCTGAACACCACCGAAAGGAAGGTTATTCCTACGATACATCCGGAGTATCATATCCACGGCATCCATTAAGTCAGCACGAACCATTGAGACCTCATCAATGATAATCATATCGAGGGCTTTCATAATCTTGGCCTTCTCTCCGCTGAAGGTATAGTGGTCAAGGACACTGGCCTTTTCCACATCGTCTGCTTTGATGAAGTCTGAGAAGCGTTTGTCGTTCGGGACGTACAGGGATGGGGCCAGACCGAAGAAGGAATGGATCGTTTGCCCTCCAGCATTGATGGCGGCCACTCCTGTTGGAGCGAGAACGGCCAAGTCTTTTGAGCAAACGCTTTTCAGATACTTGAGGAAGAAGGTCTTTCCTGAGCCGGCCTTCCCGGTAATATAGAGATTTTTGTCTGTTGATTGAGCAAGTACGAGCGCCTGCATGAATTCTTCGTTATTGGCGTCAAGACGGGTTCCGTCGACTTCCATATTATATCGACTATGTTGTGACATGGTTTTACGGTAATGATTGTAATCTACGTGAGTCAATGGTCCAAGTGGCGCAATTCAAACAGCCTCCTTCACGGACCAGGTCGGAGGCATCGGCCATTTCTATGCAATCCCGGTATTGTGGCATCCAACGCTTTATCTGCTGCTGGGCCTGTTCGTCTTCGGGAATGCCAAAAGAAGGAATGATAAGCACCTTGTCGGTCTGGAGCCAGTTGATATAGGCCCAGCTGTTTTCGGAGAGATGCTCGACATCGTAGTTGAGTTCGCGTACCACTTTGAAGTGGGCCTTCAGGATGTTCCGGAATCTTGCCGCCATCTTGGGATCGAACTGTTGGTAGTTTGTCATTATGACGGTATCATCGTCCACAAAACGGACAATCCCGTCTGCATGGCCATAAATTTCATTCGTGTCCCACGGAAGGATGATGAGCTCGGCCGAAAAATGGTCTTCAAGAAGGCGGGATAGTCTATTGACCGTCATCTTCGGATTCTCTTCGAACACTTTTGATGTCATAATCACTTTCATCCCACCATGCACCACGTTCCCGCCATCCATGCGTATTCCGCTGATGTTGGGGCAGGCCTTTATTCCATTGGCCTCACAGACTTTAACCGGATCGCTGATAAGGTCACGGTATTTGGCTTCCGTGCGCAGATAGTCCGGCATATAGTTATAGCGGAGCAAGAATCCCAGGTACTCTTGAATGGGCATAAAATCCCGTACCCAGATGTCCTTAGTGGCCTTGAGTGCCTCGTGAGGAACACCATATTTATCCAGGATTTTGGTGATGGAACGGTACGCTATAGGGCAAGCCTCCGGCAACTTGGCAGAGTAAAATACTCTGTTGCTACAGAATTCGGGTATCATGGGGATTACTCCTTAGCGAACTGCCAGTTCAACGGGCATTTTGCGTAACGGTACTTTCCGACCGAGAAGGTATCCTTTCCAGATGCCTCCTTCTTAATCCATAATTCTGGGGTCTTGGGGTCTCTCTCGTAATCCGGTACGTTTCGTCTCCAAGAACGGTCCTTGAGCTGAGCTTCTTCCTTGCCATCGACCCAATCAATCCAGTTAGCATTGTCCAGGGTGATTCCATTTAGGAGCAAATCGTCGTAAATCTCGGTAGAATTCTCGACTGTCCGCTCTTTCTTGTTCTCATAGATGACCTTGTACTCCCGAATGAGGAAAGAAGCGCGATAGCGTTTCTCTGAATTCTCAAAGGTCACATCGATCCCAGAGGTATGGGGATTAAGACTTCCTATGGGATAGTAAGGAAGACTATCAAGCCCCGTTAGGGTGAAGTAGGTCTCTCTCTTCGCTTTCAATTCACTCCTCTTGCGGTAATCGGTGTGATACATGATAGGGTCTTGGAATCCGCCATCGTCCTCTTCGTGATAGTACAACTCGATGACGGTGGGATAGATTTCCCGGGTAATATTAGCCCCGCCCACATTATTCTTAACCTCGAAATGCCCTGCCAGGATTCTTTTTGCACAAGGAATGAAGCATTTTGCAATAGCGTCTGCGTAGTCCACCCTTTTCTCAGGAGACGGCAACCTGCTTACGCTTTTCTTTCGATTATCTTCAAATAACTGAAGATGTTTAATTAGTGATGCAATATTCATCATAAAACCTGATTCTAAGTGTTAAACTTGAGCGCTCTTGTGGTACCGCTGGCAAAGGTACGCATGAATTCTCGAATTTTCCAAACTTTTCGAGAGGATTTTTGCACCCTAACTTATTGATATTTAATATATTATATTTAATATTTTATTGTATATTTTTATAACAATTTATATTAAAAACTGTATCCTTTTTTGCTTTCAAAAAGCAAGTTTTTGACGGCACAAAATAGCGTTTTGTTAACTTGGTCAAATCGTGAAAATAGTTGTCTTTGTTATCTCACTGCGCAGCCGCTAATGGTTTATCTGGACCAGCATTCTTCCTTATTCTCCGAAGTCGAACGGCAGTTCCGGGTGTTTCCATCGGCCCGCATCGACCTTGCCATTCTCCTTGATGGCTTCGAGTAGTTGGCCGAGGTCTTCCAGGACGAAATACGGATAATGGATGCGGAGATTGGAGAAATAGATGATTTCGATGCCATGTTCCTTACAGAGCCTCTTTTTAAGTTCGTCTCGGCGCTGTATTTCCCTTAGCGATTCTTCTCCTCCCCAGACTTCGTATGGCACGAAATGCTGTGTTCCCTGACATTCAACGGCGACGCCGTAGTCTGGTATGAAGAAGTCGAGGAACATATGCCCGACATCGATCAACCAATCAAAGGTCTGCTGCTCTTCAAATCGAATATCATTATGTCCAAGAAATGAACGCACTTGCTTCTCCAGGTGTGAGGACTTGCACTTCGGACAGCCGACTCCTTTCATGTGGCTTGCCGGATTCTGCCAGAATTCTCCATGCTCCTTTCCGTATCGATTCTTTTGATGGCAGATGATGCAGACCTTCTCGTGATTATTGACATACTCGGTCTTGGAGTAGTCGTATATGCCATCGTGGATTTCGTTGGATCGCTTGATGAACTCTTCTGTATCCAACTGAATGTTGCCGGCACACACTGGGCATCCGTGACCAGCGAGAATATTCTGGGGTGTCATCCAAAATTCGCCGTGCTCCTTGCAGATGACGGGGACCTTATCGACAGCGGCCGTGTAATTGACTTTGGAGAAATCATATTTGTCACCGTGGATGGCGGTAGCCTTCCGGATGAACTCCTCGGTGTTGCTGGCAATCTTCTGGCCACCAATCTCCCCACCGCAATGCGGGCAACGGATTCCCTTCAAGTGATTGGACGGCCTTTGCATAAACGGTCCGTGCTTTGGGCAGATGATTTTCACCAGAGTATTGGCATTGACGTAGACCGACTCTGAATAATCGTAGTAGTCGCCGTGGGCTTTCCTTGCCGCCTCTATGAAGGATTCGGTGGTGTACCGCTTATTCTTCGAGCATTTGGCGCATCCGTGGCCCTGGATGTGGTTACAGGCCCTTATCTGGAACTCGCCGTGCTCCGGGCAGATAATCGTCACGAAGTCCTGAGCGGTCTTATAATCAACCTTTGAGTAGTCGTATCTATCGCCAAAGATTTCTCTTGACTTGCGGATGAAATCTTCTGTCGTGCGGACAAAAGAACACTTCGGACACCCCTGTCCTTTCAGGTGATTGTGGGGCAGCATTTGGAATGGCCCATGCTCCCGGCAGATAATAGTGACCGGAGTCTTGGTGTCAACGTAATTGACCTGTGAATAGTCGTATTTGTCACCGTGGACTTGCTTGGCCTGCTCTACAAACTCCGGCGTTGTTCTACCACGCCCAACACATCGAGGACAGCCTGAGCCTTTAAGGTGTAAGCGGACGATTTGATTGAATGGGCCGTGCTTAGGGCAGATGATGGTAATTTCATCTATCATGCTCTTGAAGACCGACTGGGAATAGTCAAATCGATCTTCATGTACCTTCCGGGCTTCCTCAATAAACTCTTCCGTCGTTTTAACGACACCACGACAGCGGTAGCAAGCCTCTTTGCAATCCAAGTGGTCTGATGGCCTCTGCCAGAACGCTCCGTGGGTTGGGCAGACTATCTGAACTGGTGTAGAGAAATCGACATACTCGACAAGGGAATAATCGTATTTATCACCGTGAACCTTCCTGGCTTCGGCAACGAACTCTTCCTTTGTCTTCTTCCTCCTCATTTGATTTTATGCAAAAAACAGCAGGAACCCCAGGAACAGGCCGGCGACAATACCGCCGATGATGACGGCGTAGTGGATGATGGTGTGACCCAGTTCACCGCCTATGCTGGCGTTGAGGATAAGACCGACACCGACGGCAACAACTTCCAGGAATGCAACGATGACAAAGAGGACCATCAGCCACATCGCAATAGTGGTGCGATTCTCTTCGTCCTGCTTCTCGATTTCGTCTTTCTCGGCCGGTGTCGCCTTCGTGGCTATCTGCCAGCGTTTGTAGCACAAGTACGCGCCCATAAAGCCGATGGCCAGCATGGCCAAGCCGTGCCAGGAGTCCGGGCTCTTATAGGCCAGAATGTCCCCGGAAATGAGGGCAACCAGTGTGATAATGAGGATAAGCCATCCTCTGGATTCTCTGCGGGTCATAGGCGAACTATCCGTTTAATTCTTTCAGTAAAGCCTGAACTATCTGATACTTGGTTTGCCAGGGCGTTTCGCTACGCATAACCTGTATGCAAGCCCTGAACTCGGCATTCGCCACACCTAAATTGCCTTCAAGATTTAACGGTGGGTTGAATAACCGGATAAGGGCCGATTCCAAAGTTGAATAGTCTTGATATGGAAGAAAGAAGAAGATGAGATTCTTTTTCATCCACGCCGTGAGCATTGCCTCGTTTTCCGGAGAGAAACGGATATGGTCATCATCCTGTTTATTTACATTCCGTGCCGTCTGCTTGTAGCCAAACAAACAGCCCAGGCTCTGGCGTAGCGTGGAGTTTCCGGAAACATTTCCAAAATGATTCTTCCAGATGCGGTTGTAAAGGTTCTTTTGTGAGATGCCCGTATAGATTACATTCAATCCATTGAATACCTTGCAAGTAACTTCATGGCCGTGATTGGGCAATTCATTCAAGTCACGGATAAGCACAAAATAGTTACCCGGCAACTGGGGAAGCCGCCGCGGACTATCCTTGCTCGGATCAAATGGAATGAAGTCGTTTAGCGTCATAGGGATGAAGTATTCTTATTCTACTCCTCGAAATAGTCTGAATCTATGCGTTTCACTTCATAAACTTGCTTTACGCTTACACCAACTCCGTACTCAATCATGTAGTTGCAGAGTTCTTCGCCATCAATTAGAATTACTTTGACATCGGTTTTGGGCTTGAATGCGCGGGCCTCGGAAGAGAATTTGGAAGTCGTAATAAACACACCTTTATTCGCTCCCTGTTCGGAAAGTGCGCCTATGAAACCGTGTATTTCCGGTTTCCCTACGGTGCCTGTCCATCTTTTGGCTTGGACGTAAATTTTATCAAGGCCCAGTTTGTCTTCCTTGATAACGCCGTCGATTCCATCATCTTTCCTGTATTTGGTTACCTGAGCAGCATCTTCGAAGTTGCCTCCATATCCCATCTTTACAAGCAAATCAATCACTATCTGTTCAAATCGCTGGGGGTCAATGTTATGAAGTTTGGAGAGGAGGTCTTCAACCAGATCATCATTGATGGATGCAAAGGCCTCGTTCATCAAATCCGTCGGCGTCTTTTCCTCTGCAATAGGGGCTTTCTCTTTAGGAGCAGACTCTTTCGGCTTCACTTTGGCGAACTCAGCAAAAGCCGGTATCTGTTCCCTCATAAGCGCAGGGGTGATATTATCCCACTTTGCCATGAACTCCTTGCCATAGTCAGTAATCTGGTAACAGCCCGGCTTTACACGCCTCGTAAGACCAGCCTTCAACGTGTAAGTGCCAGCCCAACTGACCCGGTTATAATGGCGGCCCTGCGTACCTTTGGCAATAGTCTCCGCTAAGTCATCATCCGTCAGTTTGAAATATACAGCGAGTTCTTCAGAGAGCGTTTTCAGATTCTTTTCCTCTCCACCTTTCAAGCAGTCCAGGAAAGGCTGAATATACAAATCAAAAGTTGGAACCATATCAATGAGTGTTATTTATTCATTTGTGGTTAATCCCTGATACATCTTGAATAGACGTGCAACTATCTCAGACTCAGTGGCGTCTTT
>Ga0256404_1013438_pt1 | contig 10371 bp, 10 predicted proteins | sample RumenRJG_01DNA_FD_185990 | JGI IMG/M metagenome (GOLD analysis project Ga0256404, IMG submission 185990) | Bovine rumen microbial communities from Lethbridge, Alberta, Canada - RJG_01 | ecosystem: Host-associated > Mammals > Digestive system > Stomach > Rumen | place: Canada: Alberta | collected...
TCGTCTTTCCAGAAAGACTGGACGGCCGCCGGTGGTGAGCAGGTGAGGGCAGAGTTGCAGTCCTACCTGGATTCGAAGAAATAATGGTGGGTTTCCCGCACCGATCCTCTCCCTCGGCCGAGGGAGGGAATTGGTGTGGAGCCATCTTTGCTCCCAAAAATCTTTCTTCATTTTTTTGATGCATGTGCCTCGAATCGAAAAGGGAATTTTCTTGTTGACGTTTGGAACGTTCCATAATACTATTTATTGAAACCTCATCGTTATTGCTTTCCAAGTAACGGTATTGTCGAACCAACATTCGGATGGATGCATTTGAGGATCGGTTTGTTTCATGGAAAAGAGGAAAAGAGAATCCTGCCCACGAGTCGTACGAAAGAATCTTTCTTTCTCGTGAAGAAGAGGGAAATTTTTTTGTTGGCAATTTGGAACGTTCCAACATAAATAGGAGGGAACCTTATGAAAAAACTAGTTGCTCTCATGGCTGTGGTACTTGCCACCACTATGGCGTTCGGAAACGGTAAGGGCGAAGAACCGACCGTGGTATCTGCCCAGGCCCAAACTCCTGCAGTCATACTTCCTGCGGATGCTGCAGACCATGCTTGGGTGTTTGCAAAAAATCCTGCAAGCGTGAAGGGTACCGTTCGCTTTTGGATTCCGTTCAAAGGTCCTGCTGGCATGAATGCGATGATTGCCGAATTCAACAAATATTATCCCAATGTAACGGTCGAGCTAACTCCTTTTAACAACAACACGGACGGAAATCTCGGAGTCAACACCGCTCTGATGGCTGGAGACATTGATGTCCTGGCGTCGTTTGGGCTGAATGCCACCTACAATCGATGGGTCAATAACATGTTTATTCCTCTTGATGACCTGATGCGGAAAGAGGGAATCGACCTGGTCGAGAATTGGGGTACCGACAAATACAGGTACAAGGATACGACCTATTCTTTCCCCTGTGGAGGTCTATCCTATTATATCGTTATCAATAAGAAGGCTTGGGATGAGGCTGGTCTTGGAGCCATTCCCACCGAGTGGACTTGGGACGAATATCTCGACGTTTGCCGGAAGATGACCAAAAAGGATGCCAGTGGCAATACTACTGTTTATGGCGGGACGGACTACCATTCAATCAACTACTGGAGTTTCGTCGGCGCCCAAGTCTATGGGCGGAACCCCTACTACGGTGATGATGGTCTCTCCCGTTTTGGTGACCCAATCATGAAGAAGGGGATGGAAATCCGTTACCAGGCAGACAATGTCGAAAAAATTTGGTTCCCGTTGTCAAAGTATCGATCCGACAACATCCAGACCCAGATGGTCTATATGGCTGGCCAGAGTGCCTCTGCAATCACTCCAAACATGATTCGTTTTATTCGTGACAAGGAGAACTATCCGATTGACTGGGTGAATTATTTTGCTCCTTGGCCTGTGATGGAGAAGGGGCAGACCAACTATATGGCAGGGGTCTCCCCATACTCCCATGTTGGCATAAGTGTGAACTCCAGCAAGAAAGACTGGGAGGCAATCTGGGCTTTCACCAAATTCTATGCCACCTACGGTTCCCGCTATCTGATTGTCGCAGGTCATCAATCCACCTGGAAGTACACTGATACCTCCGACTTGGTCGATTTGGTCTTCGGAAGCGAGGAGAATGCGAAGCAACTGATTGATGTCGATTCATTTCAGAGAGTCGTTGTCAATTATAAGAACCCTGCTTTCTACGAAGATATCATTACCGCTTACCCTGACGTGAATAAGGCCGCTACCACTTATACCATGGATATAGCCCATGACCAGTGCTCGATTGATGAGGGTATGGCGCGCATGCAGGCTGATGCCGATGCGGCAATCAAGCTTGAGCTTTCCAAGAAAAGCAAGTGAGTCGTAAAGAGGTGTTTGCATGACTAGGAAGGAAACAGTGCATGAGAATTTAGCCGGCTATCTGTTCATAGCGCCGACAATTGCCGTATTCGCGGTATTCTTCTTGTTTCCGATTGGCAGTTCCATCCTCTTGGCTTTCTCGGATTGGAACTTCCTGAGCGGAGTACAAGGCCTTACGTTCGCGGGGCTGGAGAATTTCCGTGAACTCGCTCACGATAGGCATTTCATCTATGCCTTGAAGAATACGTTCGTCTACGTTGTGGGAATTGTGCCCGAGTCGATTCTCTTCGCACTGTTTCTGGCTTATGCATTAAACTCACGGGTGTACGCGAAGAATGTGCTCCGCTTCATCTTCTTCATCCCGTACATCTCGAGCCAAGTTGCGCTCGCGGCGGTGTTCAAGTTCATGTTCAGGGATGACGGTATTTGCAACTACTTGCTGGTAGAGGTACTTCATCTGTTGAAAACTGGTCCGGCTTGGATGGACAGCACCGCATTAAACAAGATTCCGATTTGTCTTCTTTCCATTTGGACGACTATCGGTTACGAGCTGATAATTTATATGGCGGCTCTGCAGAACGTCCCCAAATCGTTGTACGAGGAGGCTGACTTGGAGGGTGCAAATGGCTGGAAGAAGTTTTGGGACATCACCTTCCCAATGATTACTCCGACGACCTTCTACCTGCTTGTTGTCCGTGTCATTGCTGTTTTCAAAATTTTCTCATCGGTCAATATCATGACAATCGGCACGTATAACGAGTCGAACACATCAATGGTGAATGAGATCTATCAAAGCTCTTTTGTCCGGTATCGGTTTGGATATGCGAGCGCAAAGGCTCTTGTGCTTCTCGCTCTGATTCTCTTGGCGACGGTAATTAATTTTACCCTTGAGAAAAGATGGGTCAACTACGATTGAGAGGTGATGATGATGGCACAAAAGAAATTTGCACCCAAGCTGGTTGCCAAGACAATGATCCTTGCTTTTGTCGCACTGCTTTTCCTGTTCCCGCTGTTGTGGATGATTTCCTCATCCTTAAAAGGTACTCGTGACGTTTTCAGCTCTCCTTTCCGATGGATTGTCCCACCCCTTCGTTGGTCGAACTATCGGATGGTCTGGAATTCCGAGGAACTGCCGTTACCGCATGTCTTTCTGAATTCAATCATCGTCGCTGTTGTTGCTTCGACTGTCAAACTGTTCTTTGCTTCGCTGGCAGCCTATGCCTTCGCACGTATCGAGTTTTGTGGAAAGAGAATCTTTTTCATCCTGATTCTGAGTTCGCTAATGATTCCGACACAGGTGACCATCATTCCACGCTTCATGATGTTCAAGACCATGGGGCTCTACAATACGCTCTGGGCACTGATCCTTCCCGAACTGTTTGGTGCGACTGCAATCTTCTTCCTTCGACAAGCTTACCTTGCTCTGCCAAGGGACTTGGTCGATGCAGCGAAGGTGGATGGCGCAGGACATTGGACCATCTGGCTTCGGATCATGCTTCCGTTAACAGTCCCATCTCTTGTTTCCATGGGCATCCTGTCCTTTATCGGCAGTTGGAATGATTATCTGAGTCCTCTGATATTCCTTGTCAAACCGAAGAAATATGTGATTAGCCAGGCCATCCGCTGGTGGATGCTGGACGAGGCGCAGAGATACGAACTGACGATGGCGACAGCGACAAGTGCGATTATTCCCATCTTGATTATTTTCCTTTTTTCCCAACGATATTTTGTCGAAGGAATTGCAAGGAGCGGCATCAAAGAGTAGTTTTTCCCTGAAGCTGTGTTTTTCCCAAAGGAAATGACAGCGTATATGTATGTGAGAGGGTATGGAAGATGAAGCACATAGCAATGTCGGCAACGGTTCCTGTTGTCGGGGAGTATGATGTTGTCGTTGCCGGTGGTGGCCCTGCCGGGTGCATGGCAGCCATCGCAGCGGCCCGTCATGGAGCCAAGGTTGCCTTGGTGGAACGGTACGGGTTCTTTGGCGGCATGGCCACTGCGGCCTACGTGTTGCCTCTCTCCGTATTCAGCTATAACGGGCAGCCCACCACGGGAGGTATCCCGTGGGAGTTCGTCCAGCGGTTGGAGCGCATGGGCGGCGCCTGCATCGAGCAGCCTCTGCATAATGTCGCCTTCGATCCGGAACGCTACAAGCTCTGCATGCAACGTATGGTCCGGGAAGAAGGAATCGCCCTGTACATGAACTCCTATGTTACCCAGGTGGTGAGCGAGGAGCGTACCATCAAGGCGGTAGTCTTTGCCAACAAGAACGGCCTCGAGGCTGTGGGGGGAACGTGCTTTATCGACGCCACTGGGGACGCCGATATCGCGGCCGCGGTGGGAGTGCCGATGCAGGAGTGGACGAAGCGCTATCCGCTCCAGCCAGCTTCCTACTGTTTCATGCTCAATGGGGTCGACACCAAGTCCCACCTGGTGAAAAAGGCGATGCACCATCACCTGCAGGGGGTGAACTGCCACTGCCTTCCGGTGCGCGAGAAGTTGTTGGAGCTTTCCAAGACGATGCAACTGCCGATGTTCGGTGGTCCTTGGTTCTGTACCACGACCCACGAGGGTTCGGTGATGGTCAACATGACCCGCGCCGAGGTGGACGAGTGCGACAACCGTGCCTTCACTGATACCCAGGACAAGATGCGCGAGGAGATTTTTCTCTTCGCCGACCTCCTGAGGAGACAGTTCAAGGAATTCCGCCACAGCTATGTTGCCGCCACGGCTGTCCAGGCCGGTCCGCGGCAGACTAGGAATATCGTCGGCATGCACACGATCACCGGTGAGGAATATCTGGCCGGTGTCAAGTATCCGGATAGCGTCTCGCGTTGTGCCCATCCGGTTGATATCCACACGACTGACGGAGCGCGCCAGTCCTGCATCTTCATCAAGCAGGCGGCCTATGTGCCCTATCGGGCCTTGGTTCCGGCAGATTTCCCGAACCTGCTGGTGGCGGGACGGACGGTCTCGGCAGACCGTACTGCCTTTGCTTCTCTGCGGGTGCAATCCAGCTGCATGGGGATGGGACAGGCTGTCGGTGTTGCCGCCGCCCAAAGCCTGGATGAGCGGCAGCCGGTCCAGAAGATCGACACCGCCCGCCTTGTGAAGGAACTCAAGCGCATGGGCGCGGTTCTCGATTGAGGAGCGGACAGGATGGCGAAGACAATCATTGATGTCGCACGCGAGGCGAATGTCTCCAAGAGTACCGTTTCCCTCGTCTTGAACAACAGCCCCCATATCAGCGATGCGAAGCGCAAGGCAGTGCTTGCGGCGATGGAGAAGATCGGCTATGTCCCGAACACCACAGCCCGTGGCTTGATCAAGAGCCGGACCTACAATCTCGGCGTGATCGAGTGTACCGTCATTCCCCATATCTCGACCTATGATTTTGGTCACGAGGCCAATACCTTCGCACACGATGTCACGGACGGGATCCTTGCTGGATTGGTCGACACGAACTACGGTTTGCTTTCCGCCTACTGGTCGCCGAGCGAGGAAAAGCCGTGGATTCTACGCCGAAGGTGTGTCGACGGCGTCTTTCTCATCGGCACTGCCCAGATGGACACGCTCATCAGTGCCGCCAGTCAGATGGGGTTGCCTGTCGTGGTGGTCGGACCGCAAATGGAACAGGAAAACAACGTCTTCACCGACTATGGGGCCGGTTCCGTGCTTGGTCTGAGGTATCTTCTCGGCAAGGGACACAAGCGCATTCTCTGCCTCAATTCCCCGGCCGGATATGGCACGGCGGAGATCCGTAAGAAGGCGGTCGCCGAGTTCTGCGAACACCAGGGACTTCTCGAGGGGACGGTCACGTTGGTGTCTCCACAAAGCAACTCGGGCGAGGGGGGACGCGCCGCGGTAAAGTCCGTCTGGGATTCCAACGGACCTTTCGACGCGGTGATTGCCAACGATATCATGGGACTGGGTGCGTTGCGCTTCTTCTATGAGCGGCACATCTCCGTGCCTGACGACGTTTCGGTGCTTTCCTTCGACGACTCCTTTCTCTGCAGCTACGCCTCGCCAGCGTTGACGGCAGTGGACCTGAACCGTGAGCTCTCCGGAAGATTGGCGGCCGACATGATGCTGCGCATGGTCTCTGAGGAGAGCCACGGGGAGAAAACAGTAATCAGCGTCCCCCTTGGGATTGTTCCCAGGGAGAGCGTGAAGGATAGGAGGACAGTCAGATGAACACATTCCATGCGGAAGGGCAGAAAGGCACTTGGTCGCTTGTCCCGCTGTTCGGGTTGCAACCCAACAGGAAAGGGACATCCATCCAGAGCACCGCCCTCTGTGGTGGCATGCTCTATGTGTTCTATCATGATTCGATCCTGCAGCGCTATCATGATGGAAAGCTGGTTTCCGAAGATGTCGTGCGGGGCGATCTCTATCACGCCAATGACACGGAACTTGATGGACCGTATTTCATCCAAGTGGATACCGGGCGGGAATCGCCGTCCTTGTGTCGTTTCGACCGGTCATCGAATTCGGTCACGCAGCGCTGGCTTTTGCATACTCCCGGATTCCGGACTGCCAGTTGTGCTTGGAGCAAGGAGGGAACCTTGTTGCTCGTCTTGGTTCAGGCGATTGCTTTGGACCAGCGGACGGCCATGACCGTCGCCGAGTTCGATTTCGAGAAAGGAGTGGTCAAACCGCTCTTCACCTTGCCACAACACCACAGGTTCGTGCAGGGATGCGCCGTCCGCGGGGATGACCTCTTCATCACCTCCAATGATGGCGGGGATTCGGCGACCACCCGCTTCATCGACTACGACTTGCACTCCGGGAAAGTGGTGGACGACGTCTGCTTCTCCGGATTTGGGGAGTCCGAGGGGCTGTACCGGGGTGAGGGAAATCAACTGATCACCGGCTTGAACCTCCGTCACGGCCGTAGCGCCGTTTATCGGCTGGTGGCGCCGGAGGAGGCGGTATGAAGACTCCTTCTCTTTTCATCTTCGATTGCGGCGGAGTCCTGTTTTCAGAGAAGGTCTGGGAGGAGTTCTTTGCCTCGCTTGGGCATGATGGGGTGCGAAGCATCCGCTCTTTCGGACCGCGCTCGAACGAGGCCGTCGAAGCCTTTTCCCGTGGTGCCATCACCGAAAAGGCATTCTGGGACGAAATCTCCATCGAGTTTGGCAGTCCGATTCCTTGGAGGGATGGACTTGTCGGCCGTTTTTACAAGACTGCCTACATCCCCGGCGTCTCCGAGGTAATCCGCGACCTGCGGGGTGCGGGAAAGCGCGTGGTCGCAGGCAGCAACCTGATTCCCAGTTTCCTGGAGGTCAACCGCGCCAACCATCGCTACGACGTCTTTGACAAAGCCTATATCTCCTGCGAAATGCACCTTGCCAAGCCGGATGCCGCCTTCTATCAGGAGATACTCCGAAAAGAGGGATATCCTCCGGAAGAGGCTTTTTTCACCGATGATTTGGAAAAGAACGTCGAGGCCGCCCGTGCGGTGGGACTCGAAGCTTTCCGCTTTACTGACACTGACGCCCTACGGAGGCGGTTGGCCGCTCTGGGGGCTTGGGAGGATTGCAGATGATGGATCTTACTGATTACGAGCCGCTCAGACATGTGCTGTTCGCGGATGATTTCGACACGGGCTACAATGGTTGGATTACTTTGAATCCGAACTTCAGGCAGGACGCCTTTGCCTATTATCCCCAGATGAAGGGATGGACGGAGTGGGGGCCTCCGATGCTTTCTTCGTCGACCTATACGTATGCCGGCACCCATGGTTCGTTGCATGGCACCTATTCGATGAAGGTGGCGAGCCGCCCGATCGCCGCTCCGGCGCAGGAGCGTCCGGTAGCTGGCTCCATGGGTATGGCGATCAAGCGCATCACCCATCGCTACGAGGGTCTTTTAAAGTGCGAGATGTGGTATGCCATCACCGCCGAGCAGGACCGCCCTGGCATCGGCGAGAATGCGATCCGCGCCTTCGGGTTTTTCTGGGACAGCCAGAACGAGACCAACCGCACCTACTATGGTGCCCGGTACATCAACTGCGCCAACGGGAGGATGCGGCAGCACTGGCAGATTTTCCGCGCCGACCCGGCAAGTACCAAACCATGGGGGTACGAGGGGGTGAGCGCGCCGGGCGACAAGGACGAGCAGGTGACCTTGCTCCGCGGTGTCGATACCCAGTGGCTGGGCAATCGTGACGACCAAGGGGGCAGTGATGGCTACTGGGATGTGCCGGACAGCACCCAGAAGATGTGCTACAACGAGACGCCGGACAAGATCAACTGGCAGTACTTCGCTCTGACTGTCGACATGCGCAAGAAGGAGTACGTCGAGCTTTGCTCGATGAACAGGAGGTGGGACCTCAGGGGTATTGCGGCGACGACGAATCCCCGGTTCCCGAGGATCGACAACTTGCTGAACCCTGTGGTCTTTATTGAGAGTGACACCAACCGACGTGTCTTTCTTTCCGTTGATTCTATGGTCAATTCTATGGATTGGGAGGAATAAGTGATGCGGCAATTCTATACGGTAGTGCTTGATCGGATGAAGGAATTCGGGGGGACGCTTGCCTCTGAACCCTACGAGTGCGGTTGGGCAAGCGAGGCCCAGGTCTGGGTGAAGCTCCAGAAGATCGGGCCGGGCCAGGTGCTCCATGGAAAGGTGCAGATGTCGGTCGACGGCATCGCCTGGGCCGACGAGGGGACTGAGTTCCCTTTGATGAAGGAGCCAGGTGATTTCTTTGTCCGCGTGCGTGAGTTCGGCGGATGGTTGCGTTTGGTCTTGACGACCGAGCAGGCGTCGCCGGTGGAGGTGACCACCGCGATCGCGCTGAAGGAATGATTGCCGGGGCATGTTCGTTCCGGCTTGTCTGAGGAGGTTGTATTTCCATGATGCTTTCGCAAAAGACTGTTGCTTCGTTGGAAGGGAACATTGCGTCGGTTCCGACCTATGACCGGTCACGCCTTGTCCTGCGTCAGGTCCATATCGGACTTGGACATTTCCACCGGGCCCATTACCTGACCTATCTCGACACCTTGTTGAATCAAGGTGCCGAGAGGGACTGGGGCGTCTTCGAGGTGGACATTCCCCCCGCCCGCGAGGAGTTCATCGCCAACTTGCAGAAACAGGATTACCTATATTCGGTTCTTTCCTGGGGCAGTGATGGGAGTTCGCAGATCCGGGTCAACGGCCCCATCATCGGCTATGCCAATGCCTCACAGGAGCCCCAGACCGTGCTGGACAAGCTCTCTGATCCTTCGGTGCGGCTGATTACCCTCACTATCACCGAAAAGGGCTACTGCTATCTTGACGACACTCATTCCCTGGACTGGGACAACCCGGACGTCCTCAGTGACGTGGAGGGCAGGCAGCCTTTCCCGCGTACCGCGGTCGGCTATCTTGCCAAGGCGCTGGTCCGGAGGGCGGGCATGGATGCTCCGGTGACCATCATGAGCTGCGACAACATCCCGGCGAACGGAAAGGTGCTTCAGGCCTGCGTCCGTCAGTTCTGTGAGAAGAAATATCCACAGATTCTTCCGTGGGTCGAGAAGCGGGTCGCCTTTCCCTGTACGATGGTCGACCGGATCACTCCGGGAACCACCGAAGAGGACAAGCTTGCGATCGAGGAGAAGGGTGGTTACCGCGACGAGTGTCCGGTGCACTGCGAGGATTTCCTGCAGTGGGTCATCGAACGCAAGCGGACTACCGAGATTCCCGATTACTGCAAGGCGGGGGCGATGGTGGTAGAGGATGTGGAGCCGTATGAGCTGATGAAAATCAGACTGCTCAACGGCAGCCACTCCGCCCTTTCCTATCCAGCCTACCTGATGGGGATTCGGAGTGTGGATGAAGCGGCGACCAATCCTTTGATCCACCGCTTCATCCGTGATGTCTACATGGAGGAGATTTCCCAGACCTTGCCCCCGGTTCCCGGCATCGATCTGGTCTCCTACAAGGACAAGCTCCTCTCCCGTTTCTCCAACAAGTATATCGCCGACAAGATTCTGCGTTTGGCCAGCGATGGCTCGAAGAAGATTTCCAACGCGATCATCAAGCCGTTGGAGGAGGCGGTTCTCTCCGGCAGGAAGCATGATGCCATGGTGTTTGCTTTGGCCGGATGGGCCCGCTTCTGCCAAGGCAAGGATGAGGAGGGAAACGCGCTTCCGATTGACGACCCGAAACGTGATGAGCTGACCGCCACCTGTCATGACGCAAAGGCTTTCCTGTCCGGAGCCGGAGTCTCCCGTTTGAACGGAGCGCAGATGGAAACGCTCTGCGCCGATTTTGACCAAGATCTCGCATTGATCGAGCAGAAGGGGATAGAGGGCGCTCTGCGTTCTTTCCTCCAACAAGCGTAAGGAATGCTTATCCAGCACCCCTGCGTGTGTTCACGCGGGGTGCTTCTCGCTTGCCTGAAATGTGGCAAAACCGGGTGCCGGGCATCCTTTAGGCGGCTTTCGTGCCACTCTTTTGCCATTCGCGCTTTGCTGTGGTATGCTTGAGACATGAGCAAGC
>Ga0256404_1013439_pt1 | contig 10371 bp, 7 predicted proteins | sample RumenRJG_01DNA_FD_185990 | JGI IMG/M metagenome (GOLD analysis project Ga0256404, IMG submission 185990) | Bovine rumen microbial communities from Lethbridge, Alberta, Canada - RJG_01 | ecosystem: Host-associated > Mammals > Digestive system > Stomach > Rumen | place: Canada: Alberta | collected...
AAGGATGAGAACAGCTATTATCTTAAGTTCTACATCTTCCAGGTTTGTGATGAGAAGTAAAAAATCTGAAATCAGAGGCAGTAAAGGATGAAGAGATAGTATACTTCACTATCGAAGGCGGTGAGGTGACTTTCTTCGTACCGGATGAACAGTGATCACGGATCTCTGAAGTTTTTTAAGATTAAAACGGGCTGGAGAAACTCCAGCCCGTTAAATTTTGCTTTGAAATATTTTATGACAATGAATCACAGTCGTGCTTCTTCACCGTCTTTCTTTGGAAGTCTGAAGTAAACAGTCACAAGCATCGTTGAAAAAGCGGCTGCACCACCTATGATATTTGATATAGGTTCAGCTGCGAAGACACCGTCAACTCCCATGTAAAGCGGAAGAATCAGAGTCAGTGGAAGGATAATGATTATCTTCCTGAGAGTTGAGAAGAAGATGGCTTTCTTTGACTGCCCGAGAGCTGAGAATACCGACTGTCCGCAGAACTGTCCCATCTGGAAGATAAAGGCCATAAGATAAAGCCTGAGGCAATGAGTTCCCACGGTGATGGTCTCAATATCCGGTGTAAAGATACGGATAAAGAAGGTAGGGAAGATAAGTATGAGTATCCATACCAGTCCGCCGTAACTGCTTGCTGCCGCAGATGCAAAGATGATCCCCTGTTTTAAACGCTTGTATTTTCTTGCTCCGAAATTGTATCCAAGTACAGGTTGTGAAGCATGAGTTACGGCGGTTCCGGGAAGAGAGATCAGGTCTCTTATGGAATTAATGATGGCAAAGATGCCGATGTATAAGTCTCCGCCGTAGTCACGAAGCATGATGTTGCAGGCTGCCTGAGTTACTGTGTTGGTTGATTTCATAAGGAAGTTGGCAAAACCAAGGGTGATGATTTCCCGGGCTATCCCTGAGTCAAAACGTATTTCTGAAATATTAAGTCGAAACATAGCTTTATCGGAAAGCAGGAAACGGATAACCCAGACAGCGCTAACAGCCTGAGATATTATGGTTGCAGCAGCTGCTCCCACAACACCCCAGTTCAGAACGAACATAAACAGGGGATCCAGAATGATATTGATTATGGCACCAATGGCAGTGGTTATCATTCCGGTCCTTGGAAATCCCTGGGCACTGATATAGTAGTTCAGCCCGGAACCTGTCATGAAAAATACGGTTCCGAGAATGTATACGGTAAAGTAGCTGTGAGCATAGGGATAGGTTGCATCACTGGCGCCGAGAGCGTAAAGCATGGGCTTCATGAATATGAGGGCAAGTACAGTCATGACTATAGAAACGGTTATCAGCAGAAATGCGCTTTCGCACATTATACGGTGTGCTCGTTCATCTTTGCCTTCGCCTCTTGCAATGGAGAAAAGTGGAGTTCCGCCTATTCCGAACCAGTCTGTAAATGCGGTAATAAGGGTTATTACAGGAAAACATACACCTACACCTGTGAGGGCAAGTCCGTTTGAACCCGGAAGGTGTCCTATGTATATCCGGTCAACTATGTTGTAAAGCAGCTGTATGATCTGAGCCACCAGAAGCGGGATGGTCTGGGCCATGATGGCTTTTATTACAGAACCTTTTGAAAAATCAGTAGCAGTCGATGCCAAAGTAAGCCTCCTGAAAAAATAATGATATTGATCCAATAAAATATAGATTTTCCGTTTACGGCAGTATGTCTGATTAAGAATCAAATTCTTTTTGAAGTGTAACACCGTATATCTATATGGTAAAATACCAATTATTGATGTTCCTTATACCGTTTTTTAAAAATGCAGAATTATGTACGATATTTTGGTATCGGTATGAATATGATAAATTACGGAACACATGAAAAAAATGATAAATATGAGTGCCGCGAAGTGTTGGCGGAAGAACGGAGATATTATGAAAAAAATGATTTCCTGGAACGTTAATGGCTTAAGAGCTGTTATGGGCAAGAATTTTATGGAGGATTTTCAGAAGCTTGATGCCGATATTTTCTGTCTGCAGGAGACAAAACTTCAGGCAGGACAGATAGAACTGGAGCTTCCGGGGTACCATCAGTTCTGGAACTATGCGGAAAAGAAAGGATATTCCGGAACTGCCCTGTTCACTAAGGAAGAACCCATAAATGTAACTTACGGCATGGGGATAGAGGAGCATGATCAGGAGGGAAGAGTCATTACGGCTGAATTTGAAAACTATTATGTTCTTACAGTATATGTTCCCAATTCCCAGGGCGAGCTCAAGAGACTCCCGTACAGAATGGAGTGGGAGGATGCCTGGAGAGAATACATTAACAGGCTCAATGAAAAAAAGCCGGTTATCTACTGCGGAGATCTCAATGTGGCTCATGAGGAGATTGATATCAAAAATCCTTCCACAAATCATCACAATGCAGGATTTACTGATGAGGAGCGTGCCAAGTTTTCGAGACTTTTGGATTCCGGATATGTGGACAGCTTCCGTATGCTTTATCCTGAAGCAAAGGATGAGTATAGCTGGTGGTCCTATCGCATGAAGGCGAGAGAAAGAAATGTGGGCTGGCGTATAGACTACTTTGTTGTGTCCGAGAAAATCAAGGAGAAGATAAAGGATGCCGGAATTCATCAGGAGATATTTGGATCAGACCACTGTCCTATAGAGTTGGATATTGATCTGTAAATTGATGGAAAAAGGAAAATAAAACTGTATAAATTTTATATAATCAGCAAAACCAATATATTGATTTAAGCATTTTTGACCGTTGCATCCCCAATAGGATGTAACGGTTTTTGTGTATTTATGTTATACTTGAACCAACTATATACAAAAGTTGATTTATCCTATCCCTCAGATGCACCATTGGGAGACTGAAACGGGGGCAGAATGTTTGGATTAAAGAAAGAAAATAATATATATATTTTTGAAGCAGTTGTTCATACTGAACAACTGTATCTGAACCTGTATGAAGGTAATAAAAAAGTACGACAGATAGCGTTTGATCCCTATGAAAGAATAGGAGATGTCTGGAGGCTGGAAGTGGCGGAGGATATCTCCCGGTTCAGCTATTGCTATGAGGCAGACGGTCAGGTCTTCACGGATCCCAACGGAACGGTTTTCGAAGGGAGAAAGAAGTTTGGGTTCCTGAAGGATGGAACCAGAATTCTGAAGACGCCGGTGGCCGAGGCTGTGGCTGTGCCAGATGAGAGTGCAGAGTGGCTCAAAGACAGACCGCTGGATATACCTTATGACGAGACCATAGTTTATCGTCTTCATGTACGTGGTTTTACAGCCCATAGTTCTTCCGGACTGAATAAAGATGTGAGAGGAACCTTTCAGGGCATCATCGAGAAGATTCCTTACCTTGTTTCCCTTGGGATAACTGCGGTGGAGCTTATGCCTCCCTATGAATTCAATGAGGTCATGCTCCCGGATTACGGCAGTCAGAATCCATATAAAACAGAGCTTAGACCAACGGGACGCATAAATTACTGGGGATTCACAAAGGACGCCATGCAGCTGGCGCCTAAATCAAGTTTCACCTCAGATCACAAAAATCCAAGAAATGAATTCAGAAAATTAGTATATGAACTGCATCGCAATAAAATAGAGGTCATAATTGATCTCTATTTTACCTATGAGACACTGCCTGACTATATCACAACAGTCATGCGTTACTGGCGCATAAATTATCATGTGGACGGGATTCATATGATAGGCTCCGCACCCTACAGCGTTATCGCCAGAGATCCTTATCTGAGCAGGTTTAAGATCTGGGCGGACAGCTGGGAGGGGCAGATGCAGCAGGGAGACCGGTACGGTGGTGCCTACAGACATTATGCTCCGAGATACCTGGCGGATTACAATGATGGTTTCCAGAACGATATGCGCCGTGTCCTTAAGGGGGACGAGAGCATGCTGGGAACGCTTATGAACAGGATCAGGAACAATCCGGCTGACCGGGCCAACATACAGTATATGGCCAATGTCTCCGGCATGAGTCTTATGGATGCCCTTTCATACGACAGAAAGCACAACGAAGACAATCATGAGGACAACCGCGACGGAACCAATCAGAATTATTCCTGGAACTGCGGTGAAGAGGGACCAAGCCGTAAGAAATCGGTAAAGGCTCTCAGAAGAAAGATGTGGAGAAATGCCTATCTTCTTCTTATGCTCAGCCAGGGAACGCCGCTTATTAATTCAGGAGATGAGTGCGGTCAGACAAGACAGGGAAATAATAATGCCTATTGTCATGACAATACACTGAACTGGATGGACTGGCACCTTCAGGAAAAGAATAAAGAGCTTTTTGATTTTACAAAAGAAATCATAGCCTTCCGTAAGAAGCATAAGGTTTTTCATCAGCCTCAGGCACTCAGGCAGCTTGATTACAGATCCGTGGGAATTCCGGATCTGAGCTTCCACGGTGAAAATGCCTGGAGACCGGAGATGGAGAATTTCAGACGGCAGCTTGGAGTGATGTATGCCGGTGATTATGCGGAGGATGACACATTTCTGGTACTTTATAACTTCCACTGGGAGAAGCATGATTTTCTCCTTGCCCATCCTCCGGTAGGAAAGAAGTGGGCAGTGGTCATAGATACGGCTCTGGATGAGGAGAACGGCATATATCCGGAAGGACATGAACAGGAGCTTCCTGCTTATGAGCGTATCGTTGAACCGAGATCCATTGTGGTGCTTAAGGCTGTAAAGGATAAGTCCTACAGACCAAGGCGCAGGAGAGCAGTGAGGGGAAATAAAGAAAAGACAATCACTGAAGAAAAGGTTAAATCTGATGCTGAGGCATCATTAATAAAAAAACATGAAGATATCACGAAAACGGACGTAGAAACCAAAGATAAAGCTTCCGTAACGGGACACTAAGGAGGAACTTATGACCGAAAAATTATATGATGTGATGAACTGGGCAGATGTGGAGGATGTAACTTATGCGGAGACCGGTGATCCAAAGAGTATTCTTGGAGCTCATGTTATTCCGGAGGGTCTTCTGATTCAGGCATTCATACCGACAGCTAAGGATATTGAAGTTAAGATCCAAGGTGACAAGGTCTATCAGATGGAGCTTGCGGATGAAAACGGATTTTTTGCCGTACTCATTCCGATGAAAAAGAAGTGGGAAAAAGAACTCCCCAAGTTCTCTTATCTCATAACATATGATAATGACACCACTACAGAATCAGAAGATCCCTATACATTTGCTTCCATATATACGGATGAGGATATAAGAAAATATCAGGCGGGAATCTGGTATGACATCTACAACAAGATGGGTGCGCATCCCATAACCATAGACGGAGTAGAGGGCGTTGTATTTTCTGTGTGGGCACCGAATGCGGAGCGTGTTTCTGTAGTTGGTGATTTCAACCTCTGGGATGGAAGAAGAAATATGATGCAGTGCCTTGGCGGTTCAGGAATATTTGAGATCTTCATCCCTCACCTTACACCGGGAACGGTTTATAAGTATGAGATCAAGTGCCGTCACAAGGAGCCTTTCCTTAAGACCGATCCTTATGCCAATGCAATGGAGATGCGTCCTAACAATGCTTCCGTAGTTGCCGATCTTGACAAGTTCAAGTGGACCGATAATGAGTGGGAGGACAGGAAAAAGGAGCTGAAGACATCTGGCATCAAGGAAAGACCGATGAGTGTTTATGAGGTACATCTCGGATCCTTCGCAAGGAAGCAGCCTCTCGTTAACGAAGACGGTACTTCGGTTGATGGCTCAGAGTTCTATAATTACCGTGATCTGGCAAAGAAGCTTGCCGCATATGTAAAGAAGCAGGGGTACACTCACGTGGAGCTCATGCCTGTTATGGAGCATCCTCTTGATGCAAGTTGGGGATATCAGGTATCAGGATACTATGCACCTACAAGCCGTTATGGATCACCGGAAGATTTCATGTACTTCATGAATTATATGCATAATGAGGGAATCGGTGTGATCCTCGACTGGGTACCGGCACACTTCCCGAGAGATTCATGGGGACTTGCCCAGTTTGACGGAACAGGTCTTTATGAGAATCCGGACCCTGTACTTGCAAGCCACCCTCACTGGGGAACATTGACATTTAACTACCGTAAGAATGAGGTTTCGAACTTCCTTATAGGAAGTGCCATGTATTGGGCAGACAAGTATCATGCAGACGGACTCCGCATGGATGCGGTGGCTTCCATGCTTTATCTTGACTACGGACGTCAGGGACAGGGAGCTCCGAGAAACATGTATGGCGGAAATGAGAACCTTGATTCAGTAGAGTTTCTTAAGCATCTTAACTCTCAGTTCCATAAGATGTTCCCCGGAACCCTGCTCATCGCGGAGGAATCTACGGCATGGCCGAATATCACAGGCTCAGTCAAGGATGACGGTCTCGGCTTTGACATAAAGTGGAATATGGGATGGATGAATGACTTCCTCGGTTACATGCAGACGGATCCATTCTTCAGAAAGGGAAGCTACAATCAGCTTACTTTCTCCATGATCTACAATTATTCCGAAGACTTCATGCTTGTGTTCTCTCATGATGAAGTGGTTCATGGAAAGCGTTCACTTCTCGGAAAGATGCCGGGACATACATTTGAGGAAAAGGCCCGTAACCTGCGTACGGCATATGGCTATTTCTGGACACACCCCGGAAAGAAGCTTCTCTTCATGGGACAGGATTTCGGTCAGTATGATGAGTGGTCGGAGAATCAGGAGCTTGAATGGAATCTGCTTGAGTATCCTGTACATAAGGAACTTCAGGATTATGTAAAGGACCTCAATTCTGTATATAAGGAGCATCCTGCACTCTGGCAGCTTGACTACTATCCGGATGGATTTGAATGGATCAACTGCAGCTACAGCGACCTGTCCATGGTGATGTTCATCAGAAAGACAGACAAGCCTGAGGAGACCATACTGGTAGTGACCAATTTTGATAATATCGCACATCCCAAGTTCAGGGTCGGAGTACCGTTTATGTGCAATGCCAAGGCTCTTATCTCTACAGATGATGAGAAGTACGGCGGATTCGGTATGGTGAAACGTACAAAAATCCCGGCTAAGAAGGTTTCATGGGATGAGAGAGACTATGCGATAGACATTGATATCCCATCCATGTCTACCACCATCTACCAGCTCACACCTTGTGAAGAGCCTGAGGAGAAAGCGGCTGTAAAAAGAAGTACAGTAAGGACCACAGCCAAAAAAACATCAGGAAAAACCGCAGCAAAAACTGCAGCAGTGAAGAAAAATGAGGAAAAAGCAAAGACAGACAGCAAAGTAGGTACAAAAAAACCGGTGGCACCGAAGGCACCAAAGAAAGCTTCGGGAGCTGCACGTCGTCGTAAAGGCTGATATAGAACTTTTGGAGTATAGAGTATGAAAAAAGCGGGTATGCTGATGCCGGTATTTTCCCTTCCGGGAAAATACGGTATAGGAACATTGGGTGAAGAAGCATATAAGTTCATTGATATGCTTTGCGATACGGGTAACAAGATATGGCAGGTGCTTCCTATGGGACCTACGGGTTTCGGGGATTCTCCCTACCAGTCTTTTTCCGCCTTTGCGGGTAATCCGTATTTTATCGATCTTCCGACACTTGTGGAGGAAGGACTGATTTCCGAGGAAGAGCTGGAAAGCTTTGACTTCGGAGATGGAGCGGGATCAAAGGAAGATTCGGAAAAATCCGGGGGAAAACATGAGGACAGCCCCTATGCCGTGAATTACGGAAAGCTGTATATCGGTAAGACAAAGGCTCTTAAGCTGGCGTATGAACATTTCATAGAGCAGGGCGGAGATGTTTCCGGACTCTGTAAGGAGCTGAGCCCCGAAACCATGGAATATTGTGTTTTCATGGCTATAAAGGACAGTTTTAAGGGGGCAAGCTGGGATGTATGGCCGAAGAAGTTTAAGAATCGTGACTCTGGAGAGCTTGAGCTGTTTAAAAAGACTAATAGGAAAGAAATAGGTTTTTATGCTTTTTTGCAGTACCAGTTCATGAAGCAGTGGGGAAAGGTGCATGAATATGCAAAGATCCGAGGTATAGAGATCGTCGGAGATATCCCCATATACTGTGCCCCGGATTCAAGTGATGCATGGGCACATCGTGAGCTTTTCCAGTACACAAAAGATGGTGAACCAAAGAAGGTGGCCGGGGTTCCGCCAGATGCTTTCTCAGAAACGGGACAGCTTTGGGGAAATCCGCTTTATGACTGGGATATGCATGAGAAGACGGGATATAAATGGTGGATCGACCGTATGGATTACTGCTTCAAGATGTATGACATATTAAGAGTCGACCATTTCAGAGGCTTTGAGTCCTACTATGCCATCCCTTTCGGTGACAAGACTGCAGAAAACGGTGAGTGGGTAAAAGGGCCCGGAATGGGCCTCTTTGATGCCATGTATAAACATTACGGTACTAAAAATCTGCCTATTATTGCAGAGGATCTCGGCATCATAACCGATGAAGTCAGGGCTCTTATGGACCAGGTTGGATTCCCGGGCATGAAGGTCCTCCAGTTCGCCTGGGATTCGGGACCTGAGAATGCTTTCCTTCCGAACAGTCTTGTGACAACAAACTGCATTTATTACACAGGAACACATGACAATGATACACTCCGCCACTGGTTCGATACACTTCCGGAGTGGCAGAGAGAGTATATTTACAAATATATGAGCCGTTCAGCAAATGACTGGAAGGCCATGCCTGAGCTTCTTATAAGGCTTGCCATGAGTACTATTTCGGATACAGTCATAGTCCCTGCGGCGGATTATCTTGGACACGGACCTGAAGGCCGCATCAATTTCCCGGGAACCTCAGGGGAAAACTGGATGTGGAGAATGAAGGAAGGCGCCTTTACGGACAGTATAAAGGGCGTTATAGCTGAGATAGTGGGAGTCTACGGACGTTATCAGAAGGCTCTGCCTAAACCTGAGCCTGTAACGGATACTGTTTCCGAGGAAGATAAGGAGGGCGCCGAGACTGATGATCCTGATTAATGCAGATAAAGAACAGGAGTCTTTGTGACATTAACAGGAAACATGAAAGTGTATTATAAATGAAAAAGCCAGGGGCTTCGGCCTCTGGCTTCTGTCAGCTTTTAAGATATATAACTCTGATCAGTTAACCGCAAAGTTGGCCTGGGCCTGATTCTTTGCAAGGTCACTTACATAAACAGTTATGGAATCTGCGGCCATGGAGAAGGTGATTCTTCCGGTGGTCTTGTTAACATCTGTAGGTTTCAGATTGTTTCCGAGACTGTCTACGGCGTAGATGGAATCCCAGTCAACACCTGACTGTGTATCTGAAACTTCAAACTCAAGATATCCTGCTCCGAGAACAACAGAATCTTCATCGATGACGGGATTAGCTTCATCAAGAAGGTTTATCTGAATGTGTGAAGACTTGGTCATGTTGTTTATGGCAACTGCAGTTACTGTAAGATTACCGTTGTTTGTGAGGGTGCATTTATAGGTGGAACCGTCCTTTTCCAGAGCAACCTCCTGCCCTTCTATGGTTGCGGTGACGGATTTAAGAGGAATGAGAGATGAAACCTTAAATGATACCTCTGCATTCTGATAATCCTTTGTGTCCGGTTCTGAGGCTTTTATAGTAGGAGCCTGAATTACAAAGAGAAGTACAAGTCCGTTTATAAGAACGTATGGAATCAAAAAGCCTGCCAGAAAACGAAAAAGCCCTGAATGTGTTGCTGCGGGTTTCGGCTTGATCTGGGTGTTGTGAGCTGCATAACGTGAGGTGCGTCTATCTGTATAATTTCTTGCCATAATTACCTTCCATTACTTATATTTTTAGCCATAATTTGCGATAAGTATAACAAAATGAAACTTGCGTTACAAGAAGCTTGTTGTTATACTTACTTAATACTTAATTAAATTTTCTAGAAAATTCATTCTTGGTTTCCAGAGTTTTTTCCAATATTTTTATAAAGTAAAAAAGTATATTGAACATAACATAGTACTCTTTCATAAGTAAATATAATTATGTTAATTGTGCCGCTTTAAGGAGGTTACATGGCAGACGAAAAAGATGAGAAAATGACAGCTGACGAAAAGCCTGTTGTGAAGAGGACAAGAGCTAAGGCGGTCAAAAAAGAGGATTCTTCAGAAGGTACAGAGAAAAAGGCTGTAAGAAAGCCAAGAGGCAGAGCCCAGTCTAAAAGTGATGAAGCTGAGTCTTCCGAGATGGCGGAGAACCAGCCGGAAACTGCTGCTTCTGAAAAGCCTCGGAAGCGTACGGTTACCCGTCGTTCCTCTAAAAAAGCAGCGGAGGAAGCTGCTTCGGAGGCCGCTATAGAAGCGACAGAGACTTCGGAACAATCAGAAAACAAGGATGAAAAGTCTGAGACAGAAAGAACTGTTCGAAAAAGAGCAAC
>Ga0256404_1013441_pt1 | contig 10370 bp, 5 predicted proteins | sample RumenRJG_01DNA_FD_185990 | JGI IMG/M metagenome (GOLD analysis project Ga0256404, IMG submission 185990) | Bovine rumen microbial communities from Lethbridge, Alberta, Canada - RJG_01 | ecosystem: Host-associated > Mammals > Digestive system > Stomach > Rumen | place: Canada: Alberta | collected...
TGGGAAAATGGCCTACTTTCTCCTTTCGACCTTCAAAGTTACTCTTTTTTGACGTCATGATTGCCATATAGAACGAAATAGTGTTATAATCGGTTTTGTTTTGGGCGCGCCCAATGAGGGTCTAACCCCTAACACCCCGTTCGGTCGGATTTGCAATCCGACCGCTGTTGAGTATAAGGATTTGCAATCCGAGACAAAACTTTGCGGATTATAAATCCTTATACTCATTTACGTCGGGATTACAAATCCCGCCGAACGGGCATTGCTCGAGCAAAGCTCGGCACTGCGCTCGTTGGCACGAGATTTTCAAAATTTCGAAGAAATTTCCCTCTCTAACCTCTAACCTTCAAGTCCCCGTTCGGTCGGATTTGTAATCAGACCGCTGTTGAGTATAAGGATTTGCAATCCGAGACAAAACTTTGCGGATTATAAATCCTTATACTCATTTGCGTCGGGATTACAAATCCCGCCGAACGGGCATTGCTCGAGCAAAGCTAGGCACTGCGCTCGTTGGCACGAGATTTTCAAAATTTCGAAGAAATTTTCCTCTCTAACCCCTAACCTCTAACCTTCAAGTTCTAAAGTGCTGGCACTTTAGAAACTTGATTCACAGGCGGAAGCCGACCGAGATGTTGATGTCTTGGCTGGAGTTGAAGAAACTGTTGTTGGGGCTGCGATACCAGTGGCCATCGCTCACGAAGTTCAGACCATAGGACCACTTCTTGCGGTTGAGCACCAGGGCAAGCTTGACGCGGATGTTGGTCGAGAGCATGTAGCGGGCACCCTCGACGTTGGTGGGATGGGAGTGCCGCAGGCCCAGGCTGGGGATGGCGGTGATGTTGATCAGCCAGCGGGGGTGTGGAACCCAACTGTAGCCGTAGCCCACAAGCACGCTGTAGTCGCGATAGGTGAAACGGTAGTCTTGAAGGCTGTCGGGCAGATAGGCCTTCATCGATTCGCTCAACCAGTCAAAGTCCATGTCGATGTCCTGATGATTGGCATGGATGCCGAGGATGAACGAGCCGGCGCTGCGCCGCTGGTGACGTGAGATGCCGTAGGCGGCCGACTGGCAGTAGCGACTGTGGTTGAAGAAGTAGTAGACGTAGGCACCGTAGGCCTCGCGCGACAGCCCCTGGAACTCGTAGGTGCGCCAGCGGTCTTTGCCGAAGCTGCCCAGGCGGTGGATGTTGATGTCGCTGCGGTCTTTGGTATAGTACCACTCGACCGAGATGCGCGAGGTGTTGATCGAGCCGTCAAACCGGCGGTTGTCGAGGCGGCGCCGGGTGAACACGTCCTTGAGGTTGAGCATATAGCCAAAGCCGATGCCCTTATAGGAGATGTGCGCCCCAAACTTGGTGGTGATGTTCGACGACATGCCGATGGCCATCCGGTGCGGGGTCAGATGGCCGGTGTAGGTGTCAAACCAGTTGTTGCACTTGAGCGTGAAACGCCACTTGTTGTCAAAGCCCTCGACATAGGTCGTGTCGTAGGTGTACAATGCCTGCTTGACCCAACGTGCGGTCTTGTAGACCGTCTTGACAAACTTGGGATAATGCGTGATGGTGTCGTTGATGTTGATGCGCAGGTGGCGCAACTCATCCTTCCAGTTTTTGGCCGGAGCGATGCTGTCGGCTGTTACACACTGGACACTGTCGGTCGTCATGCAAGCGGCACTGTCGGTCGTCATGCAAGCGACACTGTCGGTTGGTGCCTGGCACCAACCGACGGCGGCAGCCAGCAGGGTGAGCAATATGACGGCGAGTCGGGTCATGGCGCGGCGGTGGGATGGACGGTGGTGGTGTCGACGTGGACGCTGTCGGGCTGATGGCGGCGCCGGCGCAGCAAGTCAAAGGGCTTGTCGAAGTCGTGTTTCCACACAATGCCGACCCCCTGCGTGGTGAGTGCGTTGCGCACATAGTAGTTCTGGTCGTTGAAGTGGTTGTAGGCCTTGAGGCGCAGCGTGCCCTGGCTGTTGAGCAGATACTCGATGTCAAAGTCGCCGATGAAGTTACTGCCCGACCGCGTGTTGTAGGTGTTGTCGCGATAGCCGAAGTTGCCGTTGAACAACAGACGGTTGTTGAGCAGCTGGCTGGACAGTGCCAGGTCGACCTCCATGTCGCTGAAGTCGCCTCGTGCGCTGCGGAAGGCTGGCGAGATGCTCCACTTTTCGCTCAGCTTGCCCAGCACGCTCGACAGGCCCGACGACAGGGTGCTCGATGCCACCGAGGTCAGTTCGTTGCCCGTGCGCGTGGTGTTGGTGTAGTCGGGGGTGTAGAACCGATTCAGGGCCAGCAGATAGACAATCTGCTGGTTCATCATCTCGTCGGTGCTGATGATGCTGCGCACCTTGCGGTAGGCATCGGTGGTGAGCGTGGGAAACTCGAGGTCAAACGAGATGTCGGGTTGGCTCATCGGCCCGCGGGCACGCAGCAACGCGTGCACCGGGACGTTGGTGCGGGTAATCTCTTTGTCGTTGGCGAATGCCTGGTCCAGGTCGCGGATGTTGGCCGTGAGCGAATAGACGGCCTCGATGTCGAGCACTGCGGCAAAGGGGTCGCCCTGGAAACTGATCGACGAGCCGTCGCGGATGGTGAAGTCCTTGATGATGATGTCCTGCAGGGTGAAGTTATAGTCACCCTTCTCGAGCACATACTTTCCGAACATAGTCATCTCGTCGGCGTCGTTGTAGGTCATGCGCAGGTTGCCGCGCCCTGTGGCTCTGATTTGGTCACCGCCCACAGGGTCCATGACAATGACCAACTGCGCATCGGGGGTGATGTCGCCCTGCAGGTCAATGTTGTAGTGGGTGGGGATATCCTCCTGGCTGCTCTGCACCTGACGGGTGAGCTCGCGCACAATCGCGGGAACCGTGTCAATCGGCTCGATAGCCGGTGCCGGAGCATTCTTGGCCTCCCGGTCATGGAAGGTGATGAAGCTGTATTCGCTGGCTTCCTCGGTGTCGCTCAGCACAAAGGTGAAACGGCTGCGCGGCGCTGTCTGCATGTTCACCTTGATGTCGACCACACCAGGCTCGCCGGTGACAAATGCCGAACCATTGCCATAGACCGTGCCATGCCACACGGCATTGTCCTTGGCACTGGTGTCGTAGCACAGCAGGTTGCGTGCCCCGGTCACTGCAAAGCTGAACACCGGGTTGTGGAAACAGTCATGGCGCAGCCAGCCGTCCAATGTGCCATCGTGGCCGTCACGGTCGTGGATGCGCACGCCGTCAAAGGTGATCAGTCCCGGCACCATGTGCACCGAGTCGCCGGCGCAAGTATAGTAGACATTGGTGTAGTCGAGCTTGAACAGCAGCGAGTCGACCTTGAGGTCGCCATAGAGGTTGATGTCGTGGAAGTTGCCCAGCAGCACGGCGTGGCCCGAGGCGGCACCACGCACATCGCTGGTGAACGCCTTCATGAACGGTTGCATGAACGCGATGTTGACGCGCCGGGCCTGGAAGTCAAGCCACAGCGAGTCGTCGGCAATAAAGATGCCGCCATCCACCACTGCCCCACTGCCGTCGGCATGCTCGATGTCGGCATGCAGCGACACGGCTTTCTCGTCACCCAGCCACTGGCTGCGGATGTCGGCATCGCCCAACACGGCATGGTTATAGGCCAGGTCGGCCACATGCAGCCCGGTGGTGAACAACCGTGGAGCCTTGGTATAGAGGTCACTGGCATAGAAATCGCCCGTCGCGCGGCCACCAAACACCACATTGTCGATGTTCAGCGTCTCGAACACATAGTCCAGGCTGACATCGCCCAGCTGCAGCACCAACTCGTCGTCAGGATTGTCTGACACACGGCCATTGATGCGGACAAACTGCTGGTCGCACTGTCCGGCCAACCCCTGCACGGTGATGTCGCGACCATCGACAACCACCCGGCCGGGCAGCACTTGCCATGCCGTGTCGTTGAACACCAGCCGCGACGGGTTGACACCGATGTCAGCGCGGATGCGACGGTCGGCTCCCCGCGAAAGCACACCCAGCAGATTGAAGTTGCCCGAGAAGTCACGCTCGCGCTCGACGTTCCAGGCCAGGTTGGTGGCCAGCGAGTCGCCCTGGCCATAGGCATTGAGGTCAACATGAATTTTCCCCTTTTTCGACGGCAAGGTGGTGTGTGCCTCGATGAGCATACGGTGGGTCACACTGTCGAGCACGGCTGTCAGAGAGGTCTGCTCGATGATATTTTTTTTGCCCTGCAGCAGATAGGGAGCGTTCAGGCGCACATCAAAGCTGTGGGCCGTCTCGTCAAGGTGGCCGTTGAGGGTGGTCTTGTAGAGCAGTTTGACCGGCAGATTGACAAATGACTGAAGCTCGTCGCTGGGCTCAATGATGACATGGAAGTCGACATCGTTGGGCCGCGAACTGTGATAAACACGGTTATAGGCACCAAACAACTGGGGGAATGTCTCGCTGAGCATCGTCTTGACCGACGGAACAAGGGTGGCAAAGTCAAACGAGCCGCTGACATCGGCCTGGACGAAGTCGGACGTCAGGCGAATGCTCTGTGGCGATGACGCATTGTCGGCCGTCACCGACACGGCACCGATGTTCAGCGTCTGTTCTGCCTTGGTCAGGCTGATGTCGCTCAACTCGAGCCAACCGGTGGCACGGTCGGCACGATTGCCGCTGAACGAGCCCGCCGCCTTGAGCGATACCATCTCTATTGGCGAGCCTGACAGCTGCGGCAAGCGTTTGAGCATCACCTGCGACGCATCGGCAACAAAGTCAAACTGCGACTGCTCGCCAGCCAGGGTGGCACGGCCCTCGACGTTCACCTTGCCCATGGGGTCGTTGATGGCCAAGCTGCCATCGTAGGTCTGGTTGTCGGCGGTGACATGGGCGGTGATGTCATGATAACGATTGCCCTGCAGGTCGATGTAGTTAATGTGCCCGTCCAGACTGCCCGACAAGGCCTTGCCCACGATGGCGGCATCAACATCGGCGTCAAGCGACACTTCACCCAGCAGCGGCTGCTTGTCCACCAGACGACCCAGGTCGAATTGCGAGGTGGTCACATGTCCCTTGACCTGGTGCGCGCCATTGGCAGCCTTCTGATAGGTGCCAAGCAGCGCCACTTGCCCAAGCCCGGTGGTGATATCGCCATCGATGTGCAGGTGGCTGGTCGTGCCTGATGCCGAAACGCGGGTCATAACATGGTCGCACCGCGACAGTATCTCACCCACCTGTGGTGACAGCGAGGGCAATGCCTTCACCAGACGGTCAATCATCGGGCGACTGACCTTGAGGTCGCATTGGGGTAAGTCGAACGACAACGTCGCCCGGTCCTTCAGGCCTGTCACCGAGCCGGCGAGATTGGCCGACAAGCCTCTGTCATGGTCGTGCAGACTGAACAACGGCAGCTCCAGGTGGTCGCTATCGCCACGCACCACGGCAGTGAGTGTCAGCGGCTGGACAAAGCTGCGCAACTGCGGCACAAAAGAGGCAAAGTCGCTGGGTGTGATCGTGCTGGTGGCTATGTTCAATTGGTGTGTCGTCAGCGGCAACTCCTTGCCTAGCTGATTGAGCGCAGAATAGCGCAGCTGGATATCGCCCAGATGGATGTTGGAATGAGGCAGCTCGAGCTGGATATCCTTGACATCAAGCTGCTGCTGGGTGATGGTGACGTGCGTGGCAAAATGCTTGACAGCAAACCCACTGCCCTCGGCCAGCGACAAACGCTTGACCTCGATGTCAAAGTCGTCGTTCTTGAGCCGCGGCAACGACACATCGGCGCGCAGGTTGCCCACATGGATGTGGTTGGGATCGAAACGGTCGGCAAGGCGCGGCTGGTCCAGAACATCATAGCTGAAGTCGCACTTGCGGATGACCACATTGCGAATCTCGAGGTCAAACGGCTTGGGAGGCTCGTTGCCCTTGGGCTTGAGACGGTCAATGATAAACTGCAAGTTTGTGTCGCTCTGCTTGTCGGGGCGTGTGATGCGTGCGTGCAACCCCACCAGTTCAGCGTAAGTCAACACAATCTTCTGCTTTGACAGCAAGTCAAACAGACTGATGCCCGCACCCAGTTTGTCGACCACGAGCAGCGAGTCGCCATTAAGGTCAGGAATCAGCACATCATTGAGTGTGACCTGGTCAAACGGTTCGATGCTCACCCGCCCGACGGTCACCGGGGTCCCGAGATATTCGGTCAACGCCTTCTCGCCCTCTGCCTTGATCTTGTTCTGCACCCACGGCATCGACAGGGCCAGATAGATGCCCGCAAACAGCAGTATCGCAGCAAGCAACAGCGACACGACGACCGTGCGGATGGGGTTGTATATGTTACGGGCAATCTTGTTCAATTGAGTTCCGAGTTTCGAGTTCAGAGTTGTTTGCTGTCCACTGTTCGCTATTCGCTGTTCGCTGTTAACAATCAAGAAGCGACAGCCACAGCGCGGCGGTGGCATCGCTGGGCATGCGCCAGTCGCCGCGAGGCGATAGCGACACACTGCCCACCTTGGGGCCATCGGGCAGGCACGACCGCTTGAACTGCTGCTGGAAGAAGCGGCGGCAGAACACCTTGAGCCACTTCATCACTGTCGCGTCGTCGTAGGTGTCAACAAAGGTGCGCCGTGCCAGGAAGTAGATCTTAGCGGGGCTGTAGCCATGGCGCAACATGTTGTAAAGGAAGAAGTCGTGCAACTCATACGGGCCAATGATGTCCTCAGTCTTCTGCTTGATCTGCCCCTGGTTGTCGGCCGGGGTTAGCTCGGGACTGATGGGGGTGTGCAGCACGTCGAGCAGCGTCTCGTGGATGGTGAGCGACTGCGGGTTGGTTGTCTCAAGCTTTGAGGCAAACCACATCACCAGATGTTTGGCCAGCGTCTTGGGTATGCTGCCGTTGACATTATACATCGACATGTGGTCGCCGTTATAGGTTGCCCAGCCCAGTGCCAGCTCTGACAGGTCGCCGGTGCCCAGCACCATTCCCCCGGTCTTGTTGGCAAAGTCCATCAATATCTGTGTGCGTTCGCGGGCTTGGGCGTTCTCGTAGGTCGTGTCGTGGGTCGACAGGTCGTGTTCGATGTCGGCCAGATGCTGTGCGACGGCATCGGCGATGCCAATCTCTTTGACTGTGATGTCCAGGGCACGCATCAGTTCGAGCGCATTGGTCAGTGTGCGGCCGGTGGTGCCGAATCCGGGCATGGTGATGCCATAGATGCCCTTGCGGTCAAGGCCCAGCCGGTCGAAGGCACGCACAGCAATCATCAGCGCCAACGTGCTGTCCAACCCGCCCGAAATGCCCACGACCAGCGCCTTGCAGCCGGTGTGCTTGAGCCGGCGCATGAGTCCCTCGGTCTGGATGTTGACAATCTCCTCGCAGCGTGTGTCAAGACGCGACACTTCTTGGGGCACAAAGGGCAGGCGGCGCAGGTCGCGTTCCAGAGCCAGTTGCTCATAGTCCAGACCACTGAAATTGAGGGGCTGCCGCCGATAGGCGCGCAGGTTGCGCTGTCGGCAGTCGCCAAAGCTACCGTTGATGCGGCGCTCGTTGTCCAGTGCCTCAATGTCGATGTCGGCCACGACCAGCTGCGGCTCGGCAAGGAAACGCCTGCCCTGTCGCAGGATGGTGCCGTTCTCGGCGATGACACAGTTGCCGGCAAAGACCAGGTCGGTGGTCGACTCGCCGAAACCAGCCGACGCATAGACGTAGGCGGTAATGCAGTGGTTGCTCTGGTGGCGGATGAGGTCGATCAGATAGTCATGCTTGCCAACCAGCTCGTTGCTGGCCGACAGATTGACCAGCACGTTGGCGCCATTGACGGCAGCCAGCGACGATGGAGCCACCGGCACCCACAGGTCCTCGCAAATCTCGATGCCGATGCAGGCCTTGCCCATGACAAACAGCATGTCGGTGCCGAAGGGAACCTCTTGGCCTGCAACAGTGAGCGTGGCGTCGCGCAGGTCGGCCGCAGCGGCGGTGAACCAGCGTTTCTCATAGAACTCCTTGTAGTTGGGAAGATAGGTCTTGGGCACAGCCCACATCCGTCCCCCTTGCATCACAACTGCACAGTTGTACAGACGGTTCTGGCACCGCAGCGGAGCACCCACGATGATGACGATATCGTCGTCGGCAAACTCACAGGCGATGGCACTGACGGCCTGTTCGGCTGCGTCCAGCAGCAGGTCGTTGCCCAGCAAGTCGGCGCATGTATATCCCGTGACGGCCATCTCGGGCAGCACTACCAATTGTGCATGTGCCTCGATGGCGTGCCGCACCTGCAGCACGATTTGGTCTGTATTGTATTGCACATCAGCCACGTTGACTCCTGGCACTGCGGCAGCGACACGCATCATGCCATAGTCGGGAGCCTGTTTCAATTCTATCTTTGCCATTTTGCTTGAAGTTTTAAACCTACAAAAGTACTCATTTTTGACCAAACTCGCCAATTTCGGGGAAAAAATCAATTTAACCCATGCAAAAAGTGAGCCCATAGAGGCTCACTTTCTGTTAGAATTCGTTAAACAAGGCAGATTTCTCAATTCATCGGCTTGAACTGGCTGTCATAGCGCAGCTCAGTGCCGTCCTCAAGTACAACCTCATAGTTGCCCTTCTTGTCCTTGGCCATCTTGACAACGCGAGAGGTCAGGCCGCTCTTGCTCATGTTCATTTTGATGCGACCGTCCACCATCCGGGCCGGAATCTCGCCCTCATTGGCCTCGATGCGGCTCCACTGGCCATGCTTGTCAAACACCACCACTGTGGTGTTGGCCAGCACAACGGTGTACTCGTCCTTGATTTTCTTAGTCTTGGTGTAGGCTTCGGTCACCTCAACGTCAGGGAAGTAGGCCTTGAGGTTGTTTAATGCCAAGTTGGGCAGTTTTTTCACCTCGACGGGATACTTCTCGTCTTGGGCCCACAGCACGGTGCTGCACAGCAGCATCACAGCAGCAATGATAATCTTCTTCATTTTGTTACCAAATTATAATAGGTTCGCTTGCTCATAATCAATAATCAGTGTGCAAGTTAGACTAGAAAAACTCATGTCGGTCAAAGCGATTGATTTTGGTTGACCGAGAGTGGAATGCAGTCACATCTGCTGACGTCAACACGTCAAAGCAGGGCGTCAATCTTGGCCTTGAGGTCATCGTGGGAGATGGTGCCCACTTGGCGGTCAACCAGCTGCCCGTCCTTGAAGAAGAGCAGTGTGGGGATGTTGCGCACGCCATACTCGATGGGGGTGTCATCGCCCTCGTCAACATCAAACTTGCCGATGAGCACACGGCCCTCATACTCGGCTGCCAGTTGTTCGACAATGGGTGCGATAGCCTTGCACGGGCCACACCATTCGGCCCAGAAGTCAACGACTACGGGACGTCCCGATTCAATCTCTTGCTTGGTGTTCTCTTCAGTGAATTTGAAAGCCATAATGTGTTTGTAATATTAATGTTATTCGTTTAGGGGTGATTTTGCGTTGCAAAGTTACGACAAAGTTGACTGAATTGGCAAACTTTCGGCCGAAAAAAATTTAAATCTTGTGCAAGCGAGTGCAGAGCCGAGCTCGCTCGCGCTATGCCGAGCGCAGCCAAGATTATCTAAATCTTGTGCAAGCGAGTGCAGAGTCGAGCTTGCTCGCGCTATGCTGAGCGCAGCCAAGATTAAACATCGACATTGATTTTGTAGTCTATCTCAACGTCTTCGAGGGCATCAATCAGCTTCTTGCTCATGGCAATGTGCGACTTGGCACGCAGGGTGACATGACGGTTGCTCGATGCATCGAAGATGCGGAAGAACAGCTCACAACCGCTGGTGACACCTTTGGTGAACGGAACGATGACATCGGCCTTGCGCAGTTCATCGTCGTTGAGCATGATGAGGATGTTGCGCACCACCTTGCCCTTGCTGTCCTCGAGCAGCGAGATTGACTTGACATTAAATTTGGCGTCTTCTTGGTTATAGCGCAACTGATAGGCGCCGCGCACGATGATGGGCGTGCCCACGATGCCATACTTGTTAAAGTCGATAAAGTTCTGCCCAAAGAGCATAAACTCGTAGGTGCCGCTGTAGTCCTCGACCTTGAGAATGCCAAACTGACCGCCCTTTTTGCCCATGCGTGTGCTGTAGCCCACCACTAGTCCGGCCACGGTCAGCTCCTGGTCGATATGTTTGTTCTTGTTGGGGAGTTCGGCCAACGTTGTGTTGCAGCCATATTTCACCTCAAAGTAATAGGGGTCCAGCGGATGCGCCGACAGGTAGATGCCCACCAGCTCCTTCTCCTTGCTCAGACGCTCCATGATGTTCCACGGCTCGGCCTTCGGTATCTCGGGTTTGGCCACTTCCAGTGGCTCGATGTCGCCAAACAGCGAGTTCTGCATCGACGACTGGCCGGCCTGGAAACGCTGGCCAAACTTTGTG
>Ga0256404_1013443_pt1 | contig 10369 bp, 5 predicted proteins | sample RumenRJG_01DNA_FD_185990 | JGI IMG/M metagenome (GOLD analysis project Ga0256404, IMG submission 185990) | Bovine rumen microbial communities from Lethbridge, Alberta, Canada - RJG_01 | ecosystem: Host-associated > Mammals > Digestive system > Stomach > Rumen | place: Canada: Alberta | collected...
TTCGATCACGGTGAAGGCGGGATATATCTTTTTACATGAATTAAATTATTCTTACGGAGATATTTTATTTGAGGTACGGTCTGAGGTACTGTCCGGTATAAGATCTGTCGCAGGCAGCCACCTCCTCGGGAGTACCCTGAGCGACGATATAGCCGCCGCCGTCTCCGCCCTCAGGACCAAGATCGATGATATGGTCAGCCACCTTTATCACATTGAGGTTATGCTCGATGACAAGGACTGTATTTCCCTGGTCAGTAAGGCTCTGAAGGACATCTATCAGGCGGTGTACGTCAGCTGTATGGAGACCGGTAGTAGGTTCGTCAAGTATATAGATAGTCCGTCCTGTTGCACGTTTAGAAAGCTCTGTGGAGAGCTTGACACGCTGAGCTTCTCCGCCGGAAAGAGTAGTCGCAGGCTGTCCTATGCGGATATATCCAAGACCAACATCCTGAAGGGTTTTGAGCTTTCTTGCGATCTTTGGCAGGTGCTCGAAAAACTCCACACCCTCATCAACAGTCATTTCCAGAACATCGTAAATGGACTTTCCCTTATAATGGACTTCCAGTGTCTCACGGTTATAGCGCTTGCCCTTGCAGACTTCACAGGGGACATAAATATCCGGCAGGAAGTGCATTTCTATCTTGATTATACCGTCGCCCTCGCAGGCTTCACAGCGTCCTCCCTTGACATTGAAGGAGAATCTTCCGCTGGTATAACCATGAGCCTTAGCGTCGGGAGTTTTTGCGAACAGGTCACGGATATCGCTGAAAACTCCGGTATAGGTTGCAGGGTTTGAGCGGGGAGTACGTCCGATAGGGGACTGGTCGATACAGATGACCTTATCCAGCTCTTCCACACCCTCCATTGAGGAGAATTTGCCCGGTCTTGTCTTGGCTCTGTTGAGATTAGCGGCAAGATATTTATGGATTATCTCGTTGACAAGCGAGGATTTTCCGGAGCCGGAAACTCCGGTAACACAGATGAGTTCTCCGAGTGGGAGCTTTACATCGATATTTTTGAGATTGTGTTCAGCAGCACCGTGTACTGTCAGGAATTTACCGTTTCCCTTTCGGCGCTTTTTGGGTACATCGATTTTCTTACGGCCGCTGAGATACTGTCCGGTTATGGAATCCTTGCATTTCAGAAGCTTGTCAACTGTACCTGAGAAAACGACCTGACCGCCGTTTACTCCTGCACCGGGGCCGATGTCAACGATATAATCAGCGGCGAGCATAGTGTCATCGTCGTGTTCGACAACGATCAAAGTATTGCCCAGGTCACGGAGACGCTTAAGAGTTGCGATAAGCTTGTCGTTGTCACGCTGATGAAGGCCTATGCTTGGCTCATCAAGAATATAGAGCACTCCCACAAGTGAGGAGCCTATCTGTGTTGCAAGTCTGATACGCTGGCTCTCACCGCCGGAAAGTGTACCGGATGAGCGGGAGAGCGTAAGGTATTCAAGACCTACGCTTCCAAGGAATCCCAGGCGCTCTTTTATCTCTTTGATAATTCTTTCGCCCACAAAGCTGTCATGCTTCGAGAGCTTTATCTCCTTGAAGAAGGTGAGAGCATCCTTGACGGAAAAGTCTGTGAGGTCGCTGATGTTCTTGTCACCGACAGTTACCGCCAGGTACTCGTCCCTGAGCCTTTTTCCGTGGCAGACAGGACAGTCGACTTCGCTCATGTATTCTTCTATCTCATTTTTTGAAGATTCACTTGAGGTCTCACGGTAGCGTCTTTCCAGATTGTTGATAACTCCCTCAAACGGGGATGTGTATTTTCCGCCGCCCAGAGAAGACGGCCGCCTGAGCTCCAGCGGTTCAGTGCCGGTGCCGTAGAGGAAGAGGTCAAGCTCGGACTTTTTCAGCTTTTTCACAGGGACATCTATATCCACACCGTATTTTTCGGCAATGGCTTTATAGTACATTGTTGCTATTGAAGTTTCATCAAGACTGTTCCAGCCGGAGGCGTTTATAGCTCCCTCCATTATTGAGAGCTCCTTGTTCGGGACAACCAGGTCAGGGTCGATGTGACGGAATACTCCCAGACCTGTACACTTCGGGCAGGCTCCCATAGGATTATTGAAGGAGAACATTACCGGTTCCAGCTCACCAATGCTGATGTTATGCTCAGGACAGGCGTAATTTTGGGAGAAAAGCATATCCTCGCCGTCCAGTACATTTACAAGAGCCAGACCTTCTGTGAGACTGAAAACAGTTTCGAGGCTGTCAGTGATACGGGACTGTATACCTTCTTTAACGATTATACGATCAACAACTATTTCGATGTTGTGTTTTTTATTTTTGTCCAGTTTTATCTCCTCGGAGAGCTCATACATTATACCATCGATACGCACACGTACAAAACCGGATTTTCTTGCACTTTCAAGTTCCTTTGTATACTGACCCTTTCTCCCTCTGACTATAGGTGCCAGGAGCTGTAATTTTGTGCCTTCCGGAAGCTCCATTATGGTATCCACCATCTGGTCGATGCTCTGCTGGGAGATCTCTCTGCCGCAGACCGGACAGTGTGGGATACCAATTCGTGCATAGAGCAGACGGAGGTAGTCGTAGATCTCTGTGACAGTACCAACAGTGGAGCGGGGGTTTTTTGAAGTTGTTTTCTGGTCAATTGAAATAGCAGGGGAGAGGCCTTCGATGCTGTCCACATCAGGCTTTTCCATTTGTCCCAGAAACATACGGGCATAGGATGAGAGACTCTCAACATAGCGCCGCTGACCGTCGGCATAGATAGTGTCGAAGGCAAGGGAAGATTTTCCGGAGCCGGAGAGTCCGGTCATGACGATGAGCTTATCTCTTGGAAGCTCCACGTCTATATTTTTGAGGTTATTGGCACGAGCGCCTTTGATGATTATTTTATCAGTCATAATTACTCCTTAAAAAAGATAAAAACGCCGAAGGGGTATGAGAATGTTCCTATTGTAGGGGCGCTCAGTGGGCGCCCGGCTCTGCGAGCCGATCGATCGGGCAGTAATTTTGCCGGTCAAGCCGGGGGGAGAAGTAAGGAGCGGCCGTCCGGATTCGCTTTGCTGTCCGGACTGCTTTTCAGGAAGGGCTCTGCCCTTCCTCGCACACCTTCCTGCCAGAGGAATAACCCCTAACAGGGCCGTCCCCTCTGTCACTTCGTGACATCTCCCCACACTGTGGGGAGTCACCCTCTGGACTCCCATTTCTTGTCGCCGTCGGCCTTGTTTATTTTTCTCCTTTTAATTCCTTTATCCTGTCACGGAGATATGCAGCGTGTTCAAATTCAAGCAGCTTTGCAGCATTCTTCATCTCTATCGTCAGCTTGTCGATAAGCGCCTGTTTTTCTGCAGCAGAAAGCTTCTTCTGCTTTGTCTTGGCCTCTACCTTCTTCTTGGAGGTTATCTCCAGAACGTCACGAACTCCCTTGATGATGGTTTTTGGCACTATGCCGTGTTCCTGATTATAGGCCATCTGCAGACTTCTTCTGCGCTCAGTCTCGGTGATAGCTCTATCCATGGAACCGGTAACAGTGTCAGCATACATTATTACCTGACCCTGTGCATTTCTTGCGGCACGGCCTATGGTCTGTATCAGCGAGGTCTCGCTTCTGAGGAAGCCCTCCTTGTCTGCATCGAGTATAGCGATAAGACTTACCTCAGGGATATCCAGTCCCTCACGGAGAAGGTTTATTCCCACAAGCACATCGAAAACTCCGTTTCGCAGGTCCTTGATTATCTCCATACGCTCGATAGTGTCGATATCGTGGTGGAGATAGCGTACCTTTACTCCAAGCTTTTCGTAGTAGGAGGTAAGGTCCTCGGCCATTTTCTTTGTGAGTGTAGTAACAAGCACACGTTCATTTCGTGCGGCACGGGTATTTATCTCAGAGAGCAGGTCGTCCACCTGTCCCTGAGTAGGCTTGACTATTATCTCCGGGTCAACAAGTCCCGTAGGACGGATGACCTGCTCAACGATAGTATCGGTCTTTTCACGCTCTATCTGTCCGGGAGTTGCGCTGACGTATATAGCCTGATGTATGTGCTGATTGAATTCATCGAAATTCAGCGGGCGGTTATCCATAGCGCTTGGAAGGCGGAACCCGTAGTCCACAAGGGTTGTCTTTCTTGCACGGTCTCCGGCATACATAGCCCTTACCTGAGGCAGAGTAACATGGCTCTCGTCCACTATCAGCAGGAAGTCCTCAGGGAAGTGGTCGAGAAGTGTCTGCGGAGTGCTTCCGGCTGGACGTCCTGCCAGTACACGGGAGTAATTCTCAACTCCTGAGCAGTAGCCCACCTCACGGAGCATTTCCATATCGTAGTGGGTACGCTGTTCGATACGCTGAGCTTCTATGAGCTTGTTATTCTGCTGGAAGTAATCTATGCGCTCGGCAAGTTCACGGTCAAGCTCCTCAAGAGCGGATTCAAGCTTGTCATCACCGACAACGTAGTGGGAAGCAGGGAAGATAGCCGCATGGGAAACGACTGCCTTGACCTCTCCGGTGACCACATTTATTTCGGAGATACGGTCTATCTCATCGCCGAAGTATTCAACTCTTACGGCAGTATCAGAGGACATGGCAGGGAATATCTCCACAACATCGCCTCTTACTCTGAACTTATTACGCTCGAAGGCAATATCATTTCTTTCGTAGCGTATCTTAACGAGCTCCTCGATGAGCTGGTCACGGGGCTTTTCGGCGCCCTGACGTATAGATACACACATGGAGCGGTATTCCTCAGGGCTTCCCAGTGAGTATATGCAGGAGACAGAAGCAACAATTATAACGTCCCTGCGCTCAGCAAGAGCGGTAGTGGCAGAGTGTCTCAGCTTATCTATCTCGTCATTGATAGAAGAGTCCTTTTCGATATAGCTGTCTGTGCTGGGGACATAGGCCTCCGGCTGATAGTAATCGTAGTATGAGACGAAGTATTCCACAGCATTATCCGGAAAGAATTCACGGAATTCCGAGCAGAGCTGTGCAGCAAGTATTTTATTGTGAGCAAGTACAAGTGTGGGTTTATTGACCTTTGCGATAACATTTGCCATAGTAAAGGTCTTTCCGGAGCCGGTAACTCCCAGGAGTATCTGTTCCTTTTTACCGGACTCTATACCGCTTACCAGAGAGTCTATAGCTTTGGGCTGGTCTCCGGCGGGAGCGTATTCTGAGTGAAGGATGAATCTGTCCATGTGACCTCCTTATCGATACGGATTGACATACATTATATTATAACACATATGTACAGAAAAATAAAGAGGTACGAACATATTTTCTTTATTTAATTTAAAAAGTATGGGAGACCAGCTGGTCTCCCATAATATCTCATATTTAATATCGGCTCATCAGGAGCTCTTTCTGAAGTTGTTGTCAGTGAGTATCCTTGCAAAGATAAGTCCGAGAGGAAGTGCAGTTACTATAAGGAAGGCCTTTGACAGCCAGAGCGCTCCTGTTGAAACGTCATTGAGTCCCATATAGTAGATGCCCTTATACATGAACATTCCCGGTACCATGATAACGATCGATGGTACAGTTATAGTTATTCTCGGCCAGCCGATCCACTTTTTCATTGCAGATGCCATAAGTCCTGCGGAGAGAGCTCCGATAAATGCAGCTGCACTTACGGGAATATCAGTGAAGTCGATGAGTTCAAGTCTGAGGGTATTTGCGATCATTCCGACACAGCCTGCGGTAAATGCCAGTTTTCGGGGACTGTTGTAAAGGAAGGAGAATCCGTATACACCGCAGAAGCTTGTTATCAGCCTGAAAAGTATCTTCTGCCAGGTCTCAAGGTCAAGCTCTGTGAAATCCGAGGGTGAGAATCTGAATGCCATAGCTGTGAGCCAGCCGGTAAGCGTTGCCATACCTATTATAAGAAGAGCATAGGTTATACGTTCGATACCGGAGCGAAGATCCAGCTTTGCAAGGTCTATACCGCCGGTGATAAGCGGAAATCCCGGAATAATAAACAGCATGGAGCAGATATAGCCTGCCTGATGTGATGATGATATATCGAAGATGTTTTCTGCCAGTTTATCAAGGCATACATAGGTGCAGCAGGCAGTAAAAACTCCGACAGCAACATTTGCGAGAAGGGTGATATGTCTTTCCAGCAGCTTTTTGCGGACGAACTGTCCCATGCCGGCACCGAAGAAAGCGAGTATCATCTCCACAGGTCCTCCGCCCAGCAGGAAGGTGAATCCGCAGCAGGCAAGAGCAGCTGCAAGTGCAAGGTTTATAGCCTTATAGTTGGCAGGGAGATTCTGGAATTTATCAAGTATCATATGGAACTGCTCAGCGGAATATTTTCCAGCACGTTCTCCGAAGCCGTCAGCAAAATCCTCTAAGTAGCGGAGCTTTTCTGTATTTATGCCTGTAGTATTTATAGACAGGGCGTTTGTATAGGTCTCGCCGTTTTCGATACAGGTGTATTCGATCGAGAGGAGGCCTATATCTGCACAGCAGGTGATATTGAGAGCTCTTGCTATCTTGTTCATGGAAGCTCTTACCCGCCATGCACCTGTGCCGACGGAAAGCATCATCAGTCCCACTCTTCCCACAAGGGTAGCTTTTTCTTTCAGTGAGGCATTTATGGCCGGAGAAGTATTCTCTGTGTCAACGATATCATGCCATTCAACGGACATATGCTGTTTTCTGAATTTACTCATTTATTCACTTTCCTTTTCGCTGCCGCAAAAATCCCTCCACTTGTGGAGGGATTGATTTTTGCGGAATATTATGATATACTTTAATTACTTTGAGATAAGCTCAAGAGTGTCTCTTGCAATGAGGAGCTCCTCATTTGTAGGAACGATCCAGACCTCTACCTTTGAATCAGGTGTGGAGATCTTTGTGAGCTTGCCTCTGATGGACTTGTTGAGTTCCTTATCGATCTTGATGCCGAAGAAGTCCATATTCTCACATACAGCCTCTCTTACTTCCCATGAGTTCTCACCGATACCACCTGTGAAGAGAACAGCATCGAGGCCGTTCATAGCAGCAGCATAGGAACCGATGTACTTCTGGATCTCGTAAGTGAGCATATCAGAAACGAGCTGAGCTCTCTTGTTTCCTTCGAGTGAAGCAGCCTGAACGTCACGGTTATCAGAACCAACACCTGATACTCCGAGGAAGCCTGACTTCTTGTTCATGTACTCGCTCATCTCTGAAGGAGTGAAGTGGTGCTTATCTGCAACGAAAGTAACAGCAGAGGGGTCAACAGAACCAGTTCTTGTACCCATTACAACACCGTCAAGGGGAGTGAATCCCATTGAAGTATCAACGGACTTGCCGCCGTCAACAGCAGTGATGGAAGAGCCGTTTCCGAGGTGACATGAAACGATCTTGAGATCCTTTACATCCTTGCCCATAGCCTCAGCAAGAGCCTTGGAAACGAATCTGTGGGAAGTACCGTGGAAGCCGTACTTTCTTACATGGAGCTTCTCGTAATCATCGTAGGGAAGACCGAACATGAAAGCCTTGGGGGGCATTGTCTGATGGAAAGCTGTATCGAATACAACTACCTGAGGAACGTTTGCAGGGATAACCTTCTTGCAGGCTCTGAGTGCGAGAGCGTGAGCGTGGTTATGAACGGGAGCGAGCTCACGGAGCTCATCGATCTTCTCGATAACTTCGTCTGTAACGAGTACGGACTTATCGAAAACATCAGCACCCTGTACTATACGGTGACCTACAGCAGAGATCTCGTCCATGCTGTCGATAACCTTTGCGTCTCCTGTAGTGAGAGCCTCAACAAGCTTCATGAAAGCTTCTGTATGTGTGGGGAAGCTGCAATCCTCATCAAGAGTTTTTCCGTTGAAAGCCTTGTGGGAGATGTGGCCGTCGATACCGATACGGTCGCAGTTGCCCTTTGCGATAACACTCTCATCATCCATGTTGATGAGCTGATATTTGAGTGAAGAGCTTCCTGCATTAACAACTAAAATTATCATGTTTTAATTCCTTTCACAGTGATTTTTTGCATCCGTCCTTGCCGGATACAATAATTGCACATAATATTATAGTACGATTTTCCGGAAAATGCAAGAGCTTTTCGGAAATTTATCATACAAAGCCCTGAAAATATCGGAAATACGCAAAACATATCCGGATAAGCTGAAGAATATGTGAAATAAGTGAAACTTTTCCGAAATCCATTGAAATTTATGAAAAGAGGTAGTAAAATGAAAATCACCGGTATCATATGCGAGTATAATCCCTTTCATAACGGACATCTCTATCACATCCGTGAGACGAGAAACAACGGCGCCACCCATATCGTTGCGGTAATGAGCGGTAATTTCGTTCAGCGAGGCGATACGGCGATTATGGACAAGATAGACAGAGCGAGACTTGCTGTCCGCTCCGGAGCAGACCTTGTTATAGAGCTGCCGGTGCAGTACTGCCTTTCCTCTGCGGAGTCCTTCGCAAGGGGAGCCGTTTATCTGCTGGACAGCCTCGGCCCTGTGCAGGAGCTTTCCTTCGGAAGTGAATGCGGAGATGTTGAAAAGCTCAGAAAAGCCCTTGATACCGTTGAAAAGACTGCCCGTGAACACGAGGAAGAGATACGTCAGATAATGGAGAAGGGCTATACCTATCCGAGAGCTCTCAGCTCTGTGATAAAAGGCTCTGACCCGGAGACTGCGGATATAATCTCCTCGCCCAATAATCTGCTTGCCATAGAGTATATGAGAGCACTGAGAGAGTTCTCGTCCGAGATGGAGCCGTTTACGATAAAGCGTATGTACACTCCCCACGACGGAGCTGATACAGTTAACGGATTCGCCAGTGCTTCATTCATCCGTGAGCAGCTTCTTGCTGATAACAATGCCGATGAGATAGGCGAGTATACGACTTCTATCTGGCGGGACGCAGTAAATGAGGCTGTAAGAAACGGAAATATAGCTTCACTCAGCCGTCTTGAGAGGATAATGCTCTACAAGCTCAGGAGCACCACTGCTGAGGAGATAGCCCGGATAAGCGATGTGGGACAGGGGCTTGAAAACCGCATATACGGTGCAAGAATGGCAGGCTCACTTGATGAACTGCTGTTCACAGTAAAGACAAAACGCTATACAATGGCGAGAATAAGAAGAATAATGCTTTCCCTCCTTATAGGCATAACCAAGGAGGATATGAAGCAGCTCCCGCCCTATGGAAGGATACTTGCCTTCAATGAAAGGGGAAGGGAGATACTTTCTCAGGCAAAGAACAAAACAAAGATCCCCTATGCTTCTTCAATAGCCAAGCTCTCCCAGCTCAATGATACTGCCGAGCGCTTTGCTGAGCTGGAAATAAGAGCTTCAGACCTTTACGGTCTTGCTCTTGAGACAGTTACTTCTGCTCAGAAGGACTACAGGGCGAAAATTATGATAGATATGGAGTAATCAACAAATGCTTAAAAAGATCATAGGCACTTCAATTATGGCACTGCTTGCAGCAGCTTCGGCTGTTTCATGCGGATCAAACGTACAGCGAATGGATGAAAACAGTTCTGTCCGCACCGAAACAGGAGAGGTCAACAGGTCGGCTGCTCCTGATGATGTGACACAGACCGTGACCATGCAGGAGCAGACTGAAGAACCAGCCACAGAGCTGCCTACAGAACCCTTTTCAATGGATGTCAGCGTTCCGGAGGGATTTACTCTCCCTCAGTCATATATTATCGACGGCTTCCAGACTGTACTTCAGGAACCGGAGCTCCCTACAGGCTGCGAGGTGACTTCTCTTACAGAGACTCTGAATTACCTGGGATTTGACGTTGATAAGATCACAATGGCTGACGAGTTCATGCCTATAGATCTTGAAGGCGCAGTTATAATGGATGAAGCATATGTAGGTGACCCCAGACTTGACGGTTTCGGATGCAATGCAAATGTAATAGTACAGACCGCAGACAAGTATTTTGCTTCTGTAGATTCACCCTGCTACGGCGAGGACCTTACAGGAAGCAGTCTCAGAGAGGTCTTCTGGCATGTATCCCAGGGCAGACCGGTACTGACATGGGTAACTATAGACCTTAAAGTAACTACTCCTGAGCTTGTATGGACTGCCGGAAACGGAAAGGACTTCATGTTCAACTGGTATCAGCACTGCCTTACAGTGTACGGATATGATCTTGATGAGGGAATAGTGTATGCCGCAGATCCGCTCAAGGGCAATGTTACATATCCCTTGGATGCGTTTGAGACTGTTTATGACCTTATGGGCGATCAGGCAGTGGTGATCTGCGGAGATTCCGGGACAGAGGGACATCATGTCACCACTGAGGCGGAGAAAAGCGTGACAATGCATACTCTCAAGGAGTACAATGAGGAGAAGGCAAAGGCTGAGGAAGCCATTGTTGAGGAAGTAGCAGAAGCTGCTCCTGAGGAAGAGGAGTATG
>Ga0256404_1013444_pt1 | contig 10369 bp, 10 predicted proteins | sample RumenRJG_01DNA_FD_185990 | JGI IMG/M metagenome (GOLD analysis project Ga0256404, IMG submission 185990) | Bovine rumen microbial communities from Lethbridge, Alberta, Canada - RJG_01 | ecosystem: Host-associated > Mammals > Digestive system > Stomach > Rumen | place: Canada: Alberta | collected...
TTACTCACGTTCTATGCAGAAGCAGTATAACAAGGCGAGCATTCATTCGCAAAACTTATATCAAATGCATACTTATGTGACCGAATATGACGAGGAACATAAAGGAAATGTGGATGGAATGCTACTATATGCAAAAACCCAGGAGGACATCGTACCTGATGGTCAAATGAAACATAAGGATGGAAATATTATCTACTTTCGTACGCTGGATTTAAACCAGAGGTTTTCGATGATTTGTGAAAAATTGGATTCTTTAATTGAGGATAGATTATGAGAAAGTTATTATTGTTATTATTAATTGCCTTTTCTTACTCATATTGTAAGGCTCAGGTTAGCTATGGTGACAATTTTCTAGTTGACTATAATGTAAAAATCAATTTGTCTATTGAGAATGATTCCACATTTTTAACTCTGATATTGACATCAGAGAGGCTTAGAATGTCCGATAATCCTAAGATGCTTTTACGTCTTATGGATGATGAAGTTATATTATTAGATGGTCACATGCTTGTCTCAACTAACAAATCTGAAGGTGCTGTTATGATTGGAAATACAGCTGTGGCTATTAATCATTATGTGACAGAAGCTAAATTTCCAATTGCCAAAGAACAAATTGAGCAGTTTTCAAAAGGGATCAAGAAACTTCGTTTGAATACTTCTCCCAAATTTCACGAGAAGGAGTGGCACCGAGATAAAATTGGAAAGAAACTGTTTGCTAAATATAAAGAGAGTAGTGCTAACTCTTTTGAAGACAATTTCTAATTGATAGACAATATGAAATATATAATAAAATTAGGTAAGGTCGGTACGTTTACACTAGAAAAGCAGATAGCGAATAAACTCAAGACGAACTGTGGTTTCTGGGTGACGAAGATACGCAGGTGTTAATAGTTGCAGAAGAATTGAAATAGGAATTTATGGGTAAATTAAAAAAATCATCAATGCATGAAGGGCAAGATAAATTTGCTCGATTTATGCGATTAGACCAGTTGCTTCGTACTCCCGAGGGTCGTACCCTTAATGAGATAATGACAGACCCGCAGATTGACAATATCAGTGAACGATTGCTTCGCGACAATCTTAAAGAACTGGAGGATAAATATGGTGTTGTTTATGAAACTACCCTACATAGAGGGAGAGAGCGTTTGTGGCGGTATAAAGACACTAATTTCTCTATTATGCAGCAAACTTCTAAGGATATGGAAATTATTCGCCATTCACTTGAAAATCTGAGCCTCTTTAGAGGGGATCCTCGTTATGATATGCTTAGGTTTTATTTAATGGGCTTAGAAAAAGGCGTTTCAGAAAACGGTCTCAGTTTTATGTCTTTTGATAATAATAGTGAAGTGATGGGACTTGAATATGTAGAAGGCATATTAGAAGCTATCACTCATAAGTTTCCTCTAAAAATGTGCTACAAACCATTCTCCAAAAATGAATTTACAAGCAATATTCACCCTTATCATCTCCGTCAGTATAATAGGAGATGGTATGTATTTGCTTATTCTGAAGATAAGAAAGAAATTTTGAACTTTCCTTTGGACAGAATTACAAAAATCGAACATTTGAGTAAACCATATATAGATACAGATATAAATTTTGACGAGTATTTTGATGACATAGTGGGAGTGTCAAACTACAAAACTACTGCTGTGGAGAAAGTTGTTTTAAAGGTAAGTAACAAAAGTATTGATTACATCAGGACTAAGCCGCTGCATTGGACTCAGACAGAGCTTAAGGAACTTGGAACAGAGAATCACACTTTTATTCAGTTAAAGCTAAAAGTTAACACAGAGTTAAGAATGCTTCTATTCTCTTATAATGACGCTATTGAAGTCGTGGAACCTTTATGGCTGGTAGAGGAGTTTAGGAAAAAAATAAAGAATATGAGCGATAATTACAAAGTATGAAGAAATCCTGCACACTAATTGGTAAAAAACATTATACCTTTGCAAAGTCTCTGCAAATGTTTGTATACTTGCGAACGATGCCACAAACACCTATGGGCAAAAAAGACGGTGATGTTCTGCTAATTATATAATTATGAATATATTTAAGAAAATTATGGGTTCCTTAGAGATGGAGAAGAAAATGGAGGAACTTAAAACAATATGTGATGAGTATACATATAAGCGGGATCGATTGGTTAAACTCGCCCAACAACTGTTTGAGAAACGTAAAGGCTACGTTAACACCATTTGTACAATCGCTGAAGAATTAGAAAATATCAGCGGCTTACCCAAATGGTGTGAGGAAAGCACGAATGAATGGTTTGAGAACATCCGGGACTTTCAAACTGCTGTAAAATATGAAAATGACCCACAGAAGTTTGAGGAACTTACTATAGAGTCAGGAAGAGCTGCGGCATATTGGGCTGGTGGTGCAGCAGCTGCTGGGGGCGCATTAGGTGCCTTTGGTTCTACTGCGGCAATGTCAGTAGCTACCGTTTTAGGCACAGCTTCAACAGGTACTGCTATCAGTACTTTGTCTGGAGCGGCGGCAACAAATGCAGCATTAGCATGGTTAGGAGGAGGAGCTGTCGCTACAGGAGGTGCAGGTGTGGCAGGTGGAAGTTTTATTTTAGGATTATTTGGACCCATTGGAGCTGCGATTGCTGGTGTCAGTGCTATTAGTGGTATTGCCTTGGTTCGTTCAAAAAACAGGAAACAAGTGGAAAACATAGATAAACATATAGATAGCATCCGACATGACATTCAAAGTCTTGACCAAAAGATACAGCGACTTTGTCAAATTATGAATAGAAGTGACTATAATAATGAAACTCGTTTAAAGCCAACGCTAAAATGGATAAAAAAGATTCAGCCTAAAAAATATAAAGAATGGAATGACGACCAACGACATGAACTGGAGAAATTGGTTAATGTTGTATCGAATACAGTTCAATTAATTAATGAAAGAGTGTAATATGGAGAATGACTATTTACACCTAACCAAGGAAGAACTTCTATCCAAAATTACCCAGTTAGAAATGGAGATTAACGATCTTCAGCAACTAATGGGTAAAGTTAGGGAGCACAAACATAATTATTCAGAAGATTTTGGTTTGGTAGTGGTTGCTCCCATAGAAGGACTGGTCAACGAACTATTGATAAACAAAGAGGTTTTCACTGAGGATGAGATAAGGGACATTATTGAATCATATAAAGCTTCAATGCAAATGCATGGAGCATATGAGTGCTTGGGCTGGCCTGTTGATATCCAACTTAAGAGAGTCAAAGAAAGTATGGTGCCGCAAATAAGAAAAAATGCAGCACTTTATACATCAATTTTACAACGGAAAATTGAGTTTAACGACAAATGGTTAGTAGGTAAATTGCAAATGGCGTGTGACGAGGCTACGCACCTTTGCGAGAATTTGGCTAATATAGAACATTTTGATTATGGGGCTGCGACACCATTCAGCATCTGCACTGAAATAAAGAAAGTCTTTAATGATGACAGAAGGGCTTCTGGATATCGCGGTGAATCGTCAATCTACATTGATTATTTATTTGGAGAGTTTGCTGATTTAAAAGTTAGCATGAACGAAAAAGGGTTCCGTAAATATGTGCTTGGCAATATCATAAAAAATCTTCATGAACATGCTTTTAAAGAAATAGATGAGCTTGAATTATCACATAAAATTATAAACAAGAAATTTTCGTGGTGGACAAAGTTTGTCGTTAAGCTTCTTCCGTATTCTGTAAGGATGAGATATATGGCAATGTATAAAGATGTTGAAAATTTCAAGATTCCTGAAAAAAGAATACGCATATCTATTCGTCCAAGCCAAAAAGATTCTCAAAGAGTAGATATCATCATAGAAAACAACGGTAAGCCTTTCTATGGTAATATCGAAAAAGTCTTTGAGAATGGCATTGGAGAAGGAAGTGGAATCGGTCTATATTCTGCACAACAATTTTTAAATGCATATAATGCGAATATTACCATGTTCACAAATGCAGATAATGAGTATAAGGTCGGATTTATAATAAATACCCCAATATTATGAACTTTAAGTATAACGTTTTATGGTTGGACGATGAGCCTATCAAGGCTTTGGAAATTATTCGCCAACAAAACCCGAGTGTTAACTTTGAACAAGTTAACTATGTTGATGTATGCGAAAGAGTCTTGGTATCGGAGCCAGAAAGGTATCATGCCGTTATTCTTGATGCTAATGGTGTAAAGTCAGACTCACCCGACAAAGACGCTAATAAAAGTGGCTTCCTGGGTTTGGTAGATCTAGTTAGGGAAAAAAGAATTCCATTATATATATATTCCGGCCAATTACTTCGTGCTTCTGATGGAGATACAGCTGATGTTATCTTAGAATATTTAAAAAGTAAGGGACTTGAAGAAGGGAAGACTATTTTTTATAAATCTGGAGCCCCTTATAATATGATAGATCAAATAATTAGCGATTTAAATTCAAAAAATCACTATTATGTTGGCTATGAGTATCTACTGGATTTCTTTTCAAATGGTTGGATTGAAAACAAATTCAAGACAGAGTTTTTAGATAACCTCATGGAGTTCTTTCATAATGAGGACTACGATTCAGCGCATGGAAACCATATGAGAAATATTACAGAGCAAATCCTTATAAAGGTAAATGAAGAATTTGATCTTGTTCCAAGCTTAAAAAAGGATGACTCTAGCTATTATGCAAATATAGCAAAAGCTATAAAGTTTAAGAAATTGGATGAATCAGAAACAATCAGTGGTCCATTGCTACACATGATAGAACTCAGCAATGCACGTAGTCACTCCGCCTTGCCTGAGGATGTAAGAAAACTCTATTTTGACTCTGATTATGCCACTTTCTTTATTGTGACAGACTGGTTCAACCGTCTAATGTCAACAATAGAGCAAGCGAATACAAATTCAACAGACAAAGAGGATATTGCTGATGCGCTGGATCTCATGAATTCGAAAGACGCTCAATTAGCAACAAGGCAACCACAGATACAAAAGCCTCAGACCCATGAAACAAGGAGTGGAATTGTTGTTCAGACTTACAAAGAAAGTGGCCGCACCTACTGCGATTTAAAAGTAGAGATACCTAAGAGATGGAAAGATTATAGTGAACTACTTATCACAGGGGTTAAGCCTAGCATGAATCCACAATCCAAGACTGTTGGATGGTTCCCGTATTGTGCAGAAGTCCCAAAAGACGAAAAACAGAGTGAAGATATTCACCAATCCACATTCAGTTTGGCAGACATCGCCAAAATAGGTAAACTCAAAAAATGACAAATAGTCTAAGCTCAATTTGGATAACTATGTAGTATGAAGTAATGCTGCATAGTTATCTTTATTATATGTTGTATCTTTGCAACGTCAATCAGACCAGTAGGCGCCAGAGTCGGTTGATGCCACAAGCCACCCACGGGCAGGAAAGACGGTGGAGAAATCTAATTCATGGTTATAATGAAGAACGATTTCCGAGAGACTATTAATGGTATAGCTTCAACGGCAAGTACCGAGTGTACAAATAATCAGCAATGGACTAAATACCATAACAAACATGGTCATGGTTTTGCTGCAGAAGATGCTAATGCCTTTTGGGACAGAATGCATGGTAAAACTGTGGAAAAAGTCGGTTATGACAATTCTTTAAATGGCCCAGACCGTATTTCAAACGGTGTTATGATACAAACGAAGTATCATGCAAACGCATCAAAGTCTGTCGCATCTGCCTTTGAGAATGGTTCATACAGATATGGTTCCATGAAGTTGGAAGTCCCCCGAGACCAATATGACGAAGCAATTAGACTAATGCGTAGCCGTATTGCAAACGGAGAGGTACCAGGCATTACTGACCCGAAAATGGCAGAGCAAATGGTTTTGAAGGGACATTACACCTACAAAGAAGCGGTTCGTATTGCCAAGGCAGGAAATATCGACTCCATTAAGTTCGATATTCAGACACAGACAGTTGCTTGTGCATTTGCATGCGGACTTTCATTCACAGTTACTTATTTTTCTGCGAAGTCAAAAGGCATGTCCCATATAGAAGCTTTGAAAACAGCATCGAAACAATCTCTGGAATCTGGTTGCACAACGATGATTACCGGAGTCGCCGCTCAGCAACTCCTCAGGACGCAAGTCGGTAGGGACTTCGCAGCTAAGGCTACTAAAGCCGTTAGACCGCTTGTTGGTGCTGCTGTGAAAACGGAAGTTGGCAAGCAAATGATTACAAAAACAGCATCCGCTATTGTTGGCAGGCAAGTTACTGTTGAAGCTGCAACAAACGTTTTAACCAAAGCCTTGCGCACCAATGCTGTGGTTAGTAGTGTGGTTTTTGTTGGAACAACTATTCCTGATACTATTAAACTCTGCCGCGGTAAGATTTCTGGAAAGGAATTTGCTGAAAATACTGTTTCAAATGCCGCTAGTGTTGGAGGAGGATGGATTGGTGCTAGTGCTGGAGCTGCTGCAGGTTCTATGATTTGTCCGGGAATAGGTACTGTTATTGGTGGTATCGTGGGAGGATTGGGCATCGGCATGGGAGCATCTATTGGCTCAAAAAAAATCTTTGGCCTTTTCTCTTGATTTACTACTATTATTCTTATTATCAATTATCTAAATCCTTTTTATTATGAGACCAGATTTCGACCTTCAATTTCTAGCAAACTGTGAGAACAATGATCTTCGCACACTTTGTGACATTCTTATGTACAACAATAATGGAGAAATCCGTTTCTGTGAGTCATTAGCAAATACCGATAGCTATAATTCATGTTATCCTGGCAACATGAAGGGGATGTGGAAGGATCTCGCTTCTGAACTGCAAAGCTATGGAGGCAACACTATTTTAAACTTCTTTCGTGATGGACAAGGTCCGAGATATGAAAGTATCGTTTATGATGTCTGTAAGAAGATGGGAGTAAAAGATATAGCCAAGCATGACACGGCGGAAGATATGGAACAGAAGCTGCTCATCATGGTTTCATCTAAGGCAATAGGTGAAATGACAGAGGAGCAAGTTCGATCCATAATGGATGAATGTGGTATTATAGGGTACGCATATTCAAGAGCAGGACTTGTTGCAGCACTCTTGGCTCTCCAGGTAATCAATAAAAGGCTTTTTATAATAGTAATCCATTCCGTCATGCGAATGCTTTCAGAGATTTTGTTAACTCGTGGCATAGTCATAATTGGAGTGGGTACCCTTTCAAAAGGTCTTGGCGTATTGTTAGGCCCTATAGGCTGGATTATGCTGACAGGTTGGACTATTTGGGATTTGATGGGACCTGCTTATCGCGTTACAGTACCTGCTGTTGTCCAGATTGCCTATATGCGAGTAAAATATCAGGCAAGTATTAACTCAAATTCTCATGTAGCATGATGACAGCATTAGATATTATGCATCCAGAGGATAAGAAGGCACTCCAGATGCTACAAAAGATTCCGTTCATTGATAGCGTATGCCGTTCACTACTGAAAGTTGGCTATGAGCGAATGTTTAAGGGCGAGAATCTCGCCATGATGATAAAAGCCAGTTCTCATTGCCTACCTAGAGTATATAACCTCATGAAGCTGACAACCGCGAGAATAGGTTTAGCAATGCCTGAAGTTTATGTATATAACGACCCAGTTATGAATGCGTTTACATTTGGAGAGACCAATGTGTTTGTCTGTATCTCCAGCTCATGTGTTGAGAGGTTAGATGACGAAGAACTAATGTGTCTTATGGCACATGAATGCGGACATATCTTGTGCAAACATGTATTGTACAAGAGTGTGGTTGGGCTAATTCAAGACATTGGTGATGATTTTGGTGTTATTCCATATACGCTTACTGGTCCCATTTATCTGGCTCTCAAATATTGGTCTCGTCGAAGCGAATTCTCTGCTGACAGATGTGCTGCAGCAACAATGGGAGAAAAAGTATTTCAACGCATGACTCTCAAAATGGTTAGCGGCCTGCAGGACACTGGAACTGATTATTATCAATTTGTCCGCCAGGCTAAAGAATATCATTCTTTAGAGAATGGCTCTCTTTGGAATAAGATTCAGCAGAATTGCAGGGTGGCATTCTACTCTCATCCCCAAATGGTTAATCGTGCATATGAGATTGACCGATGGAAAGATTCATATGCATATAACCAACTGCGTAATGCTTTAGTATGAACACTATTATTTATTACCATCTAATCTAACTATTATGAGAATTAGCAGTCTACATAAAGGAAGTGGATTTTGGAACCATTTTACCTTCATGGGTAATGTTTGTAAAATGCGCACAGAACTGTCCAGTTATCTTAACAATGAGGGTGTGGAATGTAAAATCGAAGATGGCTTATGCATCTTTAAGTATGATGACTACAACTTCGTGGCTTCTATAGATTTACATAAAGAATACGCAGAATGCAAAATTGAATTTCAATGTGAGGACGAAGACTATGAAAAGTTGGATATAGATGAAAAGACATTTATTGCTGATAAAGTAAATACTGATCTTGAAAACCATTGCATTGCATTATCCTTTAACGATTCGGTAAAATCAGTGACATCCTTCTATTTCACAAGTAAGTCCATGATGTTCGAACTTTTTAGCCAACACTTTAAAGAACTTACTGAAACCACAGATTTGATGCTAAGTTTAGTGAAAGAAAAAATCGACGATTTTAAAGAGAATCAAGGACATCGTATAGGGTTCTATTCAAATTCCCCGGAGACTAATCATCAGAAAGAGTCACATGTTGCTGCCAAAGCGTGATAAAAACGAAACATTGAAAACTTCTATTCCAACAGGATTGCCATATAATACAATTGGCTCACACTATCCTTTGTCGAATAGGTGAGCCGAAATTAAAGAATTAATTAATCTTCATCGAAGAATTTGCCTTTAGGCATCGGGGCGGCTTCGGCGACGCAGCAGTTGTAGCGTTCGCGGCTGCGGCGCTCGCGGGCAAACATGGCCTTGGTGCCTTCCTCGTCCTGTTGGAATTCCATGTGTTCCTCGATAGCGAAGGACTGGGCCATCGTCTCGACATCAAGGTTGTCGGTGCCGATGAGCGTAAAGGTCCAGTTCTGCTTCTTCAGCTTCTCAATCATCGTGCGAACCATCTTCAGCGTCCATTCCTCAGAGCTGTTCTCCTCGCCGTCGGTGATGATGGTGACAAGTACATGGTCGCCATCCTCTACCTGAGCGTTAACCTTGGCGATACCCTTGCCGATAGCATCGTAGAGAGGTGTGCCCCCACCGGGGTTGTATGCTTTCCAGTCGAGATCCTTGGTGCGCGAGGCTGGGGCATTGTCGTAGTGCCAAGTAGTGTGACCACTGTCGAAGGTAAGGAGGGTAACGCGCTGCTCCTGGTCGGGGTACTTCTTCTGCATCTGGCGAACGGTCTGAAGTGTCTCATTCATGCCGACAAAAGCCTGCTTGCGGATGATGTACATCGAACCGCTCTCATCGACGATAATCAGGTTGTGGACGCGCTTTGCTTCTTTCTTGTTCTGCTGCTTGGGCATGGGATCATTCTTTTTCATAATTGTAACTTTTTAATTGGTGAAACTTCATTTTAAGACGTCTTTTATCTATTTGAAGATGGTTTTCAGAAAAAATTAAGCTAATGCGGCAAAAATTTCGTATCTTTGCGAAAAATTTATGCCCATGTATTATCAACGACTGTCAGACGACGAGATTATTGAGGGTTTCCGTGAGGGGGACAGCGACATTATCCGGGAGTACTTCTACGGGTATTGTGAGGCGGGCTATCGGCTTTTCGACCAACGGTATCAGTTAAGTGGGAAGCAGAACCTCGACTTCATGTCACTGGCTCACCAGTATGCCATCTACCTAATGGAGCACAACTGGAAGCCTTTGGAGGATCACTCGCCAGAGGTCAGTCTGAAGACGTGGTTGATTGGCGGGTTTCGCTATGTGGTACTCGATGCACTGAAATGGTATCATAGGGAGTATGGTAGCATCACCTTCGAGGACTATCTGCAGTCATTCGACTTGAAGGGCGACAACCTACGCCTGCAGTTCAACCGTATTGTGGAGGATATCTGCGACCATGCGCCTCTCGACAGATGGGACAGGCTGATTATCACAATGATGCTGATTCGCGGCTTCAAAGGAAAGGAGGTTGCTGCAGAATGTGGTATCACTCCTTCGGCTGTGTCACAGCGTTACAACAAGCTAAAGGATGAGATTATCGTGCCTTACTTCCGCAAAAACTTTGATATGGACTTGGATATGCCGGAGGTAATGGACGAGCGTGCTATCGTCATGAGCGAAGCTATGCTGGAGGAAACTCCTATGGGCATGCCTGCACCGATGGCTTACGAGGATATGAGAATGAGCAAAACAGAAGCACCAGATATGGAACAGAAGAGAACTACACCAGAGTTT
>Ga0256404_1013446_pt1 | contig 10368 bp, 15 predicted proteins | sample RumenRJG_01DNA_FD_185990 | JGI IMG/M metagenome (GOLD analysis project Ga0256404, IMG submission 185990) | Bovine rumen microbial communities from Lethbridge, Alberta, Canada - RJG_01 | ecosystem: Host-associated > Mammals > Digestive system > Stomach > Rumen | place: Canada: Alberta | collected...
TCGCTTCATATTCTTCTTCGCTGATTTGGAATCGACTCATTTTCATCACCCATTCCATTATATCATACTTTATCTTGTTTGTATAGATTTTAGAATGGGATTAGTATCAAACGCCTCGCCCAAAGCCTCCACGCACGCCCAGCCAATGCTGCCCAGCGCGCCCAGAAGCCCCTGCACGCCGTCCAGGAAGCCGCCGCCCACGGCCCCTGCCGCCTCCAGCAGCGACTCTGCAAAGCTGCCCACGCCGCCGCTGGCGTCCTCTGCGGCGTCGCCGACCTCGCCCGCGGCGTCCCCGGCGTCGTCCACAGAACCGGCCATCTCCTCAGCGCCCTCGCCGGCGGCCTTCAGGGCTTGTTCCGCTTCCTTCAGCGTCATCGAGGAGGCGTCCGTCTCGTCCCCGGCCAGCCGCTGCGCCTCCGCCAGCGTCTTAAGCCCCTGCTCCGTGGTGGTGATCTGGTTCGCCGTCCCGTTCATCTGCGCCGTGGCCCGGTTCAGCGCGATCTGGAGATCATCGGCCTGCTTGCTGTTCTCTCCATACTCCGCCTTCGCCTTCTCCAGCTGCTCCCGGATCAGCTCGACCTTCTTCGCCTGCACCTCATAGATCTCGTTCAGCTTTTCCAGCCGGTCGTGCATTCCGTCCATGGTCTCCGCCTGCGCCCCAAAAGCGCTCTGCGAAGCCTTCATGTCCGTATTCAAAACCGTCAGCTGCCTGGAAATCTGCGACAATGCGTTTTTATACTCTTTATCGCCCTTGACCGATACCTTGGTTCCGATGCCCTCGCTGTTGTTCGGCACGTTTGTCCCCCCTTGATGTCCAAAAACAAAAAAAGCGCCCATCCAAACGGATGAACGCGACAAAAAAGAAACGTCGATGTTGACGTTCCCATGAGATCATGTTATAATAACGGCAGGAAGGGATGACGCCTTTGGTCAGGCTTCTCCCCTCTGTTGAGATGGTTGGGCCGTCATCCCATTGCGCTGGATGGCGGCCCGTGCTTTATTTCTTTCCGTTGCCTATGCTGACCGCAGCCAGCGTAAGCGTGATGATCATAATCACCAGAGACAAAAGCTCGAAATCGGACATGATCATCACCTCCTTTGTGAAAAGGAGGGCAAAAGCCAGGCACCATCTTTTCCTTCCTGCCTCGGGCCCGAAGACCCTGCGTCTATTGTATCACATAATCACTTATTCCGTCAACGCTCATCTTCCCCGTCATTTTTATCCCGCAGCACTTCAAGCGCCTGTTTCAGCGGCTTCGGCACCGGCACGCCCATCAATCCCACATTCTCCACGATGGAAAGCCCCTCTGTCGCAATATAGAAGAACTCCGCGGCGGACCGGAACATGGTCATGCCGTTCTCCGCGCCCTGGCCGCCGCTCAGAACCTGATCCAGCAGCGCGGCCATCAGGATCACGCACATCGTGAAAACCTTCTTCAGGATCCCCGCCACGGCCACCTGCGACCAGAAGTGTCCGCTCTCGGTCTTGGTGCTGTGTCCCGTCAGCGCGCACGCGCAGCCGGTCAGGTAATCCATCACCATCAGGATCACCAGCACCTTCGAGCCCGCCGTCCAGCCGCCCCACCAGCCGACGATCACGCCGCCCGCCGCGGCCGCCCAGCGGATCACATTTTCCCAAACCTTCTCCATCTCAATCCCTCCCAAAACATTTTTTGACCAGCACGCCCCCGGTCACGTCTTTTCCAGCGGTGGCGCGTCTCAATCTTTGATTGAGCCGTGCCAGTTTCGCCATAGGCGAAACCAGCTTTGCCATAGGCAAAGCTGCCTCGCACGGACACCGCGCCCGGTGAAAATACCAGTTCCGGTAGTCGTTCTCCGTGGTATATTCATGCCGTTCGGCCTCAAATTCACAGTCGCACGCCTGGCAATGGAACCGCACGACGGGTCGTAGCGGTGCGGCGTCTGAATCATTGATTCAGTCGTCGCAGTCTGCCCCTGTTGGGGCAGACCGGCAAACCCTTTGGGTTTGCCGCCTTCGCGTCCGGATTCCCGTTTCTCAAAATCCTCGCACGCCCGTCACCGCCGCTTTCTCCGCCGCCGATATTCACACACCAGCGCCGCCAGCGCTCCGATCAGCGCCGCGGGGATCACCATGGCCAGGATCCTCCCGACCTCGCACAGGATCAGGTCCGCCTGGGCAACCGCGACTAAAATCCGCTGCTGCATCACGCCACCAGCTTCCCGTACTTGCCGGACACCCATGCCAGCCCGTTGCCGTACTTCACCCGGTGCCAGCCGTTCTCCGCGGTCTCGCCGGCATATTGCAGCTTGTCCAGGCTGTGCGCCACGCCCAGCGCCTTGTTTTCCGTTCCGGGGCCGGTCCTGATATAGCACTTTTTGCCCTTTTCAATCTGCACATATTTGGCCGTGGTGGGGTCCGCGCTGGCCGGTACGGCGTCCAGGGCGGCCTTCAGGGCCTTGTGGGTTTCCGGGCCATATTCTCCATCGACTTCGCAGCCGTGGGCTGCCTGGAAGGCCCGGACGGCCATCTCAGTGCAATCCCCATATTCGCCGTCCGCGCCGTAGCTGCCGCAGCTGAAGCCCAGGCCGATCAGCGCCGACTGCAAGGCCTTCACATCCTCGCCCTCGCACCCGTTGCACAGCACCCGGTTCCCCAAGCCTTCCCCTCTGGGGAAGGTGGCAGCGCCATCGGCGCTGACGGATGAGGTCTCCCCGTCGTCCTTCACAACGCTGTAATCCACCCTGCCGTAACCGTCGATATAGCTGCTCGTCAGACTGTACGACTTCGCCCGCACCCCGCCGCCGTTCGTCACCAGGGAGGACGCGCCGCTGGTGTTGCCTTCGATGGTGTACACCTTGGAGCTGGTCACCTTCGTCACGATACCAACGTGCCCGATGCGCCCCTTGGCGCTGGAATAGAAGTAAACCACGTCGCCGCGCCGGGGCGTCCCCTTGCCGCGCTTGATGTACTTGTCCCGCTTTTTAAAGGCGTTGCTGCCCGTGGGCGTGTAGTTGGTAAACGTGAAAATGAGCTGCTTTGCCACTTCCGCCCCGAAGGCGGTCACAAAGCACCAATCCACAAAATTCTGGCACCACTGGTCGTGAAGGCCCGCGCTGTTTGCCCAGCTCTTCATGTCCCGGTTGTATTTCGTATAATTCGAGGATCCCGCGTTCGCGGTCTTGCTGTCCAGGTTGGCGTTGCTCTTTTTCTCCAAATAGCCGATTTCGTTCTCCGCCACCGCTATCAGTTTATCAATCGCGTTCATGTTAGCACCACCCCTCCATGTCCTCGCGGAGCTTTTGTTCCGCTGCCTCCAGTTCTCCGCTGTCCGTCTCAATGCCGTGCTGCTCCAGCAGCTGGGCCTGCGCGTTCACGATGTCCAGCGCCATGCGCAGCATGTCCTCCAGCCTGGCGATCACCTGTAAATGGCTCACTTGAATCACTCCTATTTGCCTTCCCCTTCAGGGGAAGGTGGCAGCGCGTAGCGCTGACGGATGAGGTTCGCCCTCTCACCACGTTTTTGATCTTCCGCTTGTCCAGCGGTCCGAAGTATCGCCGCCGCGCCTGCACGCAGTCGGCGTGTTTCAGGCCGCCTGCCCGGCTTAATATGCCGGCCGCGGCCTTGTAGCTGGGATCCCGGCCGCGCTGCTGCAGCTTGTAGATCTTCCGGCACTGCCGCGTGAAGCGCAGGAAGGGCCGGCGGCGCAGCTTCGTGTGGCTGTGATAAAACCGGTAGCCCACAAAGTCGATGCCGCGGGCGTCCACCGGGAACACCTGCCAGTTGCCCTTCAGGTGCACGCCCAGCAGCTTCCGCAGCAGCTGGTCGATCTGCCGCACGGCCTTGTGCAGCTTTTTCTTGTTCGGCCCCAGCAGCACCATGTCGTCCATGTTCCGGACGTAGTATTTCACGCCGTCCAGCGTCAGGATGAAGGTGTCCACCGGCTCCAGGTTGTAGTTGGCCAGCCACTGGTTCGGATAAAAGCCGATGCCCAGGCCCGGCAGCGGGTTGGACCGCGTGATGCGCTCCACCAGCGCCAGGAAGCGCTCGTCTTTGATCTTGCGCCGCAGCGCCCCCATCAGCTGGTCGATGTTCATGCTGGGATAATAGTGCCGGATGTCCAGCTTTGCGCAGTATTTGGTGCCCCTGGGATCGTTGTCCAGCGCCCGCCGCACGTACTTCCTGGCGCAGCTGTTCCCGCGGCCGGGAATGCTGGCGCAGCTCCAGCGGTACATGCCCCGCATGATCACCGGCTCCATGGCCATCACCACCAGCTGGTGCATGATGCCGTCCGGATAAAAGGGCACGATGGTCAAATCCCGGTCCTTTCCGCTGCTGATGTCCCGGATCCGCCGCACCTTCGGCACCGTCGGCACATAGCTGTCCGTGATCACCAGCTTGTAAACCTTGTCCACGTATTTCTCCGGGTCCTTCAGCACGTCCCGAACATCGTGGCGCTTTTTCTTCTTCTCGCTGCCGCGCTTGATGGCGGCCCGGATCTGGTCTTTGTCGCACATCGTCCTGTAGAGATGGCCGACCCTCTTGGGCATGATCCAATGCCTCCTTGTTTACCTCGGAACTGTCCGAAGCGGGGCCAGGCTACTGCCTGGCCCCGCCCTAGGGGTATTTCTCAAGCCGCTTCTGGATGGTGGCCAGTTCCGCGCCGGTCAGCGCCTCGATGTGGATGCTGCCCTGGATCTGGGCCGTCTCCATGTTGCCGCCGCTCTCGTCCAGGCCGCGCATGGTGTCCAGCTTGTCGATGATGGCCAGGATGCCCGCGGCGGTGGTCTGCTACCAGTGAACGCCGATCAGGCGCACGCGGCTGGCAATGGGGATGGCGTTCAGAATCGCCAGGCTGTCCACCGCCGCGCTCACGTTGTCCAGCCACAGGGTGGTGATGCTGTCGTAGCTGGGCACCACCAGCTCAGTGATGGCCGTCTGGTTCAGAATCGTCAGGTTGGTAATGGTGCCCGGCAGGTGCAGCACCTTCAGCACGCCGCCGTTGGGCAGCTCCACGCCGGTGATGTTCGTGCCGTCAAAGTACACGTTTTCAATGCCGACGCAGCCAGTGATGCTCACGCTCTTCATGTCCCCGGTGCCCAGGCCGCTGCAGTTCCGAACGTCCAGGGTCTTCAGCAGCGTGTTGTTGCCCAGGTAAAGCTCCTTGAGGTTCGGGTTGACATACACCGGGTTATTGTCGCCCAGCTTGATCTCGCTCAGCTTCGTGGCCATGCTCAGGTCGGCAAAGCCCACCTTCAGGCCGCTCAAGTCGCCCACGCGGGAAAGCTGGCTGGCCGAGTAGATGTAAATCTCGGTGTCGTTCACGTTGTCCAGCGGGCAGATGAGCGTGTAGTCCGTGTTGCGGGTGCCCCTGGTCTGCACCAGGTAGGAGCCGTATTTCACGCTCGCGTAAACGTCCGCGTAGGGCGTCACAGTCACGTTGGCCTTGGCGTAGCCGCGCAGCTGGATGACGTCGCTCAGCGCGTCGCCCGCGTTCCACTTGCTGTCCATGTAGCGGAAGCGGTTGTAAAGCCACCACTTGCGCTGCTCGGCCTTGCTGCCCTGGAGCATCGCCAGGTAAGCGCCGCTGCCGTCCTCCACCAGCGGGGCCAGGTACTTGAACCAGGCGTCCTCGTTGAAGATGGCCTCGCCCCATTTCGCCTGATGCTCCTCAAAGGCCGCTTCCACCTTCTGGTAGGAAAGCGCCCCGGCGCTCCGCAGCGTCTGGTACATGGCCTTGATTTCGGCCCCGAAGGCGTCCCGCAGGTTGTTCCACATGACACTCTGCTGGCCGTTGAACACGTCCGCGCCGCCGGGCAGCTGGTCGGTGTCCTCCAGGTTGTAGCTGAACACGAGCGCGCCTTCGTTGTTGATGCCCAGCGCCGTGTCGAAGTCGTAGGGCAGCCAAATCCACTTGCTGCCGCTCAGGTGGCTGGGGAAGGCGTTCTTGGCCCGGCTGTCCACCATCAGGAACAGCTCCGTGAAGATGTAATAGAACAGGGCGCTGTCCATCTCGAAGTGGTCGGCGCATTCCGTCTTGAACTTCGCCAGCCGGTAGGCCGCGTCGTCCGTGGTGTGGGTGTTGCCGTCCACGTCGGTGTAGGGCGTGGCCAGGGCGTTGCCGGTGGCCTGCGTCCTGTCGGTGCTCTTGAGCCACGCTGCCAGCGCCGCCAGGTTCGTGGGATCCTCATAGGCCGGATCGGTATCCGGATAGCGGGCCTCGAAGTCGTTCAGCCAGTCGTTGCCGCTGTAGTCGTCATTCTTCCACAGCACGCGGTCGCTGGTGTTGTTCTTCACCTCAAAGGATTCGTCGCCGGACTGGAAGCCGAAGACCTCCTCGGTGCTCTTGTCGTTGTTGAAGTTGTACTTGCCCAGGAAGGTGGTGTTTGCCCGGCTTCTCGAAGGGCATCCAGCCCTCTTTGATGCCGCGGCGGATCGCCGTCACGCTCAGCCCCGTGGCCGCGCTCAATGCCTCGATATTCATGCCCCCGATCAGCACCCTGCGCGCCGTGTCCAGGTCTATAAGGTTCCGGTTCCCCAACTTCATCACCTCCAGATGCCCGTTGGCGATGGCCCGCCGCACCCGTTCCCTGGAAATCCCCAGCGCGCTGCTGACAGCGTTCACGGTTTGCAGATTCATTGCTTCATCTCCTTGTTTGTCTTGAATAGTTGTCATCTTGCTCTGTCCATGATAGAATAGCTCTGGACGGTGATCGTATGTCATACATATCCCCGCAGACGCTAAAGCTGCTCAGGCGCTTCAGGAGTGCCAGAAACCGCACGCTCCCGGTATACCAACTGCGCGAGCTGATGCCGGATGAGGAATATCGGCATCGCATGGATATCCTGCTGGGCGAGGGCTACATCGAACTTGCTGACGTATTTTCGTCCAGAAAATCCAACGGGGCGCTCTTCCTCGGTGAGCCCAAAGCCTACAGGCTAACGACCGCCGACATAGACTACCTGTCAATGTGTGATCAGAAAGACCAGGAAAAGGCCGATAAGAAACGCATTGAGGAACAGGATAAAGCGCAGGCGAAAGAGGATAAGATCAAGGATCGCCGACACGATTACCATGTAGCGGCGTTCGGTGCTGTCCTTGGGGCTGTGCTCACACTCCTCGTCGAGCATTTCGATCAGGTGGCTGCTTGGCTTATATCTCTTTTTCATTGACCCATCACCCCGTTACTTTATCTTCTAAAGGCCTTGCTGCTTTAACAAGCTGCTTTTGCAGCTTCCTCAAAGCATCGTCGTACTGTCTGTCAGTCAATAGTCCATGAATCCAGATATAAACCGTTTTGAAACCCAAATCCTGTAAATACTCTGCTTTATCGCCAAGCGTATACCCCTGTTCATTCGCCTGTTCTTCGTAGGGATCACACAAAGCGCCATGGCAAAAAACAATTGTCATCATTACATCACCTTCCTTCGCAGTTCCTTCCAGTCGTTCTTGATCGCCGCGCTGGCCTGCATCTCCAGAGGCTGGCGCCGGTATGTGTCCCAGCAGTCCGGGCAGAGGAAGCAGCCATCCTCAAGGTGATACGCTTCGCCCATCTCCCTGAGCTCCTCGAGATCTAAGGAGGTGTAGCTCTCGCGGCACCAGGCGCAGGTCACGGTCTGAGCATTCACTTCTTCACCCCCTTCAGCGCTAGGTCGATGGCGAGGACGGTGTCCTCCATCATCCGACGGATGTCCACGGCCTTTGATCGGATCTGCTCCGCCGCCGCCAGCTCCTCCGGAGTGATCTTGCCGTCCACGGCCAGGGCGGCGAAGCGGAACGCCGTCTCCTTCATGCTGCCCAGCTCCACCGCCCAGCGAAGGGCGGCGCGGGTCAGCTCGCCGTCGCTGTCCCCGCCGTAGTCCGGCAGCAGCGGGCAGCAGTGGCGGATGTGGCTGCGCTTCAGCACCGCATCGCCGTAGACCTCCACCATCCGCTGCACCACGTCGCAGGGCGGCAGGCTCTTGCCGGTCTCGTAGTCCTGAAGCGCCACCGTGCTGACGAACAGCTCCGCAGCTGTACGCTCCCGGCTGGAAAACATCGGTTCGCTCTGGGCCGCCTGCATTCGCGCCGCTCGGTAGATGTTTTGATAGCTTTTCATTGGGATTCCTCCGTTTGGTAGATATTGGCTGTTTTTTCGTGCGGATTTCATGTTTATCTGTCTTGATTGTCCGGGATTCAGGACATATAATGTCTTTAGTGTCTATCATTCTACGGTTTTTTTGTCAATAGGTAAACTTCTAAATCAATGACAATAAAACAGAATCGACACAAATAACAAAAGAAATGATACAATTAAAACAATAAGAGAGGTGATGTCTTAAATGTCGTATGCCGCAAACAGAATCAAACAGCTGCGAGAGGAAAAGGAACTGAACCAGACCGACGTGGCGGATGCGCTGCGCATTCCCCGGAGCGCCCTGTCCGCCTATGAGAACGGGCGCATCCCCAGCATGGACCACGCACTGGCGCTGTCCAACTACTACCACGTTTCCCTGGACTACATCGCGGGGATCTCCGCCGAGCGCAGCGCCAACGCCTCCGCGCTGGTGTCCTCGCTGATGACGCTGAACAACCTCGCCGGCGCCTCCGCGCCCACGGCCAGCGATGTCGGCGCTCTGGTGGACGCGGCCATCGTCTACATGTGCCAGGGCAAACCCTGCGGCGAGCAGCCGCTCACGGCCTGGCGCGACTTCATGCGCCACCTGACCACCTGCCTCAAGGCCGCCACCCAGGGCGATTCCGCGAAGCTGGCCGACGCCGCCAACGCCGCCACCATCGCGGCCCTCGATGTCACGAAGATGCCGGCGCGGATGCTGGAGAATAGGGGAGGAAACAACAATGCGTAAGTGTATAACCCTGATCCTGGTGTTCCTGTTTGTCTCAATGGCTGCATTGGCCGAATCCGACATGGCTGGGATTCCTATGGAGGATCTTCTCAATCTTCGCCAGGCCATCGATCAGGAGATCGCCCTCCGCAGCCAGAACGATGAGACAGCCCAGATCGTGATGGCCGATGGCCTCAGCTTCAAGTATGACGGGGCTGTGATCGGCACCGGCAGGGATGACCAGCCCGCCATTGCCGTTCTCTTCAAGGTTTCCAATCCGACAGACAGCACAAAGTCCTGGCACGATGAAGTAAAAATCACACTGACACAGGGCAGCGAAATCCTGGAAACCACTTATTGTAACGCCGAAGGCTACGACGGTCCCTCTGTAAGCGATTCCGGGTTCATGAGCCTCAAGCCCGGCGCCACGGACATTCGGATCTGCGTCGCCGGTCTTTTAAGAGGAGATGCCGACAGGATCGAAGTGGATCTGTTCAAGAGTCGAGCCATGCGGAATGAAGAACCCTATTACGGAACCTTCGTGGTCAATCTCTCCGATTTGAAATAACGCGAATACAGGAGGCGCTGACAAATGAAGAAGAAGCTGCTCGGAGGTCTGTTCCTGTTCCTGGCCGTCGCAAGCCTGGGCGCGATCTCACAGGCGCAAGGCTCTGCCGTCGGCGGCTGCCTGCTGCTGGCGGTGATCTTCGGCTTTCTGGGGTTGAAGCAGCTGGGAATCATCAAATTCTCGAAGAAAGGCAAAGCCTCGGGAGAAGGCCCCATTGTGCTGACCACTGCCGGAAGCGACAAGTATCACAGAAACGGCAGCTGCCAGCACATCAAGGGCAAGCAGACGTTCACCATGACGAAGGGACTGGCGAGAAGCAAGGGCTTCACCCCCTGCAAAACCTGTTATCCCCATGGAGATCAGATATAAGAGCGGTCTGAAATGAAAATAACGGGCACGAGAGCGCATCGGCGCGGCTCGTGCCCGTGGTCTGTTTTGGCGTGAATAACACATTTCCGGGTTATAACACGCGAAATAACACTGCATTATTCGAGGATAAAATAGGTAGCGAAGTTCTGAATAACACAATAACACGTTTTTTCAACACCCCCCCTACAGAAATAGCTTATGAGGTGATTCTATGGCATCCATCGAACAGCGCGGCCCCAACACCTGGCGCGTGGGCGTGCGCACCTCCGTGGCCGACGGCCGCAAGTGGATCCGACGCACACTGACCTTCCCGGCGGGCATGTCGAAGATGGAGCAGCAGGCCAGGGCGGAGCTGGCCGCCGCGCAGCTCCAGCTGGACATCGCGGAGGGCAAGCAGATCCACGACAGCGGCATCAGAGTCCGGGAGTTCGCCGAGCTCTGGATGAAGGAGCACGTCACGCCCAACTGCACGCCCACCACCGCGAAGAACTATCAGTTCTTTTTAAGCATAACCATTCAATAATTGTAACTATTACTGTGAAACCACTAACTAACCGGGGACGAAAGGCGCAAAAAGTCCACCTAAGGCAAAACCAGAGAGGGATATGAGTTAAGCTAAATCGG
>Ga0256404_1013447_pt1 | contig 10367 bp, 14 predicted proteins | sample RumenRJG_01DNA_FD_185990 | JGI IMG/M metagenome (GOLD analysis project Ga0256404, IMG submission 185990) | Bovine rumen microbial communities from Lethbridge, Alberta, Canada - RJG_01 | ecosystem: Host-associated > Mammals > Digestive system > Stomach > Rumen | place: Canada: Alberta | collected...
ATGCCCCCTACGGGTGGAATCGGCTATGGCATTGACCGTCTCGTAATGCTCCTTACTGACAGTCCGAGCATAAGAGACGTCCTGCTTTTCCCGACAATGAAAAGTTTGGATAAGCAGTAAACCCTGAAACGCAATAAATAAAGGCGTTTGCGGGTTTTCGGAAATTGCGTTTGACCCCAATTTGACCCCATTTGTACCCCAAATCGTCGGAGTCAGCGTAAAATAAGGCTTTTTCAAGTTTACGATCTTTTTTTGACTCCACGGATTTTACCCTCCGTGGAGCCTTTTTTTGCCTTTATGATGAATCATGATAAACCATGAAACACTATGCGTACAAAGGCTCGTTTAGAACTGGATTATACCCAATTAGGTCTTTTTTCTCTGTCTTCAGATCGCACATTGGTTTCATTCTCCCCTTCCGTTTATCCTTATGCTAAGGAAAATGGAGGTATTGTTTATGTTTGTAATATGGGCCGGAACACTCGCTGTTCTCCTAAACAAGTTTTGGCGTCTTACGTGCAGAATCGAAACATTCAAAGACGACTACAATGAAGTGGTCAAAAGATACGGCGTCTATTACATGTGTATAGACGATCTGCCACTATGAGACGTAAATCTGTAGCTGAGGAAAGACCAGAACTTGTGGTACAGTGGGCCCGAAGTAATCCTATCTCCCCTGATAAGGTATCCTGCGGCTCTCATCTAAAGGTCCGGTGGGTCTGCGACAAAGGACATGAATGGGAAGCTACTGTAAAGAACAGAGCACTTTTGGGTAGCGGATGCCCCTATTGTGAACACCGTGGTGTCCTGAAAGGCTATAACGACCTGGCTACTGTAAACCCTGATCTGGCTAAGTCCTGGTCTCCAAAGAACAAGCTTAAACCCTCTGAGGTATCCCCTTCTTCTAATCTTGAAGTCCTATGGGTCTGTGAGAAGGGTCACGAATGGAAAACACGCATAGCAGATCGATCCGAAGGACATGGCTGCCCTTACTGTGCCGGACACAGGGTCTGGAAAGGCTATAACGACCTCTCCACTACTCATTCGGAGCTTCTTTCCGAGTGGTCCGACAAAAATGAACTCTCCCCTGATGAGATAACCTATAAGAACCGTTCCAACGTCTGGTGGCACTGCAGCAAGTGCGAAAACGACTATCAGGCCGTTGTTTTCGCAAAAGCAAACGGCCGTGTATGTCCGTACTGCGTAGCCGGAGAGATCAAACGGAACCGCGAAAAACGAATAAGGCTAAAGAAAACAATTGAGAACTTCCCTTATTTTCTGCCGCAGCTCGCAACGATCTACTATGCCAAAAAACGTGGATATAGAGTCGTTACTGACTCGGATTTTCCTGCAGGAATACCTGTAAGCTCCTATATACCAAGCCTTAGGCTGATAATTGATGTCTGTGAATCCCCTAAAGAACTATATATAAAGGAATATATAAGTAAGGTGAACAGCATTAAGTATGTAAGCATGCCCGGAAAACTACCTGAGAAAGAGATAATCGACCGAGTTATCAAAGCTTTCTCTGATTCGCACGTTTATATGTCATTCTCCCCTGCTGAGGATCTGGAAAGGATCAGGAAGAATTACTTTCAATTGATGAGCAAATAACTAATCCGGTTCTATTGCTCCAGCCGGGCAGATATAATCACAGCCTCCGCACGAATCACAAAGGTCAGGATCAATCTCATATCTATTCATTCCACGGCTTATCGCACCTTCAGAACATGCGAACTCACATTTTCCGCATCCGGTACAAGCTCTGGTTATCTCATATGTCATAATCAGACACCTTTCACACTACACTGTCCTTGAGCTTATCGAAAGCTTTCTTTGCTACCTGCTTTACATTTGGATCAGTCTCTGTAAAAGCAAGCTTCTTTACATACTCTTCGCAATTCTTGGCATGGATCTGAGCTGCTGCTTCACATGCAGATGCCCTTACCATAGCAGACTGGTCGCGCAAAAGCGGAATCAACGCCATTCCCGAATCGTATGTTGGTATCATGCCAAGAGCCATTGCTACTGCCATTCTTACGTCTTCACTGGGATTGTTGGCATACTTAAGAATAGCTCCAAGCTTCTGCTTAGCTCCCAGTTTCAAAATCTTATCTTTTAAACCGTCATTAAATGCCATAGTCTTATCCCCCGATAATCTATCTAGCCCTATATTTATTATATGAATAGCATTTATGCCGAATAATCAATAAGACATTAAATCTCTGTAAACTTGAAACTTGAATGCAGCCCAGCCCTTAGCCCTTAGTAGCGTTGAGCACCATTAATGTCACTTTGGATTTTTTATAATTTATCTGGTTAAGAATTCTATAGCTAAAAAGGAGATCATTTTGGGCATTAGTCAGCTGACAGGCACACCATGGCATATAGAAACACTTCATAGCAACGATGAAAGACGTCATAGGGCAAGATGTGGCTATTACCGTAATGGTTATTGCTATTGCTACTATGAGAATTGTCATGGATCAGCACGTTGCGAAGCTTATAACGTAAAAGCGGTTATTCCTGAACAGACTGACTCTTCCGTTCCCTCCAAAGAACATCAGCCTTTAAAAAAGAGAACAGAGCCGAAAGTATACCCGAACATTAGTGAGGTATTTGGTATAGGCGACAAAGTTGCTAAACGTTATTTCGTAGATGGTGTCTGCAAACGACGAGGGGGCATCATTGTCGATATTGACTCAAACAACTATGTGACCATCGAGTTTACTAACAAAGCAAAAGAACGTTATACAGAGGTTTATAAATATCCTGAGATGCTCAGGCTTATCGAACTCCAAAAGAAATACGATGAGAGCAAATCCAACAACCCTCATAGAAAGAAAAGAAAACACTCGCATCACTAGATACGCATCCATTCCAAAAATGAATTGTATTTAATTGGCTTTATCAACTTTGGGCAATATAATCAAGGAACAGCTGTTCCTCAATTTTTCGAATAAATGGAGGTATTATCATGCCAACGATGACAGGCAAAGAAGTATTCCCCAAGCGTTTGCGGGAGTTGATCAACACAACAGACCTTACTATAGAAAAATTTGCTTCAATAATAGGAGTAACAACGCGAGCCGTAACCTATTATTTAGCAGGGAAGCGTATGCCCCGTTTGGATGTTGCCTCAGATATTGCAGGATACTTCAATGTCCCCATCGATTATTTAATTCAGGAGGACAAGAATGTGAACTTTTTTACACTCAATGTTATTGCTGAGCTCAACGGGCTCACTTCGGCTACCCAAATCAAAGAAATCCATGATGCTAGCTACAAAGATTCACCTAGCATTGCTTTTGCAGCCAAAGATTCAGATTTAAAGAGTCTCAAGGAGCATTTTGAACGCCTTCTCGGTACCGGTTCTGGTTCAGTTCAATATGCCTATACACGCAGAGTTTGTGAAAAATACTGTCAGAATCGCAGAGATTTGAAGGCCAAGTACAAACTCTAACTATCACAAATTACTTTAAAGCATAAAGCGGATGCTAATCATTGGAGCATCCGCTTTTGTATATATTTTCAATATTTCTTGGTCCGTTATATTAAATGATAATCGACAAAAGATTTTCCTCTGTCATAGGTATTATATCAAGCGTGTAAAAAGGTATTATAAAACTATCCACAAAGAAGGTCGTACATATATGGGTAAGGATTCGCAGTGTCCACTGACAATGTCACCATCGAGATTAACCTTGCCATAAGCATAATATGCAGCATAGTTCGGTTTCTTTCCTGGCGATCTCAACCACCAATCGCTACATCTATCCTCTTTCAATAACCCCGAAAACTGTTCGGCTTCATTTATACTTAACAAAAACACTTTGTCAATCGTCGGATTGCCTGCAGAATAAATAGATTTAGGATTACGCTCGTTATTCAACTCACTAGATATAATTCTCGCTCTTTCAACTTGGGTAAAGGAACTATTAATAAAGTCATTATTCAACCACTTGCGAAGAGTGCAATCACTCCAAGTAATGCGTTCAACGCTGAACTGATGATACAGCATTTTGCATAGATTTTCTGAGCTGATAACTAAGGCCTTGTGATCTTGGATTAATAGTGCTTTCCAAATAATTGGTTGGTTATTGTATGTTCCAAAATAAAATATATCGCCAACTTTAAGAGTTTTCTGAGTAGTAATATTTCTTGATTCTATTGAGTTTATATAATCAAGAAGCTCCAATCTCATACTGTCATCTCCATACCGATGAGCCATAATATAGTATTTGTTTTTGTCAAAAGGCACTAATTGGTTAGCAAGTTCACTTTTTGTTTTGCATTTCAAGCTAGACATAAGCATATAGAAGTATACTTTTCCGTTTGTAGGATCAGAATCTAAGACTGTGTCACACTTTGACATAGCGCCGCCGAAGTCCCCATCGCCGAGCATTATCTCAACTCTTTGGAGAAGGCTATCGGTATTGGTACCGCTAACATTGATTGTTGCGCTTCCAACCTGAACATTACCTCTGACGGTAAGTGCTTTGATAGCATCCTGAACGAGGCATTCAGTTCCGCAAGAATCGCAGTGCGCGACTTTCGCAGATGAATCGACTTTCATATGGGCACTGCAGTTGGGACACAGTGCCGGTACGAATGTATGCATCCCATCAAGATTAATGGTTTCTGCCTGAGTAGTTCCTGTCGGAGAAACTGCACCCTGCGGTGTACCGCACTGTAAACAATACTTGGCACCATCTGGCAATTGCTGCCCGCAATTCATACAAAACATAAAGTACCTCCAACTATATAAAGATAAGCATTTTGCTATCAGAAAAGTTACTAATAATTTACCGCGCAACTCTAACTTTAAGTCTACAAACTTTTCTATCTTGCGGTATCGTTCTGTTAACTGATGATTTCATCGACCAAGGACCACCCTTGATCAAAGTCATTATATCATGACCCATTAAAGTCTTTGCACAATGGTCTTAAGGCCTTCTTCCTTATATCTTTATTCAAAACAATCCGAAGGAGAGAAAATATGGCCAAAGAAGTTCCTATTGCAGAGAAATCCTTGCTTACACCAGAAGAAGCTGCCGCCTACTTCAATATCGGTGTCAACAAAATTCGAATGATGACTGACAGTCCCAGTTGTCCTTATGTATTATGGAGTGGCAGCAGAAGACTAATTAAAAGAAAAATGTTTGAAGAATACCTTTATAAACAATATTCAATATAAGGGCTATATCGCACATTGGAATCAATTAATAAACTTTCATATTATATTTTCAGGACGAAGGTACTATTTACCTTCACAAATAACCGAGAGAACGAGAGCTAAAAATAAGGATCTGCGAGTACCGTTTCTCGCGGGTCCTTGTTTTTATTCTCCGGTTAAACTCATACCCATCTTTACTGTAAGGTCACCAAGGCTTTTATCGAATTGAGCTTTAGAAATAGCTCCGCGCTCCAAAAAGGCCTCAAGGGTCTTTTTCTGTTCCAAATACAACTGGATCTTCTTCTGTTCGGGAGAAAGACGCTCCCATTCTGCCTGTTCCATATTAATAAATATCCTTATAACAAATATTGCCGGGAGGAATTATAGCACCCGGCCGGTTGAGTTAGGCGGCCAAAATGTCATATAAGGCCCAAGGTGTTAAAAAGTGGTAACACCATGGGCCTAGTTATATTACATTTTCAAAAAACGGCAAAAAACACCCCCCACAAAACGCCGACTTTGTTCAGGAGTAGTGAAGGAAGAATTCATTCGACCTTCTTCGGACACCCAGTTGAATACTGGACCGAAGGGTACGTTCCTTGCATCGGCGTTAAAATACCGAGCCAAGTTGACTTCGACCTCGCCAAGACCCCTTTAAAAAGGGAGAGCGACAAAGGGGATAAGTCAGAATCGGGGTTGCAACCCGAGGGAGGCGATAACAGATGCAAAGGGATAATGATACTTCTGCGTAGTCACAGGCCGAGCGTTGAATCGGGATTAAAGTCCGCCCGAGAGCCGTCACACCCAATGAGCGCAGCGGGGCAGAAAGCCACCGGGAGAGGGACTTGTAATCCCTCCCATGATCTCGTAACCGCAATGCGAGAGCCCTAAGGTTTCCCACGCAGGGGGGCAGGAGCGAATACTGCGATTTACATAGCGCGAAGCTAGAGCATTCTAAGCAGACGGCTAACCGTATTACTGATGAAGGAAACGAAAGCTTCGCGTGAGAACCTTTAAGGAGGTATATGCATTGGAAGACAAATGCAAAGTGATTGCCGTAGCCAACCAAAAGGGCGGCGTCGGGAAAACAACCACTGCAGTCAACCTCGGGGTAGCATTAGCCAGACTCGGAAAACGCATTCTAATCGTAGATGCTGATCCTCAAAGCTCCTGCACAAGGAGTTGCGGAATCCCAGATCCCGATAATGAACTCAAGTATACTCTTTCAGAGCTTATGACCGATGAAATGACAGGTGAAGAGACGGACTTCATTGCTCTTATTGATTCAATTAAGCAATTTGAAAATGTAAGGCTTATTCCATCCAACATCAGTCTTTCAGGTACTGAAACCGCCCTATTCAACTGTATGAGCAGAGAATCTGTACTCAAGAGAACAATAGCGCCGTTAAAGAGTGATTACGATTATATCCTTATTGACTGTATGCCGTCCTTGGGCATGATGACCATCAATGCACTTGTTGCAGCTGATTCGGTCATTATCCCATGTGAACCGTCCTTCCTATCGGTTAAGGGTCTCGACCTTCTCTTACACTCGATCTCGAAAGTTAAGAGACAGATCAACCCTTCCCTTAAGATCGACGGTGTTCTTTTGACGATGGTTGATTACCGTACAAACAACGCAAGGGAGATCACAGGCGCTCTGAGAGATGCAATGGGTAATAATATTAATGTATTTAATATAGAGATCCCAAGATCAGTAAGAGCAACCGAATGTCCCGGCATAGGCGAGAGTATCTTTACTCACGATCCAAACGGCAAGGTCGCCGAAGCCTATGCAAACCTAGCTAAGGAGGTGGTCGATCTTGAGAGAAAAGCCCAAGCTAAACTTAGGCCTTACAGCGTACGATGATCTGTTCAAAGATGAACAGGAGCTCGCTGAAGGAAAACTCCCGAAGATCTACGACATCCCGATAGAACTGATCGATGAATTCCCTGATCACCCGTTTAAAGTGAGGATGGATGAAGACATGGACCAGCTTGTCGAGAGCGTCAAGGAACGAGGATTAATCACTCCCATAACCCTAAGGCCGAAGGAAGATGGACGATATGAAATCGTATCCGGACACCGACGGAAAAAGGCCTGCGAAATCGCAGGTCTTTCTTATGTAAAGGCAGATGTTCGAGAAATGAGCCGCGACGAGGCCATAATCCTTATGGTTGAGTCGAACCTGCAACGCTCAGTAATCCTACCTAGTGAAAAAGCCTTCTCGTACAAGATGCGATTAGAGGCTTTGAAAAGACAAGGACAGAGGACAGATTTAACTTTGTCTCCAGTGGAGACAAAGTTACGAAGCAGTGCTGTCATTGCAAAAGAAATGGGAGATAGTAGGGCTCAAGTTGATCGTTATATACGACTCACTGAACTCATACCCGATCTCCTCGATCTCGTAGATGACGGCAAAATCGCACTGCGACCAGCCGTAGAACTGTCATTTCTCACAAAGGATGAACAGGAAATGGTCTACCAGCAAATAGCGGACTGCGAATGCACTCCATCGCATGCTCAGACCATTAGAATGCGCAGACTCTCGGAAAAAGGCGGCCTTAACGCAGCCATCATCGAGGACATCATGCTGGAAGAAAAGCCTAACCAAAAGGAAAAAGTCAGTGTCCCCTATGGTCAGGTAAAGAAGTTCATACCCGAAAGCGTTCCTTTTGAAGAAACCGGAAGCTATATCGTACAGGCTTTGGAGTTCTATCAGAAGTACCGCCACAAGGTTCCGACACTGAATAAGAACAACGATGTGAGGTAAAAAATGGAAAATCAGGAAAATCAGGCAATAGAAAACGAGCAGAATGCTCCTGCTGAGACACTTACGATCAAGTTCTCTCGCAAGCTTGCACGCCCTTTCACTGCCAGCAACAACAAGGAAATGGTTGCAATCAAGATCCCCAACGAAGATCCTAACGACAAGAGAACTTGGGAAGAGTTCGTTTTACCCGTTCATATGGTCCACAGTGATCATTATGGCAGCAAGACCCTTTGGGCGAAGATCCCGGCTGACGGTAAAACTACACTTTCCAGAGCTGAGAAGCCCTTAGAAGAGGGTGGCAAGTGGTCCAGAACGGAAAGAACTGTTGACAACGTGACCTTGAAGTCCATGGTTGAAGCTTACAAGCTTAAGCCGAAGACTCAGGAAGCAAGATGATCTGGATCTTGGGGCGCTAAATAATAAAGACACACGAGCGTGTCAATTAGCGCTCCCCTTCCTTCCCCCACACCCCTAACTAACCCTTTCAAGATTAATAACTAACCAGCTAAAGAAAGATATCTTAAGTTCTGGGTTAGTATGCAGTAAACTAGAAGTGTTAAGTAATGCAATTGAGCAAATGATCAATCGCACATTTAACGTTTTGTTTCGGGTGATTTAAGATGCAGGCAACTGGATAAGAAATTGACTGACTTGTAGCACAAACTTTTTAGTCTTTTTCTTTTAGCCAGGCATTTTAAAGACAGGGGGATGATCGTTATGATTACAAGAGATAAAGCGATTATCGGAATGATAGCCGGATTAACAGCTGTTTCCATGTTTATTGGAGGCTGTAATACGGGTGAGACACCCGACAGTTCTTCTTTTAGCTCAGCCTTAATACAAGATACTGATAATACTTCAGGATCTTTAATAGAAAGTGATGCTTCAGTTCCAGGTGATGCAACTGAGTCTTCTTCACTTATTAGCCAGGCTGAAACTTCTGTTACTGAGAAGAACATAGAAGAAAATAACGCAGATGCTTCGGGGAATGAAAGCAGCTCTTCTATTAAACAGACAGAGCCGAATTCGAGTAATTCCAATACCGGAAGCGACAGTCAAAATGGCGGTTCAAGTTCTGCCGGTACACAACCAACAGCAACTCCGACACCTAAACCGACTGATAGCGTCAGTTCTTCAGGCAGTAGTTCTGGAAGCAGTTCTGCATCCGCAACACCTACTCCCGTTCCTACTGCAACACCGACACCTGTCCCGACGGCTACGCCAACACCGGAGCCGACTCCTGAACCTACTTCGACTCCCAAGCCTACTCCGACACCCAAACCTGTCTGGGGTTGGGCTAATGCGAAGGGAACTATCAAAACGACTTACGATTCAGCCACTAACGGAAGCAATATCCCAATCGAAATTCCAAATATGCCCGTAAGTGGTGAAACCTGTGACGGTGAACTTACAGGATATGGCAAATCAACAGATGCAACTGAAGAAGCAGTCTGGAATTATCTTGATAACAAGTTCGGAGAAGATTTTTGTGGTGTGGGCCATCTTAAAGTCGTTACGGATCCGTTCACTGGTAAACACACTTAATCTTGTAGTTTTAGCCAAGCAAACCGTGAGAGAACAAATCTCTCGCGGTTTTTCTTTGCCCTGCCTCAAAGCGGGGCTTTTTGTTTTGAACAAAGAAACGGAGGAATGTTTCACATGAAGAAAATCTTGGAGAAAGTCATTTCTTCAGCCAACAGAGCCGGTAAAGCAATCTTCGGAAAACCTATCTCAAAAAAGATAGCTTCAGCTGCTCTTGCTTTTACCATTGCCCTCTCTCCTATTGTTCCTTCCCTGGTCGTTATGGCCGATGAAGCAAAGGAAACACAAGAAGCAATTGAGGAAACAACTGTTGTTCAGGCAGAAACGGAAGTTAATGAGGTCACACTCCCCTCAGAAACGACTCACCCTGACTATTCAGAGGGCACAACCGAATCTGTTATCGTTGATGATGATGACATTGTCGTTGTCGATCCGACAGAAACAATCGACACTACCGCTCCCCCTACGGAGCAGGAAACAGAGCCTTCTATATCAGAAACAACACCAGCAGTAGAGAAGAAGACAAACATCATCTCTGCTAATGAGAACAACTTCGCCGATCTTATCGCCGATCTCTCTTCTTCAAACCGACTGATCGTTTACTACAATGGCTCTTTAGATACAGAAGCAACCGGCGTTTATTATGACGGCGTTTACTACCTCAGTTATTCTTCTGAGGATGCCATGTTTGATGATCTTTGTTCCTTTGACGCAAAGGGAATCCCTTTCGCTATCGATGGTTATGCACAGGTCTGCGGCGGTCTTATTTCTTATAAGGCTGGCGTCATAAATCCTGATGCTTCAACAAAGATTGCCGTCATTGATACCGGTTCTGATCTTGCAAACGAGAAGTATTCAGTCATCGGTGATGATCT
>Ga0256404_1013450_pt1 | contig 10361 bp, 8 predicted proteins | sample RumenRJG_01DNA_FD_185990 | JGI IMG/M metagenome (GOLD analysis project Ga0256404, IMG submission 185990) | Bovine rumen microbial communities from Lethbridge, Alberta, Canada - RJG_01 | ecosystem: Host-associated > Mammals > Digestive system > Stomach > Rumen | place: Canada: Alberta | collected...
ATTCATTTTTTCTCCAGTTTCGCATAGAGCGAAGAAAGTGATATACCGAGTTCCTTTGCAGCTTCGCGTTTGCCCTGAGTTGTGTTTCCGAACTTTTCTATTACGCGAAGAATTTCTCTTTGTTCAAATTTTTTGACGAGCTCCGAAAGCGTTTTGCCATCGCTTTCGAAATCTGCGTCGTAGTCAGAAGCGGTGCTTTCAACAAAGTTTCGCGCTGCGTTTCCTCTTAAGGAGTTTCCGCTCGCATCCTTCCATTCATCTCCAAGGCTCGTCAGTATGCTCGGCGGCATGCAGTCGGCATCTATCACACCATCCGTTGCCATCATTGCCGCGTACTCAATTATGTTTCTTAGCTCTCTTATATTTCCGGGCCACGTATAGTTTAAAAGTAGATCGCGAGCCTCATTTGACACCTTGTATCTTCTTTTGTTCTGAATCTCTGCCGCAGTTATAAACGAACGCGCAAGTTCAGGAATGTCCTCGCGCCTCTCTCTCAGCGGAGGCACACTTATTGGCGCCACGGATATTCTATAATATAAATCCGATCTGAATTTTTTATCTGCGATGTATTGCTGAATATCAACGTTGCACGCGGAGATTACGCGCACGTCCATTTTGATTTCTTTGATGCCGCCGATTCTTCTGAATCGTTTTTCTTGCAGCGCGCGAAGAAGTTTTGCCTGAAGGTCGTAGTCCATCTCGGAAATCTCATCCAAGAAAACCGTTCCACCTTCCGCCGCTTCAAAGAGCCCAAGCTTGCCACCCTTCTTTGCTCCGGTGAACGCTCCCTCTTCATAACCAAAGAGTTCACTCTCTAGCATGGTCTTGCTAATCGCTGCGCAGTTAATCGCAACAAAAGGCGCAGATCGTCTTCCGCTTTCATTATGAATCGCCTGCGCAAATAATTCTTTTCCGCATCCGCTCTCGCCCTGAAGAAGCACGTTGGCATCGTATGTCGCAATCTTCTTTGCGAGTTCTATCGTATTCTGAAGGATGAGGCTTCCTCCGACAATATCACCAAAGGTATATTGCGTACCGTTGGTGAGATTCATTCTTACCTCAAGACGCTTCTCCTCTTCTTCGAGTTCATTGATTCTTTCCTTTAGATATTGCGCGCGATCAACATAGGTAACCACAGAGACAGTCCCGACGGTTTTTCCGCCTTCTTTTATCGGATAGATATCCGCAAAATAATCCTCGCCGTCCTCTATTCTGTAAAGAGACTGCACAGCCTTTCCGGTTGCGAGGACCTTTGGCGCCGCAGCACCCGGTCTCAAATCCGTAAGAGAAACTCCCCTTACATCATCAAGCTTCTTTCCGATAAAATCCCCATAGCTATCATTAAAATACTCAATACGACATTCACTGTCGCACACAAGTATTCCCTGCTCCACGCTATCAAAAATCGTTTTCCATTCCTTCATAAAATCTCCTAACCTTCCTTTTCAATTATATATCGCCAGCGACAATAATTCCAGAATTTCGGAAATAAAAGATGTTGATTATTGGTAATTTATGGTATATAGTATTTGTAATTATTTACCATTTAGATTGTTTCTTGTGTTTTTTGACAAATATAATTATATTTGTTATATTTAGGAGGAATTTAATGAAGAGTTACTCTTCCAGCATTGAACGACAGTCCGGCATTCGTTTTAGGTGAAGGAGCTTGTTATGAAGAAAAAAGATGTTTTCTGTTATCCCGCAGTATTCTCCTATGAAAAAGGAAAAGAAATCGCAGTATTCTTTCCGGATCTTGATGTAGCAACAAGCGGTGTAAACGATGTTGATGCTCTGGAGTCTGCGAGGGATTGCCTAGGGCTCACATTATTTGGATTAGAAGAAGACGGAATAGCATTCCCCAAGGCTTCTGCGCTAAATAAGTTAAAATGCGACAACAATGAACATGCAGTTTTAATCGATGTATATATGCCCTCCATAAGACTAGCAAACATAAATAAGTCCGTTAACCGGACCGTAACACTCCCCGCTTGGCTAGACGCCAAAGCATCTGGACTAAAAATAAATTTCTCTAGAGTCCTACAAGATGCCCTCAAAGAGCTCATATAAATGTAAAATTGGGGACGGTTCTACTTGCAAATTTTTACAAGTAGAACCGTCCCCAGTGTAAATCCCCGGTATAAATTAGATTTCCATGTCGAGGAGGTATGAGGAGAATCCTTTTCCGTGCATATCTACGGAGAGTGATCTTGTTACGCCACCGCCGAGAGCTGCCTGCATAACAAAGTTCAATGCGTAGATATTAGGAAGCTCGTAGCGAACTACGTCGCCCTTTACCATACCTTTGAAATGTTCCTTAACTCTTTCCGGAGTAACCTTCTCCTTAAGCATTTCATAATCCTTAGGATCATAAGCGATCAATGACAAATTGGAGATATTACCCTTATCGCCTGTACGCGAGTGTGCGATTTCATATAATTTCATATCATTACCTCCCAATCATTAAACGGTGAAGATTTCAACTTCCGGCTTAACGTCATTTCTGTTAACCAGGATGGACGCTACGGAAACGATTTCTCTTGTTCTCTTGGTAGCACCGCAGCCGCCTGCAGGACCGTTTGTATAGAGTGCTTCTACTTCGTTTGCAACGAGGTCTGCAACTGCCTTTGTTGATGCGCGACCTGCAACTCTTACGCGAACTTCTGATGGCTCGTCGTTATACTTGTAATCCGGATTCCAGTAGAGGCTGTTGCATCCGATGATGTCATATTTGAATTCATCAAACTGTCCAGGAGCAACGAGCTCAAGTCTTTCCTTTACGATCTCGATTGCCTGCTTTGCTCTCTCAAGGCATCCCGGTCCACCGTAGCTGATTTCGCCGTCGCCGATGAAGCAGTCCTGATAACCGATGGAGCACTTGAGTGTATCTGTCTTTGGCATTCCTGTTGCGCCTTCAACTTCAACAAAGTCCTTAGCGGTCTCGGTGAACTTAACCTGCTTAAAGTTTGCAACTACGTCAGGTGTGAGATATTTTTCCGGGTCGTGAATTTCATAGATGATCTGCTCGGAAAGCGTTGAAGCGTTTACTACACCGCCTGCGCTCTCTACCTTTGTTATAGCAAAGGAACCATCTTCAGCAATCTCTGCGAGTGGGAATCCAAGGTGTCCCATTCCCGGAACGTCCTTCTTGCCCGGCTCTGCATAATAACCGCCTGTAGCCTGGCCACCGCACTCAAGAAGGTGTCCCATCATTGTGCCTTTTCCGAGCTTATCCCAATCTTCCATGTCCCAACCGAATTCATAAATCGCAGGAGCCATAAAGATTGCAGGATCTGCAACACGACCTGTGATAACTACATCTGCGCCCTGCTCAAGAGCCTTTACAATTCCCTCTACTCCGAGGTAAGCGTTTGCGGAAACAATCTGTCCCGGAAGCTTGGATAGAGCTTCTCCTGTTTCCCAAACTGTTGTATCCATATATCTATCTATTACAGGAAGAATGTCATCGCCTGTTACGCAAGCGATCTTCATGCCCTTTAGGCCATGCTTCTCTGCTATTTCAACACACTTCTTTGCTGCTGCTACCGGATTTGCGGAACCCATATTGGTTATGAGCTTAACCTTATGTTCCCAGCAAAGCGGAAGAGCTTTTTCCATACGGTGCTCAAGGAGACCGTTATATCCCTTTGTAGGATCCTTTAGCTTAGCCTGCTGACCAATAGCTATTGTTCTCTCAGCAAGACATTCGTAGCTTATATAATCCAGATTACCTTTTTCTATGAGTTCTAGCGATGGCTCGAGGCGGTCGCCTGCATAGCCTGCGCCGGAACCAATTCTAATCTTTTTCATATTATGGTCCTTTCTTTATATATCATTATCTCTATGCGGCTCGCCCGCTTATTTTTTTGCTAGAGGTACCAAGAGAACGAGCCGCGCGACTATTAGATTCGATTAAAACGTAACGCCCTTTGTGATGATTGCTACAACGAGCATGATGATTGATACGAGCCATGCAAGTGGGAGCGTCTTCTTCTGGTGCTCGCCGAGTTCTACTCCGGAAAGACCTGTGAGTAGGAATGTTGCAGCTGTGAGCGGTGAAATCGGGAATCCTGTTGTCATCTGACCGAGGATTGCAGCACGACCTACGGAAGCAGCTGTTACGCCAAATCCTGCAGCTGTCTCTGAGAGAACCGGAAGTACTCCATAGTAGAAGGAGTCCGGATCAAAGAGGAGCGAAGCAGGTGTTGCGATTACACCAACGATAACCGGGAAGAATTTTCCGAGTGTGCTTGGGATGATAGAAACGAGAGCCTGTGACATAGCTGTAATCATTCCTGTTCCCTTCATGATTCCTGTGAAGCATCCTGCAGCAAAGAGTACAGAGCACATCATCAGACAGCTCTTTGCGTGAGCATCAACTCTAGCCTTGGAATCAGCAACCTTTGGATAGTTGATAAGTGTTGCGAGTACGTAGAATACCATGAACACTACAGCAGGAGCAAAGCCTGAGAAAAGAAGGCTTGCGATAGCTGCGATTATAAGAAGTACGTTGATAACAAAGTTCTTTGGTCTAAGAAGGGCCTGCTCTTCTTCTGAAAGTTCAGGCTCAACATACTGAGCAAGTGCTCCGCCTGCTGTTGAAGCAAGTCTTGACTTTTCTGCCTTACCAAGCATAAACGCGATTACAAATACAGATACGAGACCTGCGATAAGAGCAGGAAGGTCAGGCATGAAGAATGATGTTACATTTGCTTCACCAAGTGCTGTGGCTGCTCTGATTGTTGGACCACCCCATGGAAGGATGTTCATTGTACCTGCAGCAAGAGCAACGATTGTTGCAAGAGTTGTTCTTCTCATTCCGAGTGCATCGTAGAGCGGAAGAAGTGCCGGGATGCAGATAAGGAATGTTACAGCGCCGGATCCATCAAGGTGAACGATAGCCGCGAGAAGTGCAGTTCCGAGAGCGATCTTGATAGGATCTGTTCCTACTACATTAAGAATCTTTCTGATGATTGGTCTGAATGTTCCTGCATCTGTCAGGATTCCAAAGAAGAGAATCGAGAAGATGAACATTACGCCTGTTGCGGCAACAGAACCGATACCCTGAGCTCCTGTGATCATTCCACCGAGCTTCTTGAAGTTTGCAAGAGCATCGATGACGCCTGGAGCGTTTTCAGGATCAGTAACAAAGAAGAAGCAGGAAATAATTCCCGTAATCACCGGTACAGCGATAAGAGCTACCAGCGGAGAAACCTTCTTTGTCATGATTAGAACGAGCATTAGGATGACTGTTAGAAAGCCTAAGAATGCTAGCATGAGTGTTTCCTCCTTAAAAAATGAAACTAAGAAATAATTTGTTTACCCTTTTGTCCCATATAAAAAGCAAAACCCGTGCCAAATTTACAATGGGGACGGTTCTACTTGCAAAATTTTTCACGAGGGATAGAGCGATTTGTTGAAATTTAGGCATTTTAGGCCTCAAAATTTTTATAAAAAAGAATTTTTCGCTTGCGTGGTTAATGGGAATTTTCCCATACATTTAAAAGAATTAATTCCAATATTTCGGAAAAAACAAAACACAAAAAAGCCCGCCTCCAAGAGGCGAGCCCTTAAAAAAACATTTAATATACTCTATTTTCTTTGAAACACCAACGTTTTCCGCAATTCCAGAATTATAGAATTATTTTCCTATATTTCGGAAATACGCATTATATAGTTCCTCGGTCGCGAGCGCTATCTTTGTTACAGAGAAATCTTCACCCTCCGGGAAGATATACCAGGTGTCGGTCAAAGTGTTCAAATCAACGCAATCTCCGTGCTTTCCGAGATAGTCGTACTCAATATGACAGGAGTAGAGCGACGGCACATCCTTCTCCATCAGGAACTCATCGCCATCAACATCCGTCCCCCAGCACCTGAATCCATTCATATCATGAAGGAGCTTTCCGTTTCCGAGCCTGATAAACTTCTTTGCATTCGGAAGACTATCCACATAGACATCTAGCTCGCCGCTGGAGTAAGTTCCCTCTTCAACCTCGCGGCGTACATTCTCCCTCTCCCATTCGTACCAATCGGGCACATGCGAAAACTCAGTCTCGCCTTCGTCAGCAATAAGCTCCGAGAGATCCGTAAACGTCCAAGACTTTCCGCACGACTTACAGAAAAGTTTTCTCCCTTTGCTCGCCATCTTGAACTCTGTCTTGCAATGCGGGCACTGATAAAGAACCTTGTGAAGTCCCTCTGCATGTCCCTCATAAGTAATCCTGATTCCTCTCTCCTTCTGCCAAGCAAAGTCATCATACTGAAATGCCTCAACCAAGCCCTTGTTTATCTCATCAACAGAAAGCTTTTCCAAATCCTCTTTGCTATATAAAAGTTTCATCTCCGCCTCGGTCGGCTTCACTCCACGATCGTGAAGATTCCAGAACGGCGAATTCACATGATGCCCGTGACAGATAAGCGTAACAACAGGAACACCAAAGTTCTTGCAAAGCTTTCCGAGCGACTCAGGAAGCACCGCAGTCGTCCCACAAAGAGAATATCTCGCCTCAGGATAGATAACTGCGATGTCACCGTTATCGATAACCGTCTTGAGATGTCTAATAAGTCCTATGTTCTGCGTGAACTTGCGCTTACAGATGCAGCCAACGTCACGCAATAATTTTTCGCGCCCGATATATCCGTCAATCGCAACAACATAATTGCATTTATTCGGGAACGTCGCCTTTGTCGCAACCTTAAAATCCATGAACGCATTGTGATTGCAGAGCAAAAGATACGGCGGCTCAATGCCTTCCATATTAATCTTTTTCAATTTATTCTTGTGCTTGATAAGATCCGGATAACTCAAAATCGGGAGAAGCGGCATCAGATACCACTTCGTCCTAACCGGAGGTTTCTTCATATCAAAGCGTTCAAAATCCTTCTTCATGCTTTCACCGCATTCTTCTCAAAGCGAACTCATTCGTCAAACTCATTCGTCAAACTCTTTCGCGAAGTCTTTCGCAGTCTCCTTCGCAAAACGATATCAATCAAAACACCGTCGTTATCAATACATAAATCCAATGCGCAGAGATTCCTGCCGCGAGGCCGCCTATCGTATGGCTCGTAATCGCCTTTCCGATAAGGCCTTTGCAGCCGAGACTATCCATCATGGATGCGTGCGTGCTCAGGTATCCGCTCCAGCACATGCACATCGCAGTAAACACCGCGATATCTCCCGGCCCAATTAAATGGCTCGCAGTCAAATTGGACGTAAGGCTCAGCGCAGCTCCCGCAGCACCAAGCGCGGTTACCGGAACACCTATCGCCTCAGGGCTCGTAAACCCAAACAAAGGATTTAATATAAAATCAAGCTTCTCCGCAAGCACCGGAAGAATTCTTATTCCTTCGTATGCCGCGCCCGTATATTCTCCGCTCTCCGACGGACCGTTTATGAGCATAAGAACTATCGTACAAATCACAAGAACGCCCGGAACTATGCTGACTCCCATCTTGACGCCACTATGTCCGCCCTCAAGAACGGCCGCAATCACACGGCTACCGACTCCGCCCGATCTAATCGGACGCATGTCCTTTGGTGTATTCATATTGGGACCCGATGTGTATTCCTCGTCCCAGGTATCGCCAAAATATTTCTTTGTAAACATAAGCATGATGCGCGTGCTCACTATACTTCCGATTGTAGCGCCGATTAAACCAACACCCACAGCACCGCCGAGACCAACTCCCATCTTTGGAGAAAGGCTGTACATATATGTGCAGACGATTAATCCCATGCCGAACGCAGTACCGAGATTGGTAAGCGCCGGGAATTCAAACTTCCTAAAATAATGTCTAAAATGATGATCGTCCGTCAGCGCAAGTATCGCAGGATTATCTGAGAGGAACGTCGTTACAACGCCCAGAGCAGCAGCTCCCGGAAGTCCAAATATAGGTCTCATCAAAGGTCTCAAAAGTCTATTTGCAAGCGACACAAATCCGAACTCAGAAAAGAGCGCACTCACCGCACCCATAATTACGCAAACCGCAGTAATATAGAGAACCGTATCAATGAGCAACCTGTACGCCGTATTCATGATAGTGTTCAACGCATTTGCAAGACCCATATAATAAACAAAGATCCCAAAAAACGCCAAGAAGATGATCGGAAACACAAACGTCTCCACGCTCATCTCCTTTTTAAATGAAAACGATTGATTCTTTTCTTCCATGTCTATTCAGTCCCGTTCCTACACACACCAATCGCTATTTTACATTATGCCTGTATCATTCGCAAGACGATGCGCTTAACATAAACGATTATTTATTGATGATTATTTATTTGAGATTAATTGTTTTGCGATTATTATTGCGACGTCCAGTCTTATATATTATGTATAAAAGTGCAGCGAGATATGCAGCCGCAAGAATAAGCGTAACAATGCACATTAGGTCGCTCTTTGGCGCGAGCCCCACGAGCACCAGGACAGGTGCGCCGAGCAATATACCAAAGCTACTTCCCGTGACAAGATTATTCGCCGCCGGCGTCTTCATGCCCGGATCGATTTCGCGAAGCAGAATAACTCCCGAGCTAATCGTTCCCGTTAGCATTCCGAACATAGAAATCAAACCTTCATAATAATAATCCTTATACACAACTCGGCAAACGCGCACGAGGTGAAGCCATGTTACTACAGCACCGATAACCGTAAGCAGAACGAACGGTACAACAAGACCTCTGATATCCTCAAGATTGATGCACGCTATACCCGCAACAATCATCATGTCAAAGAAGAGTCCGGAAAGTCTATTTAGAAGATAATTATTTTGATACTGTCTATCTATAATGCCGCCTGCGCGAAGATTCTCAAGAATCGCACGAAGCAGCATTGCAAGAGCCGAACCGATAATAAAATTGAATCCCCAAATCAAAGTGTTCACCGTTCCGGCAAGTCCCGCGCTTATTGCAGAAATCCCTCCGGTTATCGCTCTTGATACGAGATAGGTTACAGCATAAACAAGGAGAACCATCGCAAGCTGAACGCTCAGCTTATCTATGGATTCCGAGATCGGCATCTCACCTTTGCTGTGGAAAAAATCCGTCGTATAGTTTTCTTCCTCCACGGCCTCCGCATCCTCAATCTTTATCTTGCCGCGCCTTCTCAGGATGTTCAGCATGATTACACCGACAACGCATGCAACGATATACCCCATCGCGGCTATTGCAAGACCAAAGCTATGTCCGCCCGTAAATCCCATGGACTGATAGCTCGCACCGATATTGTTTGCTTGACCCGGGCCTTGTCCATAACCCATCGGAAGAAGAAGCCCCGCAGCCTTAAACATATTCGGCATAAATGTATAACCGAGCAAAATCGTGATGATTAAACCCGTAACACCTTGCACCATATATGTGCTTACGATTACAGCACCGGATTTAAAACCCGTTCCCTTCTTTGCCGCGGAAAGCGCCTCCGGAACGCGAAGGCTCATCGCGATAAATCCGAGCGCAATACCATGGTAGGTAAGAATCTCCATGAAGTCGTGGTTTATTTTCACGATGCCTATATACTTTGAAAACAGAATGATAAAACCAGCCATTACTGCAACCGGCATCATGCTCCTCTTAATGAATGAATACTTTCTCCTGATAAAATTACAAAAGAGTACCACGCCGGCAATATATCCAAACTGAATAATCACATTCCAAACGGAAGTATTTGCTGCTGAATAATCCAATTATTCCTCCTCTTCGTTCGCATTGGCGTTTGCCCGCTGCCAAGCAACAAGATATTTTCTCAGATTATGCCTTCCCTTCATGTCGTGCGGTCTTATTTCATAATACATTTCATCGGAAGAAAAAACAATGCGATTTGCAAGAATCATCGCCATGCGAGGAATCTTAGAAAGATCAAAGGACGTATCTCCAATCGACAAACTGAATCCCTCACCCGCTCTTCCGAGCGCGAGCTCTCCCTCCGAAACAATCTCTTCAGTATGATCTCCGTTTATCTTAAGTAGAACAAAATCCTTATCTCCGCACTCCGTACCGAGAAAGCCCTTCTCCTGCGAAGAATCACCCTGCGCCTTTTCCTGCCCCTTCGGCTCTGCCTGCGACTCTGCTTCGGATTCACCCCCGAGCAGCTTCTCAAGCTCATCATCCTGCCAGTCGCTCCATTCGGAAATCGTAGCGAAAGGCATATCATTTTTTAAGAATCCCGTCTCGGTAATTTCATTCTTAAATCCGCAGCTACATTCTACTTCGTTTCCGTGTGAACGCAAGTTTCCAATCTTCCTGCAAGAAGGACAGATATATACGAGTCTCTCCAAATATTCCGCGCGGCAATCCTTATCGGAAATATATGCATTCATCTTTCCGTTACGCGAAAGTTCTTCTCTCTGCCACTCCCAAACATCAA
>Ga0256404_1013451_pt1 | contig 10361 bp, 4 predicted proteins | sample RumenRJG_01DNA_FD_185990 | JGI IMG/M metagenome (GOLD analysis project Ga0256404, IMG submission 185990) | Bovine rumen microbial communities from Lethbridge, Alberta, Canada - RJG_01 | ecosystem: Host-associated > Mammals > Digestive system > Stomach > Rumen | place: Canada: Alberta | collected...
TGCAAGGAAGCTCATGACAAAGAAGAGAGGGTGCCTCGGAGTCTGTCAGACTGCAGAGGCACCCTCTCTTTCGATTCGTTATGTCACGAGAGCTTTTCTAAAGCACTTCTATCTTCACGTTGTCCAGGAACCAGCGGTGGAGTATCTTGGTTGACGCTACAGAGCCGGTGTAGTCCGTAGGGTGGACAATCACTCTGGTGTCGGCATCTGCGCCCTTTACCATGAAGGACTCGGTCTTCCAAGTCCAGTAATCGTTGGTGTACTCAACCTTCTTTTCTCCGTTGATGGTACCCTTGCCTTCGACCTCGACCACAAGATTGAAGACGTCGCTGGCATTCTTGCCCCAGTCGAAACTTACGATCATGTTTCCGGAAGCCCCCAAAGTGACAGCCGGAAGCCTGATGCCGTTGACATTGGAAGTCTTGCTGAACTTGAGGTAGTTTCCTTCGCAGACATAGACGGTCTTGGAGGAAGGCAAGAGAGCCTCGTAGCCCTTGGCCGTGAAAGCGTCCACGAAGCCAGGGATTGAATAGGAGGTGCCGATATTGACAGTCTTCTTGTCCTTCATGCTGTCTCCCTGAGTACGTTTGTTGTCCTTGTCCCACTGGACGAAAGGTGCCACCCAATCGAAGTTGTCCGAGAAGGCAACCGTTCCTTTAGGAGTCTGGCTGACCGTGAGGACAGCCTCAAGGTTGTTGGCGGTGTTGTAGAAGCGGATTGTTCCGATCCTGTTGTCGCCGCTCGTATTAGCACCGACGCTGTAAGAATGGGAAGAGGTTGAGACTATCGAGGAAACCGTAGGCGACGGCTTAGGGGCGATCCAGTCGCCATTGATCTGAACCTCATAGCTTACGTTAGCTTGGACGTTCACCGTGAAATCGCCTCCGTCGGAAGGAATTGAAATAGAGTTGCCGCTCGAAAGGGAGATGAGCGGGTCGAGATTTCCTCCCGCTGCTGACTGGACGACATTCACTACAGCGGTCGAAAGACCGGAAGTAACGGTAATCTTGGCCTGACGCAGGCTGGAGAGAGTGCTAGGCTCGCAGGTTACCGTGATCTCGGCAGGAGTTCCAGCGATGCCGGCCTCTGGCGTGAGAGTGAGCCAAGAAGCGTCACTCTTCAGCGTGAAGGCTTGGTCAGAACTTACCGTGAAGGTAGCCGGAGCGGCAGGAGTCCCTTCGAAGGTCAGAAGATCAGTGGAGAGCTCTATGTTGGCTTCTACCGGATCAGGCTCTCCTGACTCGACCCCGTCACCCATCTTCGTTACATAGATGCCAGGCTGAGGGGCGGTCACAGGGGTTGCGCTGCCGGTGTTGCTCCTGATTGAAAGACGGGCGGAGCCGGTGTTGCGCTTTGCGAGGGCGCCCTTGCCGTTGGCCTGCCAGTTGGCGACGCAGCGGAAGCGCACCTTGAGCTGATCCATGTTCTTCGTTATCTTGAAGTTCTCGTTGACGATGACATTGGTCTTGCCGTCGGAGTTCATGGCCGCAGTATACTCTACCTGAGACGGCATGTCGGTGCTGAACTTAGGGGTGCCGGCCGTTTTCCACACCTTGCCGTCAAGATATTCGAGAATCCAATACTTGTGACCTGTGGCAGAAGTCCTGGCTCCGAACTTGATGTTGAACTCGGTGTTGGCCTTGACGGCGGCATCGCTCTCGAACAGCCAATAGTCCTCTGGCCAAGGGCCGGTGCAGCGAGGGTCATCATAATGGGCGGAGGACTGGTCGATATCCATCTTGAATACGCCGTCCGGATCGGTATTGTCAAGGTCGTAAGGGATGTACTTGATGAATCCGCTGCCGGTCTTGGCAGGGAAGCTGTGCGTAGTGCCGTAAGTCCCCTTGTAGGTATTGTAGAAGTCATCAGTGCCGATTTCGAAGACAAGCAGAGGCACGGCCTCCATTTCGATGTCTCGGATGTCGACAGGGAGGACATAGTAGAGTCCGTCGGAAGCAGTTCCTAGATAGAATCCGGTTATGCCTACCTTATGGAAAGAGTAGGACTGGATTTGGGCAGATGAAGGATTGTAGACGTAGCCGACCTTGGTCTCTCCGCTGCTCAGCGCACCGCCATCGCCGTAAGATACTGTGGTGGTGACATATTCAGCCTTGCCTGGAGCATATGCCGTGGTGCTTGTGATGTCGGTTGCCTCCGGATACTTGACCTCTGAGGCAGAGGAATAGAAGGCATCGTACAATTTGATGGCGGTTATGGAGTTGAAGGCTTCGACATCTCCCGTGAGAGACAGCTTGTCGCCCACCGCAAGAGATCCATCTTTGCCGATGACTAGCGAAGAGGAGGTCTTCTCTACGAATATGTTAGAACTCCCGTCGCTCACGACGAAGCCATTGTCTGTAACTGCCATCACCTGGCATTCCGAAATCTTGGCAAGCCCGTCCGCAGTCAGCTCAAGAGCTTTCGTGACGGAAACCTCGCCAACGCCGGCGAAGCGGTCAACTCTCTGCTTCACGGTTATTTCGGTCTGTGGTATCGTCGATGCGCCGAGCACTACGATTTTCCCCTCGCGCTCGCTCAGATTGGTATTCTGTGCAACGGACAATGTGATGTCCATCGTTCCGTTGCCATAGCTAGGTTCTATTGAAAGCCAGTCGTCAGTCACGTCTGCCTCCCATCTTCCATCTGCATAGATGGTGACAGTCTTGGTCGAAGCTATGCCTGGAACCAAGATCTCGGATTCGGCGGAGAGGATTGCCTTTGATTCTGCGGGTTCATCGTCTTTGCAGCCAGTGAAAAACAGAGAAGCCGCACCGAGAAGAGTCAATATGTAATATTTGAGATTTTTCATGATCATTCGGTTTTAATAATCGAGTCCGTCGTTCCATCCAGGATTCTGTGTGAGATTTGGATTGAGGGTACGATCATCGATAGGGACAGGATAGAGGTAATCCCTGTTCGGATCAAAGCTGAAGTTGAGGTCTGGATGAACCTGCATGTAGCCATGGTCTCCCTCGCTTAGGATGAAGTCCTTTCCAAGTTCACCGCTGACGGTGGCGGTTACGCTCTTGTCTTTGCTCCCGGAGTAGATGTAGTAGTCGTTGGTCCCGTCGCCGTCGATGTCATAGACACCGGGGCCAGGGAAATAGACTCCGTAGTATGGCTCGGCGATCATGTCACCGTACTTCCACCTCATTAGGTCATCGTACCTAAGGCCTTCCTGCGCCAATTCGACAGCCCTTTCGCGGCGGATTTCAAGCAGGACAGGATCGGTTATGCCAGGATTGATTTCCATGAGATACGGGTCTGCGACAGTCGGGAGATTGTCGAGGTCGCCTCCGGTGATTCCGGCCCTGCGGCGGAGAGCTCCGATGGTCAGGCTCCAGTCATCAGCCGTAAGGGTGCCGAGTTCAGCTTTGGCTTCGGCATAGTTGAGTAGAACCTCCGCATAGCGGAAGAGGGCTATGTCATTGTAGGACTTGTCGAACTTGTCCGCCGAAGCATTGTTGTCAGGCATCACGAACTTCGCCATCTGGTAACCGGTAAGGGTCACCTTGGCATCAACTCCGGACTTTTTAGTCGAATAGGAATACTTTCCTCCGTCCTCGGTAATCCTGCTGTAGCCAGGAATTCTGATGGTCTGGGCGAGGCGAGGGTCGCGGTTTGCTGTCTCCTCGGCGAATTGCATGGTCTTCCAGCCTTCTTGGTCAGTGAAGCGGGAACCGTCCCTCATCAGGTATAGGTTCACGAATTTCTTGGTGAGGCTGAGGCGGCCCTGGCTGCTCATGACAGCCACTGCCGTGGCGTTATGGTAAAGAGCCGTTCCGTTGTCGAAATTGATGGAAAGAATGTCCTCGGTGGTATTGGCATCATACTCGGAGAAGAGCACTGCGTAGTCGAGGTTCGGGTTGCCGGTAGAGTAGAGCGAGAAAGGTCCCTCATCCATGAGTCGCTTTGCGGCATCGGCGGCAAGCTGGAGGTAGTACTCGTTGGTGTTGGCGCCTTCGATCTTGATTCCATGGTACTTTCTGTAGGTCCCTTCATAGAGGCAGAAACGGGACTTGAGGGCGAGCGCAGCCCACTTTGTCACGCGGTAGTTACCGCTGCCGTAGCTCTCAGGAAGCCCTGCTATAGCCTCGTCGATATCTTCTATCATATGAGTCATGACGACCTCGCGGGAATCTCTTGCCTTGTAGAGGACAGGGTCGTTGGAACCGAGTTCATGGTCAACCCATGGAACATCGCCGAAACGCTGTACCTTGTCAAAGTAGAGGTATGCCCTGAAGAATTTGCAGAGAGCCGTGTACTGTACTGCCGCCGCCGGATCCTCGCACTGCTTAGGAATATAGTCCAGGCAGGTGTTGATTCTGCGGAGGTCGGTCCAGGTCCAGCCGCCGCCTGATGCAGGGACAGTCCTGAAAGTGCCGCCTCTGATGAGGTTTGAAGGATTGTCGTTGATGTACTGGTCACTCTGCTCGGAATAGATTGATTTCGGAAGAAGATTATTGTAGAGCGGATTCGTGAAGAGCTGAAGGTCTGTCGCGGTTCTGAAGTATGATTCAGGGCTCAGCTGGGACTTCGGTTCCTTGTCGAGGATGTCATCGCAAGCAGACAAGGTGATGGCCGCGGCAGCTAGCAAAAATATATATTTTTTCATATTTGCGAATTTTAGAAGGTTATGTCAATTCCGAACATATAGGATTTCTGCCAAGGGTAGAAGGCTCTGTTGAAGTCATTGGAATTCCTGTTGTAGGCTCCCTCCGGGTCGATGTACTTGGAATGCTTCTTCAGTGGCGACCAGTAAGCGATATTCTCGCCTGTGAAGTAGAACCTGACATCGTTGATTCCTACCTTCTTCGTGAACTTGGACGGGATGGTGTATCCCACTGAAAGATTCTTGAAGCGAAGGTAGCGGATGTTCTGGAGATATCTCGAGTTGACTCTGTTGAGCTGTCCGGAGCCGTTGTAGGCATAGTAGGCCACAGCCCTCGGGAAGTAAGCGTCGGTGTTGTTGTAATCCCAGACGTCATCGAGTAAATTCTCAGGCAGGTAAGAAGTCATAGGCTGCGAGAAAGGTCCCCAGAATGCGAATGAACGTCCGCTAGGGTACCAGTAATGGTTGCCGGTGCCTTGGAAGAACGCTGACACGTCGAAACCGAGGTAATTGAAGGCGAGGGTAAAGCCGTATTGCATGCGAGGGAGGGAATTCCCGAGGATTTTGCGGTCGCCAGGCTTGTCGACGCTGTTGGATCCGATGCCTATGATCTTGTCACCGTCAAGATCCTTGTACTTGACGTCTCCGGCCTTCCATGTCCCGCCAGGGAGCTGGCCGCTGACATAGGAAAGATTGACCTGGCTTGCATATTCTGCGGCCTCCTCATCAGTCTGGAAGAGACCGTCTGTCTCGAAGCCCCAGATTTCGCCGAGTTTCATGCCCTTATAGTAGCTCTTCGCGAAGGTCTTCTGAGGGTTGTCGTACTTGGTGATTTCGGAGTCATAGTCACTGACCATGCCCTTGACGCTGTAGTTAAGAGGCTTGCCGAAAAGTTCGAACTCATCCTTCCACTCAAGGGAGAATTCAATTCCCTTGGTGCGGAGGTCGGCCGTATTCTGCCTCGGAGCATCTGCGCCGTAGAGTGCCGGCAGAGCGTAGCCTTCGGTTAGCATGTCCTTGGTGTCGCGGATGTAGGCTTCAGCGGTGAACTGCAGACGATTCTTGAGCATGTTGAGGTCGAGTCCGACATTATAATGGATGGCCTTCTCCCAGGTCAGGTCGGAAGAGTTCGGCGAAGAAATCGAAGAGTACTTGGAAACCGTGCTCCCTTCTCCAAAGTTGTAAGCTGCGAAGTTATAGATTGAAATTGTCCTGTAGGAGATGTAGTTGGAAACGTTCTGGTTGCCGAGGCTTCCATAGGAGAAGCGAAGCTTCAGGTTGTCTACGTAACGCTTGGCAGGTGCGAAGAAAGGCTCCTCGGAGATTCTCCAGCCGATGGATGCCGATGGGAAAAATCCCCACCTATGCCCGCGGGCGAAACGGGAAGTTCCGTCGTAGCGGCCGGCTGCTTCGAAGAGATAACGGCCTTGATAATCGTAATTGAAACGTCCGAAGAAGCCCAGCAGGGCATACTCAGACTGGCCTCCCGTAACCTTCATGATTGTTTCTCCGTCAGCGTTGGTGCCGACCAGATTGAGGTCGTTGAGTTCCTCGCTAAGGAGATATTGGCCAGTCGCACCAACGCTCTTCTGCGCCTGGGTCTCGTAGTTGCCTCCGAGCATGAGGGAGAAGTTGTGGCTATCGGCTACTGTTGTCTTGTAGGTTCCGTAGAGGTTGCCGGAGTAATAGTTGTATGTAGTCGTGGTCTCATTGAGTTCGTCCAGACCTGCTCCGGTATCATAGTAGAGAGTAGGTCCGTCAGGATACTGCTGCTTGTAAGGTAACTTGACATCCCTTCCGGTGTTCCTGTTCTGATTGAAGCGATAGGTGAAATTCGCCACCACCTCAAGTCCCTTGACAGGGGTCATGGTCAGCTCTGAGGTGTTGGAGAAGTCAGTCCTGCGACGGTTATTCTTATTCTTTCCCATGTCCAGGACGATATGGCGGCCGTTAGCAACGGCGTAAGAGCCGTTGAAGATTCCGTCAAAGCGGTAGACGTAGGAACCATCTGGGTTTTTCATCGGGAAAATAGGCAGGGCGTGGGCCGAGCTGTAGGCGATGACGTTCTCCACATCTCCGTCAGCGGCCACATACCTGTAATTGGAGCTGTAGAAAGAGGTGTTGTTGCTCAGTCGAATCCACTTGTTGATCTTGGTGTCAATTTTTGAGCGGACGTTGAACTTGTGGAAGACATCAGGGCTCAGCTTCATGATTCCAGTCTCCCTGTCGTAACCTCCTGAAATGAAATACTTAGTGTTCTTGTTTCCTCCGGAGATGGAAATGTTGTGCTGCTGTACCGGATGCTGGTCTCTGAAGAGCATATGCCACCAGTCATTGTTGCCGTAGTAGCGCCACTGGTTCCTTCCGTTGATGGTACGCTCCACAACCCATGGACGGGCAGGGTTCTCTGTCTTGTCGTTGACCCTGGCGAGCAGCTGCTGCATGTCGTAGTCATCATATAAGATGTAGTTGGACCCATTGGAAGCCATACGGAACTTATTGATTGTGTAGACTGACCAATAGCCTCTGGTCTCGTAGTCGGTAGAGGTAGTAGGCTCTTCCCAGCCCCAGCGTCCGCTGTAGCGGACCGTGGACTTGCCTTCATCAGACTCTCCGCTCTTGGTGGTGACGAGGATCACGCCGAAGGCGGCGCGGGCGCCATAGACGGCTGCCGCCGCGGCATCCTTGATGACGGAAATCGAGGCTATGTCATTAGGATTTACCCTGTTGATGTCTCCGATTGCTCCGTCGATGAGGACAAGAGGAGAGGCTCCGTTGATGGACGTGTATCCGCGGATGTTCAGAGAGCCCGTAGACCCAGGGCTTCCGGCTGAAGTCGTGATGTTAAGTCCAGGAACAGAACCCTGAAGCATGTTCGATACGGAATGTGCGGAACGGTTCTCGAGAGACTTGGAGTCCACCTGGGTGACGGCTCCGGTGAGGTTCACCTTTTTCTGGGTGCCGTATCCCACGACGACTGTCTCTTCGAGCATCATGGTATCATCTTCCAGGGTGATTGTAAGCATGGATTGCGTGGCAGGCACGGTGACATCTTTAGTCATGTACCCCAGGCAAGAAACCTCGAGAGTGACGTTGCCTGACGGTATATTCATCGAGAAAGTGCCGTCGGAACCTGTTACAGAACCAATGGAAGTTGCTTCCTTGACCATCACTGCCGCGCCTATTACGGGCTGCTGCTGCGAGTCCAGGACCTTCCCTGACAGCGTCCTGTTCTGGGCATTAAGGGACAAGATGCCCGCTATTGCCATGAACAGAAACGCAACAATAGTTTTCGTAAATTTCATATTGATTGACGATTAGTGTTTCATTGCTTAAAATTACTTGACGAGTTCTTTCGAATAGGTGTCTATGTCAAAAGCCTTAGGTCGTGTCATGGTCTGCTTATAGACGTTGCCGAAGCTGTCTGTCACTTTGATTTCCAGAGTGCTGGTCGGGCTTGAGGCCGTGACTTTCCAGAGATGCGGGCAGACCGATGTCGTGTAATATGTCGTGCCGGCAGTTGATTTCATGTATTTCACGCTTGTGGTCAATATGTGGAGAGGATCCCTGTAGCTGACTGCGGTCAGGTTGTCCAGGGCTTTCCCGTCCTCGGTGACTTCAATGCTCCAGCCCGGGGCAAAGTTCCAGACATTAATGTATACCTCGTCGGCTGAACTTGAGGAAGCCCAAGTGCCAGCGAAGTTGTTGAAATAGGTCTTGTTCGCAGCATCCGCGGAAGGCATCACCTTGTCAGCCGAAAGATCGATCTGGTTCCTGTCGTATGTCCTGAACTGATAGTTGGTGCTGAATCCTGTCGGCTTGAACTGCCAGCTGAAATCTGTTCCCTTAACTTTGAAAATCTGGTAGCCTGCAGGAGCCCCGTCAGTGCCGATGTTCAGGGCGCCATCCGTGTTGTAGACTGACCACCACCAGTCTGCGCAGAGGGCTCCGGAGTTGTGGTCCATGTAATTGGAACCAGTCTGGTTTGCCACGATGTGAGTGTGTCCAGTAATGAAATGCACGGTCTTGAATGCCGAAAAAGCGTTGAGCAAAGCAGCTTTGTCGGAGGCTGCGAAATGGAAGGTCGGCGCATGCATCGTAACGACCAAAGGGGTGGACGGGCTGACGTAGGAGAGGTCCTTGGCGAGCCAGTCAAATTGTTCCTGGGTGACCTTCACGGAATATTTGCGCCCGTCGCGACCTGTTCCTGTATTGGTGCAGAGGATGTCGTCCAGGACGACGTAGTGAACTTTACCTATGTTGAACGAGTAGTAATCCGGCGCGAGCAGGCTGACGTAAGGCAAGATGGTTTCGAAATCGCCAGCCTTGTTCATGTCATGGTCGTGATTGCCGATGGTCTGATAGATTGTCAAGCCTTTGATAGCATTGATGTCAGCGAGATACTGAGAAAACTGATAGGAGTTGCTGTACCAGTAATAGTCCCAAGTCATGTCGCCAAGGGTGATGCCGTAAGTAGTCTCACCCTTGTTCGTGGTGAGATATTCATTCACGTCGCTGCAGAAGTTGGAGAACCACTGCCTGTCCTTGTTCCTGCCGCCGGCGAGATGCATGTCGCCGAACACGAGCATGGAGTAGTTTGACTGGTCCGGAGCTTTCTGCAAAGTGAAATCCACTCTTTCGGCAACCGCAGCCGTCTTGTAAAGCTTGAAGTAATTTATTGGAAGGACTCCGTTGGATGCCGTCTCGTAGCCACTCGGAGTAGAAATGAAGACGTAACCGTACTTCTTCGCAGACTTGAGCTGGTAGACTCCTTCTGCATCAGTCTTAACAACCTCTGCTCCGTCCGAGATTACCACGTTCGGAAGCCCTGTGCCGTCACAGCTGACTTTGCCGTATACCGTGGAGCCCTCTTCTGGCTGCACGCCATCGGAGATGGTCACAGTTGTATCTCCCATTTTCTTCTTCTGAGAGCCTCTGGCTACATAGACGGAGTAGTTACCGAAAGCAGTGACATTCTTGCAGTCCACCGTGAAGTAATTTCCATCAACCTGCACGATGGGTGCCTTGTGGTCCGCTCCTGAGGCATCGGTGAATATTATGACGTCGTCTGTGCGAGGTGCCTTGTCGAAAAGCACCTTGAATGTGAACACTGGATTTTTCTGGTCGATTACTACTGAAGAGGGAACCGAGAATTGAACGTTCAGGTCTTCTTCATTATTTGAGCTATTCTTGCTGCATGATGTCAGCGTGACACATGAGGCAAACAATAAGGTAAGGGTTTTCCCTATTAAATGTTTTATGTTCATAAATATTTTCAATTATATATATTCATTTCAGGCCATTAGCGAAACTGTTACGTTTTTAGTTCGTAAGTCTTTCGTTTAGTTTCGAATGCAACTAAATAATTTGCGATAAATTTAATCATATTTTTCAAAATGATATATAATTCCCTTATGGATATTTATCATTTGTATTGAAATTGTAATATATCCTTTTCAGAATCATTAACTCATGCCTTTTCTCGGCTAGTTTATTGCTGATTCCAATCTAAAAGCTGCTCTATGCGAAAAATGAAAATATTCGAAATTCAAAAAAGCCGTACTGGGAATGCCCAATACGGCTTTTCAACAGTTGCTTGACTTCGGTTACAGCTCGTTCATCTCCTGCTCGTACTCGTCCTTGCGCCCTACGACTATGTCCTGATAGTCCTTAAGGCCAGTACCTGCAGGAATGAGGTGACCGCAGATGACATTCTCTTTCAGACCTTCCAGATGGTCAATTCGAGCCC
>Ga0256404_1013452_pt1 | contig 10360 bp, 11 predicted proteins | sample RumenRJG_01DNA_FD_185990 | JGI IMG/M metagenome (GOLD analysis project Ga0256404, IMG submission 185990) | Bovine rumen microbial communities from Lethbridge, Alberta, Canada - RJG_01 | ecosystem: Host-associated > Mammals > Digestive system > Stomach > Rumen | place: Canada: Alberta | collected...
GGTGTTCCGGAGCGGATGAATGAGCCCGAAAGCATTTGAGAATCATAGGCAAATAATCTAATAAATGATAGAATATGATTAACTTTGCCGGGATGGCTTCCGGTGCGGCTGGTACCGCAGAAGCAACGATGCGGAGGCTGGCAGAAAGGCAGGATGCATTCAATGTCTGAATATATTGATGTAACAAATTATGGTGGAGAGACCTCCCCGGAGACAGCGGCTGAGCCCGCAGAGAAGACGGCGGAGTGTGCAGCGGAAGAAGCTTCTTCCGAAGAGACAGCTGCTGCCGAAGGAGCACCTGCGGCAGAAGGAACCGAAGCAGAAGCTTCCGGAGAGACGTTTTCTGAATCTGCAGATGAGGCTCCCGAAAAGACGGATAATGCCGATAATACGGCTGCAGAGGCTGCCTGTGAGGCTGCCTGTGAGGCTGCCTGTGAGGCAGAAGAACCTGCTGAGAAGGATGCAGGTGAATCGGACGAAAAGGAAGAGCCGGCCGGAGATGAAACAGAAGAGAACGATAAGAAATCGTTCGTGGATCATCTTTCTGTTTACGGCAACAAAATTCTGGAAGGCGCTCAGAAGGCCGGAAATGTCATGAAGGAGCAGACCGTGAAGGCGGGCGAGACCTTTCGCGATGCAAAGGAAAGGGCCGATGCAAGCCGCAGGGCAAAAGCGGAGGAAGAGGCCGCAGAGGCAGCTGCCAGGGCTGCTGACGATGCAAACATCGGAACGGTCCGTATTGCGGATGATGTCGTAGCAATGATTGCTTCCTATGCAGCGCAGGAAGTTGACGGCGTTGCAGGCATGGCCGGTTCGGGCACGAGCGAATGGCTCGGCCGCGTCGGTGTAAAGGACCCGCAGAAAGGTGTCCATGTTGATGTCAACGAGAAGAATGTCCGGGTCGATCTGTCCATCATTATCGGATACGGCTACAATATTCCGGCAACAAGCAGCCGTGTACAGGCAAGAGTGAAGCAGGCTGTCGAGAATATGACAGGTCTTGCGGTGACGGATGTCAATGTCCGCATTGCAAGCATCCGGATTTCGCCCGAGAGCGATACTACGAAGTGATACAAGGTCAGGACGGTTAAGATCATGGCAATGCTTAGAAGAACACTCCGCGAACAGATTTTCAAGCTTCTTTTCCGAGTTGAATTCCTGCCCGGCGATCAGATGAAGAAGCAGGAAGAGATGTTTTTCGACAGTGGAGATCAGACATATTCAGAGGAAGACAGGAAAGAAATCTCCGATAAATTCGAGAAAATTCTGCAGGAGCTCCCCGAGATTGACAGGATGATCGCAGAAAAAACCGAAGGCTGGGGCATCGACCGGATCGGCAAGGTGGAGCTCACCATCCTCCGTCTCGCACTTTACGAGATGAAGGAAGACGATACGGTCCCGGAGAAGGTTGCGATCAATGAGGCGGTTGAGCTGGCGAAGAAGTTCGGACAGGATGATTCCCCTGCTTTCGTGAATGCAATTCTCTCGAAATTCACCGAAGAGGGAGAGAAGGAAGCTCCCGTACGCGATAAGAAGGAAGCCCTCCGGAGAGAAGAGAAGGAAAAACTGGCGAAAGAGCGCAGCGGAGGTGCTGAGGTGCATATCGTAAGCAGCAGGAAAACGAAGGATTGATGAAGTCAGTTTATTCTGTATCGCAGATAAATGCATATATCAAAAATATGTTCCGGCAGGATTACTTGCTTTCGCAGGTGCTCGTACGAGGCGAGGTCAGCAATTGCAAGTATCATTCCTCCGGACATATTTATTTTACGATGAAGGATGAAGGCGGAACGCTCTCCTGCGTGATGTTTGCAGGAAATGTGCGTAAGGGCGGCCTCAGGTTCCGGATGAGCGAGGGCGACGAGGTCATCGTCCTGGGAACGGTGGACGTTTACGAGAAGACTGGGTCGTATCAGCTCTATGCACAGCAGATCGTGCGGGATGGTGCGGGCGCGCTGAATGCACGCTTCGATCAGCTCAAGAAAAAACTCGAAGAAGAGGGAATGTTCGATGAGCGCTATAAGCAGCCGATCCCGAAATATATCCGCACACTCGGTGTGGTGACAGCCCCGACCGGTGCCGCGGTCCGCGACATCATCAATATTGCGACAAGGCGGAATCCCTATATACGGATCATCCTCTATCCGGCACTTGTGCAGGGTGAGGGAGCAAAGGAATCGATTGTAAACGGAATTCGGGCATTGGACAGTCTTCCTCCGGAAATACATCCGGATACAATCATCGTCGGCCGCGGCGGCGGTTCCCTCGAAGACCTGTGGGCTTTCAACGAGGAAATCGTGGCACAGGCCGTCTTCGAGTGCCGAACGCCGGTCATCTCAGCGGTCGGCCATGAAACGGATACCGTCATAACGGATTATGTGGCGGACCTTCGGGCTCCGACTCCTTCGGCGGGTGCAGAACTTGCAGTCTTTGACGTGAGGCAGTTTTTCCGTGACCTCTCGGCGTCAGAAAACTCACTCACGGATGCGATGAGCTGGAAAATCCGACAGGCCAGACAGACGCTGGATACGGAGAAGAGAAGTCTCATACAGCTTTCACCGGCGGCAAAGATCCGGGAGCAGCGGATGATGGCCGCGACGGCTTCCGACAGGCTGACAGAGCTCATGCGGGCAAGTCTGCAGCGGGCAGGGACAGGACTTCTGCTGTACAGTCCGGAGAAACTCACCGGTGCCATGACAGCCGTGATCGGGCAGTATAAGAATCGTCTCTCACAGTACAGTGAAGAAAATCTCACCGGGGCAGAGAAACAGAAGATCAAAGATGCAAAGCATACCCTTGCCGTATTGAGTGCTGGGCTGGATGGGGTCTCCCCGCTGAAAAAACTTGGCGGCGGCTTCGGATATATCAGTATGGACGGCAGGAATATTAACAGTGCAGCGGAGCTTAAGCCGGGCGATCTTTTTGATGTCCGCCTGAGTGACGGCAGTGTGACGGCCGAGGCAAAGTCTGTGGATCTGGATTCTTCGGATCTTGATTCAGAAGATGCCGGAACCGGAAGGAGAATACAGGGATGGCAATGACAGGACAGAATAGAGAGGAAGACTTCTTCGGTCAGGAAATCCGCGAAGAAAATGATCTTCGCGAAGGAGCGGACCTTACTGCGGACAGCAAAAAAACAATGAAAACCGCGGGGGAAGAGAGCGCGGGCGCAAAACAGAAAGAAAGCGCAGATATTGGCGCAGAGAAAGGCGGAGAAAATGAGTCCGCAGAGCTCAGCGTCGAAGAGGCTTTCGAGGAGCTCAGGAAGATTCTCGCTGCCATGCAGGATCCGAACGTGACGCTTGAAGAATCTTTTCAGCAGTATGAACGCGGCATGAAGCTTGTAAAGTACTGCAGCAGCAGGATTGACCTTGTCGAGAAGAAGGTTATGAAGCTCAGTGCGGATGGTTCGCTTTCTGAGTTTGAAGGAATGCAGGATAAATAAGGACAGTGAAGGGGAAGTTATGAGTTTTGACGAAGAACTTTCAGCAGCAGCGGGTAAGGTAAATGACATCATCGCGAAATTCCTTCCGGCAGAAAAAGGGTACGCACGGACAGTCATCGAGGCGATGAACTACAGCGTGAATGCAGGCGGAAAGCGTCTGCGGCCGCTGTTCATCTATGAGACGGACAGGATGTACGGCGGAGATACAAAAGAGGCAGAGCCGTTCATGGCTGCCATTGAGATGATCCACACCTATTCGCTTGTTCACGATGATCTCCCGGAGATGGACAACGATGAGTACCGCCGCGGGCGCAGGACGACGCACGCTGTATACGGCCCCGGCATGGGCGTGCTGGCGGGCGACGGTCTTCTTAATTACGCGTATGAGACGGTGCTGAAGGCGATCCTGGATGAAACAGATGAAACAATGAAAGCAAGAAAGGCAAGGGCTGCATATCTGCTTGCGGTAAATGCCGGAATTTACGGAATGGTCGGCGGTCAGTGTGCGGACCTTGAGTCTGAGGGCGGCGCGGAGCCGGCGGATTCGGATACGCTTATGTATATTCACAGACACAAGACAGCCTGCATGATTGAGAGCGGATTCCAGATCGGTGCCATTCTTGCCGGTGCGCCGGAGAAGGACATCGAAGACCTGGGCAAAATAGCTGAAAAAATCGGCGTTGCTTTCCAGATTGAGGACGATATCCTCGATGTTGTCGGAAATTCCGAGGAGGTCGGGAAGACACTTGGGAAGGATGCGGCAGAGGAGAAGGCAACCTATGTTTCGGTTCACGGCCTTGCGCGGTCGCGTGAGGATGTGAAGCGGCTCACCAGAGAGGCGATCGGGCTGTATGACGGCCTTTCCGCAAAGAATGATTTTCTCCGCACGCTCATCGAGTCGATGATGACGCGCACGAAATAAGACAGGGAATACAAAGAAATGGGTTCACTCCTTGATTCCATAGAGAAAGCGAATGATATTAAGAAGATCCCGCCGAAGTACTATACGCAGCTGGCCGCGGAGATCCGTGAATTCCTGGTGGAGCACATCTCCCGGACCGGCGGGCACCTTGCGAGCAACCTCGGCGCGGTAGAACTCACGATGGCCCTCCATCTGTGCCTTGATTTGCCGAACGACAAAATCATCTGGGACGTCGGGCATCAGAGCTATACGCACAAACTGCTCACCGGAAGGAAGAGCGGCTTCGATTCGCTGCGGCAGTACGGCGGGATGAGCGGTTTTCCGAAGCGGTGGGAGAGTGACTGCGATGCATTTGACACAGGCCACAGCTCCACGTCCATATCGGCCGGCCTTGGGCTTGTGAAGGCACGTGACCTTCTCGGAGAACAGCGCACGATCGTCTCGGTCATCGGTGACGGTGCGCTGACGGGAGGCATGGCTCTTGAGGCTCTCAACAACGCGTCCAAACTGACAACGAATTTCATTATCATCCTGAATGACAATGGGATGTCCATCAGTCCGAATGTCGGAGGATTCAGCACGTATCTCACCGATATCCGTACGTCAGACAGTTATCTGCATCTGCGCGACAAGATTTATTATTCCATGAACGACAACCTTCCGCAGGTTGTAAACCGTATCCGCCGGGCAAAGAATTCGTTAAAACAGCTCATGATTCCGGGCATGATGTTCGAAGACATGGGCATAACGTACCTTGGGCCGGTCGACGGTCACAACATTCCGGAGATGATGCATATTTTCCAGGATGCAAAGCGCATCAACAAGGCAGTCATTGTCCATGTCATCACGACAAAGGGCAAAGGGTATGAGCCGGCGGAGCGCCACCCCTCGAGATTTCACGGCACCGGTCCCTTCGACGTAAAAACGGGCCTGCCCACGGCGAAGAAATCCAAGTCTGCATGGACGGATGTCTTTTCCACAGTCATGATCAAGCTGGCGCAGCGGGACCCGAAGATCGTTGCGATCACGGCGGCGATGGAGGAAGGCGTAGGACTCAAGCGATTCCATAATATATATCCGGACCGCTTCTTTGACGCAGGCATTGCGGAGCAGCATGCGGTCACATTTGCGGCGGGTCTGTCCGTTGGCGGTCTCGTGCCGGTCGTATGTATTTACTCATCCTTCCTGCAGAGAGCATACGATCAGATTATCCATGATGTCTGCATCCAGAATCTGCACGTGATTTTCGCCGTTGACCGGGCAGGCATCGTCGGCGCGGACGGCGAGACGCATCAGGGTATTTTCGACCTTTCCTATTTGTCCTCGATTCCGAACATGACCGTGATGGCCCCGAAGAACAAATGGGAGCTCTCGGACATGATGAAGTTTGCGGATCGTTATACTGCGCCGATCGCCGTGCGCTATCCGAGAGGAGAGGCGTATGACGGACTGGAGGATAAGCGGGCGCCGATTGAATACGGGAAGGCGGAGATCCTGTATGAGGGAAGGGACATTCTTCTTCTGGCGGTCGGCTCGATGGTAGAGACGGCTGTGGCTGTGAGGGAGAAACTGAGAGCGCGCTCCCTTTCCTGCACTGTTGTCAACGTCCGGTTTGTAAAGCCGTTCGATGAGGAGATCATCGAGCGGCTCTCGAAGACTCACCCGCTGATCGTCACAATGGAGGAGAATGTACTCTCCGGAGGTTTTGGCGAGCATGTCGCGGATTTCTGCGAGGAAAAATGCATCGGCAGTGAGGTGCTTAATATTGCAGTTCCGAATGAGTTCGTGCCGCACGGAGGAGTCAGTATCCTGAAAAAGGTTGTCGGGATCGATGCGGATTCAGTCACAGAGAAAATCGTGAAGCGGTACTGCTGCATCGACCCTGAATTCTGCAGCCGGATGGCAGAGCTCGGAGAGAGAGAAGAAAAGCAGAAAGAGGAAAAAGAGTATAAGGATACGCCGGACACGGAGGTCGATGAGTGATGAAACAAAGACTGGACCTTCTTCTGACAGACCGGGGCCTTGTGCCGTCGAGGGAACGGGCAAAGGCTCTCATTATGGCCGGCGTGGTCTATGTGAACGGGCAGAAGGAAGACAAGGCCGGGACGGGTTTTGACCCTGACCCGGAGAAGACGAAGATTGAGGTGCGGGGAGAAACGCTCCGATATGTCTCGCGCGGGGGCCTGAAGCTTGAGAAAGCACTTGCTGTTTTCCCGATTGATCTTCAGGGAAAGACCTGTATGGACATCGGCGCTTCCACCGGCGGCTTTACAGACTGCATGCTGCAGAACGGGGCAAGGAAGGTTTACTCCATCGATGTGGGCTATGGCCAGCTCGCATGGAGCCTTCGCGAAGATCCGAGAGTTGTGTGCATGGAGAAGACCAATTTCCGATATGTAAAACCGGAGGATCTCGGCGATCCGATCGATTTTGCATCCTGCGATGTGTCATTCATCTCTCTGTCGAAAATCCTTCCGCCTGCTTTTTCTGTTCTGCGTGAGAACGCCCAGATGGTCTGTCTCATCAAGCCGCAGTTTGAAGCCGGGAGAGAGCGGGTCGGCAAGAAGGGTGTCGTCCGCGACAGAAGTGTTCACTGCGATGTTATTCGTGAGTGCACGGAGTACGCCGGGCAGGCCGGCTTTACGCTTCTGGGGCTTGATTATTCTCCCATCCGCGGACCCGAGGGAAATATCGAATATCTGATGTGGCTTTTAAAGCCGGGGACAGAAGTAAACGTCCCGGGAAGAGAAATGATTCCGGGCGATAAAACAGATCTGAACGAAAAAAATCTGTCGGACGGCGGTGCAGGCCTTGAGAGTGAGACTCGTCCCGGTGATACATACAGGCCCGATGAATGGAAAAACCTTCTCCCCGGCGAAATGGAGGAGAAAATAAAGGCGATTGTCGATGCAGCACATGCGGAGCTTGATAAAGGATAGAGCGGAGTCATGAACAATTTTTTCATCATCTCCAACCGAATGAAGGACCCCGATTTTGAATTCGGAGGAAAGGTGCGCGACTATCTGGTAAGCCGCGGCGCCTCCTGCACGGAGGCATTCGGGGACCCGGACGGGAAGCAGGTTGCTCCGGAGAAGACGGACCTCATCATTGTTCTCGGAGGCGACGGAACGATGCTGAAGGCCGCGGACGACAACGCGGGAGGCCGTGTGCCGCTTCTCGGCATCAATCTGGGACAGCTCGGATATATGGCCGAAATCGAGAAAGAGGGCTGGAAGGAAGCGCTGGACAGCGTTCTCTCGGGAGATTATGAGATTGAAGAGCGCATGATGCTCGAGGGCAGAAGCGCCCGCACGGGCGAAACCATGGAGGCTCTCAACGACATTGTCATCACGCGTGCGGGCAAACTGCAGGTGGTGGGGATTGACGTGTATGTCAACGGCCAGTTCCTCAATCGGTATGAGGCGGACGGCATCATTGTATCGACGCCGACCGGATCGACTGCATATAACCTTTCCGCCGGCGGTCCGATTGTGGAGCCGCAGGCGAGGCTCATCCTCATGACACCGATCTGTGCGCATACACTGAATACGAGAACCATTATCTTCTCTCCGAATGATACAATTGAGATGGAGATCGGAGCGGCCCGGACGGGTAAGCAGGCCGAGGTCGACGCGGATTTTGACGGTGACTACCATTCGGTCAGGATGAAGACGGGCGAGAGAATGCGTATCCGGGTCTCCGCAAAAACGACACGGATTCTCCGCGTGAAGCGGTTAAGTTTTCTCGAAGTACTTCACCGGAAGATGAGTGTATAGTTCGGAGCTGCAGGAGAGTTTACTATGAAGAAGGACAGACATGCCAAAATCCTGGAAATCATCGACAACAAGGCAATCGAGACACAGGAGGAACTGGCGGATGCGCTCCGCGCCGCCGGTTATGAGGTAACGCAGGCGACTGTGTCGAGAGATATCAGGGATCTTCGTCTCTCAAAGGTGCAGACCGGGAATGGCCGCCAGAAGTATGTGAGCTCGGCTGCCGAACCGGATCAGGGACTTTCCGTGAAGTACATCCGCGTGCTTCGCGAGGGATATATTTCCATGACGCCGGCGGGAAATATCCTGGTCATCAAAACGGTGTCCGGGATGGCCATGGCAGTGGCGGCGGCAGTCGATGCACTCGAGATGCCGGAAGTTGTCGGATGCATCGCCGGCGACGATACGATTTTTGCTGCTGTCCGAACGGCGGAGGGTGCGTCCTCGGTCATGAAGCGGCTGAAGGATGCAATGAAACAGAATGGTTGAGAAGCGCCGGGAGGGGTGCCCATGCTTGTCAGTCTGCATGTCCGGAATCTGGCTCTGATTTCGGAAGAAGAAGTGAATTTTGAGGATGGCCTCAACATCCTCACCGGCGAGACCGGTGCCGGCAAGTCGATCATCATCGGCTCCATCGGTATTGCGCTGGGAGGCAAAGCGGACAAATCCATCATCCGCGACGGCGCAGACTATGCGCTGATCGAACTGGTTTTCACGGCGGACACAAAGAGACAGCTGGACAGGCTGTCGGAAATGGGGTTTCCGGCAGAGGATGACGGGACGATTCTTATCAAGCGCAAGATCATGCCCACGCGTTCTGTGGCCTCTGTCAACGGAGAGGCCGCGACGGGCCGGGAACTGAAGGAGATTGCCGGACTTCTTATCGATGTTTACGGGCAGCGGGAGAATCAGACGCTCCTGCGGCGGGGCAGACAGCTTTCCATCATCGACGAATATGCGGGCGGAGAGGCACAGGAGCTTCTTCGAAAGGTCAGGGAACATTACATATCCCTGCATGCACTTGAGAAGGAGTGGGATGAAAACGACCTCGACGAGGCCGAAAGACGCCGTGAGCTCGAGCTCCTTGATTTTGAAATCGATGAGTTGGAGAAGGCCGCCGTTAAAACCGGTGAGGATGATAAGCTCGAGAAGGATTACCGGCGGATGTCTGCCGTGAGCCGGCTGACGGCTGCCTGCGGTGCCGCACGGCAGCTGACGGATGGAGAGAGCGGAGCCTCCGAACTTGTGTCAAGGGCCTGCCGGGAACTCTCCGAGGTAAATGGCGATGACGAGGCACTCGATGCGATTGCATCGCAGCTTTCCGACATCGACAGCCTGCTTTCGGATTTCAATCGGTCTCTCGATGATTATACGGAAAGTCTCACCTTCGATCCGGAGGAGTTCCGGACGGTGGAAGAGCGCCTTGACCTCATCAATCACCTGAAGGATAAATATGGGCCGACGATCGAAGACATCCAGAAGGCACTGGAGAAAAGAAAACAGAAGGCGGAGGAACTCTCGGACTACGCGGCTGGGCGGAAGCGCCTTGAAGAGAATATAAAGAAGGAAAAAGCAGAGTTCCTTGCACTCTGCGGAGAACTCTCCGGGATCCGCCGGAAGGCGGCGGATGAATTCGCACGGAAGATGAAGGCAGAGTTATTGGAACTCAACTTCAACCAGGTGGAATTTGAAGTCAGCCTTACGGAAAACAGGGACAGCGCCGGAGAAACCGGTTTTGACGAGTGCGTGTTTCTCATCTCGATGAATCCGGGAGAGGAGAAGAGGCCGCTTGATACGATCGCGAGCGGCGGCGAACTTTCCAGAATCATGCTGGCGATGAAGACTGTTTTCGCGGGCAAAGATGATATTCACACGTTCATCTTTGATGAGATCGACACCGGCATCAGCGGACAGACGGCATGGAAGGTGGCAGGAAAACTGGGACGGCTGGCTGGGAATCATCAGATCATCTGCATCACACATCTTCCGCAGATCGCATCGATGGAGGACTGCCACTTCCTCATCCGCAAGGACACCGAAAACGGGAGAACCTATACGCATATCACGCGCCTTTCGGAAGAGGAAAGCACGGAGGAACTGGGACGGCTCCTCGGCGGAATGAAGGTCACGAAGGCAGTGCTGGAGAATGCCTCGGAGATGAAGCGCGAGGCGAAGGAAGCAAAGAAGATGTGATACAGCAAAACCGCATCCGCGGATTTT
>Ga0256404_1013453_pt1 | contig 10360 bp, 9 predicted proteins | sample RumenRJG_01DNA_FD_185990 | JGI IMG/M metagenome (GOLD analysis project Ga0256404, IMG submission 185990) | Bovine rumen microbial communities from Lethbridge, Alberta, Canada - RJG_01 | ecosystem: Host-associated > Mammals > Digestive system > Stomach > Rumen | place: Canada: Alberta | collected...
GGGCGATGAGGTCCATAATACTGCAGGTACCACACTTAGAAAGCGAGACATATAAATGTCAGAATGCAAAGTGATATGCATTGCAAACTCTAAGGGTGGGGTCGGAAAGACTACTACTGCGATCAACCTGAGCGCAGCATTGGCTCAGGAAGGCAAAAGGGTCCTAGCTATAGATGCAGACCCGCAGGGTGATCTCAGCGTTTCCTTTGGTTACAAGAACCATGATGAACTTGAGATCACCCTGGCTTCCAAGCTGGCCAATGTCATTCAGGATAATGAGCTGTATCCGTTTGAAGGAATCCTGAAAACCGGGGAAGGCGTAGACCTTTTACCTTCCAATCTGGAGCTCGCTTCAATGGATATGAACCTCATTAATGTGATGTGCAGAGAAACCACCCTTAAGTCTTATATAGATAGAATTAAGAACAGATACGATTACATTATTATTGACTGCATGCCTTCTCTGGGCATGATCACGCTGAATGCGCTGACAGCTTCAGACAGTGTAATAATCCCGGTACAGGCACAGTACCTGCCGGCAAAAGGAATGACAGACCTTCTGCAAACGATCAACAGGGTCCAGCGCAGGCTGAATCCGGATCTCAAGGTAGAAGGCGTACTGCTCACCCTGGTAGACGGCAGAACAAACATGGCAAAAGAGACTGCCTCAGCTATAAGAGATACCTTTGGCAGTCATTTACGAATATTTAATGTTTCTATACCTATGGGAGTGAAAGCGGCAGAAGCAAGCGCTGAAGGAATGAGCGTTCTGAAGTACGCTCCCTCCAGTCCCGTGACGGAAGCATACAAAGACTTTTCCAAGGAGGTGATCCGGGATGCCAGAGAGAAAGTTCGGCATCGATCTGAGGTCTTACGATGACATCTTCAAGACCGAGGAAGAACGGGAGGAAGACAGACTTTCCAAGATCCGTGACATCCCTATTTCGGAGATCGATGACTTCCCTGATCATCCTTTTATGGTTCGTGACGATGAAGATATGCAGAACCTTATTGAAAGCATCAAGGAACGCGGCGTTATTACACCAGCCATGGTGCGGAAAAAAGAAGACGGCAGATATGAATTGATTTCCGGACACAGAAGGAAACGCGCCTGTGAACTTGCAGGTATGGACACACTGCGATGTGAGGTCGTAGAGATGGACCGGGATGAAGCCACGATCATGATGGTGGAGTCCAATTTTCAGAGATCCAACATTCTTCCCTCTGAGAAAGCCTTTGCGTACAAGATGCGGCTTGATGCGTTGAGACGCCAGGCAGGAAGACCAGTAAATAATGTGCGCCCAGTGGGCACGAATTATCCTACAACACGAAGCGATGCTGAATTATCAAATGAAGTAGGCGATAGTGCTAGACAGATTCACAGATATATACGCCTCACAGAGCTTGTCCCTGAACTTCGCGATATGGTAGATGAAGGCCGGATCAAAATGAGACCGGCTGTGGAACTGTCATACCTGGATAAGGATTCTCAGAAGGATGTTGTGGAACAGATTGAGTGGACACAAGGTACACCGACTCATGACCAGGCGATCCGTATGCGGAAGCTTCAGGATGACGGGAATCTTACTCCTCAGGCTGTTATGGCCGTGATGCAGGAGATCAAACCGTCCCAGAAAGAGAAGTTCGTCTTCAGCGGCGAGAAGATCCGGCAGTATCTGCCGAAGTCCCTGCCTTTTGAGAGCATGGAGGATTATGTCTGCAAGGCTCTCGACTATTACCGCAGACACCTGAGGGCTAAGGAAAACAGCAGATAATTCCCCTTCCCACACCTAACCCTTTTTACCAGCAGTAACTACCTGCTGAAACATAAGTCTCACAAGTGATTCAATATCTCTCCTGATAGATAAATATCTCAGGTCAAATCGCATACTTGCGTTTTTTGAAAATGAGTTCAACAATGCAGAAAAAGGAGATGTTTTTGAATGACGAAGAAAAAGCTTTTAACAGGCCTGCTGATAATTCTTCTCCTTATCTTGTTTACTGCAGGAATGAAAGAGAAAGAAGACAATGGCCCGGTTGAACCGGATATTGTTGTTTCTCCGGCTGGTGTAAACGATACAGACAGCAGCTCGGTGTATGAAGAGATTCAACCGGCTGATGTGACAACAAACAATGAGACACCACCCGTTGTTATTCCGGTCAGTGAACAGATCGAGAAAGATGAATCTTCAGCTGTCAAGGATGCAATCGAAGAGGACAAGCAGACGGTTTCAGAGCCGGTTCACGGACAGAATCCGGATCCGGCAGTGCCTGCTCCGGAAGAACCGCGTGAAGAGCCTCCGGCGCCAACCAATCATGAACACACATGGGTCGACGAGATAGTGGCTTATCATGAGGCCGTGACTCATATCGAGCACCATGACGCAGTTACAGAAGAGCGTTGGGTCAGCGTTCCTGTTATGATCCAACATATCTACTGCGATGTTTGCCACAAGGAGTTTTCCAGCCAGGCAGATGCATACGCGCATGAAGACGCAACATATCAGGCTGCGATCGAGGCGAACGATATGAGTCTCATTCATGCCGGACATTATTCGATCGAGGAATACATCGATCAGGGATATTATGAGACCGTCGTGGTCTGTGAGGCTTACGACGAAACAGTCATAGACCAGCCTACATGGGAGGAGCATATCTTCCGGTGCAGTGTTTGCGGAGCGACCGCATAACCAACGCAGAATTATTAAGGCTCGACGGTGTCGAGCCTGTTTTTTATGCCCATTTTTACGAAAGGACATTATACATGAGCATTTTTAAGAAGATCATTTCACTTTCACTGGTGTTTCTTCTTGTGTTTTCCTGTCTGCCCACAGCTGCTTTCGCAGAAGAGATCGAGGCTGAGACAGAGATTACAGAAGAAGCAGTTGTGGAAGACGAAGTAACGGTTCAGGAGGAGATTTCTGCAGAACAGCCTGCTGAAGAATCTCCTGAAGAACCACCCGAAGAAGAAGCGGTGCCGGCAGAAACAGAAGAGCCTATTCCTGACGAAGAGTCTGAGCCAGTACCGGAAGAGGAATCTGAAGATCCGGCAGAAGGAACTGTCTCTAAAGAAATAACCGAAGACGAGACGGATCCCGAAGTTGATCCTTCTGAGACAGAAATTCCTGATGAATCCGAAGAAACGGAGCCTTCTGAAGAGAAAATCCCTGCAGAAGAGGAACCTGAGACAGATTCAGAGATTGAAGAGCCTCAGGAAGAAACAGAGCCGGAAGAGGACGCTGAAGAGGAAGAGCAGGAAGAGGATATCGTTCCAGTGCCTTGCACCTTCACAGTCGTTCTGCAGGATGTAAGGGACAATATCACGATCCGCAGAAACGGCGAGATCGTCGCTGCAATATACGGAAACCCTGCTCCCGGCGACGGTCACTACTTTATCGTTGGCCCTGTCAGACTGGAAGAGCTGGCCTCGGATCCGGACGGAAACACAAGGCTCGCCTTCGATGCGCTGGCCGGTGATGTGTTTACCGTCGAAACAGTACAGCCTGTATATGCAAAGATAAATTATTACAGTCAGTATAATTGTGACATTTCAGAACAGAACGGAGCGGCTGTGCTCTCTATCACACTGGAAGGAGATACCAGCGTTCAGGTAAACGGAGATTATACAGCGTCTGCAGGATTCTTCCCTGTTGGCAGCAGAAAGGCAGCGCTGAAAGCAAGAGGCGGAGTCTGGACCCCCCCGGATGCGCTCTATGTAAGTCTCGGAAACTGTTATGACACCTATTCCAGCACTGCTATCGTGAATGGACACACCGGAGTCTACTTCTTTGAGGTCGAGAATCTCGGAGAAGGACACTTTGTTTCCGCCACCTGCGGCAGCACGACAAAGCATATGGTTACCGGTACTCATTACAGAGTCGCCCGTATAGCTGAATATGCTGCCAGAGCATATCTCGATTATGGTTCCGGATGCTGCTCGCAGAGAGCGCAGAGAGCACTTGCCTGGATCACATATCACGGCCAGTCTGAATATGACTGGCGCAGATACAACGAGAACAGATTCCGCATGGGTGACGACTCCATCACTGTAAACGATCAGCTGGAAGCATATACCATTACTTTCCTTGCGGCGTGGGTATGCACCAACGATGGCAGAGCCGGATCCTACGGCACTGTTCACGCAGAAGACGGAGCGCATGCTCTGGACTTTATGTTTGGCAGCGGCTTCTCTACAGGACTGCCTGCTTCCACGAAGAGCGCCATCGACAAGATGGTCTCCAAAGGCCTTGCCTTTGCGGATGCACATCCGGATCCGGACGCGAATCTGCCTGAATACCAGTACACCTGGGTCTATTCTGACGGATACGCCGATCACCAGCCTCTGCTGGTCGGATCCTTCCAGGGTCCTGCCAACGGAACACTGACCATCACTAAAAAATCCTCCAATACCCTGTATACCGACGGAAACAAAATGTATTCCTTTGAAGGAACTACCTTCGAGGTCAAGGACAGTAGCGGAAATGTTGTCGGAACATTGACTGCAAATGCTTCCGGAAAGACCGGAACGCTGGAACTGGAACCGGGTACATACACTGTTTCTGAAACCAAGGTGGGTAAGGGCTATATCCGAAACACCGAAACGAAGACAGTCACTGTTGAGGCAGGAGACGAAAAGACAGTCTCCTTCACAAATGTTCCCATGAAGGATCCGGCAACGCTGCAGATCCGCAAGTGGGATGTGGACACGGACTGGTTTGTTCCCCAGGGTAACGGATCCTTTGAAGGTGCCCAGTACCGTCTGGACTATTACGACAATACCGACTGGTCCGGCACACCGAAAGCATCCTGGGTTTTCAAGTCAGATGACAGCGGTATCATCAGATATCTGCCGGAATACAAAGTGAGCGGTCCTGACCTCTACAAGTGGGGCGACGCGTATCTGCTCCCTCTCGGAAGCATCAAGATCACCGAGGTAAAGGCGCCGGAAGGATACCGTATGTCTACGGATGTGCTGTATGCCACCATTACCCAGAACGGCAATGACGGGATCCTCAAATGGACCACGGAAACACAAGGCTTGATCAAGGCTTATGCTGACGGGGTCGGTGTCCCGGAAGAGGCCATCTATGGCGGAGTCCGCTTCAAGAAGGTGGACAAAGAGACCGGAGCCCCGGTATCCGGTGCGGAGATATCTATCTACAGCAACTGCGATGCGGATATCCTTGTTGACGGCAATACTTATTCCAAGGGTGCTCTGATCGTGACCCTGACCACCAATGCGAACGGTATCTGTGAAACTGCTGCAGATTTTCTGCCGTATGGCTCCTATTATGCAGTGGAGACAAAAGCTTCTGAAGAGTATCTCCTTAACGAGGAATGGAGAGTAGATTTCAGCATTTCCGAAAACGGAAAGATCGTAGATCTTACTACCGGAAGCAACCTGCTGAAAGAGCAGCTGATCCGTGGAGACCTCTCCATGCTGAAACTGGATATCGACGGGCACTATAAGCCCAACATCCCGTTCATGATCGTACAGATCGATGAGAATGGCGAAGAGGGCGAATGGCACGTCATCGTAACGGACGCGAACGGTATGATCGATACCTCTGCTGCCGCTAGACTGCATACGATCAAAACCAACAGTCTGGACCAGTATGTCGATGGCGGAGTCTTTACGGACACTTCCAAGTTGGACCCGACCGTAGGAATCTGGTTTGGTAAATCCCAGCCTGACAACAGTCTCGGAGCGCTGCCCTATGGGAACTACAAAGTGTACGAGCTGCAGACAGAGCAGCTCGCTGCGGAACAGATCAATATCCTGGAATCCAGGATCATTGAGATCCGGGAGCCAAACGTAACAGTAGTCCTCACTCCTATGGTGAACCTGAACATCGATCTCAGGTCGGAGGCGGCGTCCGCACAGGGGAAGGACTTCATTCCCGCCTCCGCCGTGGGGGTGGTCGATACGGTCCATTACACCAACCTGACCTCCCACCGGAGATACACGATGGAAACGCAGTTTGTCCTGAAGAGCACATCTGAAGTGCTGGCGTCTGTTTCCAAAGACTTTTATCCTCCGGAAGGACCGTCCGATACAAACACCGCAAAGGGCAGCGTGACGCTGGAAGCGGAGATCGATGTTACTGATCATCCCGGTGATTATGTTGTTGCCTGCGACTATCTCTATGAGTACGTCAAAGGTACAAAGATTCTGATCGCGTCCCATTCGGATATGGAAGACAAGGCACAGACTCTGAAGATCCCGGATATTCACACGACTGCCAGGGATTCGAAGACCGGTGACAATGTCGGCACGGTATCCGAAAACGCACAGATCATCGATACGGTATACTACACCAACCTGAAGCGCGGCGAGGTCTTCATGCTTGTTGCAAAACTCTGTGATTCTGAAACAGGCGAGATCATCAAAGGCGCTGACGGTGAGGACCTGACCGCAGAAAAGCGGTTCGTCTGCTGGAAGGAAGAGGATTCCGTGGATATGCCTGCCTTTGAGATCGATTCCACCCAGTATGCAGGCAAGTCTGTCGTTGTCTTTGAAGAACTCTACTGGATCGATGAGGAACACGACAATGAGCCTGTGATGATGACAGTCCATGAGAGCCTGGATGACAAGGATCAGACGATCTCTTATCCAGACGTTCATACCACTGCAAAAGACAAAAGCACAGGTGAACACGTTGGCGTGGTTTCTGAAGAAACAGTCATCGAAGACACCGTTCAGCTGGGCAATCTCATCGAAGATCGGGAGTATACCGTCACGGGTGTGCTCGTTTACAAGGAAGACTGCACAGACGCTGAAGGCAAGGCGCACAAGGCCGGAGATACTATTCCAGTAAAGGAAACTTCTGAAAACAGCGTGACATTCATTGCGGATGCAGCAGAAATGGAAGTGAAGCTGACCTATGTTGTGGACTCTTCCCTGCTGGAAGGAACCACCGCAGTAGTCTTTGAGGATCTCATTCACAACGGGATCAAGGTTGCTTCCCACGCTGATCTGGAAGATAAGGATCAGACGGTACACTTCCCGAAACTGAAGACACAGGCCATAGATAAAACCTCCGGAACAGCTTTCGTGACGAAAGGCTCGGAGGTTTATTTTGTTGACACCGTGTTTTATTCGAATGTGGTGCCTGGTCTGTCCTATGTTGTGAAGGGTGAGCTGATGGATAAGAACACAGGAGAAACACTGGCAAGCTATGCTGTAAGTGATGTCTTTACACCGGAAGCAGAAAACGGAACCGTTCAGGTGGAGTTTCTGGTGGATTCCGAGCGCATTCCGTCTACGATCATCGTGGTCTTTGAGGATCTGTATCTCGTAAAAGAGGACGGAACGGAGGTGCTTATTGAGCAGCACGAGGATCTGGACGATGAAGACCAGTCGCTGTATCATCCTGAGATCAGGACAACAGCAGTCAATGCTGAGACCGGCACCCATGAGGCACAGGGCAAGACGAAGACTGTCCTAAAGGATACTGTGGAATACAGAAATCTAAAGCCCGGTCAGGAATACACCGTGGTCGGAACCCTGATGGATAAGGCAACCGGGAATCCGATTGTGATCGACGGCAAGCGCGTCACTGCAAAGACTACATTTACACCGGCCGAGAAAGACGGATCTGTTTTGGTCACCTTCGAGTTTGATGCTTCCGGTCTAGCCGGAAAGACAACTGTTGTGTTCGAGCGGCTGATCTTTGAAGGCCTTGAGATCGCTGTCCATGCCGACATCGAGGATGAAGGTCAGAGCGTGAATATCATTGATATCCGAACATCTGCGGTTAATAAAGAGTCCGGAGATCATACGGCAACTCACAGTCATGCAGCGACAATTATCGACACGGTTTCCTATACAGGGCTTACTCCCGGAAAGACATATACTGTTTACGGGACGGTCATGGTAAAAGGAACAGAGGCTGAGTTGTATCAGAACGGGATCCCGATCACAGGCATGACAGAGTTTATTCCAACTGCAGCAAACGGTACGGTTGAAGTAACCTTTGTGGTGGACACCTATCAGCTGCAGGGTATGGAGATCGTTGTGTTTGAGAGATTGTTTGCAGGATCCGTAACAGGCAGCACACTCGAGTCTGATGTACCAATTGCAGTTCATGAGGACATAAACGATACGGACCAGACGATTAAGGTTCCTGTAATTCCGTTCAATCCTCCTCACACAGGGGTGGATGATCATATGGGGCTGCTACTGACCTCGATGTTTACTTCTGGCGTAGGTGTGGTTTGGATTCTCAGAAAGAGAAAGAGACGCTGAGAATGTTCGATGGGAGGGAGACAACAGATTCTCCCTCCCGCCACTTGTGGTAGAATGGTCTCAGTGACAAATCGGGATCGGAGGAGGTATTCTGAATGGATAAAATCAAGGAGTTTTACGAACTGGCGGATTCTTATTGCCATTTTGTTACCTCAAAAGAAAACACAATCGATGATATTCCGACGTTATTGGAACTGTTAATGAAACTATATCTTTCTGCTCTTGGCCTCCCCGAATCGGATCCGGAAACAATCGATTCAGCAACATCAGATAAGACGGATAAGAAGATGGTTACCTTCAAAAAACAGATACCGACGTTCTATTGGGAAGTATTTGATCCTTTCACTAAAGAAGAAGCTGTCTGTGCAGATTTTGCCGAAGATCTATCGGAAATTGCTGCTGACCTCCAAAACGGAATGAGAGAGTTTGAAGCAGGGAGAACAGGAAACGCTGTATTTGAATGGAAGTTTGGACTTAACAGTCACTGGGGCAATCATGTAGTGGATGCCCTGCGGGCGTTACACGCAATCAGAATTCGCTAAATCTTCCAGTTTGTAGAGGTCATGATGCAAGGTGTTAAATGGTTATTTTTTGATTTGGGATCAACTTTACTAGATGAATCCCAAGTATACGAAGATATATTCCGAAAGATAGCGATTTCAGCAAATGTACCTGAAGAAGTCGTTAATCAAAAGGCAGTAGCAATTTATAAGCAGAACAAAAGAGGAGATAAGGAAGTAGCGCGGTTCTTTAATGTGCCATTTCCTGAATGGGAACCAAGGCTTGAAGTTCTTTATATCGAAACAGAATGCTGCTTAAAAACATTACATGATAAGTACAAGATAGGCATTATCGCTAATCAGCTTCCAGGTACTGAAGAGCGTCTTCAAGCTTTTGGAATAAGAAAGTACATTGATGTGATAGCGGCATCATCTGATGAGGGAGTTGCAAAGCCGGACAAAAGACTGTTCCAAATTGCACTTGAGAAAGCGGATTGTGCTCCAGAACAAGCCGTAATGATAGGCGATCGCATCGATAACGATATCGTTCCGGCAAAAGAGTCAGGAATGAAAACAATATGGATTAAACAGGGGCCTGGTCGACATTGGAAAATAAGTGGCGAAAAAGAAACGCCAGACTATGAAGTGTCTAGTTTGCTCGATTTGCTAAAGATCCTTTAAACTCAAATAAATAACGATAAACAGGGACAGCTTTGGCTGTCCTTTTCTTTGGGAGGAAAATAAGATGATGAATTTCAATGAAGGTGTTGCGTCGAGATACGGGATCAGAGAAGCAGTAATCGCACAGCATCTCTGGGAACTCGGCGAAGATTCAGAGTTCGCAGATGCGGTATATAAAGATTCCAAACTGTGGGTCAGAGCATCTGCTACAGCAATCAAATGTGCTCTGCCGTATTTCTCGAAACACCAGATCAAGGATGCCATCACGCATCTGAGGAAGGAACATATCCTGATGAAACGGGAGATGAACGACTCCAGATTTGACCGTACCAACTGGTATGCGTTCTCAGATCACGGAGTCCAACTGATGGAGGAAGAATATGCCTAAGAAAACTGAATTACAGAATAAGATGTCCTTGCTGCAGAAACTGTTCGATACTGGATGTGTCACAGAAAAGCAGCTGCAGGGACTGGAAATGGAAGACATACTGGTCATTCCGGGAATAACCGTAGAAGATATGAGAGAGCTTGTGATTCTTCAGAAATGTTCGAAGAAAAACAGGCTCTTTTCTTATTTGTCCGGGAATTCAGAAACCAGGGAGGATGAGAATGCCCAATCATATCTATAATGTCGTGACCTTCGACTGTCCTCATGAGAGGACAGCAGAGATCCTGAAGGCCGTTGAAATGGAAGGCTGTGGACTGGGATCAATCGACTTCGAGAAGCTGATCCCAATGCCGGAAGACGTTTATCGCGGGCCGCTCGGAGCTAAAGAAATGGCCATGTATCCTGGCGAGAAGAACTGGTATGACTGTTATGCGTAGCTATGCATAAAAGTCGTTATGGATAGTTTGTAAAAATGCATAGTTAATCATAAAAACTCCTTTCTACTAATATTTTTAGGAACAACGACTTTACATAATCTTTGTA
>Ga0256404_1013454_pt1 | contig 10360 bp, 11 predicted proteins | sample RumenRJG_01DNA_FD_185990 | JGI IMG/M metagenome (GOLD analysis project Ga0256404, IMG submission 185990) | Bovine rumen microbial communities from Lethbridge, Alberta, Canada - RJG_01 | ecosystem: Host-associated > Mammals > Digestive system > Stomach > Rumen | place: Canada: Alberta | collected...
CTTTGTCTTGAATATTTTTTTGTATAATACACTTTTGCAAAAAGGACAGAAATGTTTAAACGACACAAAATTTTATCTTTTTTATTTTTATTGCTTTTAATTTTTAGTATGTTTTATTTTTATATGTATAAAAGTATTTCAGAACAATTTCAAACACAAAATTCTATAAACCCAAAGGCTACGGCGTATTTTACACACGCAATGACAATTTCTACTATAAATAATGCAACCATAAATCAAATCATACCACATAATTCAATCTTTATGAGACCTATTTTCAACTTACAAAAATTTATTTTTGAAAAAGGTCAAAAATATCTTGCAAAAGATAATGCGGAAGATTCTATGTGGTGGGGATATATTTTTGGTTATTATTACGGAATTAACTACAATGACAATGTCAATATCAAAATTGATTTTACGCAAATGAATTTTTCTGAAAGAAATGCGATTCTTTATCAATTATATGATAATATTATTAGAATAATTCAAATCGGAATTAAAGGTATAAATTTTGACAATCAAGTAAATCCTATGCTTTTTTCATATATTGAGAATTATTCTGCTAATAATTATAATGCAAAAAACGAAGAAATTTATGATAATTTTAAAATTTATTTACAAAATAATAAAAAAGAAATTAGCAATTATAGTGTTCTTAAACTAACTTTGTTAATTAAAATTTTAGAAAAATATTTTAACGAAACGACACAATTGGCTTTTGATTGCGAAAATAAATATATAACAGACTACATTGAATTGTGCTACGAAATATTTTCAAATTTTGATAACATAGGTAAAAAATTACAGCCATACACAATACGATTAATGCAATACAAAGATTATAATTTTTTAGATAATCAGCTACATAAGTGTTTTCAATATGAAGAGCAAATTTTAAAAATAAAAAATTTAATTAATGAGAAATAAAATGGATGAAAATTTCGAAAAATCGCTATCTGTTGCACTTGATAGTGTTTGTGAGTATCGTAGGGTGGGCATCCTTGCCCACCAAAAATAGCACAAATATTACTCATTATATAAATTAATTATTTCATTATCAATCAAGCTTTCATAATTAGCCACAAAAAGTATCATAAAATGGGCATTCTTGCCCGTAAAATTTAACAAATATAAATATAATTTTAAAACCAAATTTGCCTAAATTTAGGCAAATTCATTTCTTTTTAGTTTTTCCAAAAACTCTTCGATATTGTATTTTGCGCGGTAGCGTTCGTCCATTAAGTGAATTATAATATCGCCCAAATCCACAACGCTCCACTCATCGCTACTTTCGATAGCCAAAAACTCTTCGCCCAAAGGTTTTAAAACGCTTTTTAACTCATCGATTAGCGCTAAGCCATGGCGACCTGTCAAAGTGGTAGCAATGACTACAAATTTAGCGATATAATCTTTCTCGCTCATATCGATGATTTCGACATTTTCAGCTTTTTTGTCATTTAAAATCGAAGCGATTTTTTCGGCTCGTTGCCCCGCTGAATTTTCACTCATTTTTTGATCTCCGTAAAATTTTATAACTTCATCTTTTATCAAATTTGGAATTTCACCTTTCAAATTCGACCTAAAAAACGATGACGACATATTAACATTTAAATCCATTTTTTGCAAATTTACGCCGTGAATTTGGTTCGGAATTTCCACGCCATCACGAGCAAAAACCACAAATTTAACCAAATTTTTAAGCTCGTCAAATTTGTGCCATTTGTCTAAATTTGCCAAATTATCGGCTCCGATGATAAGATAAATTTCGCTTTTTGGATATTTTGAAAGCAAAAAATTTACACTTTTTATGCTCGGCACTTTTTCATTTTGCGAGATTTCAAAATCGCAAATTTGCACTTTTTCTAAATTTCCCCAAAGTTTTTCTACCCATTTTAGCCTTAAATTCGGCGGTGCAGAAAATTTTTCTTTAAACGGATTTAAAAATGTCGGCATTATAACAAGCAAATCGATATTTAAATTTGCTAAAACCGAGCGAACTATTTTCTCGTGTCCGGCGTGTGGCGGGTCGAAACTACCGCCAAATAGTGCTATTTTCATATTTTTTACCCGTTTAACCTAATTTAAATTCCAAATTTAGTAAAATTGCGTGAATTATACCTAAAAGGATATTATATGGCACTAAAAGTTGCAATAAACGGCTTTGGCAGAATCGGCAGGTGTGTGGCTAGAATCGCACTAAATAGAGACGACATCGAAGTTGTCGCTATCAACGATACCGCTAAACGGGAAGTTACAAGATACTTACTTCAATACGATACCGTGCATGGCGAATTTAATAAAAAAGTTGAGGTTATAGATGATGATTTTATCGCAGTTGATGGCAAAAAAATCAGAGTTTATAGCACAAGAGACGCAAACGAGCTTGATTACGCAGGACTAGGCGCCCAGGTGGTTTTAGAATGCACAGGAGCTTTTTTAACAACCGAAAAATGCCAACCATTTTTGAATAACGGCATTAAAAAAGTGGTTATGAGCGCACCTGCAAAAGACGATACACCGACATTTGTAATGGGCGTAAATCACGAAACTTACGCAGGTCAAGCTATCATCTCAAATGCAAGTTGCACCACAAACTGCCTTGGACCTATCGCAAAAGTCCTTGATGACGAGCTTGGCATAGAAAAAGGCTTGATGACGACAATTCACGCTTACACAAACGGACAAAGTTTGGTCGATGTAAAATGCCGCGATTTCCGCAGAAGCAGAGCGGCAGCTTGTAATATAATCCCAACAACAACAGGTGCTGCAAAAGCCATAAATTTGGTGCTTCCGCAACTAAAAGGCAAAATGCACGGACAAAGCGTGAGAGTGCCTGTGCCAAATGTTTCTATGGTTGATTTAAATGTCGTTACCAAAAAAGAGACAACCGCAGCCGAGCTAAATGAAATTTTTAGAAAATACGCTAATGGCGCTATGAAAGGCATTTTGCTTGTTGATGATGATCAAAGAGTTTCGACTGATTTTTGCACGAGTGCCTATTCAAGCATAGTTGCGAGCGATTTAACGCAAGTAATTTGTGGAAATTTGATAAAAGTTATGAGCTGGTATGATAACGAATGGGGTTATAGCCACCGCCTAATCGACCTTGCAATGTATGCAGCTAAAAAATAAGGACCCAAGATGAGCGAAATTCTATCAATCAAAGATTTAAAGCTAAAAGCAGGGGATAAGGTTTTTATTAGGTGCGATTTTAATGTGCCTATGGACGAGTTTTTAAATATCACAGACGATCGCCGAATTCGCTCGTCGATTCCTACGATAAAATACTGCTTGGACGAGGGTTGTAGCGTGATTTTGGCTAGTCATTTGGGTCGTCCAAAAAACGGCTTTGAAGAGAAATTCTCACTTCGTCCTGTGGCAAAAAGACTTTCAAGGTTTTTAGATAGAGAAGTCAAATTCGTAAATGACATAGCAGGGTATGACGCTAAAATGGCGGTAAATTCGCTAGAAAAAGGCGAAGTTTTATTGCTTGATAACTTACGATTTGAAAAGGGCGAAACCAAAAACGATGAAGAATTAGCCAAAAAACTTGCCGAATTTGCCGATTTTTACATAAATGACGCATTTGGCGTTTGCCACAGAGCTCACTCTTCCGTGGAAGCTATCACTAGATTTTTCGATAACAATCACAAAGCAGCGGGATTTTTGCTGATGAAGGAAGTGCAGTTTGCAAGAGATCTTATCAAACGACCTGCCCGTCCTTTCGTAGCCGTAACGGGCGGTAGCAAGGTAAGCGGAAAACTTCAAGCCTTAAAAAATTTGCTTCCAAAAGTCGATAAACTCATCATCGGCGGCGGTATGGCATTTACATTTTTAAAAGCCGTGGGTTATGACATAGGAAATTCACTTTTAGAAGAAGATTTGATTGAAGAAGCAAAAAATATTTTGCGAAAAGGCAAGGAATTAGGCGTTAAAATTTATATCCCTGTCGATGTAATCGCCGCTCAAAGCCCTTCGCAAGATGCAGTTATGCGTTTTGTAACCGTGCAAGAAATTCCAAGCGGTTGGATGGGGCTAGACATCGGTCCTGCGACCGTTGCGCTTTTTAAAGAAGCGTTAGAAGATGCTCAAACTATTTGGTGGAACGGACCTATGGGAGTTTTTGAAATCGATAAATTTGCGCGTGGTAGTTTTAGGATAAGCCACGCAATCGCCGAAAGCCACGCTACGACGGTCGTTGGCGGTGGCGATACTGCCGATGTCGCCCAAAGAGCAGGGGACGCTGATGAGATGACATTTATCTCAACGGGTGGCGGAGCAAGTTTAGAGCTAATCGAAGGAAAAGAGCTACCCGGCGTAAAAGTTTTAACTACGGAAGAATAAAACATGATACTAGCGGCAAATTTAAAATGCAACCATACAAGGGCTAGTTTTGGCGAGTATTGCGAATTTTTAAATGCAAATTTGGGCGATGAAATTTTATCAAAGCACGAAATTTTGGTATTTCCGCCGGCTACGGCTCTAAATTTAGCAAAGCATAAATTCACGCAAGGCGCACAAAATTTCTATCCGTGCGAAAAAGGTAGTTTTACCGGCGAAATCGGGCTTGAAATGCTGGGTGAATTTGGCATAAATTGTGTTTTAATCGGACATAGCGAAAGACGCGAAATTTTGGGCGAAAGCGACGAACTAATCGCAAAAAAATTCGAATTTGCAAAATCACAAGGCTACAAAATTATCTTTTGCATCGGTGAGAGCGAACGCGTGTATAAAAACGGCAAAACAAAGGAATTTTTAACTTCGCAACTAGAAAAAATCGATTTAAATTACGAAAATTTAGTTATCGCTTATGAGCCAATTTGGGCGATTGGCACAGGAAATACTGCAACTAGCGAAATCATTGATGAAATTTTAAGCTTTTTACGAACTAAAACAAAGGCGCCTTTGCTATATGGGGGAAGCGTAAATTTAAAAAATATCGCTGAGATTTCGCAAATTCCAAGTTGCGACGGCGTTTTAGTGGGAACTGCTAGTTGGAGCGCAGAAAATTTCATAAATCTAATCAAGGAAGCAAAATGATACTAAAAGGTAAAAAGGGTCTTATCGTCGGCGTTGCAAACAACAAATCTATCGCTTATGGCATTGCGAAAATTTGCCACGAGCAAGGGGCACAGTTAGCTTTTACATTTTTAAATGACGCTTTGAAAAAGCGCGTCGAGCCGATTGCAAATGAGCTAGGAAGCGATAAAATTTATGAGCTAGATATTAACAACGACGAGCATTTGGCGAATTTGCGAACTAGCTTAGAAAAAGATTTTGGCAAATTTGATTTTGTGCTTCACGCCGTGGCATTTGCGCCAAAAGAGGCGCTTGATGGCAAATTTATCGATACTTCAAAAGAAGCTTTTAATATTGCCATGCAAACTTCGGTTTATTCGCTGATTGCTTTAACAAATGCGGTTGAACCTTTGCTAAATGATAATGGAGCGATTTTAACTCTTAGCTATCTTGGCGGCGTGAAATTTGTGCCACATTACAATGTCATGGGCGTAGCAAAGGCTGCACTTGAAAGCTCAGTTCGCTACTTAGCGCATGATTTAGGCGTTCGCGGAATTCGCGTAAATGCGATTTCAGCGGGTCCAATCAAAACTCTCGCAGCCAGCGGAATCGGCGATTTTCGTATGATTTTGCGTTGGAACGAGCTAAATTCGCCGTTAAAGAAAAATGTAGATATTTTCGAAGTCGGCAAAAGTGGTGCATATTTGCTTAGCGATTTTGCAAGTGCAGTTACGGGCGAAATTCACTATGTGGATTGTGGTTATAACATAATGGGCATGGGCGACATCGCCACCGATGAAAACGGAAATACCATTTTAGCGTGGGATAAAAAGTAAATTTATAAAATTGCTTGATAGGCTGATTTATGAGCGAATATGTTTGCGTTTTTGATTGTGAAACTATCCCTGATGTAGAAACTCTTAGCAGAGTTTTAGATAAGGACGAATTTAGCGAGTGCTGGGAAGAAATTCCAAAAGAAAAGAGCGAAAATCTTTTTGGCGACGAATTAGAAGCAAATGTGGTAAATGATGGTAAAAATTTGGAATTTGATAAAAACGCAGATTTAGGGCAAAATAGTGAAAAAAACATTAAATTTTGGGGCGAAAATAAAATTTATAGCGACGATAAAACAAAAATTTTAAATCCACTAAAACTTAGCAAAAAGGCACAAGCGTTGCAAAAAGAAAAAACAGGGAGCGAATTTTTGCCCGTTTGTTTTCACAAAGTGGTCTGCATAAGTGCCGTTATGGCGGATAAATTTGGCAATTTCATGCGGGTTTCGACCCTACAAGGCAAAAACGAAAAGGAAAAAATCGCTGAGTTTTTAAAATTTATAAATTCGCACAACCCTCGCCTTGTAAGCTTCAACGGACGGGGCTTTGATTTGCCGATGATTATGGTTAGGGCGATGAAGTATAATTTAGATGCAAATTCCTATTTTGAAACAAGCGATCAAATCACAAACAAAAACAAATGGGAAAATTACCGAAGTCGCTATGACGGGCGTTTTCATTTGGATTTGCTTGATCACATTAGCGATTTTAGGGCTGTTAGTGGCTTGAAGTTGGATTTTTTGTGTTCGGCTTTGGGACTGCCCGGCAAATACGATGTCAGCGGCGATCAAGTCTTAGAGCTGTATTACGGCGGAAAACAAGAAAAAATCGATGAATACTGCCAAAGCGACACGCTAAATACCTACTGGCTTTTCCTAAAATACGAGCTTTTGCGTGGAAATTTGCAAATTAGCGATTATGCAAATTATTTGGCAAATATGCAAAAATTTCTAAACGAAAAGTGCGAAAATATGAGCTACACGGCAGTTTTTAGCAAATTTATTGACGATGAGATAAAAAGGCTTGATTTGTGATAAAACAGCTTGTTTTATTGATTTTACTTTTAAATTCTGCACTTTTTGGCAAAAACTTAAATCCCATGCTATTACAAATTTACAAAGGCGATGAAAATCTCACAGGCTGGGTTATCAGCGAAAAATTTGACGGGGTTAGAGCTATTTGGGACGGAGCAAATTTGCGTAGCCGAAACGGCAAAATCATAAATGCTCCAAAATTTTGGACGGAAAATTTTCCGCCGTTTGCGATTGACGGCGAACTTTGGACGAAGCGAGAAGATTTTGAAAATTTATACTCTATCGTCGCTGATAGTAAGCCAGGCGACGAATGGGAAAGTGTTAAATTTTTGATTTTTGATGTGCCTAGCGTTAAAGGAAATTTGTTTTCTCGTCTTGCAAATTTGCGTGAATTTTTAAATAAAAATGAAGTAAAAAATATTGAAATCATCGAGCAAATTCCCATAAATTCGCATAAAGAAGTAAAAAAATTTTTAAATTCGGTTTTGGCTAAGGGTGGTGAGGGGGCTGTTATTAGAGATCCAAATTCGCCATATATAAACGGACGAAGCGATAAAATTTTAAAAGTTAAAAAGTTTTTAGATAGCGAGTGTGAAGTTTTGCAAATTTACAATGGAAAAGGCAAATTTAAAGGCAAAATGGGCTCACTTTTGTGCCGCGATATAAAAAGTGGCGTGGAATTTAGACTTGGGTCAGGTTTTGGCGATGAAATTCGCTCAAATCCGCCAAAAATCGGGCAAATTCTAACCTATAAATTCCAAAATCTCACAAAAAACGGCAAACCAAGATTTCCTGTTTTTATTAGGTTTAAAAAAGAATTGTAGTATAATAATTAATTTTAAGGAGCAAAAAATGAAAATTTTAATCACAGGTGGGGCAGGTTATATCGGAAGCCATGTAGTAAAGGCGTTGCTTGAAGAAGGCGGACACGAAATAGTCGTAATTGATAATCTTTGCAAAGGAACACAAAAAGCGATTGACGCTCTTAAAAGCGTGGGTGCGTTTGAGTTTATCCAAATGGATTTGGAAAATATCGCAAAAATGGATGAAATTTTTAAATTTAATAAATTTGATGCGATTATCCATTTTGCGGCGTTTATAGAAGTTTTTGAAAGCATGAGTAATCCTTTGAAATACTACCTAAACAACACGGCAAATGCGATAAATTTGATAGCACTTTGTCAAAAATACGGCGTGAAGAATTTCATTTTTAGTTCGACGGCGGCGACTTATGGCGAACCAGAAACCGGCGTAGTTAGCGAAGAAAGCCCACAAAATCCGATAAATCCTTATGGTAGAAGCAAACTTATGACCGAGTGGGTTTTAAAAGACGCTGGGGCGGCAAATAGGGATTTTAAATACGGAATTTTGCGTTATTTTAATGTCGCAGGAGCTTCAAGCGACGGACTTATCGGGCAAAACTATCCAAATGCAACGCATTTAGTCAAGGTTGCAACTCAAACGATAGTCGGAAAACGCGAAAAAATGAGCATTTTTGGCGATGATTATCCGACGAGTGATGGAACTTGTGTAAGAGATTATATCCATGTCGAAGATTTGGCTCAGGCACATTTATCGGTGCTAAGATACTTGCAAAATAACGATAGTAGCGTGTTTAATGTGGGCTATGGCAACGGTTTTAGCGTAAAAGAGGTTATCGAGTGCGCTAAAAAGGTAAGTGGGGTTGATTTTAAGGTTGAAAATGCACCGCGTAGGGACGGCGATCCGGCAAGGCTAATCTCAAATGCAGATAAATTAAAAGCTAAAACTGATTGGACACCAAAACATAATAATTTAGAAGAAATTGTTGCAAGTGCGTTAAATTGGGAAAAGAAGATTTAATGAGTTTTAAATATAAAATTTTAGCTTTAATACCACTTAGCGTAAAAAAAGGCGAAATTTTTAATAGAGCAGTTAAATATTACGAAGCGTTTAAATATCGTAAATTTTTAAAAGAATCTCCAAAACATTATGAAAGCGTTATACGAGAATTTAAAAATAAAAATTCAAAAATTCGCTTTGGTGTTTATATTGCTTATGATAGCATGTTTGGTGGAAAAAAACTTTGCGAAATCATAAAAAACGATGATGCATTTGAATATGTCAAATTTGTCATCGTGCCAAATACTATGCGAAATAAAGAGCAAATGATAGAAACATATAACGCTACTAAGGATTTTTTTATTAGACATTATGGAAAAGAGAGTGTTATAGACGGATACGATGAAAAAAGCGGTGAATTTTTAGATAGAAGTTCGCTCTTTGACACCATTTATATCGCTTCGCCGTATGAGTTAGATAAACATAAATTTCACTCGTTGTCATATCTTTCTAAACAAAATTTATTGCCGTTTTTTATACAATACGGACTTTGTAATGTTAAATTTGGCACAAGAGTGGTTGCTGCTATTCCTAGTATGAGCTTTTTATGGAAAGTTTTTTTAAATAATAAATTTGATTTTAATGATTTTAAAAAATATGAATTGATCAGTGGAAAAAATACTATTGTTAGTGGATATGCTAAAATGGATGATTTTGTGAATTTAAAAAGACAAAACAGTGATAAAAAAAGGATTATAATCGCTCCACACCACTCTATAAAAAGTCAAAATTTGCAAATATCAAATTTTTTATATTATTATGATTTGCTTTTAGAACTTCCAAAAATGTTTCCAAATATAGAATTTATATTTCGTCCGCATCCACATTTATTTGTAAATTTGTTAAATTACGGATTTTGGAATCAAAAAGAGATTGACGAATATATCGTAAAAATAAAAAATACAATGACATATTCAATCGGTGGTGATTATTTGCAAATTTTTGCAAATGCCGACGGAATTGTGCATGATTGCGCTTCGTTTATCTCAGAGTGGTTGTATAGTGGCAAACGGGGCTGCTATGTATCATTTGACGGAAATATCTTTAAAGAAGTGTCAAAATTGGGAAAAATTTCACTTTCATTTTATGATATTGCTAAAAACAAAGATGATATTATAAATTATATAAAACGCGTTGAAAATGACACAAACGAAGCGATAAATTTGGAAATCGCAAAAGAAAATATTATGGTAAATTATCCGAATTCTTCGCAATTTATTGTAGATGAAATAAAAAAGGCACTTAAATGAAAAACATCGCAGTTATATTAGCAGGTGGCGTTGGAAGCCGTCTAAATTTAGGAAAACCAAAGCAGTTTTTAAAGGTTGCCGGTTGCACGGTATTTGAACACACTGTTGAGGTTTTTTCTAAACATAAAAGCATAGATGAAATTTTTATAGTAATGCACCAAAACTTTATAGGCGAAGTAGAAACTATGGTGCAAAAAAACGGCTGGAAAAAGGTTAAAAAAATCCTTGGTGGCGGAAGCGAGAGATATGAATCTAGCCTTGTAGCTATAAATTCATGCACCGATGAAAATGCGAATTTGATTTTCCACGATGCCGTTAGACCGCTAATCAATGATAGAAT
>Ga0256404_1013455_pt1 | contig 10359 bp, 14 predicted proteins | sample RumenRJG_01DNA_FD_185990 | JGI IMG/M metagenome (GOLD analysis project Ga0256404, IMG submission 185990) | Bovine rumen microbial communities from Lethbridge, Alberta, Canada - RJG_01 | ecosystem: Host-associated > Mammals > Digestive system > Stomach > Rumen | place: Canada: Alberta | collected...
TGAAAGTAAATGAGTATTGCGGAAACATCCGTATCCATCCTCGTCGTGCTCGTCGGCGTCGGCGCCTTTTTCGGCATCGTGCTTGCGCTCGCGGACAAGAAGTTCTACATGCAGCAGAACCCGCTGATCGGCGAAGTCGAGGACATCCTGCCGAAAGGCCAGTGCGGCGCCTGCGGCTTCGCGGGCTGCGCGAAATACGCCGAAGCCGTCGTGGAAAATCCCGACGTCCCGCCGAATCTCTGTGTGCCCGGCAAGGCCGCCGTCGCGGCCAAAGTCGCCGAGCTTACAGGAAAGAGCGCCGGCTCCGTCGAAGAGCGCAAGGCGCATGTCCTTTGCCAGGGCGGCTGCAACGCCAAGCCCGCGGCCAAATATGAAGGCGTGCATGACTGCGCGGCCGCCAAGCTCGTGGGCGGCGGGCCGAACGAATGCAAGTTCGGCTGCCTCGGCTTTGGCACCTGCGTCGCGGCCTGCCCGTTCGACGCCCTGCACATGGGGGACAGCGGCCTGCCCGTTGTCGACACCTATGCCTGCACGGGCTGCGGCAAATGCCAGGAGACCTGCCCGCAGGGCGTCATGACGCTCCTCCCGGTCACGGCCCCCGTCGCCGTCCACTGCCAGTCCCACGCCAAGGGCCCGGCCGCAAAGAAAGCCTGCCCGAACGCCTGCCTCGGCTGCGGCCTCTGCATGCGCAACTGTCCGCACGGCGCCATCAAGATCGAAAACTTCCTCGCCGTCGTCGATCCCGCCGTCTGCAAGGCCAGCGGCTGCACCGAAAAGACCTGCCTCGCCAAGTGCCCGACAGGAGCGATTCGGGAAGCGGTGTGATATTTCTAAACATTGGAATGGGAGTCGTTGCGTAAAAAACGCGGCGGCTCCCGTTTTTTCTTGCGGCAATCTTTTTTTCACGTTACAATGAAAGCAATCGAACGGAGGGAATCAAATGGCGGACAAGGAAATCCAGTTTTTGATGTATCAGGCAGAAGAAGAAAAAATCTCTGTCAACGCGGTTATCAAAGATGAAAATATCTGGCTGACGCAAAAAGCGATGGCGGAGTTGTTTGGCTGTTCCATCAGCAATATTTCAGTGCATTTGCGGAATGTCTATGATGAAGGTGAATTATTGATAGAATCAACTATTGAAGAAATTTCAATAGTTGCCACAGAAGGACAAAGGTCTGTCAAGAGGAAACAGACTTTCTACAATCTCGACGCCATCATCTCCGTCGGCTATCGTGTGAATTCCAAGCGTGCCACGCAATTCCGGATCTGGGCGACGAAGGTGCTCAAGGAATACATGCTGAAAGGTTTCGTCCTCGATGACGATCGTTTGAAGCAGGGCAAGACGGCATTCGGCAAAGATTATTTCCGCGAACTCTTGGAGCGGGTACGCTCCATCCGCGCCAGCGAGCGGCGTATCTGGCAGCAGATTACCGATATTTTTGCGGAGTGCAGCATCGATTACGACAAGCATTCTGACGAAGCGCGTCGTTTCTATGCAATGGTGCAGAACAAATTCCATTTCGCCATCGCAGGCGAGACGGCAGCGGAAATCATCTATCATCGCGCTGACCGCACAAAGGAACACATGGGACTCACGACGTGGAAGAACTCGCCGGATGGGCGCATCCTGAGATCCGATGTCACAGTTGCGAAAAACTACCTGAACGAAGCGCAGATTCGCAAGCTCGAACGCGCAGTCACCGGCTATTTTGATTACATCGAAGACCTCATCGAAAACGAACAGGCATTCACGATGGAGCAGTTCGCTGCAAGCGTCAATGCGTTTTTGGAGTTCCGTCGCTATCAGATTTTGACAGGCAACGGCAGCGTATCAAAGAAACAGGCAGATGCCAAGGCGATTGAAGAATACAACGAGTTCAACAAGCACCAGAAAATCGAATCGGACTTCGATCGCGAAGTGAAAAAAATGTTGAGTCAGGGAAGCGATAGAATGAGGTAAACCGCCTTGCACGAGGCATGCTTTCACGATAAAATAAAGGCAAAAGCGAAACAGAAGGCAGGCGAAAAACATGATGTACCCATTCCTGACGCTCGATGATGAGACGGAAATCGTCCATTCGGACATGCTTCCCGACCATCGTGTCAAAGTCTATGTGGAAAAACCTGACGAAAACGACGGATTCCATCATATGACGTGCTACCTGCCGTCCTATGAAATTACGGAAATTTCAGGATTTACAAGAGACGAAGTCCAGCGGTATCTCGACATCATTCGCTCGACATATCAAGCGGGCAATGAGGGTGTACGCCTAAAAACATTTGCAAAGTAAACTTTTAGGCATTGAAGCCTAAAAATTGAATGCATCTGATGTATGCGTCAGTTCACTCCATCGTGTGGCAAGCAGTTTGGCATAGTCAAGATAGAAAAGCCCATAGTTACCAAGAGAGAACCCATCATTCACTTCAATCAAGAGTGTTCGCTCATCTTTTGTTAGGCCGAAATCAATGCCATAGGCTTTTGGTGCACTGGCATATGAAGAAACGGCAGCTTCGACAATATTCGGATCAAGGGATTTTCTCCAATCGCCTTTGTAATGACGAACATCGAGGATATGACCGTATCGAACAAAGCAACGCCATTCTGTTACGAAATCTACAGGATTGCTGCACCAGACATCTTGATCGCTGTTCCACATGCCACAACCAATCAAATCTTTCGGGGAACGGATGGTTCGTCCCGTAATCCGCTTGTCCTTGACAGATTTTACGAAGACCGGCCAAAGTTCGGGATGCGTGTTGATGGTATTGATAGTGGAATGCCAGACATTTCGACCAAGATACGCTGACAGTTCTTCTGGGTAATCAAGGTCAGGAATCTCAATTCCGAACTCGTGAAGACGTTGTGTAACAGTTCCAACATAGCCGACGACAACATCTTCAGGATAGCTCTCTCGTAATTCTTCGGGTGTGTAGAAAAATATGATTTCAGCGCCCATTTCCATAAAACCGCAGTAGGCGATAAAAAAGTCACGATCCAACGGGACGTGATGCTTGTCGGACTGAATGTATACTTTCATAGTGGTACCTCCCGATTTAAGTAGCATATCCAACGTTTCTTCCATGGTACATCCATGTGTGCGGTTGTGCAAGGTTGGCATTCACGATAAAATAAAAAAGAGCAACGTCAAGCGGAGGGAGTTGGCATGATGCTGTACTCGAAAATATTCACGAAAAAAGGCACGATCGAAATCCATGTCGTACGGCAGTACGAAGACCGTGACGGTGGCGATAATCTCATTGTCCATGTCGAATGCGCCGAAGACCGCGAGCGCCAGTCCGACTGGCGTCTGCCTGACATCTATTGTACGCACTCTTATGGTTTCACCGAAGATGAGCAGTTCCAGATGGAAGATTATCTTCGCAACAACGAAGCTATCATCTGGGACGATTGGCGGGAGGCGAGGAAAGATGCCTGAAGCACTCGAATCGTATCTCGGCTACTATATTTATTTCTGGATTGGCGATGGCGCGGAACCTGTGCATGTCCACGTCGCGAAAAAGCAACAGCCAGACGCAACAAAATTTTGGATTACGACGGAATCCGTCGAGCTTGCGAGAGACACGGGCTCGGTTGATTCAAAGGACATGAAACGAATCTTGCGTTATTTGCGCAGGAACCGACAGCAAATCATTGCACGGTGGCTGTCACGGTTCGGTTCAGCGAATGTAAAGAGATGAATTTGATCCAAAAATGGGAGTGATATTTATGGGGCTGCTCAAAATTATTTCTTCCCTTTTTCACGGAACAGAAAAATCGTCGGAGCTATTTGAAGCTGAAATTCCTGTGGCGCAGGAAAATACATCGCATGATTTAATGGCAGGCCACGTTGAAGATAAAATGGCGTATGCGGATTCGAGTAGTATCGCTCCAGACGAACGACCTTTTTATCAACCAGATGAATATTACACGTTTTATTCGTATCCTGAATCGGATATAGGAAATCGAGTGGTAACCTTCGAGGACAGGAAAAAGACGTGCATTCCATCAGCTAGAGGACTTTATGTAGCGGAAATTTTGCTCTTGGATTATTGTCAAAAAGGAAAATATCCAAAACCTGAACACGGTTATCCTGGCTTCTGGTGGTTCGAGTATGGAATCCGTGATGTCGGGCATGCGATGGAATCTCTATGCAAGCGGGGATTTATTGAACTTACGCCCCTTATGCAGTCAGTCGGTAGCTTGAAGGTATCGAATCTGAAAAATTTGCTCAGAAAGTTTGGCGTGTCTGTTAGTGGGAAAAAAGCGGATTTGGTAAAACGTGTGCAAGAAAATGTTCCAGAAGACGCAGTTGCAGAAACGGGATTGACCCAGAAATACAGATTGACGGATTTGGGGCGGAAAGAGCTGGAAGAAAATGCCTATGTTCCCTATATGCATCATGTGCCGAACAAGACGACGGAAGATGGGCCGGAAGATGAACAGTTTAACGTGTGGATTATAAACAAAAAACTGCATGAAGAAAAGAGGACAGACTGGGAAAACCTTGTTGACGAAATTGAAGAAGAAAGGAAACGAAAATCAGATGAAAAATACGAAGCATCCCTGGAGCTGTTGAAAAAAATCGATTCCCAATTATATAAAAAATTGAAGGCGCAAAATGAACAGATTGAACTGATTCGAAAAAAAGAAGAGGAATATCAAGAGGACGAGGATGCCCTTATTGCTTTCTGGGAAGGAATCTGGAAACATGGAGGATTGAATTTTGAAGGAGCTTATTGGCTTTTTCGTTTGCCAGACCTTTATCTGAAACAAGGGCGATTAGATGAAGCACTAAAGTTGTGCAAGCAAATAAAAGAGCAAAAGAAAAATTATGCATACAAAGCGGAAGATTATATTGAACGCATCGACGCGATAAAAAAGGAAAAATTTGAGAAAGGGACGAAAAAATGAGTCATCAGCATATCCTTCGCGTGACGGGAAAAGGGCAGTTGAATCTTGTGCCTGACCAGGTGCGCCTTTCATTGGAAATCGAGGGAACCTGCCCGGAATATCTTGATGCGGTGGAAACGGCATCGAAGAAAACGAAACAGCTGCAGGAAATCTTGAAAAAGCTTGGCTTTTCCAAGACGGATTTGAAGACGACAGCATTCAACGTATCACCAGATTATGAACGATATGAAGTGTGGGATGACGAACGGGCGGAAAAGAAATGGGAAAGTCGGTTGGAGGGGTACGAATACCGGCAGACGATGAAGCTGGAGTTTGATCGCGACAATGAGCGCATGGGAAAAATTCTTTATGCATTGGCACACTCTTCTGCTCATCCGGAAATCCGTATCAGCTATACAATCAAGGATCAAGAAGCAGCGAAGAACAATCTCTTAGCAAAAGCGGTAGTTGACGCAAAATCGAAGGCCGTCATCCTGGCAAAAGCGGCGAATGTTGAACTGTTGGGAATTCAGAGCATGGATTATTCTTGGGGGAAGATGGAATTTGAAGTAACGCCGTACGATGGTGCTGCCATGATGGCACCACCCATGGCTGCTCCCTCGGAAAGCTTTGATTACGATATCGAGCCGGATGATATTCATGTGGAAGATACGGTGACGGTCATTTGGGAGATTTCTTGAAATACATAAGGACGGAAATGGTGGGGACGGCCTTATCGTCCATGTCGAGTTTTGGGAGGTGGAGCATATGAAGAAATTCATCATTATCTTGGTAAGTGCCATCTTTTTCTTGGGGCTCGGAAGCGGAAAGACGATGGCAGCTGATTATTATGCTGGAACGTATGCAAGCGGGCTGCATGCGTATGTGATGACGGAGACCGTTGTGATGGGCGTGCCTGGTTTTCGGAGATTTGATGTGACTGTGAAAGCCGTGGACAATCAAGGCAATCTCGTATCACATCTAAATTATCATTTTTGGAATGATCCCGGCGAACCTGTCCGCTTCCGTAATTCCGAAGGGTATAGTGGCATCGTGAGCCCATCTGAAACGCCGGTAGAACAAAATATTTGGAATATCGCAGAACCAATTTCGTCGGCGATGTGGCAGAGGCAATTAGGGCTTTGACAGCGTGGCGTATCAAAAAGCAGGGAGGAACCGTATCATGAAAATCGCTATGGCAAACGACCATGCCGGGACGGCACTGAAGAACGCCATCAAGGCTTATCTCGAATCCGAAGGGCATGAGGTCAAGGATTTCGGCACGTATGATGAGGAAAGCTGCGACCTGTCGGATTTCGTCTATCCCGCGGCACTCGCCGTTGCGAAAGGGGAATGCGACCGCGGCGTGTTCGTCGATGGCGTCGGGTATGGCAGCGCGATGATTGCGAACAAGCTGAACGGCATCTACGCCGTTGTCTGCCAGGATCCGTTCTGCGCACAGCTGGCCCGCCAGCACAATGACAGCAACGTCCTCTGCCTCGGCGGCAAGATCATCGGCGGGGCGATTGCGATGGAGATTGTCAAGACGTGGATGCACACGGATCCTTTGACGGCCGAGAAATACCAGCGCCGCATCCAAAAGGTGCAGGCCATCAACGACAAGCACTGCGTGCCGGTGAAGTAACCCCGAAAATTTCATACTGCGAAACGAGAAACAGGACATGCGGGCTCTGCATGTCCTGTTTCTTGTACTATAATGGGAAATAATGAAGAATGATAGGAAATATTTTTAGGAGGCGCAGCAAAGAATGGGTTGGTTGAAGAATCTCCGCGTGTCGTACAAGGTGGTCTGTCTGATCATCGTTGCCGTCTTGTCGCTCGGTTTTGTCGGGTGGACAGGCGTGTCGTATTTGAACGGCGTGCAGACAGCGATGAATGATATGGCGAACCGTCACATGAAGGCGGTGCAGCTCCTCGGCGACTGCTCGATTACGGTGCGCGCGATGCAGGCGCGCATCCTCGAGACAGCGGGGGTCGAGGACCGGGCGCAGATTGAGAAGAACAAGAAGGACATCCACGATTATATGGATGTCTATGAAAAGGACTGGCAGGAGTACCAGTCTCTCGGCATGCATGCCGACAAGGAGGACGAGGTCGCGGCGCACTGGCAGGCGTTCAAGACGCAGACGGACCGCATGCTCGACCTCTGCCTCGCCGGCGACCAGAAAGGCGCGCTCGACATCTACAACCACGACGGCATCATGGCAATCATCGCGTGGGATGACACGATGCGCCCGATGCGCGAGGGCATCCAGCAGGAGGCCGCAACGCTCAACGAGGAAAATTCCGAAAGCGTCGCGAACGCTGTCAAGGGCATGCTCGTCGAAACGCTGATCGCGCTGGTCGTGCTCGGCCTGCTCGCCTGGGCAATCACGCAATCCATCGTGAAGCCGCTCGGCAAGATGATGGCGGACTGCAAGCGCCTCGGCGATGGCGATTTCCGCGACGAGGGCGTGCATACGGACGAGGAGCGCGCGGACGAGTTCGGCGCGATGGCACGGGAAATCGCTGACATGCGCACGCATCTCGGCAAGATGTTCCAGAAGACGAGCGATTCGGCCGAGCATATCGCGGCGGCGTCTGAAGAACTCACGGCCAGCTCGCAGCAATCGGCGCAGGCGTCGAACCAGGTGGCACAGTCCGTCCAGCAGGCATCGAACGCTGTCGTGAACCAGCAGAAGGGCATCGATGTCAGCACAGAGTCGGTGGGAAATGTCTCGGAAACCGTGCAGAAGCTGCAGGGCGAGGCGGACAAGGTTGCGGAGCACGCAGCGGCTGCATTCGAGCAGGCGGAAGCGGGCGGCACGGCCATCGCGGCTTCCGTCGAGCAGATCAAGAGCGTCGAATCGACGGTCGGTGAATCAACGGCCATCGTTGACCAGCTCGGCGCGCGTTCGCAGGAAATCGGGCAGATTGTCGAGACCATTTCCGGCATCGCGGAGCAGACGAATCTGCTCGCGCTCAACGCGGCCATCGAGGCAGCACGCGCAGGCGAGCAGGGACGCGGCTTTTCCGTCGTTGCCGACGAGGTGCGCAAGCTTGCCGAGGAATCGGCCGAGGCTGCTCAGCAGATCGAGACGCTGATTCAGGGCATCCAGAAGGATACGAGCCGCGCTGTCACGTCGATGCAGGCGGGCAGCACGGCCGTCGCCGAGGGCGCGAAGAGCGTCGAAGGCCTGCGCGAGACGTTCCGCGGCATCCAAGGCTACGTCAACAATGTCTCGCAGGAAGTCCAACAGATGGCGCAGGCGATGAAAGAGGCCGCCGATGCCGCGAATGGCATCTCGGGCAGCATCCAGGAGATTGATGCGCAGGGCGCGACCGTTGCGAGCGAGATGGAAAATGTCTCGGCCGCGACGGAAGAGCAGTCCGCTTCGGCTTCTGAAATCGCGAGCGCGAGCGATTCCCTCGCCAAGCTCGCCCAAGACCTGCAGGGGACGCTGCAGAAGTTCCAATTCTGAGAAAATCGTCCATAAGAAAAAACGCAGCTTCCGCATGTGCGATGTCGCATGGCGGAAGCTGCGTTTTTTCATGAGGTCAGAGATACTGGTACAACAGGATCACGATGACGCCGGGGATGCCGAAGACGCCGGCAATCAGGGCGCGGAAGATGTCGATGGGGACGTTTGCGCCGAAGAGGTTGACGACCCAGAGCATGATGGCGCCGATGATGCTGTTCGTGATGAATTTCCAAAAGAGATGGATCGGCAAGGCGACGAGCTTCATGATGAGCGCGAGGATGATGATGCCGATGGCGACGCCGATGACGGTTTCAAACATTTAGATTTCCCTCCGATTTTCCATGGCCTTGGCGAGTGTGACTTCGTCGGCGTACTCGAGGTCGCCGCCGATGGGCAGTCCGTGGGCGATGCGCGTGACCTTGAGCCCTGCTGGCTTCAGGAGCTTTGCGAGGTACATGGCGGTCGCCTCGCCTTCGACGGTCGGATTCGTCGCCATGATGACTTCTTTGACGGTGTCATCGTAGAGGCGCGCGAGCAGCTCCTTGATGCGCAGGTCGTCGGGGCCGACGCCTTCGAGCGGCGAGAGCGCGCCGTGCAGGACGTGGTAGACGCCGTGAAATTCATGCATGCGCTCCATGGCGGCGACGTCCTGCGGCTGCTCGACGACGCAGATGACGCTGTGGTCGCGCTTTTCCGAGGCGCAGATGGCGCAGGGGTTCTGGTCGCTGAGGTTCCAGCAGGTGTTGCAATAGCCGATTTTTTCCTTTGCCTCGAGGATGGCGTCCGCGAGGGCGCGGGCGTCCGCTGGCGGCATGTCGAGCACATGATACGCAAGACGCACTGCCGTCTTCTGGCCAATGCCCGGCAGTGCGCGAAAGTGTTCAATGAGTTTCTGGAGGGGTGCGATGTACTGCATCAGATCATTCCCGGCGGCAGGCCGAGGCCGCTCGCGAGCTTGCCCATCTCGGTCTTCATCATGTCATCGACCTTGCGCGTCGCTTCGTTGAACGCGGCGGTCAGGAGGTCCTGCAGCATCTCGACATCCTCGGGATCGACAGCGGCCGGGTCGAGCGTGAGGCTCTGCACCTGCTTTTCGCCGTCCATGACGATCTTGACGGCGCCGCCGCCGGCCGTGACGTCGACGGTCTTGCGCTTGAGCTCGTCCTGCATCTTCTTCATTTCGTTCTGCATTTTCTGGACGCGCTTCATCATGCCGGCCATGTTGCCCATGTTGCCCATTCCACCAAACATATGCTATTTTCTCCTCTCAGTTCGTGGTTGATGTTGTTGTCGTTTTCTTCCTTTAGAGTAGCAGAAAATGAGGGTTCCGTCAATTCGCGGCGCTCATTCATCTTCTGGCGGCGGCGGGGCGTCAGCGTCGCTGATGGGCGGCGGAGGCTCGATGATGTCGCCGCCTAAGATGTCGATGGCGTTCTGGAGGTTCTTCTGCTGTTCGGGCGGCAGGGCGTCCATATCGACGTCGGCCGGATGCTCTTCGTAGGGGAGCGGCGGCTTTTCGGGCTTCTTAGGGGTTGGCGGTGCGGGCGGCGGTGGCGGTGCGGCCGCTGCCGTGCAGACGAGCTGCATCTCGTGGCCGAAAAGACCGGCGAGCACTTGCTCGACCTGCGTGCGGTAAATGCGCATCGTGAGTTGGGCGAGCATATCGGTCGGGAAGGTCAGATAGCAGCGGCCGCCGGAGAAACCGGAGAACGCCGCTTGCTGGAGACAGGCGACGGTCGACATGCGGCTCTGGTCGCGGAACGTCTGGACGACTTTCTGCCAGAGGAGCTGGTCGTCCTCGGAAATCGCGAGGTTCGGCGCAGGTGTGCCTGCGGCTGGACGGGGGACAGCGGGCGTAGCATTTGCAGCGGCCGAGGTGCTGGCATCCTGCGGGCCTGCGGTTGGAGCAGCTGCTTGCGGCGCGCTGGCCGCAGGCGCGGCGGTTCCTGCGGACGGTGCCGGTCTTGCGGCCAGCTGCGCCGCGAG
>Ga0256404_1013456_pt1 | contig 10359 bp, 10 predicted proteins | sample RumenRJG_01DNA_FD_185990 | JGI IMG/M metagenome (GOLD analysis project Ga0256404, IMG submission 185990) | Bovine rumen microbial communities from Lethbridge, Alberta, Canada - RJG_01 | ecosystem: Host-associated > Mammals > Digestive system > Stomach > Rumen | place: Canada: Alberta | collected...
AGATTTCTTTTGATAACCTTTGTTTTGCCTTTTTTTATTAATTTGTTACACCTATGTTACACCCGATTCAATTATTTTTTGTATCTTTGCAGTAGACAAACTAAAAGGTACAACAATGACAGAACAAGTTAAGGTAACAGAAAACCCCAAACTGAAAGAGAAAGTTCTTTCAGATGGAAACCTATCACTCTATCTTGATTATTATCTGGGAAGAGTGAAAGTCTATGATGAGGCCAAGGACAAGGAGGTTAGCAAAGTTCAGAGAAAGAGAGAGTTCTTGAAGCTAACATTGTTTGCCAACCCCAAAACACCAGAGGAGAAGCAGAGGAACAAAGATACCATGATCCTTGCAAGAAAAATCAGATTTGAGCGTGAGCAAGAACTATTAGAGCAGGGAAAGGGGTACAGCATCAAGAAGCAGGAGAAAGTGAACTATCTCACCTTCATGCAGTCCTATATCGACAGCTACACCAAGAAGGACAAAAGAATGGTGGTGATAGCACTCAACCGATTCAAAGACTTCCTGCAAGATACACCCAAATATAAAGCCTTCTGCAGAAGCATTGAGCCTCAGCAGTTAAGCAGAGATATGATGCTTGATTTCACAGAGTACCTTCAAACAAGAAGCGTGGGTGAGGGTGCCAAGTCTATCTTTGAACGGTTCAAGAAGGTTGCAAGATATGCCATCAATGAAGCCAACCTGCAACTTCCCCAAAATCTCTTCTACCATGTAAGCATCAAGATTGATGACAAGCAGATAACAAAAGACTTCCTTTCACCAGAGGAAGAAGAACGTTTGATTAGCACTCACTATGAAGGAGAAAACCCCAACATTAGAAATGCTTTCATCTTCTGCCTTTACACCGGCCTCAGATGGTGTGACGTGAAGGATCTAACCTATAGCAACTTTGATTTGCCCAACAAGCTTCTAAGATATGAGCAGGACAAGACCAAGGGGCACAGTAGCAGCAGCCGGGTAGCAGTGCCTTTGAGTGATGAGGTTGTTTCCTTGGTTGGTGATGGTGACAGAAACCAGATTGTTTTCCCACTGCCAAGCCATACCATGTGTTTGAAGGCCCTCAGAAGATGGACTAAGAGAGCAGGCATTGACAAGCATATTACTTGGCATTGTGCCCGGCACTCTTTTGGCACCAACATGGCAGCAACTGCAGCCAAAGAGGGTTTGTCTATCAGAGTTGTGCAAGAGCTGATGGGGCACAGCAATTTGAGATATACCGAGAGATACACCAGAGTTGTGAGCGAGCAGAAGAGGGCAGCTATTGACGGCCTAAGCAACATGATGAAGAAGGCCAAGAAAGGAGGCAAGAAATGAAGGGGTTGGAAAATCTGTTTTTGGCAGCAGAGGGACTTGATAAGCGACAAGCCCTAATGGATTATATCTGCAAACAATGCAAACTTTGCCATCTTCAAGAAGATGGGTTCAGACATATTGGCGGTGAGAAATACAATGCCCAATGGGTGTTAATACCAGACAAGCCCACCTTGCTTTGGGGCAGTGATGCCAAGATGCTTAAGAGCGTGAAAAAGGCGATTCAGGAAGGCACTATCAATGAACCAATAGCAAACCGAGCAAAGAAATTAATATTGCCTATCTGGGGCCCACCATTTCAACTTGCAGAAATGAAGTACCCCACCCCCAAAGAGTATTTGGTTTATTTGTATGCAGTATATCTGAATAAGTACTACCTTCCCTTATTGCCGGTGAAACAGAGAAACCAGGTTTTCTTGGATATAATCTCAGCAAAGTACAAGGAAGGAGGTGAGAAATGAACTACTTGGAAGCAGCAGGTTATCTTGATAGTGTTGAGGCTGATGCAAAGTTTGCCTTGGCTTATCTCTTGGATCATGAATTTGGCAAAGCTTTGATGGTAGGCCAATCCTTGTTTGAGGAACTGCCAAAATACCGGGAAGCAATCTCCTACTTTATAGAGCATGACAAGGCACAGCCATTGGCCCGACATTATAACAAGGCCTATGAGATAACCTGCAAGGCAGTGCCATTGCTGCAAGAGGCTATTGACAGTTGTCAGCAGGTTGGTGAGGCTGAGGCCAAGGGAAGCATCTGGGGTGGACAGATAAAGAACTTGCTTGAAACAAGGGTGTTGCCTTGGCTGAATGACCGCCACCAAGAAGCCATTGCAGCGGTTTCAAGTCCTATGGGTGACAAGATGGAAGCACCAATAGAGAAAGGCCCTCAGAAGGGAGAAAACAAGCCTCAGCGAGGAAGGAGAGGAAGGCCAAAGGCTTCTATTGCTTGGACAAACAAAGACCATAACAAACAATGCCAACTACTTCATAAATTAGCCGATGGGAAGAAGGGAAGAAGCTTTGCTTTAATTATCAAGGCTGCAGTACAACTTGGTTGGTTTGTTAGACCACCCTTCTTGGCAATTACAAGCGAGTTTGGCGATATAGGAAGCGAGAGTGGTTATAATAAACAGATGGGCTTAAAAAATGATGAAGGGGTGAAGCCTTTCATGAATTTACTTGAAAAGGAAAGCCAAATTTGATGGTTTATAATGGTGGTTAATGGTGTTGAGATTTCACGCTATTAACCACTATTTTTTTTTATTTTATTTCTCTTTTGATATTTTCTATCTTTGCCGGTGTAAAGCAATGATGGTAGCAGCACACAGCACCACCAGAGCTTCACACCGGCAAAGAAGGGGCAGATGTGTGCCTGCCTTGGAAAGCCTAATTATAAATTTCAAAAATTATGCAGGAAAGCATGATCAGTGATTTGCAGTTAGGTGAGATAGCTGAGGCTATTGCTAACAAGCTATCAATCTACCACAAGGAGGTATTGACGTTGTCAGAGGCAGCAGCCTACCTCAACTTATCAAAGAGTTATCTCTACAAAATGACGATGAAGAAGGAGATTCCTTACTTCAAGCCAATGGGGAAAGTTTGTTACTTCAACAAATCAGACTTGGATAATTGGCTTCACCAAAACAGAATTTCCACCGATGAGGAACTGCAGCAGCAGGCCGATTCCTTCTGTATGAAGAAAGGAGGCAGACGATGAGCAAGGCCGTTTTGACTAACTACTACAAGTTTGAGCGAGTGCCCGGCACCGCTTCTAAGTCTAAGATTGTTTGCACTGCCTCAACCAAGGACTACAAGCCTTTAGAGGTGTTGAGAGCAACCAGACCGAGAAAGGCCGGCAAGAATGATGCTATCAGCGTTGGTGATCTCTTTCTTTATTATGGGAACCTTCCCAACAGTTTCAGCAATGATGCCAAGGCCAAGGCCGACAAGTGCCTAACCAGGACTAAGAACGTTAGCAGCATCTCAATGTTAGCCGGTTCAACGGTCTATGGACATGGGGACATGAAAGGCACACCAGATGCCCTTCTCTTCAAGTTCAAAGATGCAGAGGTGACAGAAGGCAAACTGAATGACGGTGCAGTTATTGAAATCTTCATTGCCAAGGGACAAGCACAGAACCAAAGAAGTTTGTGCAGCCTCATGGCTGATGGGGCACTCGATGATGAGGTGCAGGCACTAAGAGAGAAAGCGAGAAGTGAAAAACTAAAAGATGCAGACCTATGGGATATGATGAAATGAACGACAGACGAGGCCCAGACCTAAACCGCCCACTGATTATCGGTGGGCTTCTTCCAAGAAGCAAAGACTTCCTGCCAGAGGTAGATGAGTTCATCAATTATAATCATGAGCATCTTGGGTGCCCGGTAAACTACATGGCAGCAGGGGTTATCTTTGCAGTCGGTGTGGCCCTTGGTAAGAAGGTTTCTATCAAGATACCCGATTACACCAACTATGCTAATCTGTACATGGCTATTGTGGGCCGGTCTGGGGCCAACAAGTCAACACCTATTAGCAGATGCCTTCAACCGCTGATAGACTTGGACAGACAGCTTTGGGAGAAGTACAGTCAAGCCAAAAAGGAGGTAGAAGAGGCTAACAGAGAAATTGCCAAGGCCAACAGAAGAAGCAAGGCAGCACCACAGCCGATGAAACCTCAGCCGGTAGAGTACACCATCTATATTGAAGATGCAACCCCAGAGAAGAGAAATGCTACTTTGGCAGCTATTGACAGCACAGATCTTGGGCTGATGGTCTACTTTGATGAGTTGGCAGGTTTGTTTAATCAGTTTGGCCGGTACAACAATAACAGTGAGGTGCAAGACCTTCTTCACCTTTATAACTATAAGCCCTTAAAGGTGAGCAGGAAGAGTGAGGAAACCATAAGGGCTGAAAAGCCCTGCCTCAGTATCATTGGCACGATTCAAAGCAGTGTGTTAAAAGAAACCTTTGCCTGCAAGTCAATGAAAATTAACGGCTTCAACCAAAGATGGCTGTTTGTCTTCCCAGAGAGTAACGAGGTACCCCAAGCAGAGATAATGGAGGAAGACCCTACACAATACACTTGGTGGACTTCCTTCATTGAAAGCATCTTCAAGATGCAGGGAAAGCGACAGATCACTTTAACCAAGAAGGCTCTAACCACCTACTTTACATGGAAAAATGCCCTTACAAATGAAAGTAACAGCCTTAGCAGTGCTGATGAGAGCCAAACAGACGATTCAACAGACTACACCCAAGGGATATATTCAAAAGCCCATATCTTCTGTTTAAGGTTGGCACTCGCCTGCCACTTCCTCACCCGGTTTACTGATAGCAACAGCATCAATGAAGCAGAAATGAAGTATGCCATCAAACTTTCAGAGTACTTCATTAAGACTGCAGAGCGGGTGCAAGGCCTATTGGAAAGCCCGGCAAAGTCCAAAAAGGGGTTAATTTTGTACAACGGTTGGTTGGAAGCACAGAAGAAAGGCATGACTCAAAAGCAGTTTGCTGAAAGCCAAGGTGTTACACCATCTTATCTTAACAAAATTATCAAGGAGTATAGGGATAAAATGAAGTAAAAATTAACCAAATTAACCGATTAACTACTACTTCTTAAAACAATAACATATTACATATTTTGTATTTGTTTATTGTTTTAGAAATAGAGGTTAATTTGGTTAATCGGTTAATCGGCCGGTGGTGGTGATGCAGCCTCAACACCGGCACAAACAAAGATACATACCTATGGAAGTAGTTTACAGCAACCAATTAGTTTCAGTGTTCAACGGCTTCAAGCAGAGCACACCGGCAAAGGATATGACTTTTGCCGAGTTCATTGCATTGGGAAGCATCTACAAAGACCAGATAAGCCAAGTGAGAGATGCAGCCACTAAAGAGGAGAGAAGCAGGTTAAAAGCCCTTCTGCCTTCTGCCACTATAGCAGGGACATTTCACCCCACCCGGCAAGATGGTGCCCTGCAGCAGCCTTCCTTCCTCATGTGCATTGACATTGACAAGAAGGAAAACCCCTGGTGCCATGATTGGCAGCAGTTCAAAGATTGGCTTTGTGAAGGTGATGATCATATCTTCTTTGCAAGCATCTCAGTATCTGGGGAAGGTTTGTTTGTAGTTTACCCCATCACTCACCCAGAGTTGTTTGAACTTCACTACAAGGCAGTTGAGAGAAGATTTGCAGCCTATGATATTACCATTGATGCTTCATGCAAGAATGTTTCCCGGCTGAGGGTTCTATCTTATGATGAGCAGCCCTATTGGAATGAGTTTGCCACACCTTTTGATGAGGTCTACAAAGAACCGGCAGCACTACCACCGGCACCGATGCAGCCACAACAGCCAACACCGGCACAACAGCCTTTTCAAGCCTCACAGAGGCCTCAGCCTTATGCAACGGCCAACTACCAAGGCCAAGACTACCAACGGCCCTACAGCGAGAGAAAAGGCAGCACAGTGATTGACAAGGTAGATAAATGCTGCAGCCTCATTACTCAACATGGTATAGATATTACTTCAAGCTATGATGATTGGTACAAAGTAGGCATGGCATTGGCCTCACTTGGTGAGCAGGGAAGAAGCTACTTCCACACCTGCAGCAGACAATATCCAAGATACAGCTACCAAGAAACAAACTTGAAGTTTGATAACTTTCTCAGAACCAGGAACACGATTGAAATAGGCACCTTCTTCCAAATCTGCAGGGACTATGGAATATGTTTCAAGGAATGATGATCACTCTATCTGGGAGAGTTCTAACAGCATTTGGGGAACGGTTTTCCACTCGCTCTAATTACCACCCACAAAACGATTTCCAATATTTTTTGAAAACGGCAGACCGGCGAGCGTTTCAAGCATGGGGGTGCAGCTAAAAAAACACCCCCCCCGGCAGGCTTGGTAGTTGTGTGAATGAAATATTTTTTGTACCTTTGCACTGTATCTTTTAGTAGTGGTGTGCACTTCTTCTTTGTCGTGAGGCATGGCAGTTGTTAGCACACCACTTTTTTTTTTGACAAAAGGCAGGCTTTATCAGCATGAAAAAGAGGGTTGGCAAAGTGAGGATTAATAAAGGTTGTTACACCTATGTTACACCCACAACTTGTTACACCTATGCAAACAGTTGAATATCAATCTATTATAAAATAGGATTCATACCGGGTCTGGGTACTATGGTAGGTTATCAAAAGAAGTCAAAAACCTCAAAAAACGCTGGAAATCAGTAATTTAGAGGAAAATGAGATTTCTTTTGATAACTTTTTTTGTCTTTTTTATCAATTTGTTACACCTGTTACACCCGATTCAATTATTTTTGTATCTTTGCAATAGACAAACAAAAAGATACAGCAATGACAGAATAAGTAAAGATAACAGAAAACCCAAAACTGAAAGAGAAAGGTAGTCAACCTAAATCAGGAAACTACACAGACGATAAGAATGAAAGAAAATCGCGTTGCGAAAAATTGCGTTGCATAAAATAAGAGACGCCTGTAATTCGTTTTGTACTAAAACCATCGCATATGAATGACATTTCTATCTCGTGAGATCCGATTGACCCTGAACTGCATAGGGAACTCATACAGTATGTCTATGGCATTATCGGCTGCATGCAATATGTGCACAGACTGCTGGGACCCGGAATGCCGGACTTTATCTATCAAGAGGGCGTGATTAAGCTTTCTGATATTTTATGCGACAGCAATTTTGCGCAGCGCGATTTTCTCTCATCCTCAGCGCCGAGCCCGCAGGGCTGTAGCCTAAACGACGAGGATGAGCATTTTCCTTTTAATAATCTTTGCCAAAAGGGCGTTGCGTCATCCAAATTAAAGCATAGATATTCTTAGCACATTCATAATCAATCGGTTAGCACTTTACATAAAATACACCGCCAAAGTCAGGTGATGTTTATTTGTCTCAGAGTCAAAGAGGACACAGGGGCTGAAAGAAATATCCGCAATGCCGGGCAAACCAGCATTGCGGACAGGTGTTTTCATCGATAAGGGTGCAGCAGAGAGCACGTTGCGGGCTCACGGCTGCAAGTCGGGCGGCTACATCATAGACTCTTATAGAGGAAGCTGCGCGATGTGTAGAGATGGTTGGTGGGATTGGTCTCGTTGGCTTTGCGGTCAACCCATACGGCACCCTCGCCTATCACGATTTGCAGACTCTTTGCGCTGGAGTCGTATACGCCAAACATATAGTTGGGCATACCGGTGAAGAAGGCCACCTCCACCTTATGCGTAGCACCACCGTAGGTCAGGTTGTAGGTGATGTTGTAAGGATCGGCCTGGAAGTAGATGGGATTCAGGCGGAAGTAGCGCGTGTAGATGGTCAGCGTCGTATTGGGCTGCTGCTGCAAGGCTGTCTTCAATGCTGAATATTCCGTCTTGATGGTGTCGGCCAAGGGCTTGGTGGGGAAGTTGTAGATGTAGACCGTAGAGTCGTTGGCCACATTGAGCGTCACGTCGGCTGAGTCGAGCTTTGCCTGCGACATGCCCGTCTGAGCATCGTACCAGTAAATGCGGCCTGCATGAGTGCCTGCAATCGCACTGTAGGCCTGCAGCTGCTCTGTCTTTGAAAGATAAGTGAAGCTGTTGCCATTGTCATCGTCGTCGTTCAGACAAGATGTGAACATGCAGCCAACGAAGGCCAGGCCAATCAATTGTAATGCAATAAGTTTTAATCGTTTCATTTTATTATTTTGTTTGTTTTTTGAATTCTTACGTTCGGTTGGCCCTCACATTTGAGGCAGCAACCTATAGTAAAATACCTCCATCGGGGCAATATTGCTCAGGAGCCGGTTAATAAACGTTAACCGACGGACCGAAACCTACGCAGGGACCGGCCCGCCGGGGAGCATGAATTACTTTTCTTCCTGCTTGATGGTGCAGTTCTGATATTTCTTATCGACGATGATGACGAAGGAAGGAAGCATCGAATAGGACATCTTTCCACCCATCTTCACGACGCTGTAGCCCAGCGTGAGTTCGTTGTCGCCAGACTTCTTCAGCGACACGGGCTTAATCACAGTCATCGTATCGGTCACGGGCAGGGCCATGGCAATCGCCATCTGAGAGTTGAAGTCGATGTGGGTGGGCTCTCCGTTCTTGCCCATCACAGGCGCATAGCCAATGTATTTCTCAAACTCGGGCTTGCTGGTGAGCTTCACTGCCTTACCGGTCGGCACGTTGTTGTTGTAGAAGAAGTGGCGGCCTTCCACATAACTTACATTCTCTTGACTTGCACATGAGCCGAGCGTAATCAGTGCCACGGCCATAACTACGATCAATTTCAATGTTTTCATTTTATTTTTATTGTGATTTATTCTATGTTCCACCTCAATCCCATATTCAGCGAGAACGAGGTGGACTTATGTTTATAATAGTTGTCTACCGAAGATCCGTTTTTGAAATGGTGGTCCACACCGGGCTCCACGTAGACTCCCAAGTTGGGCGTGAAGCGGTATTCGCCACCTGCGGCCACGTTGACCGACCATTGCATGCGCTTCTCCTTCACGTCGTATCTGCTCTCACTGCCATCAGTGGAGCGCACGTTGCTGTGGCCGTCGACGAGTTTCTGCGCCTCACCGCCTCCGGTGACATACACGCGGGCATGGCGGTTCTGCCAGATGCTGTAGTCCACGCTGAGCGGTATGCCGACATAGTGCAGATGCTGTTCGCCGGTGGTCTCACCGCGGGCGTCCTGACTATTGTAGTCCGACTTCAGATAGGAGTAGGAGATGCCGCTGCCGATGCCCCAGCGCTGTGAGAGTTGCCAGCGCACGCTGACTCCAGCACGGATGGGCCGGTGATGCTTCATGTCGGATGCTATTCTCGAGGGCGAGCCCACGCTGACCTTTGCATCCTGATAGTTCAGGAAGTCGCTGTTCTCTCCATACGTACCGGCAGCTGCCATCATCATGCCCTGCGAGTTCTGGCGCATTCCGTTGCCGCCACCGCCATAATAGGCTGATACCGACAAACGGCTCGCCCTGTCGCTGCGGCCGAAACCACCGACGCTGCTGCCCACATTATTATAATAGGCATCGTCGTGGCGGGTGGCAGGATGCTTTGCCGACGGCTGCTCCTGCTTCTCGACCGGACGGGGTTCTGCGGAAGACGGACTGACGGCAGCAGACTCCACCGCGGCAGATTCAGCCACAGCCGAGGGTGCAGCCTCAGCCAGCAGTCCGTCGGTTGCAGCATCACCGACCGACGAGCGGCCCAGCACCGCCTTGGCACGGCTTATGGCATCAGCGGCCAGTTGGCGGAAGTCGGCAGCAGTAGCCTTTTCGGCAGCAGTAGCCTTGTCGGCCGTCTGTTCCGTGGTTTTTGTTCCGCCATCCGCTGTGAGAGAAGACACCGTGGCCTTGTCGCTGCCACGCCACACCATGACGACGGTCAACGCCACGGCTGCAGCGGCAGCAAGCACGGCCACACGCCTCACTGCGAGGTAGTTCTCTCTCAGTTTCGGACGACCCATAGACAGCTGGCGTCGCTCCATCTCGGCTTTCACGTCGCGGAGCAATCCCTCTGGCGCCTTCGGAGCATAATGCTCGAAGCGGCGGCTTAAGTTGGATTTGTTTTGCTTCATGTCTATGAGTGTTTATTTTTTTCGTTCTTTATCATTCGGGCCAGCATGGCGCGGGCCTTGAAGTATTGGGAGGCCGAAGTGCTCGGTGTGATGCCCAACTGTCGGGCTATCTCTTTGTGGCTCAGGCCCTCGATGGCAAAGAGATTGAACACGGCCCGGTAGCCAGGCGGCAGCTGCTGGATGAGTTCCACGAGCCTGTCGGTGCTTATGGTGGGATCGGGTGGTTGCTCCTCCGTATGGTCGGGAAGCGGGGCGTCGCTGTCAATGGGGCTCCACCTGCACTGCTGTCTCAGGTATTGCAGTGCCTCGTTGACAGCGATACGCGTGACCCATGCCTTCAGCGATCCTTCCCCTCGGTAGCTAAAATGGCCGATGGACGTGAATATCTTGATGAAGGCTTCTTGCAGCACGTCCTTGCGGTCGTCT
>Ga0256404_1013457_pt1 | contig 10359 bp, 4 predicted proteins | sample RumenRJG_01DNA_FD_185990 | JGI IMG/M metagenome (GOLD analysis project Ga0256404, IMG submission 185990) | Bovine rumen microbial communities from Lethbridge, Alberta, Canada - RJG_01 | ecosystem: Host-associated > Mammals > Digestive system > Stomach > Rumen | place: Canada: Alberta | collected...
GCCGGTGTCACGGTTAGTACTTCGCCCCAGGCGCCGTAGGTGTAAGTGGCGATGAGGGAACCTGTATTATCAGAAATACCAATGACGTCTCCCATCTGGTTCGTCAGATAGAAGTACTGGGTCCCGTTGTAGATAAAGCCCGTCGGGTTCCCGGAGTTGTCATACTGGAAATACATGGTGTTCGTCCCGTCGGTCTGAGACAGGATGACTCCATCTTTTGTTGTGAAGTAGGTGGTCACTCCGTTGACGGTCTTGCTGGAACGGATGCCGGACTCGTCATAAGTGTAACTATAGACATCAGCTGTGCCGTTCGGGTCTTCCGGGTTTACGGTGATCTGCGAGAGCACTCTTCCGTTGGTCCACTCGAACTCCATGTTTCCATAGGTCAGGACATTCCCGTTGGCGTCATACGTCAGGGGTGTGCCATTGACGCCGGTCAGCTCATCCTGCCAGTCGGAATTGGTATAACTGAAGTTCGTCGTCTCGGCCGGAACATTCTCGTCATCATAGACTTTCGTCTTGGAGAGGATGTTTCCACGGGAGTCATACGTGTAAGATTCCGTGAATCCATTTGCGGTATCCGCCGTCTGGGTCAGCTGACCATACTGGTCGTAGCTGTAGGTCTGCTGTGCTGTTCCGAGGCCGGTACTGGTGATCCGGTTCTTGGAATCGTATGTATTGACAATGTCCAAGGTCGTGTTGTCTGCCAGCGTGATCGCTTTGCTCGTGATATTGTCCTTTGAGTCATAGCTGTACGCCGTTGTGAATGCCGGGCTGTTGTTATAGGAGACCGCCTCGGTTGCCGTATTGTTACTGTCATTGTTCGTGAAACTGTAGTTCACGGTATTGTTTCCACTGGTGAAGGCAGTGGAATGTTTCGTCACCTGAGATGTGTAGCTCGTCCCAAAGTGGCTTTCGTTGATGGTCGTAACAACGGCATCTTCACTGTCGACAGTGTCTTCATTGCTGCTTTGCGTGTAGGTCTGGACAATGGAGTCATCACTCAGTCTCGTTACGGTAACGCTGTCGTTGTCACCATACACATAACGGAGACCGGTGTCATAATTGACCTTCTCGGTCAGCTCATTGTCATCATTATAGGCATACGTCACATAAGGAGCGCTGTTGTTGTTTCGTTTCTCCGAGACCGGATTGCGGTTCGCATCATAGCTGTAGTTGATCACGTCGCCATTGTTATAAATGACGCTGTTCAACAGGTCCTTCAACGTTCCGCTGTTGATGTAGTCGTAGGTCACTTTTACGTTCCCGTTGACACGAACTTCATACAGTTCTCCGTGGTCCCGGTACGAGAAGCGGTAAATGTCGAAGTCTTCCCGAACTTTGCTGCCTCTATCATTATAGTAATAATTGGTTGTCTTTCCAAGACGATTTGTCTCAGATGAAAGTGTATTGTTGGAGGCATAAACATAAGTGGAACCTGCCGTTGAGTCTGCATAGGTGTTCGCATTCGGCAAACCGTCCAGTGAAGCATCATAATCTTCCGGACCGATCTCCTGGATGACACGACCCATGGAATCATAAAGTGTTCTGGTCACGTCGCCTTTTACATCAGAGCGAAGCGTCCGGCCTGCCTCGTCATAAATGGTGGCAGTCGTTTCCGGTGTGGCGGACCCGGTCGCAGAAGACGTGGTCAGAGCTCGATTAAAGAGGTCGTAGGTCCCCGTTGAGACTGTCATCGACGACGTCTGAGTGCCTTGCGCGTCTGTCTCCACTTTCGCAATGGACGTTTGTACCGTATTGCCATAGCGGTCATACTGGAATTCACTGGTCTCATGGTTGAGCGTGTCGACCGTTCTGGTGACAAGGCCGTTGTCATAGGTATAGGACACCGTTTCGAAGCAGTCGAGGGAAGCGTCATAGGCGGTAGGCGCAGCGCCGGTGTAACTCTTTTTCAGTGTGGCTGCCAGTTTCAAATCGCCTTTCGTGCCACCGTTTTCGTTTTCACCATAATAGACATAATAAGTCGTTCCGTCCGGCGAGGTCTCCCGCACAAGCTGTTTCGTTCCGTTATAGGTATAAACGGTTTGCTGTCCGTCCACGTCGACGGTTTTAGTCATGTTCCCTTCTTCGTCATACGTGTAGGATGTCGTTTTATTCCCGACCGTCTCGCTGGCAACCTGGAACAGTCGGTTGTAGGTGTATTCAGTTGCCTCACCATGGTCATCCGTCGACGAAGTCACCAGGAATGCATCGTTATACGTTGTGCTACTGCTGGAGGTGTCAGAACTGGTCGACGTGATCGTAAGGGCCTCATCGTTGTAGGTGTAATTCGTGTAGGCTCCGGAATCCCACAGTTCCTTTGTGACACGACCGGCAGCATTATATTGGATAGTTTTGTCCATGGACCTGGTCATCCGGTATTCGCCGGAACCGTTCGCCGTCTCTGTGTAAGAATAAGAGCCGATTGTAACACCTGCCTGATCAACGACCGTCGACAGGTTTCCGTTTGCATCATAAGAATAGGAGATGGTTTTGTTTGCGGGGTCTGTGATCGACGTTATGTTCCCGTCGTTGTCAAGGGCAATGACATAGTGACGTTTTCCGATGGTCGTGCCGTCAGAGATGTCGATGCTGTGGTCGGTTCGGGCCAGTGTGATCTCATCGCCATACTTGTTGCTGATGCCGGAAAGCTTACCGTCAGCCGCATAGTGATATGTGATATCGTCGGCTGTGACCGTGTAGCTCTCAATATCCAGCGTTTCATTTCGGTTGGTGGTCAGTTTGTACCCGGTCATCTCGTTGACAAAGATGTTGTTTTCTTTTTTGACAAAGGCGAGTTCCGTTCCATCCGGAAGCATCGCCTTGTAGACGATCGTATTGACCGCTTCCACAGATGCGTCCGTGGAGAAGAACCACGCATGGTCTGCGGAATCGTAATTCCTGACAAAGTCAAAGCTGAGGTTCCGATACCCGAGAGTAAAGTCCGTATGGCTTTCATGGTACGAACCGTAGTATTTGGAGACAGATGTGATGTCCTTGTGGACAACGACACCGTTCTCTCCGACTCTCGCATAAACAGAAGTCGTTTCGAATGCGGGAATCGCAAAAGGAACATCATAATCCGTCCATTCGCCGTCTGCACCGATTTTATACTGGATGTCATCGGTGCCGTTGGCAGGCTCCGTCAGGCCGACCAGCTGGCCGTCCATATAGAAATGAGGCACGGACTGGCTGACGGAAGAAGTACCGATGTTGCCGACTGCGTCTTTGACCTGAACCACCAGGCTGTCGAGCGTATCTGTGTCGATTTCGGTTGCGTTAGAGTCCTGCCATGTTTCGCCTCCGTCGAAGCTGTAGGAGGCGATGCCGCTCTGGTCATCATGTGCCGAGACCTCAATATGGAGTCTGCCAGCCTGACTGCTTTCGGACACATCGACAGAATCGATGACAGGAGCTACTTTATCGATATTGCTGATGGTAACAACTTTCGCATCCGAGATATTACCGGCATTATCCTTGACAAAAATATAATATGTTCCGTTATTGGAAACCATTTTCGAACTGGATGTTTGCCATTCTCCCGGGCTGTTTGTCTGTGAGAAGCTGTAACCAGCCAAGCCAGATCCACCCAAATCGATTCCAGAGGCTTGGATACGCGCCCCCAGTTTTGTCCAACCCGTCGGAGTCACAAATGGTGTTTGTAGAGTTGGTTTCTTCTTATCGATATATTGGATCGTCTGACTCCCTGCACTGGTCACGTTGCCACTGGCGTCCCGAATGTGGATATAAACCGTGCAGTTCTCCGAAAACGTTTTGCTGTTCGAAGCCTGCCAGTATTTCGTGTTTTCATCGGTACTGAAACTGTACGCCTCTGCGGCCAGTCCCGAGCCGGAATCTGCTGCACCATTGACAGTCAAGGTGACATTTTGATTCGTCCAGTCGGTCGCATTGCCGGTCACGCTGGTATAGGTCGGCGGTGTGGAATCGTTTGTATAGGTCACGACCGCATACGGCCGATAGCTGGACGTGGAGTGCTCCTTCGTTGCAAAAGCCCTCCAGTTATAGGCTCCGTTCGATTCCTCATTGCTGATGAACACCAGGCCTCGGTTCGGATAAGTGCCGTTTTTCCATGCGGTCACAGCGCCTTTCACGTCGAACTTATACCAGTGTTTCGATGTGGAGGAGTCACTGCTGTTTCCGTTGATACATTTCGTTTGTTGCGCTTCGGAACTGTAATAGGTCGGCTTGTTGCTCCACTTGACAGACGTCTCCAGCCAGATCGAGTTGACGATATACGGAGTCAGGTACGTGCTGGTCGTTCTTCCGGTGGTCTCGCGGCACCAGTAATAAGCAGAGTTGATCGTGCTGCTGGCCGTAATACTGTCCGGTGGCACGAAGAACGCGAGGACGCGCCCATAGCCATATGTGGATGATCGACCGGAACAGGCTGTTTCCGATGTGCCATAGTTATTGGATGCTTTGTTTGAGTAAATGCCGGTGTCAAAATAGTTGGTAATTGTCGTGGAAGAAGGATCGATCGTGATCGGATACCGGGTGCTCTTTGCGTACAGCCAGTCTTTGTCCAGACGCACCCGAAGTTCATAGACATACGTGCCATCGTTCTTTGTTGGCGATGTAAGTTCGAATGTCGCGGGCGAAAAGTGCACGGTGTCTTCCGGATCATCGCCCAGATATTCGGAATCGTAGGCGAAGGGTGTCGACAGGGTCTGCACCACTTCTTTGGACTTCTTTTCGATGATGGAGATGGTTCCATCGTCGTTCTGTTTTGCAGTTGCGCCCTCTGTCGTAAGAGAAAACGCAAAAACCGAAGCTTTCGGGGCGGAAGGTAAAATGATTTCATCTTTTACACCATTGAGCTCCGGATAGAAGTTCAAAGCAGACCCCGTGCCGTAGAGGTCTTTGTATTGGAACGCATCAAACTGCTCATCCATGTCGGACAGCCGGACCTTTCGGCCAGCGGCAGACCGCACATCGCCGGTCGGGGCTAGTTCGTAAGACCAGTTACCAGAACTGACCCGGGCACCCGTCTTCGCATCCGTGGAAAATGCGATTCGGATGTCATTCGGGCCGTTCTCGTAACGGTATCCAAGGTCTTCAAGTGAGGTGTTTTTGACCGGTTGGATCGATGTGTCTTTTGTTCTCAGAAGACCATCCTGATCGGTGTAGGTGATGGGCTCTGAGAAAATGTACGCGGTGTTGGAACCATCGCGATTTTGAACGGCAACGATATTGTCGCCTTCTGCCATCGTCTTTTTGTCGATGGCGACTGCTTTTGAGGTGTCGACGATTTCCTTTGTGTAATCAGACATCATGGCACTGACTTCGATGCGGTTTTTGACCATGGAGGTCTGACACAGCAATTCGACCAGCGCGCCGAGGACAATGATGACAGCCAGAAAAACAGATACTACCTTTATCCAAAACTTGGTGTTGCGAGCATTTTCATATTGGTATTCTGCCATAGGGACGGACCTTCTTTTTATGTCACTGAGAAGTTGTTTTCGAGATTACTTGTAACGGTAGACGGTATCCGATTCCGTGCTGCCGCCTTTCTTTGCGGTGAACTTTACTTTCAGACGATACGTGGAGCCGGAACTGATCGCCTTCGTTTTTCGGATGGACGTAGACGTACCATTCGCACTGGCTGTCCATGTTTTCACATTGCTGTAGGTTCCTCCGCTTTTCTTCTGTAACGTCATTGTGATCGATACGCTGGAGGCACCGGCAGCACGCATGGAGGCATAACAAGTACCAGTTGTGTTGGATTGGCTGTAGCTGGCATCTATACTACTGATGATCGTATAGGGCTCCTCCTCCACGATCCCCGGATCCGGGGTATCGAAGTCTGTGGCAAACGCAATCGATGACATGCTGAGAGCCATTGTGAATGCCAAGAGAAGCGTAGTGAGTTGTTTGGTTACAGTTTTCATTGGGAACCACTCCTTTCAATTTGGGGCATATTATCCCTTTCATATATTCCGAAAAGAGAAACCTTGCATTTGTGAGAAATTATTTTTGGCGATTTACGATTTTCGGCGTTTTTGACAATAGAGAGAAGTGAAAGTTGTGCAAAAAAACAAGTTCCCAGTCGTGGTGACTGAGAGCTTGTTTTGGTTTTTGTGGTTTAAGGACCTCTGGACTCTGCAACGCGGAGTAATTCCTCTTTTCCAAGGCGCTCGGGCATAAAAATGGAATTGACATATTTTCCCGTGACCCATTGGAGAGCAATATCTCCATTTTGCATTTCCAGATACATCCCTTCCGTGTTTCCTACGGCCACTTCCTCTATGACCGCATTTTCCGTATTCAGGATGATGTCCGCTTTTCCTTCCCGGAAGCGCTGTGTATCGCAGACGATCTCATCGCCGGCCGCATTTCGATAAACGAGGATCTGCCAGCCGATGTATTCCGTTTCATCGGCCAGAACATAACCCTCCGGCAAATAGTTATACCTGCCATGCAGATAGCCTTTTTCCCGGAAGTCTCTCTCGTAGGAGACTTCCGACCCGCGCCCGAAGTCGTTCAGGTGATAATTCTGCAGGAATCGACGTACCGGAGAAACCGCCATTGCAGTGGCCAGAGCCAGTATGACCAGCAAAAGGCCGGAAAGGATCGACAGGATCAGTTTCCTGGCGGTCACTCTGCGCTGTCGGGCATTTTCGCAGCTGATCCCTTCCCGGTCTGCGATTTCCTGATACGAGTACCCCTGTTCTCGCTGTTCGAACACGGTGGCGTACATCGCCGGAATTTGCTCCAGCGCGGATGCTATGGCAGCCGCGTCTGCCTGGTCCTCAACGCAGGGATGGATGGTATCCGGATACCGTTCTAACTGTTCCGGGAACACCAACGGATCCTTTTTTCTCTGGGCATATATGGTGTTGAGACAATTCTTGAGGCACTGTTCCACATAAGCTTTCTCTTTTTTAGCAGCCAGGACATCTTCCAGATACAAATACAAATGGCAGTACAGCTGACTGCGGCATTCATCTTTCGTATTCGTGTTGCCCTGAAATAGTTCTTCCAAAACATATTCGATATGTTGATTTTGACGTTCCAACAGTTCGTCGAAGAGCTGGTTGCGCTGCTCCCGCTCTTTCGGCGTCAGCTGCAGAAGGCGTTCTTCTTTGGTCATTCGCTACTGGTCCTTTGCGTTGGTAAACATTTTTTATATTATACACCAAGGCAAACGTACAACCAAGTTGGACCGAGATTAATGGGTGCTCCTCACAGGTTAAAGAAGCGTGATGATGTTGAAAAGTCAATGAAGATGTGGTAATCTTGGTTTGAAAAGTCAATGAAATGAGATGAAAAATACTTGAAAAGTTGGTGAGTTATGTTATATCGCAAAATTGCAAGACAAATAGAAGAGCATTTTACCGCCGGAACAGAAAAAATACTGTTGATCGATGGCGCTCGGCAAGTTGGAAAGACGTTTATAGTGAGGCATGTCGGGAAAAAGCTGTTTCCGAACTTTGTTGAACTCAACTTTCTTGATGATAAAAACGGTGAGCGTCTGTTTGAGAATGTGCGGACGATCGACAGCTTTTATCTTCAGATCAGTGCTATAGCCGGATCTCAGTTGGGCCGAAAAGAGGATACCATTATTTTTCTGGACGAAATACAGGCATATCCACATTACCTGACCATGCTCAAATTTTTGCAACAAGATGGACGCTTCACTTTTATTGCAAGCGGATCATTACTGGGGGTCACGTTAGGACAAACAACTTCGATTCCAATGGGAAGCATCCGAATCCTTCGAATGTTTCCTCTCGATTTTGAAGAATTTCTGTATGCGAATGGTGTCAATGAGTTTTTGGTAGATTCTCTAAAAGAGAAATTTATGAAGGAAGAATCTCTGGAAGAAAGTTTGCATCGTCAGATGATGGAGTATTTCCGCTATTATCTTCTGGTCGGTGGTCTCCCGGATGCAGTCAATACCTTCGTTCAGGAAAAGAATATACAGAAGGTAAGAGAGATCCAGACAGAGACGTATCGCTTTTATGCAGTAAATGCATCTCAATATGATTTGGAGAACAAGCTGAAGATTCGAAGGATCTATGATCTGATTCCTTCGAATATGGAAAATAAAAAGAAAAGGGTCGTGGCACAGAGAATCGAAGAGATCGATGGGAAAACTTTTTCAGACTATAAAGATGAGTTTGACTATCTGATCAGCGCGGGCATCGCGCTCAATGTTCAGGCAATCACAAACCCGGCATTCCCGATTCGTGCTTCCGAGAAGAAGAATCTGTTGAAGCTCTACCTGAATGATGTCGGTATTCTTACGGGAATCCTTTATGGAAACAATATTCGAGCGATCCTTGATGATGTCTGCAGCATCAATCTGGGGTCTGTTTATGAGACTGTTGTGGCAAGTGAGCTTATTGCTCATGGTCATCTGCTCTATTATTATGACAACCGAAAAAAAGGTGAGGTTGACTTCCTGATCGATGATTATGACCTTCTTTCTGCGGTTCCGATTGAAGTAAAATCAGGAAAGGACTACACCGTTCACAGCGCACTAAACAATTTTGTTTCCAATGAAGATTATCATATCGCCAAGGCTTATGTTTTATCGAATGAACGCACCGTGTCCCACAACGGTAACATTACATATTTGCCAATATATAATGTCATGTTCTTATGATGATTCGTGGACACCCCAATACAGGAAAGAATGACACACAGAAATAAAGCTGACTGATGAACAAAACCCCGCGCAGAGTCGTGCTCTGCGCGGGCTTGATCCATCAACAAAGGTGTGAAGAGCGTTTTATATCTGTAACAAAAACGTCAGATAGTGAGGGATGCTAAGGACTTTTCCGTCCCTGCCAATGTTACCGTCGATTATTTTCAGAGCCTCTTTTACATGGTACTTCTCAGGATGGTTCAAAACGGTTCGTAAGCTTTTGGCATTGCCGTTCGTTGCTTTTACTTCTATTGGGACGGCGCTCCCGTTCCGCCGAATAATGAAGTTCAGCTCCAGTCCGCTATCTTTGTGGTAATAATAAAGACGACGACCCATTTTCCCTAAAAAATCTGCAATCAGATTTTCGTAAATCGCCCCTTTATATGTGTAGAGGTTTCCCTGCAGGATATCCCACTGGGTACCGTCTTCCAGCATGCTGACAAAAAGGCCGGTGTCAGCCATGTAGACTTTGAATTTGTCGGACTCGGCATTTCCATCCAGTGGCAGTTCCGGGATACTCAGGTTGTAACAACGCCGAATGATCCCGGCATCTTCGATCCACTGCAGGCAACTGATATATTCAGATGCCCGGGCATTCTTTCGTACGATCGAGTATTGGAATTTTTTGTTTTCCTTACTCAACTGACGGGGGATGGACTCAAAGCACTCTTTTATTTTGACCTTGTCTTCGTCGCCCGCGTATTTTACCATATCATCTTTGTAGGATCGGATGATTCGTCTTTGGATCGCCAAAACGGTATTCAACTGTTTTGTTTCAACAAATGCCTCCACAGCTTCCGGCATGCCACCTACAACGACATATTGTAACAAGAGCTCTCGAAGCCGTTCGTGCAGCGCATTTGGAACGGGTGTTTCTGCTTGGAAGCATTCGTTGAGATAGCGAAATGTGTTTTCGTCTATCCCGTTTGCCCACAAAAATTCTTCGAAATCCAGAGGATACATTTCTTCGATCTGTTCATAGCCGATCGGAACGGATCGGGGCAGATTCTTTTTACCATATCCGTGAACCCCGAGCAACGACCCGGTCCCAATGACATCGTACCGACCGTCAAGGGCAAAATATTTGAGCGCCGTTCGCGCGTTTGGACACTCCTGGATTTCATCGAAGATAATAAGTGTTTTGTCGGGGACAAACGAGGCACGAGTCCCCATATTAGCAGACATCAGCATTGTCAGATGGTCAACGTCAAGAGACCCTTCAAATATGGCGGAATAGCTGCTATCCTTTACAAAATCCAGCAGAACGACATGTTCATAGTTCTCACGCCCAAATTTTTCGACGATAAACGATTTCCCACACTGGCGGCATCCTTTAATAATAAGCGGTGTATGCTTTTTCTCGGCTTTCCACTGTGCCAGTGTCGTCTCCATTTTCCGCTTCAACACGGTGATCGACCTCCTTTCCCATCACTACGCAGGTTTCAACTGTATTTTACCCTCAGCTACACATTTTTTCAAGGGAGTTTTTGCCACTTATCCACACTTTTTCAAGGGAGTTTTGACTCTGTGGCACACTTTTTCAAGGGAGTTTTTCCACGTTCGGGAAATCATACTGCAACAAGCTCTCAGTCACCACGACTGGGAACTTGTTTTTTTGCACAACTTTCACTTCTCTCTATTGTCAAAAACGCCGAAAATCGTAAATCGCCAAAAATAATTTCTCA
>Ga0256404_1013459_pt1 | contig 10354 bp, 11 predicted proteins | sample RumenRJG_01DNA_FD_185990 | JGI IMG/M metagenome (GOLD analysis project Ga0256404, IMG submission 185990) | Bovine rumen microbial communities from Lethbridge, Alberta, Canada - RJG_01 | ecosystem: Host-associated > Mammals > Digestive system > Stomach > Rumen | place: Canada: Alberta | collected...
TCACAGGCAGACGCATGGCAGACTGGACACATACGGCGAATGCCGCGACAGTCACGAGCTGCGAAGCAGCGAAGTGACCTGTCGGCATGGCTCATTGCGGCATAAAGGTGAGCCATACACGGACATGCATAGGCAGGCTCGTTGGGAATGGATATTTGGGCACAGACGCAAATTTACCGGAAATGTTCCCCATCAATTTCCGGCAGTTGGGCACAGGAGAGACAATTTGAAATCCAGATCCAATGATTTCAAGAGCTATGGAACGGTATTGGGCACAGCAGACTTGTTTTGACAAAATGTTCCCCTTGCTTGCCGCAAAAAAATGGATCTCTTTTGTAAAATATCGCCGCTGTGCCCAAAGTAGTGACAGTCCATGGGGAACAATTCTTAAGAAAGCTCTCACTGTGCCCAAATTCGATGGAAATGGATAAAATCCACTCCACCAAAATGCTTCACTAGTATTGCTCGTTTTGCGTTTTTGTCGGAGTCAGAGCCTCAGGCAGTATGATAAACTAATCAAAAAGCGTAACCTATACAACTGCGGCTAAGGAGGCCCCTCCATGATTATTGAGATCTGCAGTCAAAACAGAGCACTCGAAGAAGTTGCTAATATGCGCAACGGAGAACCGGTTTCGATCATTTCAATCGTATCCTCGGATGAGAAAGACGTGGAATTCGACTGCAATGAGAACCTCTGCGGAGTTCTTCACTTAATGACAAGGGGACGGTTCTTCTGACAACTTTTGCTTCAAAAGTTGTCAGAAGAACCGTCCCCTTGTCAACCTTTTTATCGAGTGCTATGATTTATGAAGAACACAAGAAGGGAGCCTGCACAGGCAGGCTGAGAACGGGCAGTCAGCCCGGACCTTAATACCTGATTTGGATAATGCCAACGTAGGGACATTGTGGACAATACCGTTCTAAGAAGCGATATGTAACCAGGTATGTCTATGCGGCATGCCTGTTTTTTTCGCTTGGAGCGGTAATTGCAGCACGCAGTAAGCGGTCAACCGGGGGCACCACCTTTGGCCGCTATACAAAATTAATGCGGATCTGCCCGTAGAGGCAGGGAAAGGATCAAATGAGAACAGCATTAACAATCGCGGGAAGTGATTCCAGCGGAGGCGCCGGCATCCAGGCAGATATCAAGACGATGACCGCAAACGGGGTCTACGCCATGAGCGCGATCACTGCGCTCACTGCCCAAAATACGACCGGCGTCACAGGAATCATGGAAGTCACACCTTCTTTTTTGGCAGAGCAGCTGGATTGTATTTTTACGGATATCTTTCCGGATGCGGTAAAGACAGGGATGGTCTCATCATCCGGTCTGATCGAAACGATCGCTTCGAAGCTCCGTCAGTACGGCGCTCGCAATATCGTCGTGGACCCTGTTATGGTCGCGACCAGCGGCGCGAGGCTGATCAGTGAGGAAGCGATCAGTACCTTGAAAAAAGAATTATTGCCTCTTGCAGCAGTGATCACACCTAATATCCCGGAAGCGGAAGTGCTGTCCGGAATGACGATCACCTCGCCCCAGGAAATGGAAGCGGCAGCTAAGTTAATTTATGAGAGTTACGGATGCGCCGTGCTGTGCAAAGGCGGTCACCGCGTCAGCGATGCGAATGACCTGCTCTTTGACGGCAGCGAATCGGTCTGGTTCTACGGCAAGCGCATCGACAATCCCAACACCCACGGAACCGGCTGCACTCTGTCTTCTGCAATCGCATCCAACCTGGCTAAGGGATATGACCTGCGCACCTCTGTGAAATATGCCAAAAATTATATTTCCGGCGCGCTGGCTGCCATGCTCGATCTCGGCAAAGGAAGCGGTCCCATGAACCACGCCTTTGCCATAGACGGAGAGTATCGGGGGTAAATACGGATGACCTGTGAGGTGCAGCGCTGCCTCACAGGTCATTTTCTGCTATCTATACACGATCATCCCCAGAACAGCCGATATTCCGATCAGCTGTATAGGCGTCAGGCCTTTTCTTTTTCCGGCTGCACGCTTTAGCTTTCTGCTGCCGTAATAGATACCTGCCAGAAGAATGGTGACAATGGCGGCTCTAATGTCCACCGGGAAAGCACCGCCCGCTCCTGCAGCAGGTGCGCCGCTCTCCGTCATGGCTTTACTGATCATGCAATTCCGGATCACCATGTGCACGCCGGTGGCCAGGATAATGCCCGTCACACAGCTCTTAAGTCCCTGCATGACTGCCGCGACATATGGATTTTCTATGACCCGGCTCAGGAATGCCACGATCGCAATGATAATGAAAAATGCCGGAAGAACGACGGCGAATGTCGCCACAAATGCTCCGGACATTCCTGCCTGAGTGATGCCGACATAAGTCGCCAGGTTTACCATGATCGGTCCGGGCGTGCTCTCGCTCACAGCGATCATATAAGTCAGCATATCTTCACTGAGCCACCCGTACGACATAACCACATCCCGGATGAGCGGAATTGACGCATATCCGCCTCCGAAGGAGAAAAGCCCGACCTTCAAAAAGCCCGCAAACAACTCTAAATAGATCATTGTGAGCCCTCCCTCTCGATATTTTGGCTGATCGTGAACAACACAAGACTCACCGCCGCCGCTATAAGGAGCAGTGCGATGGAAGAAATGCGCAGTGCCAAAATATCGATCAGAAGCATAGCTGCGAAGGCGCACGCCAGAATCAGGCGGGGTATCATGCGGGCGGGAATCTGTCTGAGCATTTTAATTCCGGCGTCGATGATCAGTATTCCGACGGCCAGCTTGATCCCTTCAAAGGCGTGTGCGATCCAGCTGATTTCCAGAAAGCTGTCCAGAAATCTTGCGACCAGATAGATGACCAGAAAAGACGGGAGAATCATTCCTGTTGTTGCGACTGCGGCGCCAATGAGGCCCCGCTTCTTATAGCCGACAAAGGTCGCGCAGTTGATCGCGATGGGACCAGGCGTCGATTCGGCGATCACCGTTATGTTCATCATATCGTCGTGGGTGATCCAGTGCTTTTCCTCCACACAGGCGTTTTCCACGACCGAGATCATGGCGTAGCCGCCGCCGAAGGTGAACATCCCGATCTTCATAAACGTGAGAAACAGTTCAGGCAGCATTTATGAATCTCCTTTTACGCCTGCGTCTTGCGCTTTCTTCTCTGCCCTCTTAAGGAACTTCTCGTTCTCCACAATAAAGCGGCAGTGCGTCCCTTTGGCGACCACACCGGCTTCATCAAAGATCACAACAGAAAAGGTCAGCTTTCTTCTGTCAATTTCTGTCAGCTCCGTCTCACAGCGCACCTTCATGCCGACAGGCGTCGCTGAGATATGTTCGACATCCAGTTTCGTACCTACAGTTCCCTGTCCCGGCTCCAGAAACGCCGCAACGCTTCTCCATGCAGTTTCTTCTGCCAGTGCAATGACAGCGGGCGTCGCCAGCACCGGCAGCTCTCCGCTTCCCATGGTCTGCGCGGTCAATTCTTTTGTGACAATCAGTTCTCTGTTTCCTTTGATTCCTGTTGTAAGCACTGCTTTCTCCAATCCGGAGCAGCTGAAGGCGGCTCCTTGTTTTTCTGCCTGTAATTGTAGCAGTGAATTGGAGCTTCGGCAATCTTGTGGCACTATTGGAATCTATTGCGCTTCCTGTCGTCTGTACAAGCTTCTCACTGTAGCTGCCGCGGCGACCGTTAATATCAAGTATACCAGCCCCGCACTCTGCAACGGCGTCAGCACCAGGCCAAATATTCGTAGAAGTCGGGGATCTGCCATGCTGGAATTGATCAGCACCTGCGCCGGTGTCAGATACCTAAGCTGTGACAGCAGCCCCAAGTACGGAGGCAGAGACAGAAACAGATCCAACACCAGTCCGAGACAGATCATACCGGCAGCCGCCATACTGTTCATGAACAGCACCGAGAAAAGCATGACCAATGCTCCGATCACAAGGCAGCCCAGATAATAGGTCAAAATATACCGCACCAGCATTTGACCGGCTGTATAGGGATAGGCGCAGAGCGGCACGATGAGCTGCCAAGGCGCGTTGATTCCATATAATCCGTTGAATAGTAAATGCGGAAACAGCCCTGCGACGAGCAGCAGCGTTCCGGCTGCAAGTGCAAAAATCTCTCCTGCAATAAATTTCACCAGCCAGAGGGAGCTCTTCCCTTCCCTGGTGCTCAGGACAAACGAATCCGTTCTATATCCCTTCTCTCCTGCATACACGCCGGCAAGGCAGACAGCCGCGATCATGCAAAACAGGTTCATGGCCGCTCCAAAAACCGACTTCATAGAGTAAATCCCGAAATTTGCCTGCCACACAAAGGGCTTTTCGATTAGGATCTCTTTGTCTTTCCACCATTGTTTGTCCGCGTCACTCAGCCTGAAATAGTCATAGATATACTCCAAAAGATCTTCCCGCATTTGATAGATTGATTCGGCGCTCAGCTCTTTATTACCGGTTTCTGATTCCAGCCCTTCCCCTATCGTCAGGTACGTGCCCTGCATGCGGGAAATGTATCCGGCCAGATGATAATAGGAGCTGTCCGGCTCTATTCCTGACAGGCCTCCGGCCTCCTCTGCTTCCTCTGCAAGTTCTGCCAAAAGAGCGTCGTCCAGCGCTCTCCCTTCCAAAGCCGCTTCTCTCTCATAGACGCCGCGATCATATGGACTGACCACCAGGTAGTTGACCAAAGCAATCCCCAGCAGCATACCGGCACTTACAGCCAGCGCAAGAATCGTTATTCTGCCACGGAAAATCTTCCTGAGTTCGAAGCGCAATAATTCACCATATATCGCCACTCTTACCACCTCCAGCCGATCACTCCCGAAACTCCCGTAGGTAGAATTCCTCAAGACTCCCGTCTGATTCCTTCCACTCTCCCTGCCACAAGAGCTGTCCGTTCTTCATCATGAGAATATGATCCGCAATGTGCTCCACGTCGGAGACAATGTGTGTCGAGAGCAGCACAATGCATGTCTTTCCGAGCTCTCCGATCAGCTCCCGAAAGCGCACCCGTTCCATGGGATCCAATCCGGATGTCGGCTCGTCCAGAATCAGCATCTGAGGCCTGTTCAGCAATGCCTGCGCGATGCCAAGTCGCTGCTTCATGCCGCCCGAATACGTGCGCACTCTCTTTTTTGACACATCGGCCAGACCGACCGTTTCAAGAAGTTCCTCGCTGCGGATCTCGGCTTCGTTCCTGGGCATCCCTTTCAGTGCGGCAAAATAGAGCAGAAAATCTCTGCCTGAAAACTCCGGATAGCATCCGAACTCCTGGGGCAGATAGCCCAGGACGCTCCGGTAGCGCTCCTCGGACACCGGTATCCCGTTGTATGTGATCTCCCCGCTGGTGGGCGTGAGGACACCGCAGATCATGCGCATGAGCGTCGTCTTGCCCGCGCCGTTCGCGCCCAGCAGCCCCGTCACACCGGCGTGAAGAGTGGCGCTGAGACGGTCCACCGCGATCTTGTTCCTGTATTGCTTGGATACTCGGTCAATTCTCAGTTCCATATGCCTCGATGTCCTCTCTGTCATTAATTCCATATGGCGGTCATCTCCTCTTCCCGTTTTACATTTGTGCAGAATAGTGCGATTACTGTGACCAGTAAAAAGACTGCCGCCAGTTCCAATACCCAGCCAAATCCATGCACCACAAACGGAATTGCTGCAGTGCTGTCCGGAATGAGAAATCCCTCCGTTCCCGCCGCTATGAGCAGGGCAAGGACTCCCGAACCATAGGGATGGCTTCGCCCGAAGGCAGTCCGCTCCAGGAGAAGCGCTCCGGCCATCGTCAGAAGAAATGGCAAAAGCAGACATGATAGTGTCAACATCGCGCTTATTGTAATGTAATTCCTGATGAACAGTGCAATGCCAGTCAGAACTGACAGGTCAAGCAATCCCAATATCAGGAAACGTGCGTACCGGATACTCCTGAGAGAGAATGGAGTTGTCATCTCCAATTCCGCCATGCCGTAGGCGTAGGACCTTCTCGTCTCAATCTCTGTGACGAATGCCAGAAGCGGCGTCAGCGCAGCAATCTGTAGTACGCCGTTCGGGCTGCCTTTTGTGATCAGTGCAGCAGCCAACAGGATCATGAGGGCAGCCAGCCAAGCCGTTTTTCGGATGTATTTGGCCTGGATCAGCAGCATCCGATCCAATGTGATTTTTGTGGCTCTTGTTATTTGTCCTGTCATCACATTCTTCAAAAATGCTTCCTTTTTTGCCGGATTGGGCATCTCGTCGGGCTCAAAGAATAAGAGCAGCAGTTCCCTGTTTTTTGCCTCAGTAGTCACCGTCTATTCCCTCCTTTCCAAGTTCTGTCCGGAAATGTTTCTGCGCGAGACGCAGTCTTCTGTATATGGCAAATCTCGAGATTCCAAGAATCATGCCGGCCTCTCTGGCAGAAACTTCGTTTACGCTGATCAGAAGTAACAATTCCCGCTCTTCTTCTGATAATCTCGACAGGGCTCGCTGAATGCTTAGTTTGGTGATCAGGGTATTCTGGGTGTTGTCTTCCACTACGGAATATCCTGCTTCTGATCGCCTCACGTTCAGATCTTCCACGTAAGTCTGCTCCTGCAGATACTTCTCAGCTTGTGTACCTTGTCCGCGATAATGATCTATGCACAGATTCCTTGCGATCACATACAGGTACGGCACGGCATTCTTATCATCCAAACTGCCATATCGCTCTATATAGCGGGTAAATGCTTCCTGCACGATATCCTGCGCCAATATTCGGTTGTGAGTATGGTAATAGCAGTAGCGATACAATCGGTCGTACTGCATACTGATGTCGAAACTCATTTTTTAACCTCTTAACATGTATAACGAATATCGTACATGATTTGTGCGGGTGGTGGAAGATATTAATGGAATCATGGTAGATGGACTGACCTAACTGAGCCCTTACAGTACCTTCTAAGGGCTCGCCTACAGCAACCACCAAGTTGTAACAAGGCTTGTGACCTAACTGCGACCTTACAACACCCTCTAAGGGCTCAGTTACAGCAACCACTGGGCTGTGACAAGGCTTCTGACCTAACAGAGCCCTTACAGTACCCTCTAAGGGCTCAGTTACAGCAACCACCAGACTAGGGCAAGGCTTCTGACCTAACTGCGACCTTACAGTACCCTCTAAGGGCTCTGTTACAGCAGCCACCAGACTGTGACAAGGCTTGTGACCTAACTGCGACCTTACAGCACCTTCTAAGGGCTCAGTTGCAGCAACCATCAGGCTGTGACAATGCTTCTGACCTAACTGCGACCTTACAACACCCTCTAAGGGCTCTGTTACAGCAACCACCAGCTTCGCAGCCCGCACCTGCGAAAAGGCAACAGAAGCGGCTCTGGATGCTGTACTCAAGCTTGGGTGAAAACTTACTGAATCAAAAAGCATAAAATGACATCGTTCTTGACAATACTTTTCCTTTTCTGCTAATATAACTGCGTCCTCGGAGGGCAAATCATTCAATTGGAAATGATAAGCCGGATAAGAGAATGGGCTGAAACGCTCATTTGCTTATCCGGCTTTTGTTTTGGAGGTATCACAGGTAATGGAACACACTATGGATTTCACTAAGGGGACTATTGTAGGGCCGCTTTTAAAATTCTCAATGCCGATACTGTTCGCGCTGTTTCTGCAGGCACTTTACGGTGCCGTCGACCTTATGGTCGTAGGAAAATTCGCGCTGGCGCAGGATGTCTCCGGCGTCGCGGTCGGCTCACAAATCATGCACACGGTGACAGGACTCATCAGTTCTCTCGCCATGGGCACGACAATTCTGCTCGGGCAGAAACTCGGTGAGGGTAACGAAAAACTCTGCGGGAAAATCATCGGAACCAGTATCGTTCTGTTTTTTGCCGCAGGTCTTGCGCTGACTCTTCTGATACCCCTGCTTTCCGGGCAGCTGGCGGCGCTCATGAACGCGCCGGAAGAAGCCTTTGAACAGACGAGCAGGTATATCGCGATCTGCGGCGCCGGCTCCCTGATGATCGTCGCCTATAATGTCCTGGGAAGTATCATGCGCGGACTTGGCGACTCCAACACGCCTCTGATCACAGTCGCTATCGCAAGTGTCTGCAACATTGCGGGCGATCTTCTTCTGGTCGCAGGTTTTCATATGGGTGCCGCAGGAGCTGCGCTTGCGACAGTCTCCTCTCAGACGATCAGTGTCCTCATTTCGCTCCTCATACTGAGCCGCCGGACTCTGCCCTTCCCTTTCTCACGCAAGGATATCCGGGTTGAGATGCCCATTCTGACCCGGATCGTGCGCTTCGGAGCACCCATCGCGCTGCAGGATCTGCTGGTCGGGCTTTCCTTCCTCGTAGTGCTGGCCATCGTCAATACGCTGGGCCTCATCGCCTCGGCGGGCGTAGGTGTGGCTGAAAAAGTCTGCGCCTTCATCATGCTCATTCCTCTCGCCTTCATGCAGGCCATGAGTGCCTTCGTGGCACAGAATCACGGTGCCGGAAAGCCTGAGCGTGCTATTGAGGGCCTTAAGACTGCAATCGGTCTGTCTACCGCTTTCGGAGTCGCTATGTTTTGGCTGGCTTTCTTTCACGGAGACCTTCTCTGCGGCGCTTTCTCCTCGGATCCTGAAGTCGTCGCTGCAGGCTTCGACTATTTGAAAGCCTACGGAATCGACTGCCTGCTGACCTGCTTCCTGTTCTGCTTCATCGGTTTCTACAACGGGCTCGGGCGCACGGGCTTTGTCATGCTGCAGGGAATCGCCGCGGCCTTTCTGATCCGAATTCCTGTAGCTTACATCATGTGCCAAACGACCGGAAGACTCTTCTACATCGGGCTTGGAATCCCGTGTTCTACGGTGTTCCAGATTTTGCTGTGTTTCGCGTACTTCAGCAGAGTGCGGAGGCGCAGGTGATTTTTTTTACTGGTTTCACATCTTTTGTGAAACCAGTTTTTTCATGATGCAGCGGATCGGTGGGGAGATTTCGGAAAGACTCTTTTATCAATTCTTGCCTGCCAGGGAAAAGTATGATCTCGGAATATGGCAGTACCCGCCGGGATTCTTATCCAGATATTTCTGGTGATACTCCTCAGCTGAGAAGAAATTCCGGATCGGTGAGGTTTCAACTGCGAGAGGCTTTCCAACCTCATCCTGCTGTCTTTCATAGACTTTTCGGATGACCGGAAGCTGAGCCTCATCCGTGTAATATATACCGGTTCGATACTGGATTCCGATATCATTTCCCTGCCTGTTTACTGACAGAGGATCGATCACCATAAAGTAGTAGTCGAGCAGCGCTTCCAAGTCCATCTCTATATCATCGTACTCCACCCGAACTGTCTCTGCATGACCGCTGTTCCGGCAGACTTCCTGATAGCTCGGTGCCTTGTCTGGCCCATTGGCGTACCCCACTTCCGTTCTGATAACTCCACTAAACTGGTCGAAGAACTTCTGAAGCCCCCAGAAGCAGCCGCCTGCAAGATAAATCGTACCCATATGGTTTCTCCTTTGTACTAAGGTTGGAATCTGTTTCCAGTGTATCATTTCTCTTTATTTTACCACTTATCTGAAACACTCTTTATGAAAAGTGGCGGTGATAGAACTTCCCTGCGGTATGCTTATGGGCCTTTCCATCCGATATAGGCAAGTTCCTTTATGGATGGGGCCCTTTTGGACATTTCTTGTCGAGAGCCCACCGGTTTTGTCGAAACCGAATATGGATGTATGATTTGTGCCAGACAGGCTTTTCGTGTACCATCGAATTTGGCTCAACCCAAAATTAGATGTATGATTTAATGACAAGCAAGCTTTCGCGTACCACCGGATTCAGCTCAGCCCGAAATTGGATGTATGATTTATGACAAGCAAGCTTTTCGTATACCATCGAATTTGGCTCAACCCGAAATTGGATGTATGATTTGTGCCAGACAAGCTTTTCGTGTACCATCGGATTCGGCTCGAACTGAAGATGGATGTAGAGCAAGTACCAGACAAGCTTTTCGCGTGCCATCCGATTTGGCGACAAGCCAAAAAGGATGGAAAAAGTGCCAGAAAAGTATCAGAAAAGTGCCAGAAATGTGCCAGACAAGCGCACAAGAAAGCTTTAAGTCCCTCCACAACCGCCCATCACCGCAGGAATAATCGTCATTAAGATGGAGTAGTGATAGCTAACCCGTCCCAATAGAAAAAGGGTGCTGCACCCATTGATGAATCAACAAGATGCAGCGCCCAGTAATTCACACCATCGTATCTATCTCCTCCTTCGCATACCCAAGCGAAGTCAGGATCTCTTCAGTATGGTACCCTTCCGGATATCCCGCGTGAGTGTAGCGGGGCGGGCACTTGGAGAGGTGCACGGGGCACCCCATCTGTTTGATCGTCACGCCGTCTGAGAGCG
>Ga0256404_1013461_pt1 | contig 10354 bp, 9 predicted proteins | sample RumenRJG_01DNA_FD_185990 | JGI IMG/M metagenome (GOLD analysis project Ga0256404, IMG submission 185990) | Bovine rumen microbial communities from Lethbridge, Alberta, Canada - RJG_01 | ecosystem: Host-associated > Mammals > Digestive system > Stomach > Rumen | place: Canada: Alberta | collected...
GCCAGGTTGACGACAACAGCCGGGTGATAGAGCTCAAAGAGATCGTTTACGGTCTTCCTGTCGGCCAGGTTCCCTTTGATGAAGATATGCTCAGCAGAAGCGCTCTTTGCTGCTTCTTCGATCAGGCTGAGGCGGTACTCCTTTAGCTTCGGATCATAGTAGTCGTTCATGCTGTCGAAGCTGATGATAGTCCCGCCTTCCATCTCCTTTAAGAGTCTTAGGACCAGGTTGGCTCCGATGAAGCCGGGGGATCCGGTCACGAGGATCGTCTTGTGATTTAAGTCTACGGGTGTCTTGCTCATGGATCAAAACTCCAAATCATTGCGTACTTGTTTTTATTTACTTTGAGATCAGATGCCGGCAGCTGACATTCATGGTCTGCAGCCTGCCGGCCTGTCCTGCTGTTCAGTTATTTCAGATCAGTCTCTCCGGAAGAGGTCTCTTGTGTAGACCTTCTCCTCGACATCTCCGAGCACGTCCGCATCAAAGCGGTTTGCGAGGATGACATCGCTTTCCTTTTTGAATTTCTCCAGGTCATTGACGACCTTAGAACGGAAGAACTCAGCCCCGTCTTCGAGGGTCGGCTCATAGACGATGACCGGGATGCCCTTGGCCTTGATGCGCTTCATAACGCCCTGGATGGCAGAGGCACGGAAGTTGTCGGAGTTGGATTTCATCGTCAGGCGGTAGACACCGACAGTCTTCGGATTTCTGCGGATGATCTGGTCGGCGATAAAGTCCTTGCGGACGGAATTGGATTTCACAACCGCCTCGATCATGGTCTGCGGGACGTCCTTGTAGTTCGCAAGCAGCTGCTTGGTATCCTTGGGCAGGCAGTATCCGCCGTATCCGAAGGACGGGTTGTTGTAGTGGCTGCCGATCCTCGGATCCATGCAGACACCGTCGATGATCTGCTGGGTGTTGAGGCCCTTGGTCTGGGCGTAGGTATCGAGCTCGTTGAAGTAGGAGACACGGACCGCCAGGTAGGTATTGGCAAAGAGCTTGATCGCTTCCGCTTCTGTAGGATGTACGATCAGGGTCTTGATATCCTGCGGTGCCTGTCCGGCGCGCTGCTCTTCGATGCGGGCCCCCTCGAGGAGAAGATCCGCAAACTGCTGTGCTGCCTCCAGCTGATGATCGTATGCACCGACAACGATACGGCTCGGATGGAGGTTGTCATAGAGGGCTTTGGACTCTCTCAGAAACTCCGGGCTGAAGATGATGTTGTCGATGCCGTATTTCTCCCGGACAGAGTCCGTATACCCGACCGGCACGGTGGACTTGATGACCATCATGACATCAGGATTCACCTTCAGGACATGCTCGATGGCATCCTCGACCGCAGAGGTATCGAAGAAGTTGTGGACATCGTCATAGTTCGTCGGTGTGGCGATGATGACGAGATCAGCGGAGGCATAGGCTGCGTCCTTGTCGGTAGTTGTGGTAAGATTGAGCTTGCGGGTGCCTGCATGCACCTCTGTAAAGAAGCGCTCGATCTCCTCATCCTGGATCGGACTGATGAACTTGTTAAGCTTCTCTGCTTTTGCTTCGGTCGTTGTGATGGCTGTGACTTCATGCTTCTGGGCGAGGAGGACAGCCAGAGAAAGACCGACATATCCGACGCCTGCAACGGTGATTTTCATGGGTTTTACACTCCTTGATATGAGATGATCATGTCCTGGATCACCCGCAGGTGATCTGTCTGCATCTGTTGTATGGAAAGCGGTTTCCTGGTTCTCATGCACACCCGCCGGAGAGTCCACGTACATGTCCGTCGGCTCGAATCCGAGGACCTCGGCCAGGCTTTCGAGCTGCTCGATGCTCGGCGTATAGCTGCCGTTTTCGAGATGGGAGAGGACGGTACGGTTCATACCCGTAGATGCGGCAAGCTGCGCCTGGGTCATCTTCCTGGCCTTGCGTTGTTTCGTGATGGTACTGCTGAGTAAGCTTAGAGAAAGTTTCTTCATAGGGACCTCGGCATGATCAATGTGTTGTCAAAAACAACATTTGCTGACGTTTGTTACGTTCAAAACTATATCACGAAGGCGATTCTCAGTCAATATGTTGTCTGAAGCAACTATCATAATCTTTGTTTTAATATCCAAACATGCAAACGATCGTTTCTGCTCTTTATTGAGCTCTAAAGCATCATTTTGCAAATAATGGAAGGCGGACCCTTGCGTAGTTACGAATGACCAGGGAATACTATGGATGCATTTACCTCGATATTTGACAAAGCGTATCGTTGAGCATTATCATATGGGAAAAGTTGTTTGAAGGCAAAACAGCCTTTTCGATATCGTTTACTTCATTTATGAACGCACTGTATCAAACCGTATTTCAATTGATCAAAGCCTCTGTGTTCCCGGAAACGGATGAAAACATCGTAATCAGTGACTGGGAGGCTGTATTTAAGGAGATGAGAGAACAGTCTATAGCTGTCCTCCCTTATCAGATACTGCAAAAATATACCGGGGAGGCATCTCCGGTATACCGCGAGTGGATCAGCTTCTGTATCCGGTCCGAGGCGCAGTGGATCAGGCTGATGCATGCACAGTCAGAGCTGATCGGGCTCCTGGAGGAGCACGACATCCCTTGTGTGATCCTGAAGGGTGCATCGGCTGCCTGTTATTATCCTCATCCGGCATACCGCATGATGGGAGATGTGGATTTTCTTGTAAAGCGTGCAGACCGGGAACGGGCGGCAGGACTGCTGGAAGCAAACGGATATCAGCTGACCCATGACAAGGCGCTTTCTCTTACCGGGCACCACTTTGCATATCATAAGGGCGGCATATCCTTTGAGCTTCACTGGAAGCTTGGCATTATATGTGATGAAGATGAGGAGCTCCTTCGGCTTTTTGAATCCGGCATTGACCATAGAGAGTGGCACACGGTTGAAAATCTGCGCTTTCCGATGCTTCCTGCGAAGCTCAACGGACTGGTGCTGATCTTTCACATCAATCAGCATTTACGAAGCGGACTGGGGCTTAGGCAGATCGTGGACTGGATGATGTATGTCGATGCGCTGCCGGAGGAGGTATGGACGGATGAAGTACGTCCGGTGCTTCAGAAAACCGGCATGGAACGGCTCGCGCTGACGGTCAATGCCATGTGCGGAAAGTATCTGGGCCTTCGGCGAAACTTAAGCTGCTGTGATGAGATCGATGAGGATAGTGCGGACGCTCTCATGAGCTATATCATGGACCGGGGGAACTTCGGAAGAAAAGGCGGAGAGGAAGAGCGGATCGCTGCGGTATTTTTGGATATCACGGACCCGGTCAGAGGATTTCGCCGCCTGCAGCGGGGAGGCATCTGCCGTTGGGAAGCAGCAAGGAAACATGCATTTCTCCGGCCCTTTGCCTGGATCTATCAGACCGGGCGCATTCTCAGGATCTTCATACGCCGGAAGATCACGCCGGCAAAGCTATTGGATAAACATGACGAGGGCCTCCGACAGCGAGAGCTGATCGAGTCCCTCGGCCTTAAGGTAGAACGGTATATAGAGACGGAGTAATCGTAAACCCTCACTCAGAAATACAGGCTTACAGCGATGAAGTTTGAGACTGTGATCACTGCCGATCATGGCAGTAAACTGAATATGAAGGAGCTTATGAGGTACAGGGATCTCATCTGGCTCTTTGTGAAAAGGGATTTTGTCGCAAAGTACAAGCAGACGATCCTCGGCCCTTTGTGGGCGATCCTCCAGCCGCTGATGACCACCATCGTTTTCAATGTGATCTTCGGAAACCTGGCGCATCTTACGACTGCGGATACTGCGGATGGTCTGCCGGTGCCGGGGTTCCTCTTTTACATGGCAGGCACGATCTGTTGGTCTTACTTTTCCCAGACGGTGATGGGAACGGCCAATACCTTTATTTCCAATTACCGGATCCTGGGCAAGGTGTACTTCCCGAGGATGGTCATGCCGATCTCCGGAGCGCTTTCGAACCTGATCTCCTTTGCCATCCGCTTTGTGATGTTTTTATGCTTCTGGGTCTGGTTTGCTGTCATCAAGGGGTGCGGGATCCGGCTTTCCCCCTGCATCCTCCTCCTTCCGCTTTTGCTGCTGCAGCTGGTCCTCATGAGCATCGGCTTCGGTCTCCTGATCTCTTCTGTGACGACCAAATACCGGGATATGATCCAGCTGGCACTACGGGACGCCGGTGGCCTACGGCCTTTCGCTGATCCCGGCAAAGTTCCTGGGGCTCTACCTCCTCAACCCCGTGACGATGGTGATCATCGTATTCCGCTATGCCTTCTTTGGGAGCGGATACTTCCACGCCGGGTATTATTTATTGAGCTGGGCCGTGACAGGGCTGGTGCTGGCCTTCGGGCTCTGGCTCTTTGGCAGAGTCGAAAGAACATTCATGGATACTTTATGAGGGAGAAGCCTATCATGCCAAAGGCATGATTATGAATGGCTTCGACCGACATGGCAGGTGTGCCCCGGGCACGCGTGCCGCTACAAATATTTGAGGGAGAAGCCTTGAGTGATATCGTCATCAAATTCGAAAATGTTTCCAAGCAGTACCGCCTCGGTGCGATCGGCAGGACGACGTTCCGGGAGGAGGTGCAGCGTCTCGGCGCCCGCATTCGCCATGAGGAGGATCCGACTGCAAAGATCGGACAGGTGTATCCGAAGGGTGTCCTGGCGGAGGGCGGAGATTCGTTCTGGGCGCTGAGGAACATCGACCTCGAGGTGCATAGGGGAGAGCGTCTCGGGATCATCGGGCGAAACGGCGCCGGCAAGTCTACGCTGCTGAAGCTCCTTTGCAGGATCACGGCGCCGACCGAAGGGACCATTTCCTATAACGGGCGCATCGCGTCCATGCTGGAGGTCGGAACGGGCTTTCATCCGGAGCTTACCGGCAGGGAGAATATCTATTTAAACGGCGCCATCCTCGGCATGAGCCAGAAAGAGACGGGCTCCAAGATCGACAGGATCATCGGGTTTTCCGAGTGCGGGCCCTTCATCGATACGCCGGTCAAAAGGTATTCCTCGGGAATGTATGTGAAGCTGGCATTTTCCGTGGCAGCATTTCTGGATGCGGACATCATGATCATGGATGAGGTGCTCGCGGTGGGGGATGCGGCCTTTCAGAAAAAATGTCTGCAGCGCATGCGGGAGCTTGCGGATGAGGAGCAGCGCACGATCCTCTATGTGAGCCATATCCTTCCGACGGTATCGGAGCTCTGCGACCGCTGCATCGTGCTCGATCAGGGCCGGATCAGCTATGAGGGGGATGCAGAGGACGCGATCGGGCATTACCTGGAGCACGAGATCGCGGCGGCGCCGGTGATCGACTACAGCAAGGAAAGATATAAGAAAAAGCCGGGAAGATATGCGATCCGGCTGATGCGGGCGGCATTTGAAGGAAAGGACAGCACGGTCTTCTATGACGAGGAACCCGTTCTGCTCCGCCTTAATTATGCCTACCTCGAGGACTTTCACGACATTTCCCTTCGCTGGGAGCTTCGCACGGCCGACGGACGCGCTGTCGCAACCTCCGCCCTCGAGCGCTTTGACTCCGGCCATGCAGGGGAGGAGCGGAGCGTCCTGCTTAAGTTCCGCTTTCCGGAGCTTATGGAGGGACGGTATGAATCCGTCTTTACCTTCTATAACCGGCTTCCGGGCGGGACATCGGTCAACCTGGAGCATGCCGTGGGCCTTTCCTTTGAGAAAAAGCAGCTCCGCCTCGAGAATCTTGGCTGGAATGCGGCAAAGTGGGGCAGCATCCGCCTCCCCGCCCCGGAGGTGGAGGAGATAGAGTAGTCTGACGGATCATTCATCGAAGGCAGACTGGATTGGAGCTTTTTTCTGCTCTAGATCACACTTACGGAAAAACGGTCTGTTGTTCTCTATAAGTTTTTGACTATATTCTTATCTTTAGTGTTATAATCATAAAACAGATAGGAGAGAGGTAGTATAAAGTTTGAATTTTACAAGACGATCCAATACTATTTATGAGGTTCAAGAAATACTGGAGATCATCGATGTAGGTGTAACGGTTCCTATTCGGTGCCGATTTGATGATGGAACTGTTGCTATAGTTAAGTATATGAAAAATCGTTCTGGTATTCGTACTCTCATTAATGAATGGATCGGCTCGAGTATTGCAGATTGCATTGGTTTGAGCATACCGAATTATGGTCTTTGCGATCTTAGTGAGGACGTGATTACGAAAAGCAGCAGCTGGAATGAAGAGGACGAATTGACTAGCGAAAATGCAGGTTTGGCATTTTATTCGCAAAACATTTCCAAAGCAGTTTGTCCGGATCCTTTTTTGCTGAGCAGGGTTGTCAATCGGGAAACAGAACTGGTTATATTGCATGATCTGCTCATTAACAATCAGGATCGACATATAGGCAATGTATTGGTTGAGATGTGTTCAGAGCCATATTTATACTTTATTGATAACAGTCATTGTTTAGAATCACATCTTGATTTAAAAAAGTTTCTTTCAAGAAACAATGAAATATATGATCTTCTTGCTTTGACGGTTGGATTTAATGCGAAAAAGCTTTCATCAGAAGCCGAACGTATTCAGAATGCTTTAACACCAAGTGTACTGGAAACAATCAGGGCGACTATTCCCTTGGCATGGAGCAAGAAGGTATCGACAGTTGAAATTAATCAGATTTTTAAAGGGATACAAGATCGATTATCCAATCTCGAAAGATTGAGTCGGGATATCGCAGCGTTCAGGAGGAATCGAGATGAATAAGACATTAAAATACTCTGTTTTAAGATATTCTCCCTCAATGGTTGCAGGAGAAAAAATCAATCTTGGTATCCTGTTTTGTGAGGATAATATCGGATATAAAGAATTCAGATATACTAAGAAACTCAATAGGCTGCAGAGCTTTGATGATGAGGTCGATATTCCCTTTGTCAGGGAATGGCTTCAGGGTCTGAGCGTACATATATCAGGAGACTTGTTTTCAAAAGACATTTTTGATATTGATGAGTTTACCAGGTTTTATATCAATGATTTTCAGTTCGAAAAGCCACGTGAGATAGTTTATGATGATCTTGAGCTTACTACAGAGCAGCTCTTTAAGACGTATTTTCGTTTTGACTATAACAAAGCAGAACGCACTACAAAAGAAGATGATCAGCAGTTGTTAGAGCGTTTGATCATTGCACAGGGGAACAGGGTTAAACGGAACGAGCGTGTTAGTGGAAGCTTCGATGATAGTATCAGGTACGATTTAGTGACAGATGATTATGATATCAAACTCTTTGATTTCGATGATAAAAACCTGAAGCTTGCAGTTAATAATGCAAAAGTCTGGGCCTGGAACTGCATGCATGATAAGCAGGGGCGTACAATGTTGGTCTACCGGTATAATGGTGATGAAGATTCGAAGTATGATGCCGAGTTTAAAATGATCATGGCAATTTTGAATGAGGTCAATGCCAAGGTTTACAGCATTGAGGAAGGTATAGAGCTGCTTCAGAGAAAAAAGAAATCTGTATCCTGACTGAAAGCTAAATACAGCACCCGGAGTGTCAAGCTCCGGGTGTTCAATTCCTTTGAGTTCTTTCTGGTTTTATTTTGGATCACTCAAGTTTTTTAGGGTTTCCCGAAGTATTTTAGGGTCTGGTTTTAGGGTCTGGACCCTATTGTATGATTAAACATTCGGGTCAGTGAAAAAGCCCCAAGTTTTTTAGGGGCAGGATGAAAAGACATCCTGCCCTTTTAGAAAGCAATGAAAACCGTTAATTGTTATCGAAATACTGAATGGGTGAAGCATAGGAACTGCCATTGATGACGGGGTTGTTTCTTGTGGCAAAGAGAAAACGGTTGCGCATGTGCTCAAAGTTGCAAAACGCATCGTCCGCAGACTGAGGCTTGCAGAAAGAGGGAAAAAGTCGTACAATAACATTATCTGAATGATAATTCAGAGAAAAAAAATTCAGAGAAGACAGGAGGCGCAGGCCTATGTTTATTGGACGGGAAAAAGAGCTAAATGCCCTTTCTGCCGAGCTTTCTACATGGAAGAAAAAAACTGCTGTACTTATTTATGGAAAGCGCAGAGTCGGGAAGTCAACCCTGATCAATGAGGCTGCCAAGGTGTTTGATGGTATTGTTGTCAACCATCTGTGCGTGACGAGCACCTTTGAAGGAAATCTGGAACTCTTATATAAGAGTGTGTCAGACAGCCTGTCTCTCCCAAATATTCGCTTCGATTCTTTGTTTGCGATGATGGATTACCTGGGGACGTTGGACAAGAAAATTCTGCTGATCATTGACGAGTATCCCTATCTGAAGCAGACAAAAAAGAAAAATGAAGTTGATTCCTATATGCAGGCAGTCATCGACAGGCTTCCTGAGAATGTGAAGCTGATTCTTTGCGGTTCCTACATTACGATTATGAAGGAATTACTGGTGGAAGATAATCCGTTGTTCGGCAGATTCTCCCTGATCCAGCACATTCACGATTTTGATTACTACGATGCCGCAAAATTCTACCCTGACCTGCCGGCGCGGGAGAAAGCTGCCTTCTATGGAGTGTTTGGAGGATGTCCTTTTGTCCTTGAGAATCTTGAAACGGACAAGACCGTAAAAGACAATATCATTCGTTTGCTTCTGCCGGAAACGGGACTCATCAGGTCTCACATCGAAAACGTTATGTTGAGGGAGATTCAAAAAACCTTTGATGCCAGGATACTGGAGTCTCTTGGAAATGGAAAGAAGAAATATACGGAGATAAGGGATCAGTTAGGGGGCAGTGAGACAGGGCTTTTGGATAAACAGCTGAAAATTCTTCTGGACATGGAAACAATACAGAAAACTGAACCGATCAACCGCCGTAACGATAAGAAGAAGCAGTTTTATGAGATTACGGACAATTTGATGCGCTTCTATTTTTCATTTATCTTCGGATCTGCCGGTACCATTGCAAGGATAGGTGAAGAGCAATATTATGGTCGGAACATCGAGGAGCCCCTTGAACAGTTTATCAGCAGAAGATTTGAAGGAATTGCCTTGCAGTACTTTCATAGGATGGCGACTCGAGGAAAGATCCCGGATATCGAGGATTTCGGCTCCTATTGGTATGATGATCCGGGAAATAAAACAAACGGAGAATTTGATTGTGTTATCAAGCGTACCGGAAATCTGTACGACTTCTATGAATGCAAATTCTTCGATAGGCCAATGACACTTAAGGAGTGTGAGCAGGAAAAGGATCAGCTCCAAAGGATGCAAGGAATTGAAGTGACCAGAATAGGCTTTGTATGTGCAGGGGGCTTTGATTTTGAAGGCAATAGCGAGTTTATTCTGATTGACGGGGAAGCCCTATATCAGTGATCGCAGGCCCGGCATGAACACAAACCATCATATTGCCGTCATCTGCTCCGAAACCTGACCAACATGGTCAGGTTGTTTGTTAAACAGACTTGAATTTCCTTTTCCTCTGCTTTACAATATGGTCAAGAAGACCAACATTTACCTGCGAGCTATGTGAAGGAGGATCGGATATGCAAGTCAATATTCTTGAAGCGAAAACGAACCTGTCAAAACTGGTAAAGCTGATAGAAACAGGAAAGGAAGAACGCATTGTCATCGCAAGGTATGGAAAGCCGGTCGTAAAGATGGTCATCTATAATGATGCGCCTGTATCAAAACGGATCGGTGTGGCAAAAGGAAAGCTCAAGTCTCCGGAGAATCTCGATCAATACAATGATGAGATTGCTGAGATGTTCGGAGGTACGTTATGAATTTGCTTTTGGACACCCACATCCTGATCTGGGCACTCAATGAAGATCCGAGGCTGCCGGAAAAGGCAAAAGAAATGATCCTGGATCCGGACAACGCGATTTATTACAGCTCTGTTTCCATCTGGGAGGTGTCTGTTAAGCATGCAAATCATCCGCATAATGTAGAGTTTACTGGAAAAGAACTGTCGCAGTTCTGTCAGGAAGCTGGTTTTTTACCGGTAGAAATGCGGGACAAGCACGTATTTGCGCTGGAGACTATTGTAAGAGCAGAAGACGCACCGCCGCACCATGACCCATTTGACCGGATGCTGATTGCTCAGGCAAAAGCTGAGAATATGTCGTTTATTACACACGATTCGCTTCTTCCATACTACAATGAAAAGTGTATCATTCCGGTTTAGTATTTTACCGGTACCTTTTTAAGGAATTACACGGATTAGCCCTTCATTACATATTCCGTGTATAGCCTGGATGTAAAAATACACGAAATAGCAGGCAAAAATAGATTCCGTGTATAGCCTGGATGTAAATTACACGAAATAGCAAGCGAAAATGAATTCCGTGTATGGGTTACAGAAAACAATACACGGAATGGGCATTAAACATTAAAATCGTGTATCTGAA